>Ga0335083_10011665_pt1 | contig 10555 bp, 9 predicted proteins | sample Lox_Sample_42_FD_206716 | JGI IMG/M metagenome (GOLD analysis project Ga0335083, IMG submission 206716) | Soil microbial communities from Loxahatchee National Wildlife Refuge, Florida, United States - Lox_Sample_4.2 | ecosystem: Environmental > Terrestrial > Soil > Wetlands | place: USA: Florida... | reverse complement strand
TGCCTCAAGCCTACGAAGCCCGCAACGGCGCTCGTGCGCGAGCAGCCACCGCTTGGTCGGCAAGCCGTAGTAGTAGCCACCGAGGCCACCCCCGGTCCGGACGACGCGGTGGCAGGGGACGATGGGTGCGATCAGGTTGCGGGCGCAGGCGCTTCCGGCCGCGCGGGTCGCGTTCGGGCTGCCCGCGCGACCGGCCAGCTCGGCGTAGGTGATCGTCTCGCCCGGTGGAACCGCACGCATGACCTTCCACGCGGCCTGGGCAAAGGCACCGCCCGGCTGCGACGTCGGCAGGTCGTCGATCGCTCCCAGATCGCCGTCGAGATAGCCCTGTACACCTGCGGAGAGCCCGCCGAGATCCTGGAACTTCTCGAGCCGCTCGTCGGGCAGTCGATCCGCGAGCTCGCCGATCGGGGCGAATCCTGCCGCGATCAGCACGTCGTCGCGTGCGATCAGGGAGAGGTCACCCGCCGGAGTGCGGAGTGTGGTCGCGTGGAGGGTCATCGGGAATGCTCCTGTTCGCTCAGGTGGTCCACCCACAGATGCATCGCGGCATAGGCGCGCCACGGTCGCCAGCGGTCGGGATCAAGGCCGAGGTCGGTGACGCGTCGTCGCAGCACCAGATCGGCCAACGGAAACGCGTCCGGGTCGCCGAGCGCCCGCATCGCGACGTACTCCGCGGTCCACGGCCCGACACCTGGGATGGCGAGCAGGGCCGCCCGGACGTGCTCGCGGTCCGCGCTCGGGTCGAGGGTCAGCCGGCCGGAGGCGATCGCCTCGGCAGCGGCCCGCACAGCGGCGATCCGGCTGCCCGTCAGCCCGACTCCCGCGTACGACGCATCGGCGAGGGTCGTGGCCTCGGGGAACCGTGCGGTCACGGTGCCGACGGGTGCGTCGAGCGGCTTTCCATAGACGTCGACCAGGCGGCGAGCGAAGGTGTTGGCGGCGGCGAGTGAGACCTGTTGAGCAAGCACCGTGCGGATGAGGACCTCGAACCCGTCGGCCGCACCGGGCACGCGAAGGCCCGGCCGGGCTGCCACCAACGCCGCGAGGGCGGGATCCGTGGCCAGGGTGGCGTCGACGGCGTGCGGGTCGGCGTCGGCATCGAGCATCCGCCGACTTCGGGCGACGGTGTCGGGAAGGGTCCGGACGTCCTCGATCGCGGTCGTCAGGGAGGCCGCCTCGGGAGTGAGGTCGAGCGCGACCATCGCCCCAGTGGCGAGCGCGCGCCGGTACGTCGTCCCGTCGAGCTGTTCCAGACCAGGCACGAGATGGCGAGCAAGCCAGTCGAGCGTCGGTCTGGTTGCGTACGGCGCTCGGACGGCGAGCCGCAGCGTGAGGGTCCCGCTCGCTGCGAGCGGCTCCGGCGTCCGCCGCCGGATTTCGCGCGGAGTCATCCCGAACTGCTCGCGGATCGTGTCGTTGAACTGCCGGACGCTGGCGAAGCCCGCAGTGAACGCGACCTCCGCGACCGGCAACGCGGTCGCGTCGAGCAACAAGCGGGCGGTCTGCGCCCGACGGGTGCGGGCGAGGGCGAGCGGACCGGCGCCGACCTCGGCCACCAGGACCCGGTGCAGGTGCCGTTCGCTCACGTGCAACGACGCGGCGAGGGCGGGAACGCCCCCGTCGTGATCGATCGCCCCCGCGGCGATTGCCCGTAAGGCCCGGGCGGCGAGGTCGCCGCGGACGTCCCAGTCTCGGGAGCCCGGCGCTGCCTCCGGTCGGCACCGTTTGCAGGCGCGAAACCCGGCTGCGACCGCTGCCGCGGCCGAGGGGTAGAAGTTGACGTTCTCGCGTTTCGGGGTCTGCGCAGGGCAGGACGGCCGGCAGTAGATTCCCGTGGTGCGCACCGCGGTCACGAACCGGCCGTCGAAGCGGGCATCGCGGCTGGCGACGGCCCGGTAACAGCTCTCATGGTCGGCGTGCATGCAACCATCGTGCCCGCTCACCCCGACGACTTCTGGCGGATTTCGGACATTGCCGTCCGGTTGCCCGGCACACTGGTCTGCGTGCACGACGATCTGGTGAGGCTGCGGGCGAACTACCCGATCCTCGCGCGCTCCTCGGCGTACCTCATCAACAACTCCCTCGGGGCCATGCACCGCGACACCCGCACTCGCCTCACCGAGTACGCCGATCTGTGGGACGGGGATGGAGTCGGGGCGTGGGACACCTGGTTCCCGGAGATGGGTCGGGTCGCGGACCTCGTGGGTGAAGTGATCGGGGCGCCGGGCGGGACGACGATCCTGCGGCAAAGCGTCGCTGACGCGTTGGCGGCAGTGGTGTCCTGCGTCGAGTTCACCCCGGCCCGAAACCGGGTGGTGACGACGGCCGCCGATTGGCCGGGAACGCACTACCTGTGGACCGAGTACTGCCGTCGCCACGGCGGTGAGCTCGTGGTCGTTCCCTACGAGGCGGATGGTCACAGCATCGACGCGTCGAAGGTCGCGGCCGCGATCGACCACCGGACGAACGTGGTGTCGGTGAGCCTTGTGCAGTTCAGAACCTCGGCGTTGCTGGACCTCACCGAGATACAACAGGCGGCGCTCGTGCACGACACGCTCGTAATCGTCGACGCCTACCAGGCCGCCGGGACTCTGCCGATCGACGTGCACTCCCGTGGCATCGACGTGTGCGTCGGCGGGTCGGTGAAGTTCCTCTGCGGCGGCCCCGGGAACGGCTGGCTCTACGTTCGGCCGGACCTCCTCGATTCGCTCCGACCGAGCGCCGTCGGGTGGATCTCTCACGAGCGGCCCTTCGACTTCGAGTGGGCCGAGATCGCTTACGCGCCGAGGATCGCCCGGTTCGCCGGCGGTACGCCGAACGTCCCCGCCGCCTACGCCGCCGCGCCGGGTTATCAGGGCGTGCTCGACGTCGGGATCGATCGGATCCGGCGGCGTTCGCAGTACTTGACCCAGCTGCTCGTCGACGGCGCGCTAGCCCGGGGGATCGGGGTGCGCTCACCGCTCGAGTCGAGCCGGCGGGGTGGCCACGTGACGCTCGACGTCGCCGATGCTCAGCGGGTCCACGAGATGCTGATCGAACGTGGCTTTATCGTCGACTTCCGCCCCGGCGGAGGGATCCGGGTCGGTCCACACTTCTTCTCGACCGCGGACGAGTGCGTCGCGACCCTGGATGAGATGGTTCGGATCCGTGACCACCACTGAGCCGGCCCGCGCTTCGGATCCGCCTGTGAGCAGGCGCGGAAGCGAGACGGTGATGGACATGGTCCGCTCGCTCGGCCTGATCGTGCTCATCATTGCGGCGATGCTGATCTTCGTACCCGCTCTGGTGCACCCGAGCAGTCGGGATAAATACCCTGCAGTCGACATCAGTGACTATCTGACAGGCTTCCACGAGGTAACCGGAGAGAGCGCGCTGGTGCCGGACCTCCACGCCCTGCCGGGCTGGAAGCCCACGGCAGCGACGCTTACCGGGCCGGCTCGCGCGGAGCATCTCAGGATCGGGTTCTCGGCGCCGGGCGCAAAGTACGCCGGTCTTGAGGAGAGTGTCACGCCGTCCACGCAGTTCATCCGGGCGACGCTCGGTGCGGCGGGTACGGCGAGCAGCGGCACCGTTCGGATCGGCGGGACGCGCTGGTCGGGCCGAATGTCCAACGACGGCGAGTACGCGCTGTCCCGCGCCGTCGGGCCGGTGACCGTGATCGTCACCGGCAGCGCGACCGTCGACCAGCTCCGGACCCTTGCCGGGTCGTTGAGCTAGGAGTCTTCGTCCACCTCCGTGGCGGCGTTCTCGACCTCAGGACGGGCCGCTTCGAGTCTGGTACGCGCGCCGTCGAGAAGCCGTTCGCAGATCGTCGCGAGCGCCTCGCCGCGTTCCCACAGCGCCAGGGACTCCTCGAGGGATGCGCCGCCGGCCTCCAGTCGGCGAACGACGGCGAGAAGCTCCTCCCGGGCCTCCTCGTAGCTCGGTGCCGCCTCGTCGTTCATCGTCGGGCCTCCTCGACGACCAAGCTCAGCCGGCCGCGGGCGAGCCGCGCGGTCACGTGCTCGCCCACGTCGATCTGGTTCGCGTCGCTTGCGATCGTTCCGTCAGTGCGCTGGATCACGGCGTACCCGCGATCGAGGGTCCCTTGGGGCGAGAGCGCTCCGACCTGTGCGCGCAGAGAAGCCACCTCGCCGGTGGCTACGGTCAGTGCGCCGAGAGTCGCGCGTCGAGCTCGCTCGCGGAACGCCTCGATTTCGACCCGCCAGGAGGTGAGGACGCCGAACGGGTCTGCCAGTGCCGGGCGGGTCCGCAGCGCGGTGAGCTGATGGCGGTCGTGGTCGAGCCGCGCGAGCACCTGACGCCGGGCGCGCTCGCGCAACGCGTCGATGCGCGCGACCTCTTCCCGGACGTCGGGTACCACGAGCTTCGCTGCGTCGGTCGGGGTCGAGGCGCGCCGGTCGGCCGCGTGGTCGACGAGCGGCACGTCGGTTTCGTGACCGATCGCGGTCACGACCGGGGTCACGGTGGCTGCCACCGCGCGCACGAGCGCCTCGTCGGAGAACGGCAGCAGGTCCTCGAGCGAGCCACCGCCGCGCGCGATGACGATCACGTCGACGTCGCCGGCTCGGTCGAGCCGGCCTAGTGCCTCGATCACCTGGGTCACGGCGTACCCGCCCTGGACGGCGACGTTCTCGATGGCGAACTGGACACCGGGGGTGCGCCGGCGGGCGTTGTCCACCACGTCGCGCTCCGCGGCGCTTGCACGACCGGTAATGAGGCCCACTCGCCGGGGAAGGAACGGCAGCGGCTTCTTGCGTTCCGGGGCGAACAAGCCCTCGGCCGCGAGCACCCGGCGTAGCTCCTCGAGACGGGCGAGCAGGGCACCGATGCCGACCGGACGGATATCACGGGCCACGAAGGACAGTGAGCCGCGCTGGGCGTAGTACTGCGGTTGCCCCAGAACGACGATCCGGGCCCCGTCGGACAACGGTGGGGTGAGCTCCTCGAGCATCTGGGCCCGGCAGCTGACCTGGAGCGAGATCTCGGCGGCGGTATCTCGCAGGACGAGGAACGCGGTCGCCTGCCCGGGTCGGCGGGTGACCTGGGTCACCTGACCTTCCACCCACACCTGGCCCAGCCGTCCGATCCACTCCCCGATGGCCCGGGCGACGGTACGGACCGGTAGCGGCGCCTCCGCGCTTGACTCCAACGGCATGGCCGCCAACCTACGATGGTTGGGTGGCGCATGCAGGCACGGACGCGACTCGGCGGGTCCTGCTCGCCGCGCCCCGGGGCTACTGCGCCGGGGTGGACCGAGCCGTTCAGACCGTCGAGCAGGCCCTCGAGCGCTACGGCGAGCCGGTCTACGTGCGCAAGCAGATCGTGCACAACTCGCACGTGGTCTCCTCGTTGGAGGAGCGCGGTGCGGTGTTCGTCGAAGAGACCGACGAGGTCCCCGAGGGCGCGGTCGTGGTCTTCTCCGCCCACGGCGTTGCCCCCACCGTGCACGAGGAGGCCGCCGCCCGCGGCCTGCACACGATCGATGCGACCTGCCCGCTCGTGACGAAGGTGCACGCGGAGGCGCGACGATTTGCTCGCGAGGACGTCGACATCCTGCTGATCGGCCACGAGGGGCACGAGGAGGTGGTCGGCACCACCGGCGAGGCGCCCGACCGGGTCCACCTTGTCGATGGTCCGCAAGGCGTGGCCGGGCTCGAGATCCGCGATCCGTCGAGGGTCGCCTGGTTGTCGCAGACCACGCTGTCCGTCGATGAGACCAGGGATACCGTCGATGCTCTACGCGAGCGCTTCCCGCTCCTCATCGACCCCCCGAGCGACGACATCTGCTACGCCACCCAGAACCGTCAGGTCGCGGTGAAGGTCATTGCCGCGCAGTCCGACCTCGTTCTCGTCGTCGGGTCGGCGAACTCGTCGAACTCGGTCCGGCTGGTCGAGGTCGCGGTGGGGAGCGGCGCGGGTGCGGCGTACCTGGTCGACGACATCAGTCACATCGACGAGCGTTGGCTCGATGGTGCGTGGACCGTCGGCGTCACTAGTGGCGCCTCGGTGCCGGAGTCGCTCGTGTCGGAGGTGCTCGCCTGGCTGGCAGAGCGCGGCTACGGCGACGTCGAGGAAGTCACCTCGGTGGAGGAGCGCCTGGTTTTCGCGCTCCCGCACGAACTCCGCAAAGACCGCCCCGTCGTCTGACCTGTCGCACCCTTCGCCCAACTGTCAGAAGTCGGCCGTTTTCTGCGCGAAAACGCCCGGTTTCTCACCGGTGGGCGCAGTGGGTGCCTCCGCGGATGGCAGCGCGACCACCGAGCGGGACTGCTCGGCCGAGCTCACGAGCTCGGCCGCGGCAAGCATGCGGACCGGCTCCTCGATCGGCGCGTTGACCGGCAGTGGCTCAGAGGCAAAGTCGAGGTCGTTCAGCCGGCGAGCCGCCGAGAGCACCTTGCGCTCGAGCGAACCGACGGAGTCGTTGTAGGTCTTGACCGCGCTCGTCAGCGATCGTCCCAGCTTGTCCATGTGCCCGCCGAACGTGCCGAGGCGCGAATACAGCTCCTTGCCGAGGTCGAAGACCTGTTGCGCGTTGTCCGCCAGAGCTTGCTGCTGCCAGGTGTAGGCAATCGTCCGCAGACTGGAGATCAGCGTGGTGGGCGTGGCGATATGGATCTTCTTCTCGAACGCGTAGTCGAGCAGCTCCGGGTCGTTATCCAAAGCGGCGGCGAGGAAGACGTCACCCGGAACGAACAGCACGACGAACTCGGGCGAGGGCGAGAACTGCGCCCAGTACGACTTGGCGGCGAGGTCATTGACGTGCTTGCGAAGGTGCCGGGCGTGGGCGATCAGTCGCTCGTCGCGGAGGCCATCGTCGGTCGCGTCGTAGGCCTCGAGGTACGCCGACAGCGTCACCTTGGAATCGATGACGATGGTTTTGTCGTCGGCCATCCGGACCAGGACGTCGGGCCGGAGCGGGCCGTCGTCGGTGGAGACCGACTCCTGCTCGTAGAAGTCGCAGCGCGCGGTCATCCCCGCAAGCTCCAAGCAGCGCCGCAACTGCAACTCGCCCCAGCGGCCTCGAGCCTGCGGCTTGCGCAGCGCGCTGACGAGGGTGGCGGTCTCAGACCGCAGGGCCTCGCCGGTCGCGCGGACGAACTCGATCTGCTGCTTGAGTGCCTCCTGGGCGCCGACCCGGTTGCGTTCGATCTCGCCGAGCTGACGTTCGACCTTTGCGAGGGTCTCGTTCAACGGCGCTCCGGCTTGTTTGAACCTGCTGTCGGCCATCTCGAGGAACTGCGTGTTGCTCTTCGCCAGCGCCTCGCTGGACATCCGCGCGAATGTGTCCTTGAGCTGGGCCTCGGTGGCCTTGAGGTGCTCGTCGGTCTGCTGCAGTTGTTCGAGCCGAGTCGTCGCATCCTGGGCCGCGAGCTCCGCCCGGCGCAGCCGGTCGGCCAGCGTTTCTCGCTCGGCGCGGACGCGCTCCTCGGCGGCGACGGCCGCGTCGCGCTCGACTCGCGCCCGGGTTGCGTCGGTGACCGCGCTGGTGTTGACGGTCGCGTGGCGGGCGGCCGCCAGCGCCCAGCCGGCGGCGACCCCTGCGGCGAGCGTGATGAGTGCGATGAGAACGCCGGCAAGGTTCATGGACTCATCGTGGCGCGCAGGTGGGACAGTTTTCGGATGCCGCGCCCAGGCGACCTCCTCGTCGGGGTACCCGACAATGGAGGACATGGGACTTTCGATCGGGATCGTCGGGCTGCCGAACGTGGGCAAGTCCACGCTGTTCAACGCCCTGACCGAGAACGACGTCCTGGCCGCGAACTACCCGTTCGCGACGATCGACCCGAACGTCGGCGTGGTGAACGTCCCGGACCCCCGGCTCGACGTGCTCGGGACGATGTTCGAGTCGGTCAAGATCGTGCCCGCCACCGTGACGTTCGTCGACATCGCCGGCATCGTGCGCGGGGCGAGCGAGGGACAGGGACTCGGTAACAAGTTCCTCGCGAACATTCGCGAAGCGGACGCGATCTGCCAGGTCGTGCGGGTCTTCGCCGACGCTGACGTGACCCACGTCGAGGGGCAGGTCGATCCCGCCGAGGACATCGCGACCATCAACACCGAACTCGTGCTTGCCGACCTTCAGTCGATCGACACGCGCCTGGCGAAGCTCGAGCGCGAGGCACGAATGAAACCGGAGCGGCGAGCGGAGCTTGCCGCCGTGCAGGCGGCCCGTTCGGTGCTCGACGACGGGCGGCCGATCTCGAGCGATCCCACCCTTGATCGCGACGCGCTTCGTGAGTCGTTCCTGTTGACCGGCAAGCCGTTCATCTACGCCTTCAACCTCGACGACACCGACCTCGGCGACGACGACCTGCGCACCAAACTGGCGGATCTTGTTGCGCCGGCTCCGGCGGTGTTTGTGAGCGCGAAGCTCGAGGCGGAGTTGATCGGGCTGGATCCCGCTGATGCCGCGGAGTTGCTGGCGGAGTACGGCCAGCACGAGTCGGGCCTCGCGACCCTCGCCCGGGTGGGCTTCGCCACTCTTGGCCTGCAGACCTTCCTCACCGCAGGGCCGAAGGAGTCGCGGGCGTGGACCATCACGAAGGGCGCGACCGCACCCGAGGCGGCCGGGGTCATCCACAGTGACTTCCAGCAGAAGTTCATCAAGGCCGAGATCGTCTCCTACGACGATCTCGTCGCGGCCGGCTCGATTGGTGCGGCCCGAGCCGCCGGGAAGGCGCGGGTCGAAGGCAAGGACTATGTCATGGCCGATGGCGACGTCGTCGAATTCCGGCACGGGTAGGCGTCGGAAGCCGCGCTGGTAGGCGCCGCACCAGCGATCCGGCGCAGGAGGATCAGTACGTCTCGACGGAGAAGGAACCGGTGCCGGTCGTGGACGGCGGCGTGACGTCACCGAGGACCCGGAAGTGAGCGGTGAGGTCCGTGCTTGTCCAGGCGCCCGAGTAGTACTTCGTCTTCTCGTGCTTGGTCTTGCCACCGAGCTTGCACTTGTAGTTGTCGGGCTGTGAGGTGGCGTTCGCGATCGTCGCCGATCCGGTGATCACTTTTCCGGAGGTCTTGATGTGGAGGGTCCCGCCGTGCCTGGTTGGCGTCGGCGCCTTCGTCACGAGGAAGTCGTCACGGGAGGCACCGACCGGTTTTGGCAACTGAAGATAGTCACTGGCCGAGATGGTGGATTGCTTCTTGCCGGATGTGGACGCCCTACCACTGAACGTCACCGTGCTGCCCGGGACGTATGGCGAGTCCCAGTAGATCTCCTTGCTGCACGACGCGGCGCTTCCGTAGCCGGCCGGACATCCGGTACCGCTCATCGTGAGATGGCTGTGACCCGGGAAGTGGATCGGGTGCTTGCGCGACCCGACCGAACCCCACCCGTGAGACTTGGTGTTGAAGAACACCTTGCCCGATAGCCGCCCGGTGACGTCGGTGTTGACGTTGTTCGGCGCGGTTCCGTCGACGCACTTGGAGGTGTGCTGTGAGCCCTTCTTGAATGCGAGGCTGACGGTGCCGAACGCTCGCAGCTTCTTCTTCGATGCAAGGTGACCGCGGCCGGTTTTGCTGCTGTACACGACGCCCGACTTCGGCAGCTGGAACTGCCAGATGTGTGTCTCCCCCAAGCCCTGGGCTGGTCCGCTCGACAGGGTGACGTTGAGGTCCGAGGAGGTGGCGCCCTTCTGTCCGCTCCCGTTGATGGCCAGGCGCAACCTGGTGCCGTTCGAACTCCGGACTTTGATCGTCGTGCTGTTGAAGTAGAAGCGACCGGTCTGATGCTTCGCGGTGTGCGAGGACGGGGCGTGCGACTCACCGCCCGACGCGACCCCGGTCCCGCCGCTGAGCAGCGCGATCGTTACAGCACTGCCGATGGTCACGATTCGCCAGGCTTGCATGCCGCCTCCCCTGGTCGCGGAGTGCTCGGACCGAGGAATCGTACGTCGCCGTTCCCTCGTCGGCTACTGCTTCGCCAATCCGGTGCAGCGAGGCGCATACGGTTCCCTTGCTGATCGCCCGTCAGTCGTCGATCAGTGCGTCGACTCTCGCCGCATAGGCCACATCGAGTTCGGTCACCCCGCCGGCCGAGTGGGTCGTCATGGTGATCGTCAGCGTGCTGTCGTCGGGTCGCGCGAGCTCGGGGTCGTGATTCATCTCCCGCGCGATCTCCTCGAGGCGGGCCGTGAACCCGGCCAGCGCATCTTCGTTGATCGCGACTGTCCTCGTGATTGCCTGCTGGTCGCCCGACCAGCCGTTGAGAGCGGTCAGGGCGGCTGCGAGTTCGGTGTCGGTCAACAGAGTCCGCATGGCTCCTCCTCGGTCCTTCGGACGACGCCACACAGCATCACCCTCGTCCTCGCGCTTGACTAGCCTGGCCCGGTGACACCTTCGGGGATCGGACGGCGCCTGCTGCTGGTTCACGCCCATCCCGATGACGAGACGATCGCCACCGGGGCGACGATGGCGAAGTACTCCGCGGAGGGTGCCCAGGTCACCCTCGTGACCTGCACGCTCGGCGAGGAGGGTGAGGTCCTCGTCCCCGAGCTCGCGCACCTCGCCGCCGATGGCGAGGATCGCCTCGGTGAACATCGGATCGCCG
>Ga0335083_10011664_pt1 | contig 10555 bp, 3 predicted proteins | sample Lox_Sample_42_FD_206716 | JGI IMG/M metagenome (GOLD analysis project Ga0335083, IMG submission 206716) | Soil microbial communities from Loxahatchee National Wildlife Refuge, Florida, United States - Lox_Sample_4.2 | ecosystem: Environmental > Terrestrial > Soil > Wetlands | place: USA: Florida... | reverse complement strand
GCCAAAGCCGATGGTGCGGTTCGTGACGGCTGTGCCCATGGGGACGCCGTTCAAGTCGGCGGCCTGGCGCGTGGCGCCGCTGAAGTAGATCACGTTGCGCGCCTTGGTGGCGGCGACGTCGATGCTGAAGACCGTGCCGTCGGTCATGCGGTAGAGGCCGATGATGGTGCCGTCGAGGTCGCTGACGGCGATGGACATTTTGGCGCGCGAGCCGAGCGGCAGGCGGATGAGCGCGCGGGTCTGGTTGGCGGTGTTGACCGCGTTGGTGATGATCTGCGTCACCTGCGCGGCGGTGAGCCCGCCGACGGGGCCGGCCGTCGCGGGAATCAGGTAGCCTTCGGGCGGCGCGCCGGGGCCGGGGAACGGGCCGACCGTGTAGTTCGCGGCGCTGAATGTGCCGGGCGTGGTACCGGCGGGGGCGGTGGTCTGGTTGACGTAGGGGAGCGCGACGCCGTCGATGACCACTTCTCCGGGCGGCGGCAGAGCGGCGAAATTGATGCCGATGCCGTCCGCGCCCACCTGCGATCCGGTGAACGCGGCGTATTCGGCGGTGAGCAGATCGACGCCAGTGACGCCGACGCCTCCGACTACCTGGCCATTTTTGAAGATGGGAACGCCGCCGGGATTCACGGCGGTGGGGTCGCTGTCCGCGGTGTCGGCTTTGCCGGTGGCGACGCCGAGGCCGGGGCTTGCGCCGCTAATGGTGGTGGCCGGGGGCACGGTGGCCGACAGGCCCGGTGAAAGCGTGCAGGCGCGGTTCGTGTTCTCGATGCCGTAGAGCGCGGCATTCGCTGCGTTGTCCACGCCGGGCGGAAAGTGCACACCGCTGATGAAGCGCACGGTGCGCGACGAAAGCGGCGCCTGGTCGTTGCTGAAAAACGCGCCGGTGCGCGCGAGAGACACCGCCAGATCGTCGGCCGGGACCATCGCGCCGAAATTGCCGGGAACCTGCGCGGGCGTGGACGGGCCTTTGTAAACGGCAAGGATGCGCCCGAGGCGGTCGACCACGGCGATGGCCATGGTGTCGGATTGCGCAGCGGTGGCCGCGGCTTGCACGATGGCCGAAACGTCGGCCTGCGTGAGGACCTGCGGCCCGGGCGGGGGTGGTGGCGGTGGCGGAGCCGCCGTGGATCCGCCGCATCCGGCCACAGCGAAGCACGCGACGACGCCTACGAACACTGCGATCGAAAGTCGCACGCCGATCGACGTGGACGGAGTACGTTGCGCGACGCGATTCATGCGAGGACAGCTATTGGTATCACAGCGGCCGCGCGTACTCAATCGACTCCGGCGGAAGTTGCGGCGTGCGAGATGGCGCACGGCAGCGGTCGAAAAGGCTTGCCCGGCGCGAAAGTTCGGTGTTACCTAGACGGCGCACATCAAAACTCAGGACGTTACCGACGATCGTCAGGATATTGAGCGCCCTCTCCAGACTCGTTCCGCTGTTCCTGCTCGCTTCGTTCCCTCTTTCCGCTACTCCAAGAGTTCCCGCGAAAACCGGCGCTCGGCAACAGCAGCTGCCGGGGAAAGCGCCGCGGAAGACGGGTGCCGTTGAAGGCGTCGTTCGCGATACGAACGGCCGCCCGGTAGGCGGAGCGACAGCAGCGCTGCGCAATCTGGCGACCAGCGAGATTCGCAAGACGCTGACGACGGCCGAAGGCGTATTTCGCCTCATCGATGTTCCACCGGGAAAGTATGAGCTGAATGTGTCGGGCACGGGCTACGAGATATTTGCGGAAGCGAGCGTATCGATCGCGGCGGGCGACCTGCTGACGCGGCAGATTCAACTCGTCGCGTCGCCGGGGGCGGCAACGCCCGGGCCGCCCGGAGGGCAGCAGCTGCCGCCGATGACCCCCTCGGCCGCGGGAACCGAGACCAGCGCGCCCGGATATTCGGGCGCGAAGCAGAATCCCGAGCTGCAGCCTTCCGGCCAGCAGCCTGTCGCGCCGGAAACGTTTCCGCCCGATGGCGAAGTCTTTCAGCCGCAGCCGAATCGCTGGCGCGTCACCATGCCGGACTGGAACCGCTACGGCACCGGCGGCGAGCATCCCTACGTACGCGGCAGCCGCTGGGACCCGTTCGACCGCAACAAGCTGAAGGGCGACGAGCCGGTCATCGGGCGGCAGATCTTTTTCAACTTCACCGGCATCAGCGACACGCTATTCGACGGGCGGCGGCTCCCGGTGCCGAGCAACGTAAGCACGGCGCATCCGGGCGAGCCGGGATTCTTCGGCAAAGGCGAGCAGGTTTTTCTCGACCAGCTTTTCCTGTTTTCATTCGATCTGTTCCATGGCGACGCGGCGTTTCGTCCGGTGGATTGGCGGATTCGCGTGACGCCGGCGATCAGCCTGAATTACCTCGACTTGCGCGAAGTAGGAATCGTGAACGTCAACGTGCGCGCTGGGACGTCGCGGCTCGATTCTCATTTGGGCTTTCAGGAACTATTCGGCGAAGTGAAGCTGCACGACCTGAGCCCGAATTTCGATTTCGTCTCCGTGCGCGCGGGGATTCAGGAGTTCAATGCGGACTTTCGCGGGCTTCTCTTTGTGGACGAGCAGCCCGGCGTCAGATTCTTCGGCAATTACGCTTCAAACCGCTGGCAGTACAACCTGGCGTACTTCAACTTGCTAGAAAAGAACACGAACAGCGGGCTGAACACATTTTCGCGGCGCGACCAGCAAGTAATCATCGCCAACGTTTACCGGCAGGATTTTCTGTTTCAGGGCTACACCGCACAGTTCAGCGTGAGCTACAACGACGATCAGGGCGGCATCCATTACGACGACAATGGGTTTCTGGTGCGGCCGTCACCGATCGGCGTGGTCGTGTCGAACAACCAGATCAAGACGCACAGCATTCACGCCGCGTATCTGGGGTGGACTGGCGACGGGCACATTGGGCGGGTCAACCTGACACATGCGTTCTATCAGGCGCTCGGAACGGACAGTTTCAATCCGATCGCGGGCCGGCCGGTGACGATTAACGCGCAGATGGCGGCGGTGGAAGCGTCCGTGGATAAGGACTGGATCCGGTTCAAGGGATCGTTGTTCTATGCGTCCGGCTCTGCTGATCCGCGCGGCGGGCGGGCACGCGGATTCGACGCCATCGAGGACTTCCCGGAATTTGCGGGCGGGATTTTCAGCTTGTGGAACCGCGAAGGCATCCGGCTGCTCGGGACCGGCGTGAACCTCACATCGCCCGATAGCCTGCTGCCGAGCCTGCGCTCGAATAAAGACGAAGGCCAGGCAAATTTCGTAAACCCGGGGATCTTTCTGGCGAATCTCGGCACTGATTTCGATCTGACGCCGAAGCTGCGCGGCTTCGTCAACGTGAACTACCTGCGCTTCGAGCGCACCGAGTCGCTGGAGCTGCTTCTCTTTCAGGCGCCGATTCACCATACGATCGGCGTCGATTCAAGCCTCGGCATTCGCTACCGCCCGCCGCTGACGGAGAACATTTCGATCACCGCGGGCGCGGCGGCGCTGGTTCCCGGGCAGGGGCTGCGCGACATTTACACGGGCAAGATGATGTTTTCGCTGTTTACGGACGTGAAGTTTCAGTTCTAGCTGCGGCGAGAGGCAGCACGACGAAGTGTTGACGCGGGATACATCGAGTGGATACGGCTTGCGGCGCTACTTCGGCTGCGCCGTGCTCCTGGCCGCCTGCCTGTTTGTGATGGAGCACGGCTTGCCCGCGGAGTCCCGCCAGCAGCCCGCGCCCGAATCGCCCGCGCCTGCCCAGGCTGCCGCGCAGGGCCATCATACGCTGATCACGCAGACGCAGCAGGAAGCCGACGCGAAAAGCGCGGGCTGCCTATCGTGCCACGTAAATATCGACGAGCCGACCATGCATCCCACGCGGACGGTGCGGCTGGGCTGCACGGATTGCCACGGCGGCGACGCGACGTCTTCGATCGCCTCCGGCACGGCAAAGGATTCGGCCGCCTACGCGCAAGCCGAGGCGAAAGCGCACGTTCATCCACGCGATCCGCTCTTCGCGCGCGGGCTGGCGAACGCCCCGCGCGCCTACACCGCGTGGCTCCGCGAAAGCCCCGAGTACGTGCGCTTCGCCAATCCCGGCGACCTGCGCATCGCGCGGGAAACGTGTGGCCAGGTTGGCTGCCACGTCTCGGAAGTGCGCAACGTCAGCACCAGCACGATGACTCACGCCGGGTTTCTCTGGGGTGCTGCGCTCTACAACAATGGGTCGTTTCCGCTGAAGGATGCGCGTTTCGGGGAGAGCTACTCGCGCGACGGTGAGCCCCAGGCGATGCACACAGTGCCGGCGCCCACGCCCGAAGAGACGCGCACGAAAGGCGTGGTGCCGGAGCTGACGCCGCTCGAACGCTGGGAGATTTCACAGCCGGGGAACGTACTGCGTGTCTTCGAGCGCGGCGGCGAGAAGAAGGGCGAGATCGGCAATCCCAAGCCCGGGGAAGACGACGGCAAGCCCGACGACAAGCTCGGCGAGCGCGGCTTCGGCACGCTATTGCGCACCGATCCGGTGTTCCTCGGCCTCCAGAAGACGCGGCTGCTCGACCCGCTGCTTTCCCTTCCGGGCACGAACGACCAGCCCGGTGATTATCGCGGCAGCGGCTGCACGGCCTGCCACGTGGTCTATGCGAATGACCGCTCGCCGGAGCATTCCGGGCCCTACGCGCAGTTCGGGCATCTCGGCGAAAGCGCTTCGAGCGACTCAACGATCGCGAAGAACGAGTCCGGGCATCCCATCCGGCACGCGTTCACTCGATCGATTCCGTCGAGCCAGTGCATGGTTTGCCACATCCATCCCGGCACGAACATGGAAGCGACGTACTTCGGCTACACCTGGTGGGACAACGAATCCGACGCCGAGTCCATGTACCCGGCGAAGCAGCGCAATCCCACGGCGGAGGAGCGCTACGAGGCGGCGCAGCGCAATCCGGAGGGCGCCGCGGCGCGCGGCCTCTGGGCGGACACGAAGTTTCTCGAGCAGACCGGCAGCGCGAAATTCAACGCGCAGCTCAAGCAAACCCAGTTCGCCGACTTTCACGGCCACGGCTGGCTTTTCCGCGCGGTCTACAAGCGCGACCGCCAGGGCAACCTGCTGGACGCCGATAACAAGATCGTTTCGGCCGACGATCCGGATAAGTTTGGGAAAGCCGTCCACCTGAAGGACATTCACCTCGAAAAGGGAATGCAGTGCGTCGATTGCCACTTCCAGCAGGACGCGCACGGCAACGGCAAGCTCTACGCCGAACCGCGCGCGGCCGTGGAGCTCGACTGCATCGATTGCCACGGCACGATCGAGAAGCACGCCACGCTGATCACCTCCGGCCCGGCGGCCCCGAACGGCGGAACGCATCTCGATGCATTGCGCACCACCTGGAACCAGCGGCGCTTCGAATGGCGCGGGGGCAAGCTCTACCAGCATTCCATGCTCGAGCCGGACAAGGAATGGGAGGTCGTGCAGACGCTCGACACGATCACGCCGGGCAATCCGCATTACAGCGAGAAGTCGCGCTGGGCGAAGACCGTGCAACGCGACGGCGCGACCTGGGGCGCGCTGCCCACGGACGAATCGCAACTCGCGCACCCGAACAGCCGCATGACCTGCTACGCCTGCCATACCTCCTGGGCGCCAAACTGTTTCGGCTGCCATTTGCAGATGACCGCGAACCAGCGCGTGCCCATGCTCCACAACGAAGGCCTCATCACGCGCAACTATACGTCCTACAACTTCCAGGTGCTGCGCGACGACGGCTACATGCTCGGCATCGACGGCACCGTGACGGGGCACCGCGTGGCGCCGGCGCGCTCGTCCTGCGCGATCACGGTGAGCTCGCAGAACCAGAATCGCGAATGGCTCTACTACGGCCAGCAGACCGTTTCGGCGGAGGGATTCGCAGGGACAGCGTTCAGCACGTTCGTGCCGCACACGGTCCGGGCGAAGGAAACCAAGCAGTGCGACGACTGCCACGTGAGCGCGCGCGGTGACAACAATGCCTGGATGGCGCAGGTGCTATTGCAGGGCACGAATCTGCTGAACTACATGGGCCGCTACATCTACGTGGCCGCCGGCGCGAAGGGCTTCGAGGCCGTCGCGGTAGCGGAGCATGATGAGCCGCAGGCGATCATCGGCAGCTATTTGCAGCGGCTGGCGTATCCCGACGACTACAAGCAGCACGTGGCGCGCGGACGTGAGTTGCAGGAAGCCTATCACCACCCGGGAAACGTGCTCGACGTGCAGCTGCGCGGCGAATATCTCTATGCGGCGCTCGGCAAGGGCGGCTTCCGCGTCTACGATGTGGCGAACGTGGATAACAAAGGATTCTCCGAGCGGCAGACGACGGCGCCGGTTTCCCCGCTCGGGCAGCGCTTCTACGTGCACACGAAGTACGCCGCGGCGATCGCGAGCCCGACGACGCTGGGCGTCGATCCCGTACGCACGCACAATCCGGTGAACGAAGAGCAGGCGGTCCACCTGCTGTACGGGTTCCTCTATGTGGCGGACAAATACGAGGGCCTTGTAGTGGTAGGGGATCCGAACTTGAAAAGCAAGACGCCGGGCGTGAGCACGCTGCTCGACGGCGACCCGCGCAACAATTTCCTGAAGCGCGCGCTGGCCTTTAACCCCGATGGTATTTTGAACGGCGCGCGGCGTATCACCATCGCCGGCACCTATGCCTACATGCTGTGCGATCGCGGGCTGGTGGTGGTCGATCTCGACAATCCGCTGCAGCCGAAAGTGGTTGCGCAGATCGGCGCACCCGAGCTGAACGATCCGCAGGGCATCGCGATCCAGTTCCGCTATGGGTTTGTCGTGGATCGCGACGGATTGAAAGTGCTGGACGTGACGGCGCTCGACCACCCGCGCGTGGTGCCCAATGCTTCGGTGAAGCTAGACGGCGCTCTCAACGTATACGTGGCGCGCACCTACGCCTATGTTTCTGAAGGCAAGCACGGACTCGCGATTGTGAATGTCGAGCAGCCGGAGCAGCCGAAGGTGGATCAGGTCTACAACGCCGATGGCAAGATCAACGACCTGCGCGACGTGAAGATCGGAATGGTCGATGGCAGCGCGTTCGCGTTTCTGGCCGATGGGCGTAATGGACTCCGCGTGCTACAGATTCTCTCGCCCGAAGACTCCCCTAATTCCTACGGCTTCAGCCCACGGCCCACTCCCAAGCTGATCGCCAGCTTCCGCACCGAAGCGCCGGCGCTGGCCGTTTCCAAGGGAGTGGATCGCGACCGCGCGGTCGATGAGAGCGGAAACCAATTGGCCGTCTTCGGTCGCCGAGGCGCGCGCCCCCTCAATCACGAGGAAGCCGCGCGGCTGTACCTCCACGACGGCCATACCTATACGGTGCCGAACGATCCGCCGACTCCGGCACGCTAGAAGTTTGCCCTGGTCAAATTTGTATTGGGACCCGTTTGTCTGGTGGCGCAAGAAAAATGGAGAGAATGGTCATGGTCGATCGACCTCGACGATACTACAATCGCCAATTAAGGCGGCCGAATCCTCTCAACGCCGAGCACAAACCATCCAAAACAAGGAGGGCCGCAATGAAGCGGAATCTAAGCACGCTGCTCCCCGCGGTTGCAGTTCTTGTCGCGGCTCTCATTCCCTGGAATCAAGCGCGCGCTCAGGCGCCACCGCCTGATGGTCCGCTCGCGGAACATTTGAAGGTTCTCTACAAGGTGACGAAGTTCGGTCCGCCTGCCAAAGGATTCGCCGTCTTGGCTCCCGGGACTGTACTAGTCATCCGGAAGGCGGGAATTCTGGGCGTTCCACCGGCCAACGTAGCGTTTGGCAACTCGATCTATAGAGATGGAGAGTTGCATCCGCCCACCGCCGGCAATCGCAACATTATTGGAAACGTCACGCGTCTTTTCGAAGTCGGCGAAAGAGTCTACGTGCAGACGGTGGAAGTGAACTTGAAATCCGACAGTGTCACGTTGTTCATCGTCGAGTGCGACTCCTGCAACGGAGTGAACCAGCAATCCTCCTTCAAGTCCATGGTCTCATTCGAATTTGCGAAGGGGTCGCTGGCAACCGCCGACCCGGCGCAGATCGAGAAAACCATCGGCGAGGTCCTTTCGATTGACACTAGTTCCAATGGCGCACAGCAGCCTCAGCCTTCATCTGCGCCGCCACAAGAACAGCCGCCACAACGACAGCCGCAACAAGGACAGCCGCAACAAGGACAGCCGCAACAAGGACAAGCGCAACAACCGTCCGAACAACCAGCGCCCACGCGACGGCCTCCGACAATCCAGCTCGGCCAGACCGAGGATCAGGTGCAAGCCGTGCTCGGCCAGCCGGACAAGATCGTCAACCTCGGCGCCAAGGTGATTTACGTCTACGGGGACCTTAAGGTGACGTTCATGAACGGCAAAGTCGCCGATGCGCAGTGATCTAGAAGGTCAAAGCCTGATGAGTTGAATTGCCGGACACTCCTAGCCGCGCTCGATAATTCAGGATTCTCTAATCCGGCGCCGCAATTTCAAAAGCAAATCGTACACATCCTCGAACGTGATCGGCATTCACCCGGCGGCGTTCGCGCAGCAGGTATATAATAGGGTTGTCGAAACATTTTGAAAGGAACGCTACCTTCCTTCTTTTGCGCGGAAGGCTTGAACTCATGGCTGTGTCCCCGGTCGTCCGTCCCCAAGACGTAGATGAATTGGAAGAGATTTGGGAGTGGATTGAGTCCTTCGACGCGGTTGTAGAACACGGGAAGCCTGGACTCGCGTCGCGAATTCTGCAGGAAATTCGCAACCGCGCGCTGGCCTGTGGCGTGGAAGTACCCTTCACCGCGAACACCCCGTATGTAAACACCATCCACGTCAGCCAGCAGGCTCCCCTCCCCGGCGATCAGGAAATCGAACGAAAGATCAAAAGCCTCGTGCGCTGGAACGCGCTGGCCATGGTCGTGCGCGCGAACCGCGAGGAGCACAATATCGGCGGCCACATTTCGACCTATGGGTCGGTCGCGACGCTTTTTGAGGTGGGCTTCGATCATTTCTTCCGCGCGCGCACTGAACAATTCGAAGGCGACACCGTGTACTTCCAGGGCCACGCAGCGCCAGGGGTCTACTCGCGCGCGTTCCTCGAAGGACGTTTGACGGAGACGAACCTCGAAAATTTCCGCCGCGAGCTGCGCAAAGGCGGAGGGCTTTCGTCCTATCCGCACCCGTGGCTGATGCCGGATTTTTGGGAGTATCCGTCGGTGTCGATGGGCTTGAGCCCGATCATGGCCATTTACCAGGCTCGCTTTAATCGCTACCTCGAGGACCGCGGCCTGAAGCCCAAGACGGACGCAAAGGTCTGGGCGTTCCTCGGCGACGGCGAAACGGATGAGCCCGAAACGCTCGGCGCGATTACGCTGGCTTCGCGCGAGCGGCTCGATAACCTCATCTTCGTCATCAATTGCAACCTTCAGCGGCTCGACGGTCCGGTGCGCGGCAACGGCAGCATCGTGCAGGAGCTGGAAGCGGCCTTCCGCGGTGCGGGCTGGAACGTGATCAAGGTCCTATGGGGATCGGATTGGGATCCGCTGTTCGAGCAGGACACGGAAGGATTGCTTGCCAAGCGGCTCGGCGAACTGGTCGACGGCGAATATCAGAAGCTCATCGTTGAATCGGGCGCCTACATCCGCGAACGCGTTTTCGGCGTCGACCCGCGGCTGCTGAAGATGGTCGAGAACATCCCCGACCAGAAACTGCATGCGTTGCGGCAGGGCGGCCACGACCCGCGGAAAGTCTACGCGGCGTACAAGGCGGCTGTGGAGCACCACGGATCTCCTACCGTGATCTTGGCGCGGACGATCAAAGGCTACGGTCTTGGCGAAGCCGGCGAAGGCCGCAACGTTACTCACCAGCAGAAGAAAGTCGATGAAGACACGCTACGCAATTTCGGTGAACGCTTCGGTTTGCCGTTCACTGAGGACCAGATCGCCCAGATTCCGTTCTACCGGCCGCCCGAAGACAGCCCGGAGATGAAGTACCTGCGGGAGTGCCGCACGAAACTTGGCGGCTACGTTCCGCAGCGCAAGGTCCGCGCGAAGGCGCTGGCACCCGCGAGCGGCGAGCTTTTCGATGAATTCCTGACAGGCAGCGAGGGCCGCGACGTTTCGACGACCATGGCTTTCGTCGGCATGCTGCGCAAAATGCTTCGCGATCCGGAAATCGGCAAGCTGGTCGTGCCGATCGTGCCGGACGAAGCGCGCACCTTCGGCATGGAGTCGCTCTTCCGCGCCGTCGGCATTTATTCGAGCACGGGCCAGGTCTACGATCCGGTCGACCGCGACACGCTCCTGTATTACAAGGAGGCGAAGGACGGGCAGATTCTCGAGGAAGGCATCACCGAAGCGGGATCGATCTCGTCGTTCATTTCCGCCGGCACCGCGTACGCGACGCACGGCGTGAACATGATTCCGTTCTTCATCTTCTATTCGATGTTCGGCTTCCAGCGCGTCGGCGACTTCATCTGGGCCGCCGCCGATTCGCGCTGCCGCGGGTTCCTCCTCGGCGGCACGTCGGGCCGGACGACGCTCGCGGGCGAGGGCCTGCAG
>Ga0335083_10011663_pt1 | contig 10555 bp, 9 predicted proteins | sample Lox_Sample_42_FD_206716 | JGI IMG/M metagenome (GOLD analysis project Ga0335083, IMG submission 206716) | Soil microbial communities from Loxahatchee National Wildlife Refuge, Florida, United States - Lox_Sample_4.2 | ecosystem: Environmental > Terrestrial > Soil > Wetlands | place: USA: Florida... | reverse complement strand
CCTGCCACACCGAACAGGACGAGGAGATGAAGACCAAGCGAGTGCTGCACCAGCCGGCATTTCAGACTGGCTGCGCCACCTGCCACGAGCCGCACGGCGGTGAGAACCAGCACCTGCTGCGGGCCAAAGAAATCAACCCGCTCTGCCTCGAGTGCCATGGGCCGGAGGCCCCGCAGCCGGCGGCGCTTCCGGACCAGCACCTGATCACCATCTTCGACGGGAAGGTCCGGATTCCGGAGGGCTACTTCAAGAAGATGCCGATTTTGCCGCTGCGCTACAACCTCGGCCATCCCGTCGAGGGGCACCCGGTCAGCAACACCATCAACACGAAAACGCAGAAACCGGTCGCGATCACCTGTCTGACCTGTCACCAGCCGCACGCCTCCGCAAAGCCCGGACTGCTGGTGAAGGATCAGGAAGCGAACATGGCGTTTTGCAAAACCTGCCATACCGAAGGGACGCTTCAGCTCAAGTAGCGGGAGGATGAGATGACATTCCAAATTTCGAATTCGAAACCCTCCCGAACTTTGCTCGCAGCTATGGCCGCGCTGCTGGTCCTCGGATTGAGCGGATTCCCGGTGCAGGCGCAGAAGAATTCCACCAAAAAAGCGAAAACGGGCGAAGTGGCCCAGCAGCCAAAGAGAATTGTATTCGATATCAGCAAGATTGTCTGGCCCAATCCCCCGGCGATTGCCCGTATCAAGTTTGAAAATCTCCTATCCGGCCAGCAAATCGACTGGGCAGGACTTGAGAGCAAGCAAAAGCCGAAGCAGTCGTGGATGGACCGGCTGGCCGGCGCGCAGCCGGATACCCAGATCAAGGACGTAGCGAAAAAGGTCGGATTCCAATTGATCCGCGTGTATGGGGTGGCTGCCGACTCCAAGGGCAACATCTACGCTGCCGATCAGGCTGTCGGCGCGATTTTCATCTTTCCGAAGGCGGACAAGGAACCGCTCCAGCTCCTCAAGAACGGAACGGATGCGCACTTTGGGCTTCTCAACGGCCTGGCTACGGACGATGACGACCGGCTCTTTGTGACCGACTTGAAATTGCACCATGTGCTGGTCTTCAACGCGAAGCACGCGGTGGAGGCTTCCTTTGGCGCCGAGCAACTGGTTTCGCCGGCGGGCATCGCCATCGATACCACCAACCGCTTCGTCTACGTGGTGGACAGCCAGCAGGACCAGGTGCTGGTGTTCGACGCGGACAGCTACAAGCTGCTGCGACGCATCGGCACGGCCGGCAAAAAACATATGCTGACCGGCCCGGGCGACTTCTCCCTGCCTACGAACGTTGCTTTGGATAAGGAAGGCAATGTCTACGTCACCGACACCCTGAACAACCGAGTCGAAATGTTCGATGCCGACGGAGCCTTCATCAACGAGTTCGGCAAACCTGGCGACGGGCCGGGACGATTTGCACGGCCCAAAGGCATTGCCGTGGATTGCGACGGACATATCTGGGTGGCCGATGAAATCCAGAGCCGCGTGCAGGTTTTCGATCGAGAGGGCCAGCTCCTCATCTATTTCGGTCAGCAAGGAGTCTACCCGGGCCAATTCCAGGCCTTGTACGGGCTCGCTTATGACAAACAAGGAAACCGGGTCATCACGAGTGAGCAATTCCCCGGCCGGGTGCAGGTTTTCCGTTATGTGACGGATGCGGAAGCAGCAGCAGAAAAAGGCCGCCGCGAGGCGGAACACGGCAAGCCGGCGCCGAGCGCTGCAGATTCGGCGCCGGAGAAAGGCGGTGACGGCCCAAAAAGTTCAATTCCGCGATAAGTCGGGTCGAGCGGGATCTTGGGCCGTAAGTTCACGGCCGAAGAAGAGAGGATCCCGGCGGCCAACCGCGCGGAAGCCCTCGAAGTGGATGGAATGAATTGCAACTCAACCTTGGAGGTGGAAGTAATGAAACGCATCGCAGTTGTTCTTGTCCTGACCCTGGCCGTGGCCGGATACGCCTCGGCGCAGATCACTTCGCCGACGCAAGACGTGCTCGGCGCGCACAACGTATACGGCCGGGGCTGCATCGCCTGCCACGCGCCGCACAGCGGCGCCGCCGGCAACGGCGGAGCAGCCACTCCCAACAGCGGCGTCGAAGCGCTGTGGGGCGAAGACATATCTCCGCTCTATGGACAAACCCTGGGCTTTGGAGACGGCGGCAAGTATACCGTCACCATCCCGAACTACGGCACTACGCCTCCCGCGAGCGCCCACGACGGCACTTGGGTGATCGCGGCTTGTCTGAGCTGCCATGACGGCAACCTTGCCAAAGTGGGCATGATGACGGGCACCTCGGTGGAAACAGTCAAGATCCAGGGTGCAACCTTCAATCCTCCCACCTTGCTCGGAAATGACGGCACGGGCGCCGGCAATTACGCGAACGACCACCCGGTAGGCCCTACCGCCACAGTCGGCTGCGGCGGCCAGTACAACTGGGACTGCACGGTGAACGCGAACGGCTCGATCAGCTTCAACGGGCCGGATAGCTCTGCGTTCCTCACCAACTACTACGACGTGACAACGTATGGGCCGATCGCCAACTTAGTGAAGGTCCCCGGCACCCAGACCAGCCCCGGCCCGCCACCCGTCTATTCGTCCAATTCGTGGGTTACTTGCACCACCTGCCACGACCAGCATGACATGAGCTATTTCAATGCTGGCCCGAAAGGGATCAAGCCAACTCACTTCTTTGTCCGTGGCTGGTACGATCCGGGAAATACCACCACCAGCAACAGCGCCGCGCAGTTTTGCCGCACCTGCCATGGCGGCGAAGCCAACGAGGCGCACGGCCAGATGAGCGTCCCAACAACGTAATGCCATCCTTCCGGGGGAGGAATGTTCCTCCCCCGGAGGGAGGCAGTTTTGAGGTGCATGTGCGTGGGGCAGTAGCCGAAGAAGGACTCAGCAGAGGGAGGCAGCAATGAGAGGGAATCCGAAGTACAACCTGGCAACCGTTCTCCGAGTCCTGGGAGCGACCTTGCTCTTGGTGGCCGGCCTGCTTCTGGCCACCGCACTGCCCGCCCGGGGACAAACGCGCGCGGTGCAGACTGCCACGACCGTTCCCGCAGGGACCGGCGGCAGCGTGCCTCATCCCCTCCCCAAGCCCGTCGCGCGCGTGAACGGAAGTGTGCTCACCGATGTGGACTTGCTCCGGGAGATGTACGCAATTTTCCCCTACGCGAAGCAGCACAACGGAACTTTTCCGCGCTCCCTGGAGCCGGACATTCGCCGAGGCGCGCTCAAGATGATCGAGTTCGAGGAACTTGTGTACCAGGAGGCAAAGCGCCGCCAGATGTCCATCGCGCCGGAACGCTTGGCCAAAGCCGAAAAACAGTTCCGTGACCGTTTCGCCACGGAGCAGGCGTACCGGGAATTCCTCCAGGTGGAAACCAGCGGTTCGGTCCCGGCGTTCCGCACGAAGATTGCGCGGTCATTGCTGATCGAGGACCTCTTGAAACTGGAGATTACAGACAAGTCCGGCGTTTCCCTGGCAGAAGCCAGGGCCTATTACACAAAGTATCCGGAGCACTTCAAGCTGCCCGAAACGTTTGCCGTGCAAACCATCACGGTAATGCCGCCGGTGCGGCCGTCCCGTGAGCAGCCGAACCCACCGCCAGCTAACGCGCAACAATGGGTGCAAATGCGGATCCGCGCCGAAGATGCACTGCGCCAAGCCAAAACCACCAAGACGTATGAGGAGTTCGGAATTCTTGCCGAAAAGATTTCCGAAGACGACTACCGGGTCATGATGGGAGATCACAAGTCGGTGGAGGTGAAAGATCTGCCGCCAGCCATCGCTCTGGCCGCCTCCAAGATGCAGCCCGGACAAATCAGCGACATTATTCAGGCAGAAGGGGCGCTCACCATCGTCCGCCTGAACGCCCACACCCCGGCGCGGAAGCAATCGTTCCATGAGGCGTACGACGGCTTGCGGGCCCAGTTGGAGAATCGAAAGCAGGAAGCACTGCGGCGCGGACTGGACGCAAAGCTCAGGAAAAACGCAAAAATTGAGGAGTTATAGGCGGATGTATGCCTCGACGCCCCCTGCCGCGGGCTCTTGTCTTCCTTCTGGCCGCACTGCTGTTTCCTTGCGCGCCCTTGCGGGCTCAGGCCCAGTTGGGAAGTGAGACGCAAATCGGCCTGGATGGCAGCATCAGCGCGGGGTACTCCGGCAGCATGGCAAACGAGGGGCCCGACAGCCACGGACTGCTCTTCGGGGGCATTGGAAATTTCAACGGCTCGTATCACAGCCCCCAGTTCCTGTCATTCGATGTGGCCCCTTACTTCAACCAATCGCGCGATAATTCCGGCTACCAATCGATCACCAACAGCTCGGGTGTGTCCGCCAGCGCCAATATTTTTGGGGGCAGCCAGTTTCCCGGCTACATCAATTACACCAAGAGCTACAACAGCCAATCGAACTATTCTGTGCCGGGACTGGCGAATTATTCGGCGAATGGCAACACAGACAGCTTTGGCGTCGGTTGGTCCGCCCATTTCCAGAATCTTCCCTCCCTCACCTTCGGGTACCAGCAAGGGTCCAGCGATTATTCCCTGTATGGCACGCAGCAGGACAGCTTCAACAATTTCCATTCGCTCTTCGGCATCGCCACGTACACGGTGGACGGTTTTCACCTGAGCGGCGGGATTCGCCACTCCAGCGGCGACTCGCTTTTCCCGGTGATCGTGGCCGGGGAGACTGCTGAGCGGACCAATTCGGACACCACGACGTATACGTTCAACATGTCGCGAAACATTGCCTGGGAAGGAAGCACCTGGTTCAACTTCACTCGAAACAGCACCAGCTATGATTCCCTGGGCATGAACAGCTCCCAGACATCAGACCTCCTTACCGGGGGGTTGGCGGTGAGACCGACCGAAAAGCTGAATGCCCAGGTCAGCTTCGATTACAACGACAACCTTGCCGGAACGATCCTTCAGGAGGTCAACGCCGCCGGAGCGCTCGCTCCCGTTTCCATCGCCTCCACGCCGTCGCATTCCTGGGGTCTAGTCGGCTCCGTGCAGTATTCGTTCCTTCCCGGTCTGTACGTCACGGGGAACCTATCTTATCGGCAGCAACTCTTCCAAGGTGAGTCGTTTGACTCCACGTCGTACGGCGTGTCGGTGAATTACGGACGGAAGCTTTGGGGCGGGCAGCTCACCGTGGGCGCGACGGTTACCCATAACACATACGCTAACAATAACGGCGCCACACTGGGATTGTTGACCGATGTCATTTATGTGCGCAGGTTCGGGCTGTGGGGTGTGAACGGTTCCTTCGGCTATTCTCAGAATGTGCAGTCCATTCTGATCTCCTATACGACTTCCGGGTACAGCTATTCGCTCTCTGCGAACCGCCGGATTCGCAGGTTGATGTGGACCGGAGGGGTCAATGGATCAAGGAGCGTGCTCACGGAATCGCAGGGCCCCAACTACTTTACCCAGGGCTACTCGACGGGACTCTCGGGCCGTTGGCTGGGAGTCGGTTTTGGGTACTCAAGATCCAGCGGAAACGGATTGATCACCCCTACCGGCATTATCGTTACGCCGCCAGGCGTGCCACCCCCGCTGCTCACCACGGTTTTGTACGGCGGCACGTCGTATTCCGGCAGCATTGGCAGCACCCCAGTGCGTGGGCTGACCATCACTGGATCTTACGTGAGCTCCCGCAGCGACACCGAAAATGGCTCTCTCTCTTCGAGCAACAAAACCCAACAGGCGTACGCTTACTTGACCTATCGCTTCCGGAAGGTATATTTCAATGCAGGTTACAGTCGGCTGCTGCAAGGGTTCAGCGCGACTGGACTGACCCCGACGACGGTATCCACCTACTACTTCGGGGTATCGCGATGGTTCAGGGTATTCTAGCGCGGGCAGGGCGCATCCTAAACAGGATGGCGCCGCGCATGCTGATCGCTCTTCTCTTGCCACCGTTGTTCCTGTATCCCGCTCCGGCTTTCGGTGATTCCAAAACGCAGACGGTGTCCGTCCCCGTGCTGCTGCTCGAGGGCGGACGGAAACTGGTCTTTGAGGGTACCTTCAGCTCGGAGCGAGACGTCCAGGCAAAGCGCGGCTTCTTCAAGAAAGTGCTCGATGTGGTCGTAGGCGCCCCGGACGTGCATTTCATGGTCCGCCCGTTTGCCGTGGCGGCGGACTCACACGGGCGCATCATCGTCACCGACCCGGGCGCCGGCGGCGTGCACATTTTTGACTTGAAGGAACACAGGTACAAATTCATCACGCGCAAGGAAAAGAGCAAAGAGGCCATGACCACGCCGCAATGCGTGGCCGTGGACGCCCAGGACAACATTTACGTGACGGATTCCGAACTCGGAAAGATCTTTGTCTTTGAGCCCAGTGGAAAGTTCAGCCGCGTGATCGGCAGCCTGAAGCACGGCGAGGGGTACTTCAAGCATCCCACCGGCATCGCTGTGGATTCTGTGGCCCAGCGCATCTACGTGACGGACACCTGGCGCGACCAGATTTTTGTCATGGACATGCAGGGGAGCGTGCTCCAAAAAATCGGGAAGAGCGGCTCGGGGGACGGCGAATTCAATTTCCCAACGGAAGTGCGGCTGGATGGGCCCAACCTGATGGTGGTGGACGCCCTGAATTTCCGCGTGCAGGCGCTGGACCGCTCGGGAACCTTCCAATACGCGGTGGGGAAGCTGGGCGATGCTCGGGGAGAGATGTTCCGGCCAAAAGGCTTGGGCGTTGATTCGGAGGGGCATCTTTACGTCGCGGAGGGCGGTTCGTCCCTCGTGCAGGTGTTTGACCGCCAGGGACGATTGCTCTACTACTTCGGGAAAAAGGGCACTGGTTTTGGTGACTTCCAACTGCCCACGGGATTGTTCATTGACCGCGAGGATCACGTGTACGTGGTGGATTCCTACAACCACCGCGTGCAGATGTTCCGGTACTTCGCCGCGGGACGACCGGCTGCCGGAGGAGCACAGTGAAAGCGCGCTGGCTTCCCGCCATTCTTCTGCTGGCCTGCGCCACGGCCCGCGGCCAGCAGTACAGCGGAGACGTGCTGGGCCAGCACAACTTGAGCCCGGGGGGCACCTCTCCGGTGCAGGGCGGTTTGAGCGCTCCCTGCCTCTTCTGCCACGCGCCCCATTCCGGCGTCGGCGGGCAGACTCCCCTGTGGAACCAGACGCTGACGATGCAAACCTACACGGCCTACCAGAGCACGACCTATCACGAGATGGGGGTTCCGAACCCCATGCTGGGAGGTGACAGCAATCTCTGCCTGAGTTGCCACGACGGCAGCGTGGCCCCGGGCCAGACCGTGGCCTACGGAAAATGGCCGATGATTGGCACTCTGAAATCGGCGGACAATTTTGGGACGGACTTCTCCGCTTCGCATCCCTTTAGTCTGGTGCTGCCCATCAAAGATTCTCCGGACCTGGTGATTTCCCTGGCGAGCAAGGGAGTGACCGCGGATGCCAGCGGCGCGGTGAAGCTCATCAACGGCAACATCGAATGCACCTCGTGTCATAACGGGCATGTGGAAGCGGTTGATCGGGTGGCCTTGAATTTCTTGATTCAGGATAGTTCCAGCGGGCAGCTATGCCTGGCCTGCCACACTCCGGCAAGTCGAACGGTAAACAACCAAACCAACTATGTGGCGGGATGGGCGGGCAGCGCGCACGGGTCCGCAGGCAATAAGATCACGCCCCAGCAAGGCGTAAACCTGGGACCGTACCCGACCGTGGGGACAGACGCTTGCGCGTCATGCCACATGGCGCACAACGCGCCGGGCGCGGCCCGCCTGCTGCGCGGCAAGAATGAGGCGGATTGTCTCGCCTGCCACGGGTCGGCAAATAACTTGTCTCCCGCCCTCCTGAATGTGTTCGCGGAGTTTGCCAAGGCGAGCCATCCCTTCTCGACGGCCGGCGGCACGCATGACGCCGCAGAAAACATTCTGTTGAACCAGAATCGCCACGCGACTTGTGTGGATTGCCATAATCCGCATTCCTCGCTTCAGGCAACCGCTTTTCTGCCGGCCCCTGCAATCCGGCCTTCACAGAACGGCGTGGAGGGCATCAGCGCGACGGATGGGATTACCGTGCTCAATCCCGCGGTCAATCAGTTCGAGAACTGCCTGCGATGCCATGGAACCAGCACGGGGAAGACCACCATCCCCGCAACCTTCGGTTACCTGCCGGTATGGGCGGTGGCCTATGGCGACCCGCTGAACGTCATTCCACAGTTCGCCCAATCGGCGACGTCCAGCCATCCCGTCACGCATGACCGCTCCAGCCCATACGCGCAGCCCAGCCTGCGGCCGTTCATGATGAACGAGGACGGTGTGACTCCGTCACGGGCCATGGGCACGCGCATCCTGTGCACCGATTGCCACAACAGCGACGATAATCGTGAATTCGGCGGCACGGGACCCAACGGCCCCCACGGATCGAAATGGACGCACATTCTCGAGCGCCGCTACGAGTTCAGCCAGGCCGTGCTCCCCGGGCAGTTGATTACCAACCTCTTTCCCAGCCCGGATCTCACCGCCAACGGTCCCTACGCTCTTTGTGGAAAGTGCCATGACCTGGTCAATGTTGCGTCCAATGCCAGTTTCAGCGAGCATGCCCGCCACATCAACGACGGCTTTTCCTGCTCCACGTGTCACACCGCGCATGGCATGGGCGCCGTCAGCGGAACCATCTCCGGAGAGCGCCTGGTGAACTTCGACCTCAAAGTGGTGGCGCCGGCCGGCACGGCTCCCATTGCCTACTCGCGGGCCACAAACTCCTGCGCTCTCACCTGTCATAACCACCCGCATGCCGCAGTCGGGGGCGCGGCCGCGCGGAGGAAATAAGTCCTTCGCGTTTCAAGATTGGCAAGCCTCTGGCGTAGACTCCCTTCGATCCCGGGGGGGTGATTCCATGTGCCTGCAATCCTGCGCATTCCGCACTGTTTTCGCGCTCCTGCTGGCCTGTGTGGCGTGGGCAGCGCCCCCAAACGCTCCCCAGCAATCGGGGAGCGCCGCGGCCGGCGTGGCCTGCCGCGCGCTCGAAGTGCATACCGACGCAGCAAACCGCACGACGGTGGTCGTCTTCCATCAAGCGACGGAGTCGAACCGCGCCCCGCTGGCGGAGTTTCTCCACGCCGATTCCGGCGCCGTGGTGGAGGTTGAAAACGACGCCGGTGGCGGCGCGCTTCATGGAACCGTGTTCCGCTTGAAGAGCTGCTTCGGCCGCGGGCTGCTGCTATTACCCGCAGCCGTAACTTGGAAGGAGGGAACGGTTTTCCACTTGCGCCGAGCGGAGCTGCGAGCGGCCGTCTCGGGTCCGGACCATGAGTAGAGCCGAGCCAACGGATCGGGGGGCGCTCCACCGGTTCGTCGCCGTAATTTACAAGATCGGGATTCTTCGCTGTGTCCGCGTGCCGCCGGAAGTGGCCGCTGCGTTTCCGCGGGGGAGGACGGTGCCGGTGGCCGCAACGGTGGCAGGAAAAACGAAGCGCACTACACTGATTCCGGCGGGGCAGGGCTGTTTCCGCTTGTATATTGACGGGGCGATGAGAAAGGCCGCGGGGGCGGACGCGGGCGACCCGGTGAGCGTGGCCCTGCGGCTGGATCGGGCCTCGCGCGACCTTCCCGTGGCTGCGGATTTCAAAGCTGCGCTGGCGCGCGCGCCGGAGGCGAGCGGCGAATTCGCGGCCGCCACTCCGGCCTTACGCCGCGAAGTGTTGCGTTACATCGAGCACGCCAAGACGGCAAAAACCCGGGCGCGCCATATCGCCAACTGCGTTCGGGTGCTGGCCGGCCGCGCCGGGAAGCGGAGAGAGCGCGCCGGGCACACCGGCCGGCGGCGGCCGGGCCGATGACCCCGCGTCAGGCCTTTTTCAAGGCGCGCACCACCACGGTGAGAATCACGGCGCCCAGGATGGCCACCAGGATGGTGTAAATCAGGCCGCCCTGGCCGGCGAATCCCAACAGGCCCATCACCCAGCCCCCCACGATCGCTCCCGCGATGCCGATGACGATGTCCATCATCGTGCCGTAACCCGATCCCTTCATGATTTTGCCGGTGGCCCACCCCGCGATCAGGCCCACGATCACCCACCAGATGAGTCCGCCCACGTTTGCCCCCTCTCAATCAGAAATTCCCTTCCGGGTCCTCGGAGCGGAACTGCTGCCGCGCGCCGGCAGTTCGCCGCGGCTGGATTGTAGCGCAGAGCGGCAGGCAGCGTGCGGCGCGCCGGAGCCTACGGGCGAGAGGGCTCTTTCCTCGGTACCGCAGGGGCAAAGCGCATGCCGTAAAACAGCACGGCGCTGGAGAGCGCGATGGCCACGATGGCGCTCCCAAATCCACCTTCGAGCGACCGGCGATCGGAAATGAATCCGATCACCCACGGGGAAAGCGCATCACCCAGCAAATGAATCATCAGGATGTTCACGGCCAGCGCGGTCGCGCGGATTCCCGGGGCCACGGCATTGATCAGCGCGGCGTTGAGCGGCGATGTGTTGAGCAGCAGCAGAAAACTCCCGATAAAGATTGCCGGCAGCATGGCCGGACCCGGGGAATAAATCGCCACCGTCATCA
>Ga0335083_10011662_pt1 | contig 10555 bp, 9 predicted proteins | sample Lox_Sample_42_FD_206716 | JGI IMG/M metagenome (GOLD analysis project Ga0335083, IMG submission 206716) | Soil microbial communities from Loxahatchee National Wildlife Refuge, Florida, United States - Lox_Sample_4.2 | ecosystem: Environmental > Terrestrial > Soil > Wetlands | place: USA: Florida... | reverse complement strand
CCCCTGGCACTGGCGGGCTCGAGCTGTGGTTTCGCACCGGCACCGCGCCAACCGAAACCGCGGGGCAGCCCGGCACGATGCCGGGAGACTTCGATCGCACGTCGCGCGAATTCTGACGTCAGTCCGTGTGGAGAAGTCGACGTGCCCGCATGCGCTTGCCGCGACGGTAACAACGAGGGCACCTCGCCACACCGTTCGATCCTATCCCGCCGGGGGGTGCTATGCTGGCATCGCATGTTCGGCATCGGCGGCAGCGAGATCATCGTGATCTTGGTAGTCGCGCTCCTGTTCCTGGGGCCGGACAAGCTGCCCGACGCCGCGAAGAAGATCAGCAAGGGTATTCGCGACATCAAGAAGCAGTCGCGCATCCTGCAGCAGCAGATCGAGAACGACGAGCGCATCGGTGGCGCGATCCGCGACCTGAAGAGCGCGCTGCGCGACGAGCCGGCGTTCGATCGCACGCCGCAGATCCGCAAGCCGCCGATCAAGAAGAAGAAGCCGGCCGCGTTGCCGAAACCGGCGGATGAAGCTGCGAAGTCACCCGACGACGAACCCGCGGACGCGCCCGCCGATGACAAGCCGGCCGTGACGTTGCCCGCGACCGCCGGCGAGGCAAACCCCGACGTCAAGGACGAGACCAAGCCCGAAGAGCTCGCCGCGCTGATCAAGCCCGCGAGCGGTACGATCGCGAAGTCGGAGCCCGCGCCGGAGCCCGAGGCGGCCGCAGCCGAGCCGAAGCAGAAGCATGGCTAAGAAGCGGGGCGGTTCCGACGACGAGGACGAGGTCGACGACGACAAGGCCGAGCAGCCCGATCGCGACGACGACAGCGACGACGACGACGATAACGATCCGAAGGAGCTCGAGAAAGGCCGGATGCCGTTTCTCGCGCACCTCGCGGAGCTGCGCGATCGCGTGCGCAACGCGGCCATCTTCTTCGCGGCCGCGTTCCTCGTGTGCTGGTGGCGCTCGAACGCCATCTACGAGTGGCTGCGCGATCCGATGTGCGGTCAGTGGGAGCACAACAAGTCGCTCGGTGCGTGCGCGCAAGTGTTCACGACGCTCACCGAGCCGTTCTGGGTGCAGATGTCGATCGGCATGTGGGCCGGCATCTTCCTGTCGTCGCCGTTCATCTTCTACCAGCTGTGGAGGTTCATCGCGCCCGGCCTCTACAAGCGCGAGCGCCGCTACACGATCGCGTTCGCGTGCTTCTCCGCGATCTTCTTCGTGGCGGGCGCGCTGTTTTGCTACTACTTCGTGCTCGATAACCTCTACGGCTATCTGCTCAGCTACGCGACCGAAGAGCTGAAGCCGATGATCGCGATGCGCGACTACATGGATCTGAGTCGCGACATGATGCTCGCGTTCGGCGCCGTGTTCGAGCTGCCGCTGCTCATCTACTTCCTCGCGCTCGTCGGCCTGGTGACGCACCGCGGGCTGTGGAAGTTCAACCGCTGGTTCATCGTGCTCGCGTTCGTCATCGGCGCGATCCTGACGCCGTCACCGGACGTGGTCTCGCAGATCATGATGGCGACGCCGATGATCGTTCTCTACAACCTGTCGATCGTTCTCGCGTGGCGCGTGACCAAGCGCCGCGAGGCGAAGGACGCGATCCTGCGCGCCAAGGAGCGCGAGTACGACCGCCAGCTGCGCGAGAAGCGGAAGGCGCGCGCAGCGGCGAAAGCTGCGGCCAAACAAGAAGCCGACGACGAGGTCGACGACGACGAAGGCGAAGAGCCGTAGCGTTACGAGGCCGTGAAGCTCGAAGCGCGACGACGCATCGACGGCCCGCGGCGCGCGCCCGCGTCTGTCAGGCGTTCGAAACGCGATCCCACGGGACGCGCTTGAACCACACGTACGCGATCCCTGCGCCCGCGGCCGCCCAGATCAGCAGCGCCGTGATCGCGATGCTGCGGCGCTCGTCGTACTTGCGGGCGAGCAGCTCGGCGCGGCGCGCGTCGAGCGCGTCGTAGGTGTCCATCGTCTGCGCGTCGCTCTGCGCGGTCTCGACCTCGCGGTCGACCGCCGCGTACGCCGATTTCTCGCGCACCGCGGCGACGAAGTGCGCCGGCACGAAGCCGATCAAGATCGCGAGCACGACCCCGGCGACGAGCCGGACGCGCTCGTCGCCGAGCGGATTGCCTCGCGGCGCTGCGGGGGCCGAATCGGTTGCCGGCGCGAGCGAGAGCTGCGAACGCGTACGCGCGACCGCCGGCGCGGGCTCGGCCGCCGGCTCGTTCGGCGGAGGCGTGCTCGCGCGCTTCTTTGCCGAGCGCTCGACCTCGTCGTCCGCGAGCTCGACCTTGAAGTCGCCGCCCGCATCCGGTGGCACGAACAGATCGAGTGGCTCGTCCTTGGGGCGCGCCGGCTTCGCGGATTTGGCAGCCGCCGGCTTGGCCTCCGGCTTGGCAGGCGCGGCCGCGACCGCGGGCGGCGGCGCGAATGCTTCGGCGGCGACGGCCTCGTCGGTCCCGCCGCTGCCGTCGACCGATGCGAGCGAGAGCGCGCCCGATTCGAGCTTCGCGAACGCGCCGACATCGGCTTGCGCGCTGTCGGTCGAGAACGCGGCCGAGAGTCCGCTCGAGAACTGCGCCGGCCCGGCCTTCGCGGCGACGGGCGCCGGCGCGGGCGCCTTGGTCGCCGGCTGCAGCGACGGCGTGCTCGCGCGAGCAGGCGGGGCGGGCGCGCCGGCCACCGGCTCGATCGTGCAGCGCGCGCCGAGCCGCTCGAGATCGCGCACGTACTGCTCGGCGGTCGCGCGGTCGCAGTTGCCCTTCGCGCGAAACCGCCCGCTCTGGAGGCGCGCGAGCAGATCGGCAGGTTGCAGGCCGTAATGCGCGGCCATCGCCTTCGCGAGGCGATCGAGCCCGGCGGGCGATCCATCCTTCGCCCCTTCGACGAAGACGTGGAACATTGCCGTCATCATCTCACAGAGGCACACGGGAGAGATCTCTCCCGGCGTTCACAAACTTGCGCATGTGGATCGCGGCTGCCTAGGCTCGACCATGCACCTCGGCATCAAGCGTCCCAAGATCTCGTGGTCGAGCCGTCGCATCCGCCTCGGGGTGGCTCATCACGGAGCGCCGTCCGCCTGGACCGCGCCGACCAAGGACATCGCCGCGGAGCGCACGCGCCCGAACAAGAAGCGCCGCTGACGCGCGACTACTCGTCGTCGCTGGGCGGCGGCACGCGGCTCGACGCGTCGTTGTAGCCTTCGCGCGCGCGGGCGTTGTCGGGATCGAGCTGCAGCGCCTTCTTGAAGTTCTCGGCCGCCACCGAGTTCTGGCCGCTGTTCAAGTAGGCCTCGCCGAGCAGCGTGTACACCTTGCTGCTCTTCGGCGCGAGCCTCGAGGCTTTCTTGAGGTGCGCGATCGCGTCGCCGAACAGGCCCTGGCGCAGCGCGATGTCGCCCATACCGATCACCGCGTTGACGTTCTTCGGATCGAGCTGCGACGCCTTCGCGAAGCTGGCCGCGGCGCCCGCGGTATCGCCCGAGCCGAGCTGCTGCGTCCCGAGGTTCGCGTAGAACTCGGCCTTCTTCTCGGGCGACGCGCTGTCGCCCGGATCGGTCGCGACATCGCCGCCGCCGCCGTACGGATCCTGCGGACCTTCACCGCTCGGTTTGGGTGCAGGCGTGGGCGTCGGCACGGGCGGAGGCGGCGTGGGCGTCGGCATCATCGTGCCGAGTCCGGTCGGCCGGCGCGAAGCCGTGTCGTCGTCGTCGCTCGACGCGGGAGCCGTGTGGTGCGGCGCGTGCTCGACATGCTCGGTGGTTGTCGGCCGCGCTTCGTGCGTTTCCTTCGTTGTCGTCTTCGTCGCGACCGGCGCGGGCGCAGGTGCCGGCGCGGGTGCAGGCGTCGACGCGGGAGCCGGCGTGATGATCGTGCTCGGCGGCACCGGAGCCGGTGGCGCGGCCACCGTGTTCGACGCGACCTCGGGCGCCGCCGGCGCGGCGGGCTTGTCACCACCGCGCGATAGCCCGAACGCGAGCGCACCGCCGACGACGACCACGACGCCGAGCGCGCCGACCACGAGCGGCCAGCGCCGGCGGGGGATCGACGCCTCGTCGTACAGCGACAGGTCGGTCGTGCTCGGCGAGACCAGCTTGCGCGCGCGCGAGCTCTCGGCCTCCTCCGACGCGCGGTCGCCGTCCTCGTACCAGACCTGCGAGATGCCCATCGAGTCCTTGCCGCCGTGCGACTTCGCGCGGCCAGAAGGTTGCTCGATCTGTCCGGTGACCGGCGCCTGCACGACCGGCACGCCGAGCTCGGGTGTGCCCGTGCGCCGGCGCGGCGCGGGCGCCTCGATCACGACGTCGGGCACGGCTTCCTTCGCGACCGGCGCGGGCGCGGGCGCCGGAGGCGGCGGCGCCGCGGGCGTGGAGATCGTCTCGGTCGGTTTCGGCGCCGGCGGCAGTGGCGGCAGCTCGCGCTGCGGCATGTGCTCGCGCAGGCCCTCGGCCGGCGTGGTCATGCCCATGCGCTGCATCACGCGCGACACGCTCGGCGGCGGAATGCTCTCGCGGCGCCGTGCGATCTCGTCCTCCATCACCTGGCCGGTCTCGAGACCGCGGCGCAGCGCCTCGACCATGCGCGTCGTCGTCGCGAAGCGATTCTCGGGATCCTTGGCGAGCATCTTCGCGACCGCGGCTTCCATCCACATCGGCACGCCGGGCCGGCGCGTCGGCAGCGGCGCCGGGATCTCGGTCACCTGCTTGGTCAGGATGTCGAACACGCGGTTGCCGGTGAACGGCGGCGCGCCGGTCAACATCTCGTACGCGACGCAGCCGAGCTGGTAGATGTCGGCGCGGCGGTCGATGCGATCGCCGCGCGCTTGCTCGGGCGACATGTAGCGCGGATCGCCGAACGTCATGCCGAGGCTCGTCGACGCGGCCTGCGCGTCGCTCTCGACGAGCTTCGCGAGGCCGAAGTCGAGCAGCTTGACGAAGTTCGCCTTGCCGCGGCGCATCGCCAGGTAGATGTTGCGCGGCCGCAGGTCGCGGTGGACGTAGCCGATCGCGTGCGCCTCCATCAGCGCCTCGCCGACCTGGATCAAGATGTCCGCGACCTTCTCGACCGACAGGGTCTTCTCGCGCTCGAGAATGTGATCGAGCGTGTCGCCTTCGAGCAGCTCCATCGCGAGATAGAGCCGGCCGTCGTTGGTGCGGCCGAAGTCGTGGATCTCGACGATGTGCTCGTTGTCGATCTCGGCGACCGTCGTCGCCTCGCGCCGGAAGCGCTCCACCGCGAGGTCGTCGCGCGACAGCTCCTGGTGGAGCACCTTGATCGCGACCTTGCGGCGCAAGGTCACGTGCTCGGCGCGATAGATGGTGCCGGATCCGCCCTGCCCGATCTGCTCGACGACTTGAAACCGTTCGCCGAGCAGCTTGCCCACGAGGGGGTCGACCGGCGCTTCGCGCAACTTGGGCCGCCCGCAGTTCGGGCAGTACAGCGCCGTTTCGGCAAAGCTCTGCCGACAGCCGGCGCAGGTCACGGAAGCGGGGGTCGTCATGTCATGGGCGGGCATAGGTCGCCTGACGGACGACCGAGGACGAGCATAGCGCACGGACGGCGCCCAAGCTCGTTAACGTAGCCCTAGGGCTCGACTTTGCCGTCGGACCGCTTCAGGGCCTCGGCCAGCTCGGCCTCGCTGACCAGTCCCTTGGTCACCAGCAGCTGGCAAAGCGCGCGAAATCGCGCCTCCAGGTCGAGGTCGGGCGGCATCAGCGCGGCCATCGTGATCTGGGCCGTGGTCGAGACCTCGGAGTCGCCGCTCGCCGCCGCGCCATCGATGCGCTGGTTCTTGGTCGTGACGAACAGGTTCTCGCCGAAGCTCTTGGTGCGGCCGCCGGGGCGGTTCGTGACCTGGGTCGACACCTGCTTGTAGCCCTTGTCGATCAGCTCGTCGATCGCGGACAGCGGCAGCGCGGTGACCTCGATCTCGCAATGCGCGAGCTGCTCGAGCTCGAGGATCGCCGCGGTGTCGGTCGGATCGGCCATCGCGACACGCAGGACCTTGGTCGTGCCCTCGATCGCGAGCGAGAGCGGGAGCACGCGCAGCCGCGCGCACGCGTCCTTCGCGACGAGGCGCAATGCCTCGGGGTCGACCTGGATCTGCGCCGGATCGAGCAGCGGCACCCGGGTCTGCTTGCGCAGCGCGCCGATCAGCGCGACCTCGTCGACATGGAGCTCGCGGATCAGCACCGCGACCAGCGGCTCCTTGCGCTGCTCGGCCATGCGGCCCGCCTTCGCGGCGCCGGCCTTGGTGACCAGCCCGGCCTCGATCGCGATCTCGGCAAGGGTCTTCACAACTTCGCTCGGGTGCACCCAACAGGAGTCGAACCTGTAGCCTTTGGCTCCGGAGGCCAACGCTCTATCCATTGAGCTATGGGTGCGCGGTGAGTGGTTCTACAAGTTCTGCGCAACTGCCGCAACCCGAAGACCTCACCGTAACATCTCGATGTCACGAGGCGAGGCCTACCCAGCCACGGCGAAATCAGCCAATAGTCTCGGCCATGCGTCACGGGGCCGTCACCGCGCTCTTGATCGCCTGTCACGGAACGTCGGGTGCGAAGCAGGCCGACGCGCCGCCCGTGCAGTCGGATGGCCCGACGACGCCGGACGCGAGCGACGCGCCGATCGCGATCCCGATCAAGCACGTCGTGATCGTCGTCAAGGAGAACCACACGTTCGACAACTACTTCGGCTCGTTTCCCGGTGCCGACGGCATCTCGCAGATCCCGACCGCGAGCGGCACGATGATCTCGCCGCCGCACGCGCCGCAGAACATGCCGCGCGATCTCTGCCACGACCACCCGTGCGCGCTCACCGACTGGGCCGGCGGCGACATGAACGGCTGGGAGCAGGTCGCCGACGCGTCCGACAACAACGACTACCTCGTGTACGCGCAGTACCAGGAATCGGACATCCCGAACTACTGGGCGTACGCGCGCACGTTCACGCTCGGCGATCGCTTCTTCGCGGACGCGCTCGCGCCGAGCTTCCCCGGCCACCTGTTCACGGTCGCCGCGCAGGCCGGATGGGCGACGAGCAACCCCGACAACGTCGGCGTCCAGGTCTACTGGGGCTGCGACCAGGGCTCCGGCGTGTCGGCGCCGGTGACGAACCAGACGACGTGCCAGACCGAGAACGACTTCCCGTGCTTCGACATCCCGAGCATTCCGGACATCCTGCCCGAGGGCGTCGACTGGAAGTTCTACGGCTCGGACTACTACGTCTTGCCCGAGATCTGGTCGATGTTCGACGCGGTGCGCGCGGTCCGTTACGGCCCGGGCTGGAACAACGTCGTCAACGAGAACACGTTCGACGACGACGTCGACAACGGCCGGCTGCCGGCGGTGTCGTGGCTCGTCGACCAGGACCTCGCCGACGAGCATCCGCTGGTCGGCTCGCCATGCACGGGCGAGAACTGGACGGTCGCGCACCTCAACCACATCATGCAGAGCCCGTACTGGGCCGACACCGCGATCCTCTTCACGATGGACGATTTCGGCGGCTGGTACGATCACGTGCCGCCGCCGCGGCAATACGGCTGCGACGTGACGCAGCCGTACGGCCTGGGCTTCCGGCTGCCGCTGCTCATCATCTCGCCGTACGCCAAGCCCGGCTTCATCTTCCACGAGACGTCCGAGCAGGCGAGCATCGCGCGCTTCGTCGAGCGCGTGTTCGGCGCGACGACGACGTTGTCGGCGATGGATCCGGCCGCGCAGGACGGCCAGGCCAACGACCTGTTCGGCGCGTTCGACTTCACGCAGCAGCCGCTGCCGCCGCTCGTGTTGCAGCAGCAGGTCTGCCTGTAGCGTCAGAGCCGTTTGCTACGGTCGCGCGCGATGGCGATCGACTACCTCCTCGGCGTGCGCTGCGACGTACAGCAGCACCTCGGCGTCGAGCGGCTCGTCGAGCTGAACCGCACGCGCATCCTCGCTCGTTCGATGCTCGCGCACCTGCACGAGGACGGCGATTTGCGCGCGCCGAAGGACGTCGAGATCCAGCTCACCACCCGCAAGCCGGATGGCGACTCCGCGCGCGGCGTCACGCTGCAGGACCTGCTCGAGCTCGCGGCGCCGCTCGACGAGGTCGCGACGAATTGCGCGACGTGCCCGGCCGAGCTGCCGCGCGAGTTCGCCTGTCACCGCCGCATTCGCTATCCGATTCCCGAGCGCGTCGAGGCCTGGCTGATGACGCGGCTGCCGGCCACGCTGCAATGCACGGCCGGCGCGCTGCTCGTGCGCGGCCTCGGGGAGCTGGGCTGGGACGGCGCGAACGCGGCCAAGCTGCGCGCGTCGGGTACGACGTATTTCGAGAGTCGCGTCGCCTACGGCGTGCGCTGGGAAGGCGAGCACGGCGTCGTCGAGATGTCGTCGGATCAGCTGTTCCAGATGATGTTCATGGTCGGCCACCTCGCGCCGACGCACAGCCTGATGCTCGCGCTGTTCACCGGCGTCATTCCGCACGACACCAGCCTGCACGACCTCAAGGACGAGGCAGGACGCCGCCGCGTGCTCGCCGCCGCAACGGTTGCGCCCGAGGCGGATCCGGAGATCGAGCAACTCGCTGCGTTCCTGCGCTCGCTCGCCACCGCGGCGCGCCTGGACGTGCCGATCTTCATCGACGGCTAGCCGCCGTCACATCACCTCGATCAGCAGGAAGCCGGCCACCATCAGGGCCGCCCAGCCGACGAACGCGGCGACGAAGAACACGAGCTGCAACCACTCGATCGCGAACCGGCGCAGCCACGGCCCGTCGCCGTGAACCTCCCAGTAACCACGGTTCACGCGACGGATCTCGACGCGATAGCGCCGCTCGACCCAGCGCCGAAACCGGCCCTCCCAGTGGCGGGCGACGCGCCACCAGTACGCGAAGTTCAGCGCGACCAGTGCGATGCCGACTGCGATCCGCGCGGCCTGCATGAGATCAATTGTCGCACGTCGGCCGCGGCGCACGGTGCTAGGTTCGTCGCATGGGCCGCAAGGAAGACGCGCTCGACTATCACCGGCGCGGTCGCAAGGGAAAGCTCGAGGTCGTCCCGACCAAGCCGCTCGTCAGTCAGATCGATCTGTCGAACGCGTACACGCCGGGCGTCGCCGAGCCGTGCCTCGAGATCGCGCGCGACGACGAACAGAGCTGGGAGTACACCGCGCGCGGCAACCTGGTCGCGGTGATCTCGAACGGCACCGCGGTGCTCGGCCTCGGCGATATCGGGCCCGCCGCCGGTAAGCCGGTGATGGAAGGCAAGGCGTGCCTGTTCAAGAAGTTCGCCGACATCGACGTGTTCGATCTCGAGATCGCCGAGAAGGACGTCGACAAGTTCTGCGACATCGTCGCCGCGCTCGAGCCGACGTTCGGCGGCATCAACCTCGAGGACGTCGCGGCGCCGGCGTGCTTCGAGATCGAGGAGAGGCTGCGCAAGCGCATGCGCATCCCGGTGTTCCACGACGACCAGCACGGCACCGCGATCATCACCGGCGCCGGCCTGCTCAACGCCGCCGAGCTCGCGAAGAAGAAGCTCGAGGACATGAGGCTCGTCGTGTCGGGCGCGGGCGCCGGCGCGATCGCGTGCGTGGAGTTCTTCTGCAGCCTCGGCGTGCGCGCGGCGAACGTCGTGCTCGTCGACTCCAAGGGCGTCGTCCATCGCGGCCGCACCGACCTGAACCGCCACAAGCTCAAGTTCGCGACGGCCGACGACGGCCGCCGCACGCTCGCCGACGCGATGCGCGGCGCCGACATGTTCATGGGCCTGTCGGTCGCCGACGTCGTGAACAAGGACATGGTGAAGACGATGGCCGACCGGCCGATCATCTTCGCGCTCGCGAATCCCGATCCCGAGATCTCCTACACCGACGCGGTCGAAGCGCGCTCCGACGCGCTGGTCGCGACCGGCCGCTCCGACTTCCCGAACCAGGTCAACAACGTCCTCGGCTTTCCGTACATCTTCCGCGGCGCGCTCGACTGCCGCGCGTCGGCGGTCAGCGAGGCGATGAAGCTCGCGGCCGCGCGCGCGCTGGCCGAGCTCGCGCGCGAGCCGGTGCCCGACATCGTCGTGCACGCGTACGGCGGCAAGGCGCTCAAGATGGGCCCGGACTACTTCATCCCCAAGCCGTTCGACCCGCGCGTCCTGTGGTGGGTCGCGCCGGCGGTCGCCGCGGCCGCGATGGAGTCGGGCGTCGCGCGCATCAAGTTCGACATCCCGGAGTATCGCGAGAAGCTGATGCTCAAGGGCTCGAACGCGGCGTACTCGATCATGCGCACGATCGGCAAGGAAGCGCGGCGCGATCCCAAGCGCATCGCGTTCCCGCACGCCGCGAACCCGCGCCTCTTGCGCGCGGTCCAGCAGATCGTCGACGAGGGCATCGCGAAGCCGGTGCTGCTCGGCCGCCGCCACGAGATCGAGGCGATGTGCAACGAGATGTCGCTCGACCTGCTCGAGCACGGCACCGAGGTCATCGATCCGCGCAACGAGCACAACCCGGCCTACGTCGATCGGCTGTACCAGCTGCGCCAGCGCAAGGGCATGACGCAATCGGCGGCGCTCGCGCTC
>Ga0335083_10011661_pt1 | contig 10556 bp, 8 predicted proteins | sample Lox_Sample_42_FD_206716 | JGI IMG/M metagenome (GOLD analysis project Ga0335083, IMG submission 206716) | Soil microbial communities from Loxahatchee National Wildlife Refuge, Florida, United States - Lox_Sample_4.2 | ecosystem: Environmental > Terrestrial > Soil > Wetlands | place: USA: Florida... | reverse complement strand
GCCAAGGTGGCCAAGCAGGCACGCCTCATTCTCTTATTCATATTTCTGATCCCTGGAGTCGACAATCGAAGTGCCATTGATTGATCATGTGGCACTTGACAAATGAACTCGTCAGAATCTGAGTTCTTGTGGCCAAAGGCAATCAGAAGAAGAACAAAATTGCGGGCAATGTTGTGAGGGATCAATGCGCCGCTGCGTGACTCCATTCCCCGTCGCGTGAGGCGAAATCGCTTTCCACGCACTGATTGAGTCTTTGGGACTTTCGACCAGTGCCGCATTTAGCGACGAAAGAGGTTGGAACATCGCATTTGCAATCGCAATACGCATTTGACCAGACAGCGCACCCAGCAAAAAAGGCCGCTGCCCGCAAATAGGGGGCAGCGGCCTCGAACCAGGCGTACCGCGAGCGCGACTACGCAGTTACTGCGGAATCATGCCTGTGAGCACGTAAGCCTGGATCAGCGTGACGACGCCCACCACTGCCGCAAAGAACAGGCTGTGCCTTACGGTGAAGCGAAACAGCGCCGACTCCTTGCCGACGAGCCCTGTTGCCGCGCAGGCCACGGCGATCGACTGCGGCGAGATCATCTTGCCGCTCACGCCACCCGAAGTGTTGGCCGCGACGAGCAGCGTATCCGACACGTTGATCTGGTGCGCCGTGGTGTGCTGCAGTGAGCAGAACAGCGCGTTCGATGACGTATCCGAGCCGGTGAGGAACACGCCGAGCCAGCCGAGGAACGGCGAGAAGAACGGGAACGCGGCGCCGGTGCCGGCGAGCGCGAGGGCGAGCGTCGACGACATGCCAGAGTAGTTGGCGACGAACGCGAAGGCGAGCACGAGCCCGATGGAGAGCACGGGGCGGCGCAGCTCGCCGAGCGTTTCGACGAACGCGGCGACAGCCGCGCGCGGCTTCATGTGCAGCAGGATTGCAGAGAGGATCGCGGTCAGCATGATCGCGGTGCCTACGGCCGAGAGCCAGTCGAGCTTGAACACGGCCTCGTAGGGCACGGGCTTCGCGACGATCGGCGCGGAGCGCACGACGAGCTGGTCGAGGCCCGGCACATGCACGCTCAGGATGGTGCCGGCAAGCGCCCCCTTCGCGGCGAAGAGCGCCTTGAACGGCTTGATGCTCCACACAGTCACGATGGCGGTGAGCAGAGTGAACGGCGACCACGCGCGCACGGTTTGCGCAACGCTGTACGGCGAGGCCTTGCGGCCCGATGCCGCCATGCGCGAGGCGCCGAAGTCACGGCCACCGCCGCCAAAGCCGCCGAGCGCTGCTGCGCCGCCGCTCATCTGCACGCCCGTGCCTTGCGCGGCGCGGCGCGGCTGCCAAACCTTGAGGAACGAGGCGAGCGCGACGAGGCTCACGAGCGCCGATGTGATGTCCGGCAGCTCGGGTCCGATGTGGTTCGATGTGAAGTACTGCGTAACAGCGAAGCTGCCGCCGGCCACGAGCGCGGCGGGCCACGTTTCCTTCAGGCCGCGCTTGCCGTCCATGATGAACACGAGCCAGAACGGCACGAAGAGCGAGAGCAGCGGCAACTGGCGGCCCGCCATCGCGCCGATCAGGAACGGATCGATGCCCGTCACCTGGCCCGCGACGATGATGGGAATGCCCATCGCGCCGAATGCCACCGGCGCCGTGTTGGCGATGAGGCACAGGCCCGCGGCGTAGAGCGGCTCGAAGCCGAGGCCGACGAGCAGTGCCGAGGTGATCGCCACTGGTGCGCCGAAGCCCGCGGCACCTTCGAGGAACGCGCCGAACGAGAAGCCGATCAGGAGCAATTGCAGGCGCTGGTCGTCGGTGATGGAGAGGACGGAAGCGCGAATGATTTCGAACTGCCCTGTCTTCACGACGATCTTGTAGAGGAACACAGCGGTAACGATGATCCACGCGATCGGCCAGATGCCGTAGGCGAAGCCGAAGCCCGCTGAAACGAGCGCCTGGCGCACGGGCATGCCGTACTCGAAGATCGCCACGGCGAGTGCGAGCAGCAGCGTGATCGCGGCGGCTACATGGCCCTTCATGCGCAGGCCGGCGAGCGCGACGAAGAAGAACAGGATGGGGACGGCGGCCACGAGCGCGGATAGCCACAGACTGCCGAGCGGGGTATAGATCTGATGCCAGGGTTGCACAACGGTCTCCTCCGAAGATGCGGATAAAAATGTCAAGCGAGATCATCAGGTATGCTTTGAGATTTATTTCGTATGCCTGATGAAATGCTTGCTATTGCGGTTGATTGCGTTCGCGCAGCAGGTCGTGCAGGCTGCGCGGCGCGGGCTTGAGCGGGGTGCGATGCTGTGTCCAGCCCATTTGCTGCGAGGGCGTGAGACCCCGCAGCCGCGTGACGGCCCAGCGCAGCGCGCGGTACGCACGCGGATGCGCGAATGCGCCGCTCCAGAAACGCCAGACGAACTGCTCGCTCTTGCTGTGATTCGCGCCCTGGCCGCGCAGCGGCTGCGCGACGCTTTCGTCGGGAGCCCGGTTCGCTTCGGTGCGCAGGCGCACGAGCAGTTGCGGAATCGGAATACGCACTGGGCAGACTTCGCCGCATGCGCCGCACAGGCTCGAGGCCGTGGGCAGATCGGCGGTCGCTTCGAGACCGAGCAGGTGCGGCGAGATGATCTTGCCGATGGGCCCCGGGTAGGTCGTGCCATAGGCGTGTCCGCCGATGCGCGTGTACACGGGGCAGTGGTTCATGCAGGCGCCGCAGCGGATGCATTGCAGCGTGGCGCGCAGTTGTTCGTCCGCGTAGGCCTGGCTGCGGCCGTTGTCGAGCAGCACGAGGTGCACTTCGCGCGGGCCGTCTTTCTCGCCTTCGCGGCGCGGGCTGCTGATCAGGTTGAAATATGTCGTGATGGGCTGCCCGGTGGCCGAACGCGTGAGCAGGCTCGAAAGCGGCACGATGTGTTCGAGCTTCGCCACCACCTTCTCCATGCCCATGATCGCGATATGCACGTCGGGCACCGTGGTCGAGAGGCGGCCGTTGCCCTCGTTTTCCACGAGCCACAGTGTGCCCGTATCCGCGGCGGCGAAGTTCACGCCCGAGAGGCCGATCTGCGCATCCACGAAGGCGTGGCGCAACGCGCGGCGGCCGGTCTGGATGAGCGCGTCCACGTCTTCGGTATAGGGCGTGTCGGGAATGTATTCTTCGAACAGATGCGCGATGTCGCCCTTCGTCTTGTGGATGGCAGGCATCACGATGTGCGAGGGCTTTTCGCCCGCGAGCTGGACGATGTATTCGCCCATGTCCGACTCGATGCAGTCGATGCCGCGCTGCGCGAGGTAATGGTTGAGCTCGATTTCCTCGCTCGCCATCGACTTGCCTTTGATGACGCGCGTAGCCGCGTGCCGCTGTGCGATGCCGTGCACGATGCGGTTTGCCTCGTCGGCGGTTTCGGCCCAGTGCACGTGAATGCCGTTCGCGCGCAGCTTCGCCTCCAGTTGCTCCAGCAACTCGGGCAGGCGCGCAAGCGCGTGCTGGCGCACCGCCTCGCCGAGGTCGCGCAGGGCTTCGAGCTCGTCGGCGTCGGGGAACTGCATCGCTCGCTTGCCTTGCAGGAAGTCCATCGCGCCACGAAAGCTCTTGCGCAATTGCGGGTCGTCCAGCGCCGTGCGTGCGCGCTGGCGGAATTCGGCGGTCGGGACGAAATGGAGTGGGTTTTCAGCGCCCTTTGCGTGGGGTATTTGATTCGTGGTGCTCATCGAATGACTCCGTGCTGTGCTGCCGTTTCGTCATCGCCGTCGGTCACGACGACGACCCACAACGCGCGCGGGCCGTGCGCGCCGTAAGCGGTGGTCTGCTGAATGTCCGATGTTTTCGAAGGACCCGAGATCATGACGAGATTCGTGGGCATGCCTTCGTACCAGCGCTCCGCCGCCACGGCGGCGTGCAGGTCGGCGTGCAGCGTGTGCGCGTAGACGAGCGCGACGTGTAGCGGCGGCACGAGCGACACCGTGCGCGGGGCGTTCGCGTCGGGCGCGACTACGAGCGTGCCCGTCGCCGCGAGACCCGAACGCGCAACCGTGAAGCCCGCGTCGATCGTGTCGAAGAGTTCGGCCTTCCATTGCTCGATGGGCTGCGCATAGTCACGTGTCTGCACGGCGGCCGCAAGCGCGGCCGTGAGCGCTTTGCCCTCGGCACACGCGGTGTCGAGCAGCAGGCGCCGCACGCCGGCCGCTTCGAGGCGCTGCGCGAGATCGGCGGCCCATGTCGAGGTGGTTGCGCGCAGTACCTGCGCGTGGGCGGCTTCGAGCATGCGCTCGAACTGCGCGATGCGCTCATCCAGCGCAAGCGGCGCGTGGGACCGGCGTGCCTTGAAATGCGCGTCGATGCGCGCGTCGAGCGCTTCGACCGATGTCGCGGGACTCGTGTGCGCGCCGCGCAGTCGCCCGAGCATGCGGGCGCGGGCGCTCATCGTATCGATGCTCATGCGGCCTCCCCGCCGGTGCGGCGCCACAGGAACGAGGCGAGGTGCTCCACGGCGAGCGGTGCGCCGCGATGCGCGGCTGCGTGGCCGATGTTGAGCAGGCATCCGCAGTCGGCGGAAACGAGGCGCTCGCAGCCCGTCGCGCAGGCGGAGGCGATCTTGTCGGCGACCATCGCGCCGGAGATATCGGGGTGCTTGAGCGAAAACGTGCCGCCGAAGCCGCAGCATTCAGATTCGCGCTCGTGCTCGACGCGCGTGACGCCCGGCAGCGCGTCCACGGCTTCGACACCGTGCACGCGCGTGCCCATCTCGCGCCGCGCGCCGCACGAAGTGTGCAGCACCACGCGCTCATCGGGCTGCCTGCCCGCAGCCGGCTCGCCTGTCGCGCCCGCAGCACTGCTGCTGCAATAAGCGCCGAAATCCACGTTCAGCACGCGCACGAGGAATTCGGTGAGCTCGTAGACGCGGCCCGAGAGTTCGAGCGCGCGCGCGGCATTGGCGTCGTCGCCGTCGAACAGGGTGGGCCAGTGGTGGCGCATCATGCCCGCACACGAGCCCGAGGGCACGATCACGGGCCAAGGCTTATCGAAGAGGCCGAGCTGGGCGTGCGCCACCTCGCGCGCCTGGCGCGGGTTGCCGCTGCTGTAGGCCGGCTGGCCGCAGCAGCTCTGGCTGCGCGGGAAATGCACCGTGAGCCCTTCGCGTTCGAGCAGCTTCACCGCGTCGAGGCCCGCTTGCGGCACGAACAGGTCGACGAGGCAGGTGGCGAACAGATAGACGTCCGTGGGGCGTTGCTGGGCCGCTGTGGGGTATTGGCGTGGCTTCATGTCTCGCTTTGTTTCGTTGCGCGCTGTCGTGCGTCGTCGTGCCGTGCGCCCATCGAGGCGGCCCGTCCCCGCGGGCCAGGGTGGCCGGGCAGGAGCCGTGCGTAGGGACGAGCGGTGGTTTGAGCGCATAATTCCCGCTTCGGGCAAGCGGTTCAAACTGGTTGGACCACGCGTGGCAAGCGAGAACGGGATTCGGGGATGGCAATGAGGGACAGGGCGGCCACGCGCGGACGCGTGGAAACCGTGATGCGGCAGATGGAGACCTCGCTGCTCGACGGCACCTGGCGCGCGGGCACGAAGCTGCCTTCCGAGCGCGTGCTCGCGCTCGAATACGAAGTCGCGCGAAATACGGTGCGTGAGGCGATCCAGCGGCTCGCCGCGCGCGGCCTCGTGCAGAGCCGGCGCGGCGCGGGCGTGTTCGTGACCGACCAGTTGCGCACCGGTTTCGTCTCGCCGTGGGGCCAGCTCGTGGCCGATCATCCGGCGTTGCGCGACGATATCCTCGAGTTTCGCCGCGTGCTGGAAGGCGCGACCGCGTATTTCGCAGCGCTGCGCGCGAGCGACGAGGACCTCGCGCGCATTCGCGCGCTGATGCAGGAACTGGAGCGCACGCGGGAAGCGGACGACAAGGCCGCGGAGGCCGACGCCGATGCGAAGCTGCACGAGGTGATCGCGCAGGCCTCGCATAACGCGATGTTTCTGCATCTGCACACGAGCGTGCTGGGCGTGCTGCGCGAGCACATCACGATCAACGGGACGGGGCTGCGCGTGCAGAACGAAGACGCCCCGGGCCTCTTGCTGCAGCAGCACCGAACGCTGTGCGAAGCGATCGTCGCGCGGCGTCCGGAGGAGGCGCGCACGGCGATGCAGACGCACATCGACTTCGTGCGCACGCGGGTAGGCGAGGAGATCGGTTGGCCGGAAAGTGGTCCAACCGGTGATGGCGCGGCGTGGGCCGGGGCCAACGGTTCGAGCCCGAGCACGAACGGTGGTGCGGCTGGCGCGTCGGCGTTCCAATCCGCCAAGCCAGGGAAAAGCGCCAAGCGGGCCCGCAATGCGGGCACGGACAAGCGCACCACCGGGCGCGCGGCAACGCCGGCCGGGAGCGTGGGCGCGGCACGCGTCAGGCGCCGTCCGCAGGCACGCGAAGCTTGAGCGCGCCGCGTTCTTTGCCGAGGAGAAACGCGACGTTGCGGCAGCGTCCCGCCCGGTGCGGCCGAACGCTGCTAAAGTCGGTTGGATCGGTCGATGGGAGATAACGGAGTGCAGAACAGCGAGAGGGGGCGATGAACGAGCACGCCGCACAGATCGTATCGTTGAGTGCCGTGACGCTGACCGTCAGCGACGTCGCGCGTTCGGTGCCTTTCTATGAGGCGTTAGGCTTCGTGCGGAGGCCGGGGCCGGCGGTGCCGGGCTTCGCCTCGTTCGAACTGGGCGGCGCGACGGGCGTCTGCTATCTGAACCTGCTGGAGGGCCCGCATGGCGCCGTGGGCGGCTGGGGGCGCGTAATTCTCCATGTCGCCGACGTGGACGCGTTCTACGCCCACGCACTCGCGGCCGGGGCGAACCCCGAATTCGCGCCGCGCGACGCCCCCTGGGGCGAGCGTTACTTCCATCTCGTCGACCCGGACGGCCACGAGCTGAGCTTCGCGAAGCCGCTTGCGTGAGCCGCCGCGCGCGGCCCGTGGTCGTGCGTCAATGCATTTGAAATATTCGTGACACTCGCCGCGCCGATAGTGGCGCGAGGCCGCGTCGGCCTGAGCGAGGCAGAAGCCGGCGTGACGCGAGTTGCCAGCTTGTCGAACAAGGAGAGAGTCGCCATGAATGAAATCGACCGCGCACCGGAAGCCGAACTGCGGGACGCCGAACAGTATCGCCGCCGGCGACTGGACGAAGAGCTCATCGACGCCTATGACGAAGAGCTCGAAATGGAGGTCGACGACCGCTTGCAGGAAAGCGGGCTGGAAATCAGCGACGAGTCGCGCGCGCTGCGCCGCGTCTATTTCCGCGAGCTGATCCGTTTGCAGGGCGAGCTCGTGAAGATGCAGGACTGGGTCGTGAGCACGGGGCACCGGCTCGTCGTGATCTTCGAAGGGCGCGATGCTGCCGGCAAGGGCGGTGTCATCAAGCGCATCACGCAGCGCCTGAACCCGCGCATGTGTCGCGTGGCCGCGCTGCCCGCGCCGAACAACCGCGAGCGCACGCAATGGTATTTCCAGCGCTACGTGCAGCATCTGCCGGCCGGCGGCGAGATGGTGCTGTTCGATCGCAGCTGGTACAACCGCGCGGGTGTCGAGCGCGTGATGAACTTCTGCACCGACGAGGAATACGAAGAGTTTTTCCGCTCGGTGCCCGAGTTCGAAAAGATGCTCGTGAGGAGCGGCATCCAGATCATCAAGTACTGGTTCTCGATCACGGACGACGAGCAGGAAGTCCGCTTCCAGAGCCGCATCGAAGATCCGCTCAAGCAGTGGAAGCTCTCGCCGATGGACCTCGAAAGCCGCCGCCGCTGGGAGGCCTACACGCACGTGAAGGAAGTGATGCTGCAGCGCTCGCACATTCCTGAGGCGCCGTGGTGGGTCGTGCAGGGCGTGGACAAGAAGCGCGCGCGCTTGAACTGCATCCACCATCTGCTGAGCCAGGTGCCGTATCACGAGATCGAGCACCCGCAAGTCACGCTGCCGGCGCGCGTGCATCATCCCGACTACATTCGCCAGCCGGTGCCGCAGGACATGTTCGTGCCGGAAATGTATTGAGGCGTGGGCGCGTTGCGCCGGATCCAGTAAAAAGCCGCGTTCCCCGATAACCGGGAAGCGCGGCTTTTTTTCGTGCTGTCCGTCGTTGCTTTTTTGGCAGGCACGGCCGGCCTGGCCCACGCGCAATCAGAACACGTGCCGGAACACCCAGTAGAGCAGGCCCGCCAGCACGATCGAAGCGGGCAGCGTGAGCACCCACGCCATCACGAGGCTGCGCACCGTGTTCCATTGCAGGCCCGAGCCATTGGCGGCCATCGTGCCCGCCACGCCGGAGGAGAGCACGTGCGTCGTCGAGACCGGCAGGCCATACACGTCCGCCATGCCGATGGTCGCCATTGCCACGACCTCGGCGCAGCCTCCCTGGCCGTAGCTCAGGTGCTGCTTGCCGATGCGCTCGCCCACCGTCACCACGATGCGCTTCCAGCCCACCATCGTGCCGAGGCCGAGCGCGATCGCCACGGCCACCTTCACCCACGTCGGAATGAACTTGGTGGCGTGATCGATCTGGCTGCGGAAGTTGTGGATGGACCTGGCGTCGTCGGCTGAGAAGGCGACCGCGTTCTGCTTGTCGATCAGGCGAATTGCTTCCGAAACCACGTACATGTTGTTGCGCACGTTGTCGACGATCGATTGCGGCACCGCCGCCATCGAGCCCGAGGCGCTCACCTGGTCGGCCACCACGCCCGAAAGCGCGGCAAGCGCCGGCACCGTTGCGGCCGAAATCGTGCGCGTGCCGATGAAGCGCTCCACTTCCGCGCGCGGGTTGGCGGGCGCGGCCACGCCGTTCGTGTACCGCTCGAGCGCGCGCGTGGCGTCGTGGGCGACGGCGACGAAGGTCTGCGTTTGCTCGGCCGTCACGGCACGATTGAGCGCATAGGCGGTCGGCACCGTGCCGATCAGGATCAGCATGATGAGGCCCATGCCTTTCTGGCCGTCGTTGGAGCCGTGCGCGAACGAGACGCCCGTGCAGGTGAGGATCAGCAGCGAGCGGATCCAGAACGGCGGCGGCTCTTTGCCCTTGGGCTCGGCATAGAGTTCGGGGATGCGCACCACGGCCTTGAGGATCAGCAGCAGCAGGGCGGCCAGCAGGAAGCCGACGATCGGCGAAAAGAGCAGCGACTTGCCCACGCCGAGCGCCTGGCTCCAGTCCACGCCGCTCGTGCCGTTGGCGCCGTGCATCAGCTGGTTCATGAGGCCCACGCCGATGATCGAGCCGATCAGCGTATGCGAGCTCGACGAAGGCAGGCCGAAGTACCACGTGCCCAGATTCCAGATGATCGCGGCAATGAGCAGAGCGAACACCATCGCGAAGCCGGCGGTGCTGCCCACTTGCAGGATCAGTTCGACGGGCAGCAGTTGCAGGATGCCGAAGGCCACCGCGCCGGTGGACGTGAGCACGCCGAGGAAGTTCCATGCACCCGACCACATCACCGCGACATTGGGCGAAAGCGAGTGCGTGTAGATCACGGTCGCGACCGCATTCGCGGTATCGTGAAAGCCGTTGACGAATTCGAAGCCTAGCGCGATGAGCAGCGCGACCCCGAGCAGGATCCAGGGAAGCGCGGAGCTCTGGCGCACGGCCGAGAGATCGTCGGCGAGATGCATCCCCACATACACGGCACCGGCGGCGATGACGATGAGGAACGCGAGCAGGCTCACATTGCGCCCGCGCGCGGGGGCGGCGCCCGGTTGCGGTGACAGGGAAAGATCTGGCATGGCAGGCGGACTCCCGGGGGTGGAGGGGCGACAAAGGTTTCGCTTCCGATCCTGAACCCGGCAGGTGTCGTTTTGATGACGGATTTGTGGCAGCCATGCACCAGAAATAAGCCATCGCGTACAAGCAGGGCGAGAAGTAAGCGCTGATTTACGACGACTGGAGATGACGACGGTCCGCGAAGCGGGCCGCCGACCGACGGAGGTTTGCGCAGATGCCAAAACGGGTTCTTTCGGTGCGTCTTCGGGTGCGCCGTTGGCTCATCGTGCGGGCGAAGAGGGCAATACGCCTGATCGGCAATTATCCGTTCTTCGTGGGGATAGCCGGCACGCTCATCGCGACTTTGATGGCAGTCCTGACCTATGTTGCGCTCTACGAGGGCCGCGCCGAAGAATTGCGCCATGCGGCCGAGAATTCGCGCAACCTCGTGCAGCTCATCAGCAACGACATTGCGCGCAACGTCGAGATTTACGACCTGTCGCTTCAGGCCGTGGTCACGGCGGCCGAGCAACCGCAGACCTGGAGCTTGCCCCCGGCGCTGCGCCAGCGTGTGCTGTTCGACCGTGCGACGGCGGCATCGAACATCGGCGGCGTCTACGTGATCGACGCATCGGGTTATGTGAAAGCGTCCCTGAGCGCCGCCGCCGCGGCCACGGCGGAGGGCGTCTCGTTGGCCGACCGCGATTACTTCATCGCTCAACGCGGCGACCCGCATGCGGGCCTCATTTTTTCGAGGCCGTACCGCTCGCGCCTGCGCGGCAGCGTGCCCAGCATCGGCCTCACGCGCCGCATCGACGCGCCCGATGGCTCGTTCGCGGGCGTCGC
>Ga0335083_10011660_pt1 | contig 10556 bp, 12 predicted proteins | sample Lox_Sample_42_FD_206716 | JGI IMG/M metagenome (GOLD analysis project Ga0335083, IMG submission 206716) | Soil microbial communities from Loxahatchee National Wildlife Refuge, Florida, United States - Lox_Sample_4.2 | ecosystem: Environmental > Terrestrial > Soil > Wetlands | place: USA... | reverse complement strand
GCAGCGCCTGGCGATTGCGCGCGCGCTGCTCAAGGACGCGCCGATCCTGATTCTCGACGAGGCCACCTCCGAGCTCGACTCCGAATCCGAAATGCTTGTCCAGCGCGCGCTCAACAATCTGATGACCGGCCGCACCGTGTTCGTGATCGCGCACCGCCTCTCCACGATTCGCCGCGCCGACGTGATCGCCGTTCTCGATGACGGCACGATCCGCGAGCGCGGCACCCACGAGGAGCTTCTGGCGCGCAATGGGATTTACGCGCGCCTCTACGATATGCAATTCCGCGACGCCGAGCCCGTCACGCGTGCGGCGGGACCTGAGTGACGATGCCGCCCGCGCCTTCCAAATCTGCGCCCTCCGCCGAAGCAGCCGTGAAGAGCCTGCGCTCGATGACTGGCTACGCGCAGGCGCAGCGCACCGACGATGGATTCAGCCTGCGCGTCTCCGTTCGCAGCGTCAATCACCGCTTTCTCGATCTGCACATCCGCGTGCCGGAGGGTTTCGAGCCCCTCGAGCCGCGCATGCGCCAGATCATCCGCGAACGCGTCCGTCGCGGGCACCTCGACGTCACGCTGCGCTACGAGTTGGCCGGACCGGCCGCGGTTGGAATCAACCAGGAAGTCGCTGCCGCCTACGTGCAAGCGGTCAACGCGATGCGGAAGCAGTTCGGCATTCACGCCGAGGCGGACCTGGCTTCGATTCTGCGCTTGCCCGGCGTGATCGGCCCGCCGGCGGCCTCGCTCGACGAAGAGCTTGCCAAAATCGAAGAAATCGCCGCCGGCTGCCTCGCCGAAGCGCTCGACAAGCTCGATCGCATGCGCACGCACGAAGGCGATGTCCTGCGCCAGGAAATGCTCGGCCGGCTGGCCCAAATCGCCGGCTTCGCCGAAAAGATCGGGCCGCTGGCCGAACGCGCGCGACCGGCATTTGCCCGCCGCCTGGAAACTCGCCTGAAGGAATTGCTCGGAGACTCGCAGCTTGATCCCGCGCGCGTAATCCAGGAAGCCGCGATCGCCGCCGAGCGAAGCGACGTTTCGGAGGAGTTGACGCGCCTGGCGAGCCATGTGCGGCAATTCGAATCGCTGCTGGCGAGCCCGGCGGATGTGGGTAAGAAACTCGATTTCCTGCTTCAGGAAATGCAGCGGGAGGCGAATACGCTGCTGTCGAAGACTCCCGGCAACGAGGCCGAAAGCCTGGCCATCACGGAGCTGGGGCTCGAAATCAAATCCGAGATCGAAAAGATCCGCGAACAGGTGCAAAACATCGAATGAGTCTCGCGGAGCCATTGGTCCTGATCGTTTCCGGGCCGTCCGGCTCGGGAAAATCCACGCTGGTTCAGAAGGTTCTCGAATTGCCCGGCGTCATGCTGTCGGTTTCGTGCACCACGCGCCCGCCGCGCAAGACGGAGAGCGCCGGCAAGTGGTACAATTTCGTCACCGAAGCTGAATTCCAGCAGATGGTGGCGCGGGGCGACTTCCTCGAATACGCTCAGGTATTCGGCAAGAATTGGTACGGAACACCGCGTTCGCAGCTCGAAGAGGCGCGCAAGCGGAAGAAAGACCTGGTTCTCGAAATCGATGTGCAGGGCGCTCTGCAGGCGAAGGAGAAACTGCCGGGCGCCGTCGCGATCTTCGTTCTGCCGCCCTCGCGCGAGGACCTGGAGCGCCGCATTCGCGAGCGCGGCCAGGACTCCGAGGACGAGATTCGCCGCCGGCTGGAACGCGCGCGGCAGGAGATCTTGAAATACACTGCGTACGATTTCGTCATCATCAATGACGATCTCGAGCGCGCGGGCCGTGAAGTGCAGGCTATCGCCCTCGGTTCTCGTTGCCGCGTGGCGCAAAAGCAGGACCGGATTCACGAGATTCTGAAATCATTCGGAGGTTGAACTTCTCATGGCTGTTCTCAGACACAAACCCGAAAGCCAGTTTGCATACGTCGTGGTCGTATCGCGCCGTGCGCGTCAACTGATGATTGGCGCGCGGCCGCTGGTGGACAATCCGAGGTCGCGCAAGAATACGCGCATCGCCGAAGAGGAATTGCTCCAGGGTGCGCTCGAATACGAAGTGCCCGAAACCGGCGACGGACCGGAAGGTGCCGATGGGAAGCGCCGCAAGTAACGGATCGACGCGTTGAGTTTTCGGCGGCTCGCCTGCGCGCAGCCGCCCTTGGTTTTCATGCCATGAAAATCGCTCTCGGTGTAACCGGCGGAGTGGCGGCTTACAAGGCGGCCGAGCTCGTCCGCCGCCTGCAGCAGGAGAAGCTGGACGTCCAGGTGGTGATGACGCGCGCAGCGCAGGAGTTCATCACGCCGCTTACGTTCGCCGCGCTGACCGGCAAGAAGGTGATCACCGAGATGTTCGGCGCGGAGGCCGCGGCGCCCGCCAACGTCGAAAGCGCGATCGAGCACATCGCCGTCGCGCAGCGCATCGATCTGCTCCTGGTCGCGCCCGCGACCGCCGATTCTCTGGCGCATTTCGCCCAAGGCATCGCCAGCGATTTTCTCTCGACGCTCTATCTCGCAACGAAAGCCCCCGTCGTCGTTGCGCCCGCGATGAACGTCAACATGTGGGAGCATCCGGCGACGCAGGAAAACTTGAAGACGCTTCGCGCTCGCGGAGTGCACGTGGTCGATCCGGACGAAGGCTATCTCGCCTGCGGAATGACGGGCGCAGGGCGGCTGGCCGCTACCGAAGCGATCGTTCAGAAAGTTTGCTCGGTGCTGGGGCTGCGCCACGATCTCGAAGGCCGGACGGTCCTCGTCACCGCCGGTCCGACGCGCGAGAACATCGATCCGGTCCGCTTTCTCACCAACCGCTCGTCCGGCAAGATGGGATACGCGCTCGCCGAAGCCGCCGTGCGCCGCGGCGCGCACGTCATCTTGGTAAGCGGTCCGACCGATCTCCCGGTGCCCGAGGGAGCGGACTGGGTTCCGGTGCGCACCACGGAAGAAATGCGCACCGCTGTTCGCGACCGCGCGCCGGAGGCAAACGTCGTAATCATGGCCGCCGCCGTCTCGGACTATCGCCCCGCCGCGGCACAGGCACAGAAGATGAAGCGTGGCCAAGGGCATCTCATTCTTGAACTCGAGCCGACGCCGGACATCCTCGCCGAGCTGGGCCACGAGAAGGGTTCGCGCATTCTTGTCGGCTTCGCCGCCGAGACAGAGCGCCTGGCGGACAACGCGCGAGACAAGCTCGCCCGTAAAGGCGCGGACATGATCGTCGCCAACGACGTGACGCAGCAGGGCGCCGGATTCGACACCGATACGAACATCGTCACGCTTTTTCTGCGCGACGGCACGGAGATTCCGCTCCCGAAGCTCCCAAAATTCGAAGTCGCCAACCGCATCTTGGACGCGGTGCTTCAAATCGACACGCGCTCGTAGCTCGTCGCCAACCTCTCTGCCCTCTCGCGCCCCATCTTCGTGATACTGTGCGTCCGGCGGTTTCGGACAGCCGCACGTCGAGCAGCTCAGCCGCCCGACGGCGTATCAGGCGCTTGTAAACCCGAAAAAGCAGACTGGATAATCGGAATTCTCATGAGCGACAACCGATTCGCCCGCACCAAAGCATGGCTCCGTTACGCCGACGATCTCGGCCTCGGCCCCTTCTATCGCGATCGCGCCGTTCCTGGGGCTGCAACGACAGACGTGCAGGGCGCCCCGTCCCGCGAGTCGCAAGGTGTTGTACCGGCGGTTGCCCAATCCCCCGCGGAGCGACGTGTGGGAACTCCGCTTGAAGTCTCGCCTTCCGCGGCTGCTCCGCGCCGCGCTCCTGAGCCGCCGCCCGCCGCCAAGCCGGCGTTCGTTGCCGCAGCGCCAGCACCTTCGCTCTTTGAATCATCCGGTCGCGTCGAAGGCGATACGCTCGAACGCGTTCGCGCGGACATCGGCCCCAATTGCACGCGCTGCAAGCTGCACAAAGCGCGGACGAATATCGTTTTCGGCGTCGGCAATCCGAAAGCGCAGCTCGTGTTCGTCGGCGAAGGGCCGGGCCGCGATGAAGACGAACAGGGCGAGCCCTTCGTCGGCCGCGCCGGAAAACTGCTGACGCAGATGATCGAAGCGATGGGCCTGCGCCGGCAGGACGTCTACATTTGCAACGTGGTCAAATGCCGCCCGCCGGAAAACCGCTTGCCGGAAAAAGACGAGATCGCCACCTGCTCGCCGTACCTGATCCGTCAGCTCGATGTGATCGGGCCGAAAGTGATCTGTTGCCTGGGCGCCTGCTCCGCGCAGACGCTGCTCAATACGAATCAGGGCATTTCGCGCTATCGCGGCGAATGGTTCGACTATCGCGGCGCAAAGCTGATCGCGACGTATCATCCCGCCTACCTTCTTCGCAACCCCAACGCGAAGGGCGAGGTTTGGAAGGATCTGCAAAAGGTGATGGCCGTTCTCGGCCTCGAACTTCCGAAAAAGAAATGATCGCCATCCTGAACGAACTCCCGCGGCGCCAGGCGCGAGGCCGGGGCGATGTCGAAGGTTCCCTCTTCCGCACCGTCGGCGAAGAAACCTGAGCGCTCTTGGACACCCTCCTCGGAATATCGGCGGCGCTCGGCTGGGGTGTGGCGGATTTTTCCGCGCGCTTCGCCACGCGCCGCATCGGCGCTTTTCGGACGCTCCTCTTCATGCAAGCCTTTGGTTTCACGGCCTTGAGCATTTTTCTGTGGCTCACCGGAGGCTTTTCGCGCAGCTTCCCGCCCGGTTGGACTCCCTGGGCCTTCGCCGTGATCGCCGGCCTGGTCAACACCTTTGCCGGATTCTGCCTCTATCGTTCCTTCGAAGTGGGCCTGATCAGCATCGCCGGACCGGTTTCCTCGTCGTATCCGGCTCTCACCGTCGCGCTGGCGCTCGCGAGCGGCGAGCGCATTCATGCTCTCCGCGCCGCCGGGCTGGCCCTCACTTTCGTCGGGATGATCTTTGCCGCGATCACCTTCGCCCCGGACGAAACGCACGCGATCGATCCGCGCACGCATCACGCCCATGCGCACGTCTCAAAAGGCGCCATGCTCGCCATCACCGCTTCTGTGGGCTACGGCTTCATGTTCTGGTGGCTCGGCTTTCACGTTGTGCCGCTCGTCGGCGGGGGCATCTCCGTTTGGGTCATTCGCGGCACCACGTTCTGCGCCCTGCTTCTCATCGGCCTGCCCGCCGGCAGTGCGCTGCCGGTGCCGCGAGGCAGAGTCTGGTGGCTCCTTCTTGTCACCGGCCTTATGGACACTTCCGCGTTCGTCGCGAACAACGCCGGCCTCAGCCGCGGCCACGTCGCCGTCGTCAGCGTTCTCGCCTCGCTCTATGGCGCGGTCACTGTCGTGCTCTCCCGCATCTTCCTCCGCGAACCCATGGAACGCACCCAGTGGCTCGGCATCGCCCTCATCTTCGCCGGCATCGTGCTCGTCAGTTTGTGACGCGTGCTTCCGGCATGCGCGCTCGAGTTGAGATTTTGATGTAGCGCCGCGGTCTTCAGCGCGGCATTCTTACGTGTAACCCATGCCTCGCTATTGCGAAATCGCCGTGCCCGTCCCTCTGCGCTCGACGTTTACCTACGCCGTGCCCGCCGCCCTCGATGGCGAGGAGCTTGTGGGCCGCCGGGTCGTCGTGCCTTTCGGCAAGCGCGCGATGGTCGGCGTCGGCTTGGCCGAATCGGAGGTGGCGCCGGACGTTTCGCGGATCAAGGAAATCGCCGAGCTGATGGACCCGCTGCCGGCGCTTCCGTCGAAACTGATCGAGCTGGGGCACTGGGTGAGCCGCTACTACGTCGCTCCCGTCGGAGAAACCTTTCGCGCGATGCTGCCGCCGGAAATCGAAATCCGCCAGGACCGCAACTATTCGATTACTGGCGCCGGCCGCGCCTACGCGCGACAGCTCGCGGACACGCCCGAGATAACGGATCAGGAAGCCGCCGAACGCAAGCTCCTGGAGCGCTTCGATGACGCAACGTCCGTTTCTTCCGCCCGATTGCGGCGCGCGCCGGGAGCCGAGGCGCTGGCGGAGAAACTCGTCCGCCGAGGCTGTCTGGTTGCACGCGAGACATTGCGGCGCCGCAAGAGCCGCGCGCAGAAAATCGCTGCGTGGCGCGCCGAAAGCACTGATACCCCGGCCGACGATGCCGAAACACGAATCCGAGATCTTTTGACCACCGAGCGCGGACCGCTGCCGCTCACCCTGCTCCTGAAGAAAGCGAATGTGTCCCGCTCCGTGATCGCGCGGCTCGAAAAATCTGGAATGCTGCAAATCTGGGAAGAACCGGTCACTGCGGCCGAAGACCCGTGGGACACGGACTTCACGCCTCCGGCCAACGTGCTGAACGCGGAACAAAGCCAGGCGCTCGCCGAAATCTGGCGCTGGATCGTGGCGGGCGAATTCTCCGCGGCGCTGCTCCACGGCGTCACAGGCAGCGGGAAAACGGAAGTCTATCTCGGCGCCGTCGAAGCGGCTTTGTCGCGCGGCAAGACGGCCATCGTGCTCGTCCCTGAAATCGCTCTAACACTCTGGGTGGGGCGTCTGGTGCGCGCGCGATTCGGCGACCGCGTCGCGGTCCTGCACAGCGGCCTGCCCGATATCGAGCGGGCGCGTGAATGGTGGCGCGTCCGTCGAGGCGAGGCGCGCGTCGTGGTCGGCACGCGCTCGGCCGTCTTCGCCCCGCTCGAAAACGTCGGCCTCATCATCGTGGACGAAGAGCAGGAGTCGAGCTACAAGCAGGAGGAAACGCCGCGCTACAACGGACGCGATACGGCAGTCTATCGCGCTCGGCTCGAAGGCGCGGTCGCGCTGCTGGGCTCCGCCACGCCGTCGCTCGAAACCTTCCATAACGCCCGCGCCGGCAAATACAAGCTGCTCACGCTCAGCTCTCGCGTCGAAAACCGCCCGCTCGCGGACGTCCGCGTCGTGGATTTGCGCGAAGAGTTTCGCCGGCACCATCGCGCCGCGCCGATTTCGGAAAGCCTTCGCTCTGCGATCGCCGTGCGGCTCGAGGAGCGCACGCAGGCGATGGTGCTGATCAATCGGCGCGGCTATTCGTGGTCGATGCTCTGCCGGAGTTGCGGTGTCGTCGTGCAGTGCGAGAACTGCAGCATCGCGCTCACCTACCACAAAAGCCGCCAGCGTCTCGAATGTCACTATTGCGGCTACTCGATTCGTCCGCCGAAGCACTGCCCAAAATGCCGCGCCGAGTACATGTACTTCGTCGGCGACGGCGCCGAGCGAGTGGACGAATATCTGCGCGAGCAATTCCCGCACGCGCGCGTGGCCCGGCTCGACCGTGACACCGTGCGCACCAAGCGCCAGTATCAGCAGGTGCTGGGAGCATTCGCGAAAGGCGAAGTCGATATTCTCGTGGGCACGCAGATGGTGGCCAAGGGCCACGACTTCCAGCGCGTCACGCTCGTCGGCGTTGCCGCGGCCGATCTCGCGCTGGGCCGGCCCGATTTCCGCGCAGCCGAACGCACCTTCCAGTTGCTCACGCAGGTGGCGGGCCGCGCCGGCCGCGGTGAGCTTTCCGGCGAAGTCCTGGTCGAGACCTACTACCCCGAGCACTACGCCATTCAGCACGCCGCGCGGCAGGACTACATCTCGTTCTACGAGAAGGAGGCGCACTTCCGGCGCGTTCTTCACTATCCGCCGTTCACGGCGCTCGCGAACGTGCTGGTGCGCGACCGTAAAGTGGAAAACGCGATTCGTTGGTCGCGCGCGCTGGCCACGTGCTTCGAGCCGTTCGAAAAGCAGGGCGTGAAAGTGCTCGGCCCGGCGGCTGCGCCGCTGGCACGGTTGCGCCAGGACTATCGTTTCCAATTTGTGTTGAAGTCGCCGCAGCGCGCCGCGCTTGGCAAAGCACTGGCAGGCGCGCTGGATTTCTGCGCCGCCAGGGAGATTCCCTCGACGGCCGTCATCGTCGACGTTGATCCCACCAGCCTGTTCTGAGCAGGAAATCGGAGCGGAGGATGCGAATGCCTACTGCACCGGCCACGGAGTGAATGAGAGCGCGAAGATCACGAGCCCGATCACTGCCCATACTCGCCTCGCGCGATCCAGCGGCTGCCACCGGTCGAGCACGGGAGGATGCCGGAACCACAGCGTAAGCACCAGCAGGATGACTCCCCACACGTACCACAGCGAGTAAAACGACTGCGGCGAAGATGCGCCGCGCGTCGTCAGCCAGCCCATCGCGATCAGCGCCAGAGATACTGCAATCGAAATCTTGCGGTGCTGTCTGCCCGCCAGCGTGTACAAAACGTGGCCGCCGTCGAGTTGCCACACGGGCAAGAGGTTCAGCGCCGTCACGAACAGCCCCACCCACGCCGCTCGAGCCACCGGATTCAGAAGCACCGAAGTGACATCCACGTTCGCATGAAAGACGGCCGCGAAAATGCGCACGAGCAATGGATGCCCGAATACGAGATCCGCGTGGTCTTCCGCGCCCGGAACGATCTTCGATGTCGCAATTCCACACGCCAGCGCCGGCAGCGCCAGCACGAAGCCGGCCACCGGTCCGGAGAGTCCCACATCGAAAAGCGCGCGCTTCGTCGGAATGGGCGAGCGGATGCGAATGAACGCGCCGAACGTTCCGAAAAAATTCGGTGCGGGAATGAAGTAGGGATAGCTCACGTCGATTCCGTACGCTTTTCCCGCGAAGTAGTGCCCCAGCTCGTGCGCCAGCAGAATCGCAAGCAGCGTGAACGAAAACGGAATTCCGAGCGCGAGCAGCGAAGGATGCCTGAACGGCAGGGCCATCATCGCAAACGGATTCTGGTCGCCCGAGAACGGCTCGCGGTTCTCCGCGTACGATCGCGCGAATTCGGAGCCGACGGCGAGCGTTGAAACCACGGTGAGCAGGAACAGAATCAGCGCGGGCCAGAGCGGGCGGCGCTTTCGCGGCCTCGGCATTTCGCGGATCGGCGAAAAGCGCAGATCGAGCACTTCGACCGGCGTCCGGTTTTCGCCATTGCCCTCGCTCATCGGTTCTCGCCCATCGATGTCTTCAAGACGGTTGAATGGGCTTCCGCGCAAGCCGCCGGAAGCCGCTTACGATGCGCTTGGATGATCGAAGACGAGCCGTGGCAGCCGATACGAAGGATCTACTGCTTGGCGGCCGGAGCTGGCAGCGCCTGTAGCTCCTTGCCCGGCTTGAACCGCACGGCTTTGCCCGGCGGGATGTTCACCTGTTGCCCGGTGCGAGGATTGCGCCCGATGCCCGTCTTGCGCGGCTTCACGTTGAACACGCCGAAGCGGCGCAACTCGATGCGGCGCCCGGAACCGAGCGCGCTCTTCATGGCCTCGAAAACGGTTTCGACGGCCTGTTCGGCCTTGGTTCGGGTGATGTTCGTCTTCGTTACGATGGCGTTGACAATATCGAGCTTGATCACAACGTCCTCCGGGAAGGTCCCCTATCAGGCCGGAACCCTATGCTAGTCAGCGGTTTGCAGGTTGTCAAGCTCAGCCCGATATAATAAACTGCGCGATTCCCAAGGAGGACGTGATGTCGGTGAAGTCGGACAAGTGGATTCGCAAGATGGCTCTCGAGCACAAAATGATCGAGCCGTTCGAAGATCGCCAGGTGCGCGAGGGCGTCATCAGCTACGGCGTTTCATCCTACGGCTACGACATGCGCGTCGCCGATGAATTCCGCATCTTCACCAACGTCAACTCCACGATCGTCGATCCCAAGCAGTTCGACGCGAAATCGTTCGTCGAATTCAAAGGATCCGTCTGCATCGTGCCGCCCAATTCGTTCGCGCTCGCGCGCTCCGTGGAATTTTTCCGCATCCCGCGCAATGTGCTCACGATCTGCGTCGGCAAATCCACCTACGCGCGCTGCGGCATCATCGTCAACGTCACGCCGTTCGAGCCCGAATGGGAAGGATTCGTCACGCTCGAAATCAGCAACACCACGCCGCTCCCCGCCAAGATTTACGCGAATGAGGGCCTGTGCCAAGTCGTCTTCTTCGAATCCGACGAGATCTGCGAAGTCTCCTACAAGGACAAGAAAGGGAAGTATCAGTCCCAGCAGGGCATCGTCCTCCCTAAAATCTGACGATCCAAAGAGAAATTCGGCGGTCGTCATCAGCTCCCTTGCAGCGAAGCCAGATAATCGCAAAGGCTCTTGATGCGCTGTTGGACGGCTCGCTCGTTCTGTTTGTCGTAGTAGCGGAAGATGGGGCCCCACGTGGGCATGTCCGACGAGCCGTGCGCCGTGGTCCCCGGCCCGAATTCGAGAATCGTCTTCACGTAGTCGTACGGGAATTTGCCCTCGTGGCGCTTCGCGAGCGTGGTCAGGTCCGGCGGAGCCGTCGTCAGCATGTGCGCCACCGGCCCGCGTCCTTTCGCGTCCGCTCCGTGGCAGGCAGCGCAATATTGTTTGTACATGCGTTCGCCCGTGGGCATGTAGGTCGGCGGCAGTTGCGTCTCGCTCGCGGACCTGCCTGCAGCTGCCACGCTTGCGATCAGCGCCAGTAGTCCTCCCGCCAAAATCGCCCGCCGCATCCGCATCGTCCGCTCCTCCGCTTCCCGTTTCACCTTATTCCCACTGCCCGCCCAAATCAATAGGTGACGATG
>Ga0335083_10011659_pt1 | contig 10557 bp, 10 predicted proteins | sample Lox_Sample_42_FD_206716 | JGI IMG/M metagenome (GOLD analysis project Ga0335083, IMG submission 206716) | Soil microbial communities from Loxahatchee National Wildlife Refuge, Florida, United States - Lox_Sample_4.2 | ecosystem: Environmental > Terrestrial > Soil > Wetlands | place: USA... | reverse complement strand
CCCGGCGGGCCCGCCGGCGGGGCCGCCGGCCGGGTCCGGCGGGGCCAGGTCCAGCGGGGCCAGGTCCCGCAGCAGCAGCCCGACCAGGCCCTCTTCCACGTCCAGGCGAGCCAGCCGGGCAGGCTCGGTGATGGCGCGGCGCACCTGCTCCGCGGTCATCGGCCCGAGGACCACCTGCCGGGACTGCAGCGCGGCGGCCAGTTCGGGATAGCGCAGGGCCCGCTCGTAGAAGTCGGCGCGCAGCGCCAGGATCACCAGGGCGGTCCTGGCCAGCTCGCCGACCTCGGTCACGAACTCGCGCCGTTCAGCCTCGTCCTGGCACTGGGTGAAGACCGCCTCGAACTGGTCCACGATGACGGCCGGCCGCGCGTCCCCGCCCGCCGGGAGCTCCGCGAGCCGGGCCTTGAGCGCGGTCAGCGGCGCGTTGCCCGGCTCCACCAGGGCGACCGGGCCGGCCAGCCGGGGGATGAGGCCGGCGCGCAGCACCGACGACTTGCCCGCCCCGGACGGTCCGACCAGGACCAGCGGCAGCGGCTTGTCCTCGGCGGCCAGGGCGGCCAGCCGGTCCGTGACGTCCTCGCGGCCGAAGAACCACCGCGAGTCCTCCCGCTCGAACCTGGCCAGGCCGCGGTAGGGGGCGTCGGCCCCGCCGGGCCGCCGCCCCGGCGGCCGCTTGGCCCGCTGCAGGGCGCTCATCCAGCGGGCCTGCCGGGCGGGATCGGTCTCGCCGCACGCGGTCAGGATCCCGGTCAGCTGCTCCAGCCGGCCGTCCGGCGGCAGGTGCCGCCCGGAGAAGTAGTCGCCCGTCGTGCTGACGGGCAGCCCGGCGGCCCGCGCGACCTGCCGCACGGTCAGCCCGGCGCGCGTCCTGAGCGCGGTCAGCTCCCGGCCGAAGTCCTGCTGGGTCGCGATGCGATCAGGGTCAGCCAAAACCTCAGTCACTGGTTCCCCCCAGTCGTGATGTCAACGAGCATTATGGAGACCGCAGGCCCGTCTAAGTAGCCCAGTTGGCCAAATTGATTGAACCGGCAACGATCGCCTATATCCGCTTATCCGGACCTGATCCGCTATCGGCAGCGGCGGTCAATGGCCAGGTTGCGGTGCCTCAGGTACCCACCGCTAGAGTATGGATCTCGGCCCCAGGTGCGGGGAGCAAGGTCATGACGCAAGGTGAACCGCCGCGGCTGCGCGGCCAGACTGTCGTGATTACCGGCGCCAGTTCGGGGATCGGCGCCGAGGCGGCCCGGCGGCTCGCCGAACTGGGCGCCACCGTGGCGGTGGTGGGACGGTCACCGGACAAGACCGCGGCGGTCGCGCAGCGGATAGGCGGCCGGGCCCACCTGGCGGACTACGGCCGGCTGGACGACGTACGCCGGCTCGCCGCCGACCTGCTGGCCGCCTACGAGCGGATCGACATCCTGGCCAACAACGCGGGTGCCATATTCACCAGCCGTATCACCAGCACCGACGGTCATGAGATGACCTTCCAGGTCAACTACCTGGCGCCGTTCCTGCTGACGAACCTGCTCCTGGCCCGGCTCGCCGCCGCCCCCGATGGCGCCAGGGTGATCAACACCGCCAGCGACGTCTACCGGCACGCCCGCCTGGACCCCGACGACCTCGACGGGACCCGCCGCCCCCTCCGTCAGGCGTACCCGGCCTCCAAGCTCGCCCTGATCCTGTTCACCCGGGAACTCGCCCGGCGGACCGGGGGTACCGGCATCACCGCTTCGGCCTTCCATCCCGGAGTGGTCGCCACCGACCTCGGCCGCGGCAGCCCGTTCTTCCGGCTGATGAACTCCTGGCTGGGCCGGGCCGTGCTGTCCACCCCGCGGCGAGGCGCCAAGCCACTGCTGCACCTGGCCACCATCGCCGACCCCCAGAGTGTCAACGGCTGCTACCTCAACCGCCTTAAACCCCAAGACCCCGCCGCCGGGCAGGCCCGCGACCCCGGCCTGGCCCGGCAGCTATGGGAACGTTCGGCGCAACTGACCGGGCAGGTTTCCGGCTGAGTCCTGCTGCCGTCACGCGCCCCGTCACGCGGCTGGAAGGTACATCTGCTTCCCCGGCCCGCGCTCACCAGCGAGATCCGGGCGGCGGCACCGCCGTCCCAAGATCAAGATCGCCCACGCCGCTCAGCTCGGGCCGAACATCTGCCTGAGCCCGGCGCGGAGGGCGGCGGCGTCGGTGTCCACGCCGAGCAGGTCGACCGCCGGGAGGCGGGCGGTGAGCTCGCGGTTCCCGGTGAAGATCCCGGCGATCCGGCCTCGCCCGCGGGTCCGGGTGATGACCGACTCGATCGCCGACACCACCTCGCCCGACAGCACCGAAGCCTGGCCCAGCGACAGGGTCAGGTCGTAGGGACCGACGAAGATGCCGTCCACGCCGTCGACCCCGAGGATGTCATCGACCCGCTCGAGGCCCGCGCGGGTCTCGACCATCGGCAGCAGCAGCGGCTGGTCGCGCGGGCCGAGGAGGGACACGCGGGCCAGGCCCTGGCTGCGCCGGCCCCGGGGCGGGAAGCAGGCCGCCTGCACCAGATGCCCGGCCTGGGCGGCGGACTCGACGGCGGGCACGATCACCCCGTCGACCCCGGTGTCCAGCACCCGGGCCAGCTGCGCCTCGTCGTGCGACGCGAGCCGGACGAGCACGGGCACCGGGCTGACCCGCGCCAGCGGGGCGACGTCGGTGAGCTCGAGATCGCCGTGCTGGATGTCGATCCCGATCCATTCCGCGCCGCACCCGGCCGTCAGCTCCAGCCCGAACGGGCTCAGGAAGGTCAGCCACAAGCCACGCAGGCCAGGCCGCGCCACACCGGGCCGCGCCACGCCGGGCCGCGCCACGCCGGGCCGCGCCAGACGCGGCCCGGCTGCGGCCGCACCGCCCGCCCGCAGCCCGGCCGCGAAGCCGGCCATCACGATCCCCCTGAAGGCGCCCGGCCGCTGCCGAGCACGGCGACGGCCGGCAGGGCGACCAGGCCCGAGTCCACCGCGTACCGCGCGGCCAGCCGGTCGAACTCGGACTTGATGCGCGCCACGGTGGCGGCGTCCTGCCGTCCGATCACCACGCCGGTGGTGCCCACCCGCGACAGGTACACCCCCTCCCACCACTGGTCGGGATCCACCCGGTGCTCCCAGCTCAGCAGCCGCGCCGTCGCCCCGCCGAAGCCCGCCCCGGCGAGCAGCGCCGCGAACGCGTCCGGCGAGCTGTGCGCCCGCATCGGCGGCACCGGGATGTCGTCCGGCAAGGGCACGCCCGCCGCCTCGATGGCTTCCGCGGCGATGCCGAGCGCCGCCGACGGCGGGTAATTCCAGCAGGTCAGCGCCAGCCGCCCGTCCTCGCGCAGCACCCGGCGCAGCTCCGCGAGCGTGGCCGCCGGGTCGCCCGTCGCGTTGATGACGAAGTTACCGGTCACCGCGTCGAACGCGCCGTCCGGCAGCGGCAGGTCCGGCAGCACGGCCACCCGGACGTCCAGGCCCGGCACATTGCGCGCGGCCGCTTCCGCCATGCTGGGCTCGGCGTCGACGGCCGTCACCCGGGCCCCGCGCGCGGCCGCCGCCCTGGCCACCACGCCGGGGCCGGTCCCGACGTCCAGCACCCTGGTGCCCGCCTCGACCCCCGCCGCGTCCAGCAGCGCCCCGGCCGTGTGCGCGGTCAGCCGCGCGAACCCGCGCTCGTACGCGGGCGCCCGCCCCGCCCACAGCTCACGCTCGTATGCATCGAAATCCATGCCACGATCACAGCACATCCCGGGCGTCTTCGGTGCTGGCCCAGAAGGCGACCAGGGCCGCGGACTGGCGCAGCCGCTGCAGGCAGCGGGCTCGCTGGGGGCCGATGCTGCCGACCGGGATGTTCAGGGCCACGCTGATCTGCGCGTACGAGCACGGCGGATCGGCCACCAGCATGGCCAGCAGCTGCTGGTAGTTCGGCGGGAGCTCGGCGAACGCCGCGCGCAGGGCCGCGTTCCGCTCGGCGGCGAGGATCTCCTCCTCGATCGCCGCCTCGTCGGTGAGCTGGAACGTCTGCTCCAGCTTGGACCCCATTCGTTCGGATTTCTGGGTGGCCGTCAGCTGCCGGAGACATTCCCGCCGGGTGGTGGTGGCCAGCCAGCCGGGCAGCGCGGCCGGGTCGCGCAGCCGGCCGCAGTGCTCGACCAGCTGCAGCCACACGGTCTGCCCCACGTCCTCGGTCTCCTGCACGCCGAGCCGGAACCGGCGGCAGATCGACCACACCAGCGGCGTGTACCGCTCCACGATCTCATCCCAGGCCGCGTGGTCGCCCTCGGCCGCGCGGGTGGCCAGCGTGGCCACCCGCTGGTCCTCGTCGGGATCCGCCGCCAGGGCCCCGATCCGGGCGGCTTCGGCGTGATCCTCGCGCAGCCGGCGCATGGCCTCCCGGAACCCGGCCACCCGGCGGCCGAGCTCCGCGTCGTCCAGCTGGCCACCGAGCGTGGTGAACAGCGCATCCAGCTCCTCGTCCCCGATCATCAGCGGTTCCCTCCTCCCGGTTGCCGGAAATCCGCCAGCAGGACGCGGAGCCTTTGCCGGCCCTCGAACGCGTACCGTTTCACGCCCCCCGTGCTGACGCCCATGGCCCGGGCGGTCGCGGCTTCGGACAGGCCCACGATGTCCCGCAGCACCACCGCATCCTGCTGGCTGGCGGGCAGCCGGCGCAGCGCCTGCCAGACCGCCGCGCGGTCGGCGACCATCTGGGCGTGGTCCTCGCCCGCGGCGGCCCGCACCGCCGCCTGCGGATCGGGATCGAGGTCCCTCGCGCGGCCGTCGTGAACCCGCTGCCGCTTGCTCCGCTCGTTCCTGGCGATCTTGAAGACGTAGCCTTCCGGCTCGTCCAGGGTCCGCACCCGCGCCCAGTGGCGCCGCGCGGCCAGGAAGGCGTCGTCCGTGATCTCTTCGGCCAGGCCCCGGTCGCAGCCCATATTGATCAGGTAACCCTGCACCCGCCCCGCGTACCTGCGGTAGAGCGCGGTGACCTGTTCGTCGTACTCCTCGTCAAGGCTCGTCAGGACCATCGACCGAGTTCACCGCCAGGCCCGGGAGCGCCCGCTCCGTTGCGTCATCTGCGTACCTCCCCGCTTGCCGCTGGCCGGAACCATCCGAGGCCAGGACAGTCATATAAGAAAGAGGGGTGCACGCGGCCAAAAGGTTGTGCCGCACATGAAGAAATGTGCCCGGCCGCCCGCGTAAGCGGGGTACGGGAATGACCGGGAGCGGCCCGGCCTGGGCCAGCAGGGCCAGCAGGGTCACCGCGTCGGTCCAGGCCAGCGGGGCGGTGGTAGCCGGCTTACCGGCCGAAGTGACCTGCTCGGGCAGCGAGCCCAGCGCGGTGCGGTGCGCGGCCAGCCAGTCCAGCAGCGCCGCGGCCCGCTGGTGCTGCCCGGTCGCGGCGTCGAACAGCGCGAAGAACGCGGTCTCCGCGGTCCAGGCGACGCCGGGCGTGCCCGTCCAGTCCTGGCCGGGCCGCAGCCCGCCGTTCGGGACGGCCAGGGCGTGCTGCGCCGCCGCGGCCGCCTGCCGCACCGCCGGGCCCGCGTCGGCGAGCGGCGGCCCCAGGAACGTGACGGCCGCGTCGTCGCCTGATCCGGCGGCCGGCTGGCGCTGGTAGCCGGTGCGGCCGAACGTCGCCGCGATCGCCCGGGCCAGCCCGGCCGCGGCCGACGCCCAGCGGCGGCCGTCGCGGGCGGCCGCGACGCCGATGTCCGGGGCCAGGTCCGCGGCGGCGCGCAGCCCGGCCAGCAGCGGGGCGGCGGTGCCCAGCGTGACCTGGACCGGGCTCTCCCAGTAGTCCATGGCCGGCCCGGGCAGGCCGTCCGGGGTCAGCGACCGGACGGCCGCGTCCGCGGCCCGGGTCACCATCGGCCACAGCTGCACCAGCTCGCGCTGCGACGGGCTGCCGGGGGTCATCGGCTCGGTGGCGGCCCAGGACCAGACGGCCCACGGGACCCAGCCGTCACTGTCGAGCTCAGCGGGCCGCCCGTCGCTTACCGGCCCCGAACCATCCGTCAGGTACCTGGCCTCCCACACCCCGCTGCCCGGCTGCACGCGCTCCAGGAAACGGAGGATCTGGTAGGCCATCGCCGGGTGCCCGGTCTGGGCGAGCGCCACCGCCACCCAGCTCGAGTCGCGCGGCCACGCGTAATCCCAGCCGGAACGCCAGCCGGCCACCACGGCGCCGTCCGGCCGGACGGCCAGCTTCAGGTCCAGCAGCGCCCGGGTGGCCATGGAGCGCCAGGCGGCGGTGTCCCCGGGCACCAGCCCGGCCCGCAGCCAGTCGAGGTCGGCCCGCCCGGCGGCCGCGGCGCAGGCCGCCAGGTCCGCGGCGGCCCGGCCCGGGCCGGCAGCCTGGCCCGGGCCGGCAGCCCGGGCCGGGGCCGCGTAGATCCCCCGGGCCGTGCGCAGGATGCTGGAGTCCGGCTCGAACTGCCCGCTCACCCCGGCCGGCACCGGCAGCGCCCGCTGCGGCTGGCAGGGGTCCTGGGCCACGCCGGCCACCGTGAGATGCGGCTGCCCGGGCGGCCGGGCGGCGGTCACCGTGGTGAGGCCCGCGGCCAGCGCCAGGGCCGCGCCGGCCGCCGCGGCCAGCCGGGCGCGGGGGTGGCGGCCCAGCGCCCCCTCAGCCCGGAGCCGCGAGTAGCTCACTGACCGTCACGAACCTGTATCCGGTGTCCGTCATGCCCCCCACCAGCCGGTCGAGTTGCTGCATGAGCCGGGGGTTCGGCTCGGATCCGCCGTCGTGGGCCAGCACGATGCTGCCGGGCGTGCCCCACCGCAAGATCACATCGACGCCGCCCCGCGGGTTGCTGCCCGTAACATGATGCGACCACAGCGTCACGTCGTACCGCAGGTCCGCGCAGGCGGCCAGCCCCACGCTGTCGATGCGCCCGAACGGCGGGCGGCACAGCCTCGGCGCCTCCCCGGTCAGTTTCGCCAGCAGATCGTGGGTCCGCTCCAGGCTGCCGTGGTCGAAGGTCTCGTCGTGCTGGGTCAGGTCGTCGTGTCTCCAGGTATGGTTCCCCTGCTCGTGACCCGCCTCGGCGGTCTGCGCCACCAGGTCCGGAGCGGCCAGCGCCCGCTCGCCGACCCGGAAGAACGTCGCCCGCGCGCCGTACCGCCGCAAGATGGCCAGCACCTGCGGCGTCCACTGCCGGGTCGGGCCGTCGTCGATGGTCAGCGCGACCAGCCGGGCGGACGGCGCCGCGCGGAACGTCACCGACGTCGCGTACGCCCCCGTCCCGGTCGGCGTCGCGGTCCTGGCCACCGGCCCCTCGGCCGCCGTCGCCTGCCGGGCCCCGATCCCCGTCGCCACCCCGGCCGCGCCGCCCACGGCGACCAGCCCGGCCCGCACCAGGAACCGGCGCCGCTCCTCAGGAGTCCTCACCCGTACCGCGGCAGTACCACCCCGCTGCACCCCCCGCCGTCCCCGGAGTGTCTCAGACCCCCAGTCAATACCCTGATTCTCCCGTGGCCATGCTGCGGCCGCCCGCCTGCGCACCGTCTCGTGGACCCGGTCCGGAACCCTGCCGCAGTCCGGGCACGCCGGGCATCCACGTCGGTCGCCACGACATGGCCGGTCTCGCCGACCTGCCCTGACAGCCAGCCCGTGACGGTGCCGCCGCCTGCGCCGGCCTCCCGGCACTGCCAGCCCGGGCCGATCCCCAGCTGGCGTAGAACGTGGCCGGGTCGAACAGCGCGGCGAGCGTATCGAAGTGCTCGCGCAACAGTTCCTCGCGCGCTGCCTGCCGCGGGGCCGCGCCCGCCGCCCGGGCCCTCACGGCGCGGTGTCCTTCTCGCTGCCGAAGTTCCGGCGCAGCGTCTCGCCGTTCGGCGCGCCGCCGAGGGCGGCTGAGATCTTGTCCCAGGACCAGCCGGCGGCCCGGGCCTCCCGGACCGCCAGGGCGATCGCGTTCTGGGCCACGCGCCGCGCGTCCACCGCGCTGTTCATCAGTTCCTCGATCGTCGCCATGCCAAGAAGTATGGCACATAATATGGCACGAGTCGAGCAGTGTGTCCGTCCATCACTCCGAAGTCACCGAACCGTGACAGCGTCCCGGCTAACTTCGAAGAGCCCCAAAAAGCCGCGTCGGCAGGTCCGGCACCGGACCTGCCGACGCGGCACGAAATGGCGGGCTAGGAGTTAATAAAGTCGTCGAATTCCCCTTTTTTGGCGCCATCAAGAAATGCATCCCACTCTTGCAGGGTGTAGGAGAGGAAAGGCCCGCCGTCGGCGTTCTTGGAGTCCGCGATCATGATCGTGTCACCGCGCCGGGCTACCTGGACGCAATTACCGCCAGCACTCTTTGTCGCGGTCCGCCAGGGGATATCTGTACATGACGATCTAGCGTCGGACATCATGCTTTCCCTTTCCGGGTGAATGTAGGATAATGCCTTGAACCGTGCTAGACAGACTCGAATCTTCTTTTGGCCTCTTCGACAGACCGGATAGAGCTGGCCGGGCTGAGTGCGGATGCTTTCAGGTAGTCAAGAACTTCCCGGTACCGCTGAATTTCCGCTTCGCGCTCCAGGTAGAAGGTTCCTGCCAGATTCTCCACGAAGACCACCGGGGACAGGACGGCATTACTGAACTCGAGCAGGGTAAATGTATTGTCCACGGCGGGATGGGCGCCGGCTTCAAATGGGACAATCTGCATAGTGACTTTTGAACTATCCGCTACTTCAATAATCTTGGCCATCTGCTCCCGCATCACGCGGTTTCCCCCGACAGCTCTCCGGAGCGCTGCCTCATCGATCAAAGACCACAGTTGAGGTGCAACCGTGCTCCGCAGGAGGTCTTGTCTTGTCATGCGCGCGGTCACGCGCTCATTAAGTATGCGATCCTCGATGTCGGGCAGAAACCCTTTGATCACGGCCCGGGCGTAATCCTCAGTCTGAAAGGCCCAGGGGATGACCGACGACTCGTACGAAGTTATCTTCTTGGCCTCTACCTCGAGACCGATCAGCGACTCGATGGCCAGGTCGTCGAACTTGTGCCACCAGCCCTGCTCCTTGGCCCCACGGGCCAGGTCCATCAGGTGCGAGCGCTCTGCGTCGTCGACACCGTAGATGTTGCAGAAGTCACGAACGTCGCGAAGGCTGGCCGGGCGGGTCGCCGTCTCGATCCGGCTGATCTTGGGGGGCGAGCACAGCATCTGGGCCGCGACCTGTTCAACCGTGAATCCAGCCTGTTTTCGCAGTTCACGGAGTCGGGCGGCCAGCTCCCGGCGACGAAGGGTAGGGCTATGTTCGGGCACCTCAGAGGACTTTCTCGAACTAAATTCTGGTCAGCACCACTATCGTGCCTCAGGCTCTTTTTGTCAAATAGCGCTGGTAATTACCAGTAGTCAGTTGACTACTGTCACGGACAGAAGGTAACTTCCAGATGCAAGAGACCAGTGTCGACCATCGTGGTTGAGCTCGGACGATGTAGTTGCCGAACTGTGACCTTACGTCCCGGCTGAGCGCAGGCACCGAACGCCTGCTCAAGCCGGGACCATGCCGTCCGCAGCCGTTGCGGACTCAGAACCGCAGGGAGAAGAGCCAGCCGAAGCCAAACAGGTGGGCCGACGTTGCAGCGTCGACCCACCCGCACCCGAAGGTGTACCAACATGAAGGACCGTAGCACCAATTCCGTTACACCGATACCCCCTGTGACCTGCTCTTACGCGGAATCAGCGGCACCCGGGGCGCCCCGTGGGGAAGCCACGGAAGTAGCCGCCGGCGCCAGACAGCGCCGGCCGACGCTCGGATGGTGGGCCGCCTTCATCGGCTGGCTCGTGGGGGTCATCAGTGGTATGGCCATCAGCGATCTCAACATCATGCTGGGCTTTCGCGGCCGGCTGGGAGTGTCTGTGATCGCGGCAGCCGTAGGCGCGACGGTCCTGCTGCGCAAGCTGCGCGCCCGTGCACGTCTGCGGCGGCATGCCCCGCGGCTGCTCCTGTTCCTGGCCGCCGTCGCGGCGGCTGTCGATGCCTTCAGCCTGGGACTGGACGCTCGCATTCTGGCCATCGTGTTCCTGGTCCTGGTTACCTGCGCTGCCGTGCCGCCTGCCGAACCGGAAGACGCGGCACGACTTCTGGCCGGCGCGGCGCTCACGGCCGCCGGGGTGGCGGTCATCCGGCACGGCGTGGACATGCTGGCGAACCGCGATGTGGCGGTCGGTGCGACGGTCATCGGGGCCGGGATGGCGATTGCCGCGGTCGGCCCGGCCCTGCTGGCCAAGCAGGAAGTGCTGGTCAACGCGGCGCTCGCCGCAGTCGGGATAGCGGTCGCCGGTGTCGGGGCGGCCTTGCTGGCCAGTCAGGGGGCCGCAGCCGGCTCGGCGCTCGCCGCGTTCGGCGTGGCGGTCGCCGGTGTCGGGTCGGTCCTGCTGGCCGGCCGGCCGAAGCTGGTCGGCGCGGCGCTCTTCGGGGCCGCGGTGGCGATCGCCGGGTTCGGCGCGGCCATGCTGGCGGAGGGAGACATGGCGGCCGGTGCGGCGTTTACCGGGGTCGGGCCGGCGGTCGCCACGGTCGCGGTGGCCATGCTGGCCAATCGCAAGGTAGC
>Ga0335083_10011658_pt1 | contig 10557 bp, 9 predicted proteins | sample Lox_Sample_42_FD_206716 | JGI IMG/M metagenome (GOLD analysis project Ga0335083, IMG submission 206716) | Soil microbial communities from Loxahatchee National Wildlife Refuge, Florida, United States - Lox_Sample_4.2 | ecosystem: Environmental > Terrestrial > Soil > Wetlands | place: USA: Florida... | reverse complement strand
GAGCCGAAGGGCGCGTCGGCGTCTGGACTGACGAGCGAGGAGCTTGCGACGAGCGAGGAGGGAAGACGCCGACTGCGGGCGCCCGGAGGCGAGCGGGGCAGATAATAAACTGTGACCTGTGGCGTATGACCTGGTGATCCGGTCCCGGCGGGCGGTGCTGCCGGGCGGGACGCAGGCGGCGGCGGTCGCGGTCGGCGGCTCGTCCATCGCGGCCATCGAGGACTACGGCACGCGGCTGGAAGCGGCCCGCGAGATCGACCTCGGCGACCTGGCCCTGCTGCCCGGCCTGGTCGACACCCACGTGCACGTCAACGAGCCCGGCCGGACCGAGTGGGAGGGGTTCGCCACCGCCACCCGGGCCGCCGCGGCCGGCGGGGTGACCACCATCTGCGACATGCCGCTCAACTCGGTGCCGCCCACCACCTCGGTGGCCGCGCTGGAGGAGAAGCGCGCCGCGGCGGCCGGGAAGTGCTGGGTCGACGTGGCGTTCTGGGGCGGGGCGGTGCCGGGCAACGAGGCGGCGCTGGTCCCGCTGCACGAGGCCGGCGTGGTCGGGTTCAAGTGCTTCCTGCTCGACTCCGGGGCGCCCGAGTTCCCGCCGCTCGATACGGCCGGGCTGCGGACGGCGCTCGGCACGCTGGCCGGGGTGGACGCGCTGCTGATCGCGCACGCCGAAGCCGCCGCGGAGATCAAGCCGCTGGAGGCGACGCGCGACTTCTGGTCGTTCGTGGATTCCCGGCCCCGGGTCGCCGAGCGCCGCGCGATCGAGCAGGTGATCTCGGCCGCGGCCGCCACTGGCGGGCGGGCGCACATCGTCCACCTGTCCGCCGCCGACTGCGTGGCCATGATCTCCGGCGCCAAGGCAGCGGGCATCCGGCTGACCGTCGAGACCTGCCCGCACTACCTGTACTTCGCGGCGGAGCAGGTGCCCGAGGGCGCCACCGAGTTCAAGTCGTGCCCGCCGATCAGGGACGCCTACAACCGCGAGGCGCTGTGGCGGGGCCTGGAGGGCGGGGTGATCGACTGCGTGGTGTCCGACCACTCCCCTTGCGCGCCCGAGCTCAAGCTGGCCGACTCTGGAGATTTCGCCGGCGCCTGGGGCGGCATCGCGTCGCTGCAGCTAGGTCTGTCGGCGGTGTGGACGGTCGCGCGGGAGCGCGGGCGGACGCTGGACGACGTGGCCCGCTGGATGGCGTCGGCCCCGGCCGCGCTGGCCGGCCTGACCGCCAAGGGACGGCTGGCGGTCGGCGCGGACGCCGACCTGACGGCCTTCGATCCTGACGAGACCTACGTAGTGGACCCGGCCAAGCTGTACCACCGGCATCCGGTGACCCCGTACGCCGGCCGGACGCTGACCGGACGGGTGAGGCAGACGTGGCTGCGCGGTACCGCGCTTCTTCAAGATGAGGGGCTGCTTGAAGGTGGCGGAGAAACTCCCGTTGGGAGGCTGCTAAAACGGGGATGAACCCGGTATGGATGATCAGCTTCTCCCCGATTTGCTCCGGCTGCGCGGGTCCGTCGTAGCGGCCAGCGACGAGTTCTTCGCCGCGAAAGAGAACCTGATCAAGGCGTCCGCGCCGGTCTTCGTACCGGATACCTATGACGCGAAGGGCCAGGTCTACGACGGCTGGGAAACCAGGCGGCGCCGCGGTCCGGGGGGCGTGCTGCCCGATCGTTCGGCTCATGACTGGGTCATCGTCCGGCTGGGCGTGCCCGGCGTGGTGCGCTCCATCGTGGTCGACACCGCGTTCTTCACCGGGAACTACCCGCAGGCGTGCTCGGCCGACGCGTGCTCGGCGGACGGGTATCCGGTGTTCGAGGAGATCGCCGGGGACCCCGAGGCCGTGGCCTGGCAGGAGGTCGTCCCGCGAGTGCTGGTGACCGGTGACGCCCGGCACGCCTTCAAGGTCAGCTCCGACCGCCGGCTCACCCACGTGCGGCTGAACATCTTCCCCGACGGCGGCGTGGCCCGGCTGCACATCCACGGCGAGGTGGTGCCCGATCCGGCGCTGCTCGAGGGCCTGACCGTCGACCTCGCGGCGCTGGAGAACGGTGCCGACGTGGCGGCCCGCAGCGACCAGAACTACTATTCCGCGCCCCGCAACATCATCTCCCCCGGGCTGTCGCGGGTGATGGGCGAGGGCTGGGAAACCCGCAGGCGCCGCCGTCCGGGGCATGAGTGGCTGGTCATCCGGCTGGCCGGGCACGGCGTCATCGACCTCGCGGAGATCGACACCTCGTGGTACCGGGGCAACCAGCCGGACACCGCCTCGCTCCAGGCGCTGGACGCCACCACCGGCGCCTCGCTCACGGACAAATCGGCCTGGCATGACCTGCTGCCGCCGGTCCGGCTGCTGCCGGACACCCCGCACCGGTTCCGGGTCAGCGGCCGCCCGGCCACCCACGTGCGGCTGAACATCTTCCCCGACGGCGGCGTGGCCCGGCTTCGCCTGTACGGGTCGCTGACCGACGAAGGCCTCGCGGCGGTCAGGCGCCGCTGGGAGGCAACAGCTTGATCGCGCCTTGATCGCTCCGGCTGACGCGAGCCCTTCCGCGTGATCTCTTGACATCCTCCTCCGCCCTGAGGGTGGAGGATTCCAGCCACTCACAGTCCGGTGAAGGAGGCGAGCAGTTGAAGTTCGCGGTTCACCGGCCCGGCATCCCGGCAGCCTCCCCGCGCAGTCACGGCGTGCCCCGCCGCGATATTGATGGCCGCATTCACGTCAGCATTGCCGACGTATCCACAGGCCGTGCACACGAACCGCGCTTGGCTCTCACGCGATTTCGCATCCACCTGCCCGCACGCCGAGCACCGCTGGCTCGTGAACACGGGACTGACCTTCTCCACCCGGCCGGGCGCCTTCTGCTCCAGGCGGCGGACCAGCAGACCCCACCCGGACCGCAGTATCCCCCGGTTCAACCCGGCCTTGGCTCGGACGTTACGTCCCGGCTCCTCTACGGTGCCTTTCGCCGACCGGATCATGTTCTTGATCTGGAGGTCCTCAACCCTGATCAGGTCGAACCGCCGCGCGATATCCGTAGACGCCTTCTCCGCCCAGTCCTTGCGCCGGTCCGCCTCCCGGGCCCACAGCCGGCCGAGCGCGAGCTTGACTCGTTTGCGCCGTCCCGAGCCACGCCGCGCCCGCGCGAACTTGCGCTCCAGCCGCCGTCTCCTGGCCGCCTCCCGCCCGCTCAGGCCCGGGGCGCGCAGCAATTCCCCCGTCGACAGGGCCGCGCTGACCGCCACGCCCCGGTCGATACCCACGGCCACGCCGTTGCCGGGTGCCGGGACCAGCGCGGGAATCGTGGCGAAAGCGACATGCCAGCGCCCGGCCCGGTCCATCGTCACCCGGTACGATTTCACGCCCGCGGGGACGGCGCGGGACCAGCGGAACCGCACCCACCCGGCCTTCGGCACCCACACCTGGCCTACCTTGCGGGACACGCGGCGCAGGTCCCATTGGCTGCCGTGCCCGACGATCCGGAATCCTTCATTCCGCCCGGCCTTCCGCCACGATGGCCGCCCGGCCGGGTTGCCCGGGTCGCAGAATGCGGCCATCGCCTGGGCGAAGTCACGCAGGGCCTGCTGCTGCACCGTCTGGGAGCCCGCCCGCAGCCAGTCATGCTCGGCGCGGGCTTCGGTGAGCTGACGGGACTGCTCCAGGTATCGCGGTGCGCTTGCGCGGCCTGGGCGCCAGTGCTGATATTGCTCCACGGCGAGGTTCCACACGTACCGGGCATGAGCGCAGTGATTCCGGAGCACCGCTTCCTGGGCGAGCGACGGAAGCAACCGGTATCGGGACATGCGAACACATTATCGACTAGCACTGACATTTCGAGGGAGGTGGAGCGGCGTTCGTCATCCGGCCCGAAGGCCAAGATCTCCACGCCGCGAACCCGATGAGCCACGTGGTGGTCGCTCCGGACAAGTCCAGTTCGTTAGGTACACAACCTGGTGACCTGCGAGGACTGTCCCCCGTTCCGGGAGGCGTCACCACATGCACCACCAGCCGCCAGATGGCATGCTCGCCGACGACATGCCGGTCTTCGTCCAGTTCCCGCGCTCGCCTGAGGAGGAGCGAGGAGACCGGGCCGGCTGGCCTTGGCTGCCCGGCACGATCCTTGAACAGTGCGGCCCAGACGAGTGGCGCGTGTGCGTCGAGGTCCGCGAGCTGGCCGTGCGCGAGGACGGCAGCAAGCCGACCCCACGGACACCGCAGCACAAACTCTGCTACCCGTGCTGCTTCCGGGACTCCAGCGAGATCAGGCCCCGGAGCGTCCGGTGAGCCGCCCGCTGCCCCGGTGGCCGCTGCTCCTGATCGCCTCGCCGGCAGCGGTCGCCGTGTGGTCCGGCTGGGTCGGGCTGGGCACGCTGTGCGGCTTCGGGATGGTTCACCCGCTGCCGGGCATCGCCGACGGGTTCCAGGTCAACACGGCAATCACGCTGCCAGTAGGAGTCGAGGCGTACGGCGCGTACGCCCTGCGCGCGTGGCTGACGCCTGGCACGTCCGAGACGGCCCGTAGGTTCGCCCGGTGTTCCGCGATCGGCAGCCTGGTGCTCGGCATGCTCGGCCAGGTCGTCTACCACCTGCTGAGCGCAGCGCACGCTGCCCGGGCACCGTGGCCGGTCGTCGTGCTCGTCTCCTGCCTGCCCGTGGTGACGCTCGGGTTCGGCGCAGCGCTCAACCACCTGCTTCATGACGCGGCGGAGGAGGACATGGCCGGCGGCGTGCCCGTGGCCGAGGTCATATATCCCGTGCCCGAAGCAGTAGCGCAGGCAGTGGCAGCGACTGTGCCCGGACCTGTAGCCGAGGCCGTGCCTGATACCCCTCCCACGCCCGATGCCCGGCAGACAGTGGCGCGTGCCCGACGCCGGCCGGTCGATCACGCGCGGAAGGCTGAGCGGAAGTATGCGGGCCATGTCGCAGATGGCCGCGTGCCATCGCTCCGGAACGTCATGGCTGACCTGCATCTCGGACAGGACAAGGCCCGCGAAGTCCGGGCGCACCTTGCCAGCCTCGCGGCGGCCAGCGGGGAGGCGTCATGACGGACAGCACGAAGGCCGAGGCCGGCCGGCTGGGTACCCCTCAGGGTGCTGCCGACGCCGGGACAGTGGCGCTGCCTGAGCCTGCCGAGGTCGTCGAGGTGGTAGAGGGCGTGGTGGTCGACGACGCCGCGCCCATGTTGCCGTCGGTCGTGCTGCTCCCGGTGCAGGTCATCCGGATCGTCGTACAGCACGAGCACGCCAGGACGGCCGGGCGGCACCTCGCGTACATCCCGCTGGGCGCTGCCGTGGTGGCCGGGCGGCTGTGGGACTCGCGCTCGACGTCGCGCTACGAGCGGTTCATGCGGGCCGCCGAGGCAGCCGGCAACCACGAGGCCGCGCTGGAGTGGGACGACCGCATGCAGGCGTTCCGCAAGGACCGCCACCAGCGGCGCATGGACATGATCCAGGTGCCCGTCCAGGTGCTGCTGGCCATCCCGAAGATCGCTCTCGGGCTGTTCCTCGTACTCGCCGTGATCGGCGTGTTCCTCGGCATCGCCGCCAAGCGCGTCTCGGAGATCGCCGTCCCGTTCGAGGTGGTCGCGCGCATCGTCGAGTGGGTCGCGCTGGCGGTGTCGGTGGCGTGGGGCCCGGTCCTGCTCTCCCTGCCGTGGATCGGCCTGGGCGCGCTGTGGCATGCCGGCCGGGCTCATGCCAATGCCAGCATGACGGGATGGCTGGCCCGGCCGAAGGATGACGACGACACGGGCCTGGTGATCACGGCCGACACGATCGTGGTGGCGCTCCAGAACCTCGACAAGATCCCGGCCCTCAAGCGGGCCTTCAAGGAGGGTTGGCGGCCCACGTTCCACACGCTGCCCGTCCGCGACGGGCGCGGGTATTCGGCAGTCTTCGGGGTGCCGCTCGGCGTGACGGCCGAGATGATCGCCGACCAGCGGCCCGTGCTGGCCAGGAACGTCCACCGGGCCGAGGTCGAGGTCTGGCCGTCAGATGCCGAGAAGGCCGGCACCGGCCCGGCCGGGACCGTGGCCCTGTGGGTCGCCGACCCGGGCGTACTGAGCAAGCCGGCGCCTGAATACCCGCTGCTGCACGAGGGCACCGCCGACGTCTTCGAGGGCGTGCCGGCCGGCGTCTCGCCGCGCGGTGACGAGATCACGGTGCCGGTCGTGGGCAACAACTTCGTGGCCGGTGGGCAGATGGGCCAGGGGAAGTCCAACGCGTGCCGTGTGGTGATGCTCGGCTGCGCGCTGGACCCGCTGGCCGAGCTGGACGTGTTCGTGTTCGCCAGCAACGGCGACTTCGACGCCTTCGCACCACGCCTGGCCAGGTACCGCAAGGGTGCCGAGGACGACACGATCATGGCGGCCGTCGCCCGGCTGCATGAGCTGTACGCCGAGGTCGGCCGGCGTGAGGCCCGTCTCGCCGAGCTGGGCGCGAAGAAGGTCACGCGGAAGCTGGCCGAGGCCCACGGGGACATGCGGCCGGTCGTGGCGCTGTTCTCCGAGTGCCACGAGCTGTTCGGCCACGACGAGTACGGCGAGCTGGCCGCCGACCTTGCGACGAAGACCGCCAAGCGGGCGCGCAAGACCGGCATCACGCTGCTGTTCGACACGCAGTCCAGCCGCAAGGAGGCGATACCGCCGAAGCTCGTCGAGCTGGTGTCAGTGAACGTGTGCTTCTACGTCAAGACGTGGCGCAGCAACGACGGCTTCCTGGGCGACGGGTCGTTCGCCGCCGGCATCCGCGCGACCGAGCTGCGGCCGGGCCGGGACCGTGGCACCAGCATCATCACGGGCGTGAGCGACGCGCAGTTCGAGCTGCTGAAGTGGTTCTTCGTCGAGGTCGACGACGACACCGGCTATGACGCGGCGGCCGAGGTGATCGCCCGGGCCATGACCATCGTCGCGCCCGGCACGCCGATCTCGGCCACGGTGACATCACCCGCGATCGAGCGCCGCGACCTGCTCGGCGACCTGGACCAGGTGCTCGACGACGACCGCGTGCGGCTGGCCGACGTGCCCGCCCTGCTGCGCGACCTCGCGCCGGCGTGGGTGCCGTACCGGGCGCTCACTGGCACGCAGCTCCGCGACCTGCTCGACGACGAGGGCGTCAGGACGGGCCGCACGGGCAACGTCTGGCGTCTCGACCCGGCCGACGTCCGGCGCGTCCTGGCGCAGCGCGACGACAGGTAGGTCACCGGCACGAGAGGTACTTTTGCACCTCGTGCCATGACCGGACCCACCTCGGCCCTGACCTGCGGAAAGGTAGGTCAGGTACCTGATCCAGGGTAGGTAGCCCGTCTGTTCGGGAGGGCTCCAGACGCCATCCTGCGCACGTCAAGCCGATGTACCCTACCTCCACGAGGCCCGGCAGTCGCCGGCGGCCGACTGAAGCGCGACCAGGCGCATTTTGCGGGCCGAGCCCAGGCTCCCTCGGTTGAGGGAACCCGGGCTCCACCTGCCGTTAGAGCTTGACCTGAATCCCGATGTGCAACCAGGACCCGAAGGCCTGGATCACACTCGAAATCTGCTGCGGCGGACACCGAAGTACGGCGGCCAGCCCAACAGCCAGCATCATCGCGGCAAAGAAGATCACAGCAGTGATCAGCCCAGAAGAGGGTTTCATTGAGACCTTGTCTCGAACGAGCGTCCGATCTCAATGACACCAGGCAGCGGATGACCGCGATCCGGTGTCGCCCTCACATATGACCAACGCGCGAACGTGCTGGCCGCCCTAACCCTGTTAATTCACGCGGGTTTGGGCTGCGGCGGTGTGCCTGACATGAAAAGTGCTCCTGAACTGGGACGATAGGGGTGTCTAAGTCTCTACCGGGTCCAGTTCAAGGAGCACCTCAAAAGTGAACGTTACCGCGTGGTCAGATGGCCTGGAAGTCACTGGCGGCGGTACCGGCGTCGTGTCGCATGCCGGGCTCGGCCTGCTGCGCTGCCTGTCGGACAGGGCGGGCCTGACAGGAGAGCTGTCGCAGGCCCTGCGGTCAGGCCGGGTGCTGGGTCATGACCGGGGCCGGGTGCTGGCTGATATCGCGTGCGTGATCGCCGACGGCGCCCGGGCGATCAGCGGTTTCCGGGTCCTGTCAGATCAGGCGGAGGAGTTCGGGCAGGTCGCGTCGGTGCCGACGGCGTACCGGACGCTGGAGGAGATCAGCAAGGGCGGCGCGAGGACGCAGAAGAAGCTGATCGCGGCGGTGAGCAAGGCGCGCCGGCAGGCGTGGGGGCAGGGGATCGCGCGGCACGGCAAGCTGCCCGGGGTCCGGGTCGCGGACAAGGCGCTGGACGGGGTGACCTGCATCCGGCTGGACGCGACGGTGACGTTCGCGCATTCGGATAAGGAGCTCGCTGAGGGGAATTTCAAGGGATTCGGTCATCATCCGCTGCTGGCGTTCTGCGATAACACCGGGGAACCGCTGGCATGGATGCTGCGCCGCGGGTCAGCGGGCTCGAACACGGCAGCCGACCACGTCACCGTGGTGGATGACGCTATCGCGGCGCTGCCGCCAGGGCTGCGGCGGAACCTGATGATGACGGTGGCCGGCGCGGCCTTCTCGCACAAGCTGCTGGAGCACCTGGACAAGCTTGCGCGGCGCCGCGGGTTCACGCTCATCTACTCGTGCGGGTGGGAACTCGGTACGCGTGAGAAAGCCGCGATCCGGCTGGTTCCCCAGGACGCATGGCAGATCGCCATCGATCACCGCGGCGAGGTCCGCGAACGCCGCGCCGATGAGGCCTGCGCGGACCTGGAGTGCGGGCACCGCGCCTGCTGGATCGAGGAAGCCCACGTCACTGAGCTGACCGGGCTGCTGCGCGAAGGCCCGGACGGAGACCGGCTGGATGGCTGGCCCAAGACGATGCGGATCTTCGCGCGCCGTGAGCGGCCCCATCCCGGCGCGAAGCTATCCCTGTTCGAGCATGAGGACGGGTACCGGTACCAGCTGTGGGTCACCAACCTGCCCCAGGACACCACAGGGTGGCGCGGCCAGTGCGCCTGCATCGATGCCGCCCACAGGGTCCATGCCAGGGTGGAGGACTGCATCCGCACCGGGAAGGACACAGGGATCGGCCGGTTCCCCTCGCGCGGCTTCGCGTTCAACCAGGCCTGGCTTACCGCGGCGATGATCGCGCAGACCCTGCTGGCCTGGCTCAGGCTCCTGGCCCTGGACGGCGCCCTGGCCAGAGCCGAGCCCAGGACTCTGCGCTACAGGGTCCTGCACGCCGCCGCCCGCCTGATCCGCGGCGGCCGCCGCAGACGCTGGAAGATCGCCGCCGGCTGGCCCTGGGCCGAGGCGATCATCCAGGCCTGGCAGCGCATCCGCGCCCTCCCGGCCCCCACCTGACCGGTACCGGCCAGGACCTTCAACCCGCGGAAAATCCCTGGGGCCTGTGGAAACCCCGGCACCCGGCCCGCCAGCCGGGCCCTTGTCATACCTGGACGCTGAAATCAGGCCCAAGCACCGCGATCCTGCCGGCCATCCGCGACAGCCAGCAACCCACGTGAACAGTCAGGGCTAAGCGCTCCAGCCCTGCCGCGGCCTGCCAGGCCAGGCCACCCTTCTTTGCGTCCCTAATTACCGGTGGGAGTTTCGGTTACGCGCGGCACCCGGGTGATGGCATCCGCGACGAGGTTCATCAATGTCCGGATCGTTGCCGCCGCCACCTGGCGCACGATCACCGGCTCAATCCCGGCCTCCTGGGAGCCGTGGGGCGCCCGGTAGACTGCGGCGAGCCGGAGCAGCGTGGCCTGCTCCCCGGCGGGGGTTAGCGTGATGTCAGCATCCAGGGCCGGGAACAGCCGCTCCCCTGGACCGGTGGCTTCCCACCGCAGCGCGAGCACAGCGGCCCCATCGCCTGTCGCCTGGTACCGCGAACGAACCCCGGCCAGCCGGGATATACCCCGCACCGAACCCGGAGGACCGACCCGGGCCAGGCCGGTAAGCCCGGCACCGTAGGCTGCCGCGGAGACAGTGGTGAGCGAGCCGCCGCGCGCGAGGTTCGCCAGCCCCGCCCGGGCAGCATCAAAGCCGACTCCCAGCTGCGTCTGATCGCCGACGAACACCCCCTCAGTGAACCTTGCGCCGGGGATCACTGAAAAGGGACCAAGGTCCCAGGCCGCCAGTGCCGAACTCTGTCGCCCGGCGGCATGATCTCATCGGCACCTGAAAGACCGAAGGTGAGGCATCCTTCTGGGCTCGACGACGCGACCCGTGCTGTAGCCGGGGCTCGCACCCATGGCATCGCCGCACGTGGCGGTGACCGGTTTTCCTACGGGCAGCGGCCAGGAAACTGCAGTTCAGAGCACAATATCGGCTATTTTGGCTCTTGCCTGGCTCTCTATCAAGGCCTTCTGGCTGGCGCCGCCATAGACCGCTGAACACAGGCATCCGCCAGGTGTTGCGCCTGGTGTTGCGCCGTGTTGCCGAATTGAGAGCTGCTTGTAAATCAAGGCGGCGGCGCTGCGCGGATCAGTCACGCTCACCCGGAAGGCAGCACCGGTACTGCGCGGAGCCGTCTTGCTCGATCCGCCCCGCAGTACGTTCG
>Ga0335083_10011657_pt1 | contig 10558 bp, 5 predicted proteins | sample Lox_Sample_42_FD_206716 | JGI IMG/M metagenome (GOLD analysis project Ga0335083, IMG submission 206716) | Soil microbial communities from Loxahatchee National Wildlife Refuge, Florida, United States - Lox_Sample_4.2 | ecosystem: Environmental > Terrestrial > Soil > Wetlands | place: USA: Florida... | reverse complement strand
TGACCAGGTACCAGCTCGTCACCCCGAAGCGGCCCGACGCCACCTGCTTGATCGCCGAGCGCCGCAAGTCGCCGTTCGGATCGGGCTGGAATCGGCGCGGATCCTCGCCGCCCTCGCCCGTGTTGCTCTTGCCCCCGATGCGGTTCATCGCGATGGCGAGCGTCTCGTGCGCGTCGAGCGAGATCGAGCCGTACGACATCGCGCCGGTGCAGAAGCGCTTCACGATCTCCGCCGCCGGCTCGACCTCGTCGAGCGGAATCGCCTGCTCGGCGAAGCGGAAGCGGAAGAGGCCGCGCAGCGTGCACAGGCGCTCGGCCTCGCCGTCGGCGGCCTGCGAGTACTCCTTGAAGGTCGCGTAGCTCTGCTGCCGGACGGCGTGCTGGAGCTTGGCCACCGTGTCCGGGTTGAACGTGTGCCGCTCGCCGCGGCGGCGCCACTGGTAGAGTCCGCCCGGGTCGAGCTCCGGATCCGCGAGCGCGCCGTTCGGGAAGGCGCGCCGATGGCGCAGCGTCGACTCGCGCGCGATCACGTCGTAGCCGACGCCCGACACGCGCGACGCGGTGCCGGTGAAGCAGCGCTCGACCAGGTCGCGATCCAGCCCGACGGCCTCGAAGATCTGCGCGCCGCGGTAGCTCTGCAGCGTCGAGATCCCCATCTTCGCCATCGTCTTCAGCAGGCCCTTGTCGCACGCCTTCAGGTAGTTCTTGACGCCCTTGGCGGCGTCCACGCCCTCGGGCACGTAGCTGCCGTCGGCGACGAGCTCCTCGATCGTCTCGTGGGCGAGGTAGGTTTTGCTGGCGCCGGCGCCGTAGCCGATCAGCTGGGCGAACTGCGCGACGTCGCGCGCCTCGGCCGTCTCGCAGACGATCCCGCACTGCGTGCGCAGCCCCTCGCGCACCAGATGGTGGTGGACGGCGCCCGTCGCGAGCAGCATGGGGATCGGAGCCAGCTCGGGCCCGACGCCGCGGTCCGAGAGGATCAGGATGTCGACGCCACTGCGCACCGCGTCGGCGGCCTCGCGGCAGAGCCGCTCCAGCGCGCCGCGCAGGCCATCCCCCTCCTCGGCGACCTTGAAGAGCGCGCCGAGCGTCCGCGCGGCGAAGCCCGGCAGCTCGATCTGCCGGATGCGCTCGAGCTCCTCGTTCGTGAGGATCGGCCGGCTGCAGCGCAGCATGCGCGCGTGCGCTTCCGTCTCCTCGAGCAGGTTCTTCTCCGCCCCGAGCGTCGAGTAGAGGGACATCACGGTGCCCTCGTTGATCGAGTCCATCGGCGGGTTCGTGACCTGGGCGAAGAGCTGCTTGAAGTAGTGATAAAGCATGCGCGGCCGGTCGGAGAGACAGGCCAGCGCCTCGTCGTTCCCCATCGACCCGATCGCCCACTTGCCGTCGGCGACCATCGGCGCGATCAGGAGCTTGAGATCCTCGGCGGTGTAGCCGAATGCCTGCTGCAGCGCGAAGCGCACCGAGGGTTCGGCGCGGTGCTCGGGCGGCGACTCGACGGGCGGCAGCGCGTCCAGCAGCACCCGCTGGCTCTCGACCCAGGCACGGTACGGCCGCCGCGCCACGTAGCGCGCCTTGATCTCCTCGTCTTCGACGATGCGTCCCTCCTCGAGATCGACGAAGAAGATGCGGCCCGGCTGCAGGCGTCCCTTGCGAAGGACGCGCTCCGGGGCGACCTCGAGCACGCCGACCTCGGAGGCCATCACCACCAGGCCGTCCCGGGTGACGATCCAGCGCGACGGGCGGAGGCCGTTGCGATCGAGCACCGCTCCGATCTTGCGCCCGTCGGTGAAGGCCATCGAGGCCGGGCCGTCCCAGGGCTCCATCAGGAAGGAGTGATACTCGTAGAAGGCGCGCCGATCCTCGTCCATCTCGGCGTGGTTCTCCCACGCCTCGGGGATCATCATCAGCATCGCCTCGGGCAGCTCGCGGCCGGTGAGGCAGAGGAACTCGAGCACGTTGTCGAACTGGGCCGAGTCGCTCGCCTCCTCCTTCATGATGGGATAGAGCTTGCGCAGGTCGTCGCCGAAGAGCTCCGAGCGCAGCGTTCCCTCGCGCGCCCGCATGTAGTTGCGGTTCCCGCGCAGCGTGTTGATCTCGCCGTTGTGGGCGAGGTAGCGGAACGGCTGGGCGAGATCCCAGGTGGGGAAGGTGTTCGTGCTGTAGCGCGAGTGCACCAGTGCGAGGGCGGACTCGACGGCCGGGTCGGTGAGGTCGGAGTAGAAGGGCTCGATCTGTCCGGCCATCAGCATGCCGGTGAAGACGAGCGTGCGGCTCGACAGGCTCGGCACGTAGCAGAAGGCGCCGCGCGCCTTGGCCGCGTTCTCGAAGACCCGCCGGATCACGTAGAGCTTGCGCTCGAAGGCGTCCTGGTCGAGGCCAGGGGCCGCGCCCACGAACACCTGCCGGACCACCGGCATCGCCTCGCGCGCGATGCGGCCGATGCGCTCGGGATGCGTCGGCACGTCGCGCCAGCCGAGCATGCGCTGGCCCGCATCGCCCACCGCGCGCTCGAAGGTCTGCTGCTGCCAGCTCCTCGCCTCGGGATCCCCGGCGAGGAAGATCATGCCGGAGGCGTAGGCTCCGGCGCCGGGGAGAGCGATCCCGAGCCGCTCGGCCTCTCGCCGCAGGAAGCGATCGGGGAGCTGGATCAGGATGCCGGCGCCATCGCCCGTCTCGGGGTCGCAGCCGCAGGCGCCGCGGTGCTCGAGCGCGACCAGCACCTCGATCCCGCGGTGCACGACCTCATGGCTGCGCGAGCCGTCGATGCGGGCGACGAAGCCCACGCCGCACGCGTCGTGCTCGCGCGCGGGGTCGTAGAGCCCCTGCGCCGGCGGCAGGCCGCCCGGTCCGCGGGTCGAGGTTGCTCGCTCCATCGCCTTCACTCCGCCGCCTCGCCCGATCGGCGCAGGCGCGCGCTGCGGCGGCTGCGGCGCGGCACCGGCGCGACGTCCGCATCGAGCGCCACGCGAGTGCGCTCGGTGTGCGTCGACAGCACGATCATCGTTTCGGTCCGAGTCACGCCCTCGATCGCCCGAATCCGGTCGATGAGCTGCTCGAGGGTCTCCGTGTTCTCCGTCTTCACCTTGAGCATCAGCGTGTGCTGACCCGTGACGTGGTGACACTCAAGCACGTCGCTCGCGCGCTCGACCTCCTTCTCGAAGGGCTCGAAGGCGCGCGGGTGGTTGATCGAGACGCCGATGAAGGCGGTGACGTCCTTGCCGAGCGCGCGCGCCTCGAGCAGCGCGACGTAGCCGCGGATCACGCCCGCGTCCTCGAGCTTGTGGATGCGCTCGACGATCGAAGGCGCGCTGAGCCCCACCTGCTTGCCGATCTCGGCGAGCGCCAGCTTGCAGTTGCGCTGCAGGAGATCGAGGATCGCGAGGTCGGTCGCGTCGAGGGCAGGCTCGGCGGATCCGGGTCTATCGAATTTCATTAGGCAGAATCCCTCAGACACCGAATGAATAGAGGATTCGAACCCTAGTCGTCAAGGGCGGGGTCGAGTTGGTCCCCGGGGTGGCCGGTCTATCCTGCCCCGATGCGAGCCATTCCGCCGGCCCCGCCGACGCTGGTCGAGCGCCTCGGGGCGCCCTTCCAGCGCTTCTTCGCCATCGAGGCGGCCAGCACCATCCTGCTCCTGGCTGCCACCGCCGTGGCCCTCGCCTGGGCCAACTCGCCCTGGCGTTCGAGCTACCAGTGGCTGTGGAGCCTTCCGCTCGGCGTGCGGCTCGGGGGCGGAGAGCTCGCGCTCTCCCTCGAGCACTGGGTCAACGACGGCCTGATGGTGCTGTTCTTCTTCCTGGTCGGGATGGAGATCAAGCAGGAGCTGGTGCACGGGGAGCTCTCGAGCCGCGACCGCGCGATGCTGCCCGTCTTCGGCGCGCTCGGAGGCATGCTCGCCCCCGCCGCGATCTTCGCCGCCCTCCACCATGGCGGGCCCGCGGCATCGGGCTGGGGGGTGCCGATGGCGACCGACATCGCGTTCGCCGTCGCTGCGCTCGCGGTTCTCGGGACCCGCGTGCCGCCGGGCCTCAAGGTCTTCCTGCTGGCGCTCGCCATCGTCGACGATCTGGGCTCGATCGCCGTGATCGCGATGTTCTACGCCGAGAAGATCTCCTTCGGCGCGGTCGCCGCCGCGGCGGCGGGCCTCGCGGGGGTCTACGCGCTGAACCGCGCGGGCGTCCGCGGCTACGCCGTCTACGTGGCGGCCGGCTTGGCGGTCTGGCTCGCCACCCTGGCCAGCGGAATCCACGCCACCGTGGCCGGCGTGTGCCTCGGCTTCCTGACGCCGGCCGTCGCTCCTGCCCCCGGCGAGGGCATCGTCCAGCGCGGGCGCAAGCTCGCCGAGGAGCTGCTCGAGCGGCTCGAGCTCGACGACCCGGTCGAGCCGAAGCGCGTGATCGCGGGCTTCACCCGGCTGCGACGCGAGTCGATGTCGCCGCTCGAGGCGCTGACCGCGGCCCTCCATCCCTGGGTCGCGTTCGCCGTGATGCCGATCTTCGCGCTCGCCAACGCCGGCGTGCCGCTCCAGCCCGGCGCGCTGCGGGATCCGCTCGCCTCCCGCGTCACCCTCGCCGTCGCTGCGGGCCTCCTCGTCGGAAAGCCGCTCGGGATCGCCGCTTGCGCGTGGATCTCGGTGCGCCTCGGGCTCGCGAGGCTCCCAGCGGGCGTGACGTGGCGCGCCGTCGTCGGGGCCGGGGCGCTCGGCGGCATCGGCTTTACGATGGCGATCTTCGTGACCACGCTCGCCTTCAAGGAGCCGGCCCTGATCGCGGCCTCGAAGGTCGGCGTGCTGGTCGCGTCCGTGCTGTCGGCGGGCGCGGGCCTCCTCGTGCTCTCGCGGGCACTTCCTCCGGCGCGGGCACCGGACTCGTCCCACCTCTAGGCCGCGCGCCCCCCCTCGATGATCGCCCGCAGCCGATCGGGATGGTTGCTGAACAGGCCGTCGACCCCGATCGCGAGCAGGTGCCGCATCTCGGCCTCGTCGTCGACGGTAAAGGGGTAGACCGCGAGCCCCGCGGCGTGCGCCCGCTCGACCAGCCCCGGCTCGACCAGGGCCGCCTCGGGATGGATCGCCTCGGCGCCGAGCGAGCGCGCGCGCTCGAGCGCGGACTGCGCGCTCCTGCGCGCGAGCAAGAGGCCGATGCGGGCCTGCGGCGCGAGTGCGCGCAGGCGAGCCAGCACCGGGTCGTAGAACGACGAGAAGAGCACGCGCTCCGAGAGCCCGCGGCGCGCGACCGCGTCGAGCGCCAGCGCCTCCAGCCCGGCGTAGTCGGCCCGCGTCCCGCGCTTCAGCTCGAGGTTCCAGGCCACGCGCGCGCCGAACGCATCGAGCACCTCGTCGAGGGTGGGCACTCGGGCACCGCCGCCGGCGTCGAGGGCGCGCACCTCGGCGAGCGTCGCGTCGGCGATCTCGCCGCGGCCACCCAGGCCCGCGAGCGACTCGTCGTGGGTGATCACGACCGCGCCGTCGCGCGTGCGATGGAGATCGGTCTCGATCATGTCGGCGGACTGCTCGATGGCGAGTGCGAAGGCGCCCAGCGTGTTCTCGGGCCGCTGCGCCGACGCGCCGCGGTGTGCGATGACCAGGGGCCGGGGCGGCCGGGTCACTCCTCGGCCCAGCGCATCGCGCGCTCGACCGCGCGCTTCCAGCCGGCGTAGAGCGCCTCGCGCCGGGCCGCATCGAGCTTCGGCTCGAAGCGCACGCTGCCGGCGGCCGTCACCGACTCGACCTCACGGCGATCGCGGAAGAAGCCGACGGCGAGGCCCGCGAGCGCCGCCGCGCCGAAGGCCGTCGACTCGGGCATGCGGGGACGCTCGACGGGAGCGCCGAGCACGTCCGCCTGGAGCTGCATCAGGAAGTCGTTGCGGCTGGCCCCGCCGTCCGCGCGCAGGCGCTCCGGCGGGCTTCCCGCGTCGGCGGTCATGCAGTCGACGACGTCGCGCGTCTGGTACGCGATCGCCTCGAGGGTGGCGCGGATCAGGTGCTCGCGCGTGGTCCCGCGGGTGATTCCGACGAGGGCCCCGCGCGCCCGCTCGTCCCAGTGCGGCGCGCCCAGCCCGACGAAGGCCGGTACCAGATACACTCCGCCGCTGTCGGGCACCGAGCGCGCCGCGGCCTCGGTCTCGTGCGCGCTCGCCACCAAATGCAGCCCGTCGCGCAGCCACTGGACGGCCGCGCCCGCGACGAACACGCTGCCCTCGAGCGCATACTCGACGTGACCGCCGCTGCGCCACGCGATCGTGGTGAGCAGGCCGTGGCGCGACGCCCGCGGGCGGGTGCCGGTGTGCAGCAGCAGGAAGCAGCCGGTGCCGTAGGTGTTCTTGACCCGGCCCGGCTCGAAGCAGCCCTGGCCGAACAGCGCCGCCTGCTGGTCGCCCGCCATGCCCGCGATCGGGATCGGCCGCCCGAACCACTCCGCATCGGTCTCGCCCAGGATCCCGCTCGAGTCCACCACCTGCGGCAGCAGCGCGCGCGGAATGCGCAGCGCCTCGAGCAGCCGCGCGTCCCAGTCGCAGGCGTGGATGTCGTAGATCATGGTGCGCGACGCATTCGACGGCTCGGTGGCGTGCACGCGGCCGCCGGTCAGCCGATGGACCAGCCACGAGTCCACCGTCCCGAAGGCGAGCTCCCCGCGCTCGGAGCGGGCCTGCGCGCCGCGGACCGCATCGAGCACGAAGCGGATCTTCGTCGCCGAGAAGTAGGCGTCGATCCGGAGGCCCGTGCGCGCCCGCACCTCGGGCTCGAGCCCGGCCGCGCGCATCTGCTCACAGATCGGCGCGCTCTGGCGCGACTGCCAGACGATCGCGCGGTGGATCGGCCGGCCGCTCTGGCGCTCCCAGAGCACGGTGGTCTCGCGCTGGTTGGTGATGCCGATCGCCGCGACCTCGTCGGCGCCCGCACCGGCCTTGGCGAGCGCGCCGCGCGCCGCGCGCAGCTGCGTCTCCCAGATCTCCTCGGCATCGTGCTCCACCCAGCCGGGCTTCGGGTAGTGCTGCGTGAACTCGTACTGGTCGAGCGCCGCGACCGCGCCGCTGCGGTCGAACAGGATCGCGCGCGAGGAGGTGGTGCCCTGGTCCAACGCCAGGAGGTAGCGGCTCACCCGGGGCTCCCCGCGACCGGCGCGAAGAGCGCGTCGACGAACTCGTCGGCGGAGAACGGACGCAGGTCCTCCAGAGCCTCGCCGACGCCCACGTAGCGCACGGGAATTCCGAACTCGTCGGCGAGGCCCACCAGCACGCCGCCGCGAGCGGTGCCGTCGAGCTTGGTGAGCACGAGGCCCGTCACGCCCGCGGCCTCGGTGAAGACGCGCGCCTGCGAGATCGCGTTCTGCCCCGTGTTGGCGTCGAGCACGAGCAGCGTCTCGTGCGGCGCTCCGGGACAATCGCGACCGATCACGCGCACGATCTTGCGGAGCTCCTCGACGAGCGGCGCCTTCGTCTGGAGACGCCCCGCCGTGTCGATGATCGCGACGTCCGCGCCGCGGGCGGCGGCCGCCTTCACGGTATCGAACGCGACCGCGGCCGGGTCGCCCCCGGGCTGGCCCTTCACGACCTCGCAGCCCGCGCGCGCACCCCAGGCCTCGAGCTGCTCGATCGCCGCGGCGCGGAACGTGTCGCCGGCGCCGAGCACGACCTTGCGCCCTGCGGCGCGCTCGCGCGCCGCGAGCTTGCCGATCGTCGTGGTCTTGCCCGAGCCGTTGACGCCGAGCACGAGGATCACGTGCGGCGCGCCGCGCGGGGCCACCTCGGGACCGGGATCGACCCGCTGCAGCTTCGCGAGGATCGCCTCGCGCAGCACGCGCCGCACCGCCTGGGCGTCGCCGCCCGCGGCGCTCGTCCGCACGGCCTCGAGCAGGCTCTCGGCCGTCTTCACGCCGAGGTCGGCGCCGAAGAGCAGCGCCTCGAGCTCGGCGAGGAGCGCGGCGTCGAGCGGGCGGCCGGCGACGAGCTGGCCGAGGCGGCCGACGAGCGCCGAGCGCGTGCGCGCGAGCCGGTCGGCGAGGCGCACGCGCGGAGCGGGAGCCGGCACCGCCTCGACGGGCGCGCTCGGAGCGGGCGCCACACGCTCTGCGGGCGGGGGCGCAATGCGCTCTGCCGGCGCGGGCGCGCCGCGCGGCGCCGCCTCGGGGGTGACCGCCGCGGGCTCGGGGGCCGGCTCCCGCGGCGGCTCGACCGGCGGCGGCGGGCCGGTGCGATCGACCACCAGCGGAGCGACCAGGAGCGCGACGATCGCCACTGCGAAGGCCGGCAGCAGCCACGCGTGCGCGCTGGCGAGATCGATCACCGCCTGGACCAGTGCGTTCATGACGCGCGGGAGGATACGGAGAAGCTAGGTATCGCGCAGCTCGACCGACACGATCTTCGAGACGCCCTTCTCCTCCATCGTCACCCCGTACAGCACGTCCGCGATCTCGATGGTGGCCTTGTTGTGGGTGATCAGCAGGAACTGCGAGGACTCGGCCATCTCGCGCACGATCTCGTTGAAGCGCCCGATGTTGGCGTCGTCGAGCGCGGCGTCGACCTCGTCGAGCAGGAAGAACGGCGAGGGGTGCACCTGAAAGAGCGACACCAGGAGCGCCAGCGCCGTCAGCGTCTTCTCCCCACCCGAGAGCAGCCCGACGCTCTGGAGCCGCTTGCCAGGCGGCTGCGCCAGGATGTCGACGCCGGCGTCGAGCACGTCCTCCGACTCGGTGAGCGAGAGGCTGGCCTTGCCGCCGAGAAAGAGGCGCGGGAAGTTGCGCTGGAAGCGCTCGTTCACCGCGTCGAAGGTCTCGCGGAAGCGCCGCCGCGAGTTCTTGTTGATTCGCGTGATCGCCTCGCGCAGCGACGCGATCGTCGTCTCGAGATCGGCCTTCTGCTCGGAAAGGAATCGCAGCCGCTCCGCCAGCTCCTCGTGCTCCTCGATGGCGCCGAGATTGACCTCGCCGAGGCCCTCGAGCCGCCGGCGCACCTCCTCGAGGTGTCGCGCGCGCTCCTCGCGCGGACGCACTGCCCACTCCGCGTCGGAGCGAGTGAAGACGAGCGCCTCTCCCTCCTCGACCTCGTCCGAGGCGCCGTCCAGCGCGGTCGGAGCGGGCGGCGGCGCGGCGACGTCGCCGGGTGCGGGGGGGGTCCAGCTCGCGAGCTCGACCTGCCAGTGGTCGCGCACGCGCTCGTCAAGCTGCTCGATCCGCAGCGCGCGCTCGCGCAGATCCAACTCGCGCGCCTGGAGCTGCTCGCGTCGCGCCAGGCTCTCGGCGCGCAGGGCGCGCACGTGATCCTCGCGCTCGCGCACCGCCCCGGCCGCCTGCTCGTAGCGATCACGCGCGCCGTCGGCGTCCTGGCGGGCGGCGTCCTCGGCAACGAGCTTCGAGGCCAGCGCGGCGCGCGCCTCGCGATCGGAGTCGACGAGCGCGGCGCGGCGCGCCTCGATCGAGTCGATCTCGCGCTCGGACGAGCTGATCCACTGCGCGGCTCCGCGCGCCGCCTCCGCGGCGCGGTTGCGCGCGTCGAGCAGGCGGTCTCGCTTCTCGCCCCGCGCGGCGTGGGCCACGCGCCGCTCGGTGAGCAGCGCCTCGAGGCGCTGCAGCTCGCGCGACTCCCCGCCGATGCGGCTCGAGAGGGTGTCGAGCGCGCGCTGGCGCTCGACCCGCTCGCTGCGCAGCACCTCGATGCGCCGCGCCAGCTCCGCGCCCTCGCGCTCGTGCTGCTCGGTCTCGGCGATCCACTCGGAGCGCTCGGCGCTGCGGCCCTCTTGGGCATCGACGATCGCCTTCATCCGCTCGCGCGAGCGCTCGAGATCCTTCTCGTGGCTGGCCACCGCCAGGGCCGCCGTGTGATGGCGGTTGCGGAGGTTGTCGAGCTCGTCGGAGGCGCGCGCGGCCTCGGCGGTCGCCTCCTCGTGCTGTCGCTCGAGCGCGGCGCAGCGCTGCTCGAGCTCCGCCACCTCCGTCTCGAGATCGCGCACCTCGCGCGCGCGAGTGAGGACGCCGCCTCCCGCGGAGCCGCCGCGGAGCACGCCTTCCTGCGTCAGCACGTCACCGATCGGCGTCACGAACGTGGCGGGCAGCGCGGTGCCGCCGTAGACCTTTCGCACCTCGCCCAGGTCCGGCACCAGATAGGCCCCGCCGAGGAGGGCGCGCGCCACCGCCTCGAAGCCGGCGTGCGCGCGCACGCGCTCGAGGAGCGGCTCCCCGAGCGGCACGAAGCCCGAGCGCGGCACGTCGTCGGCCGGATCGAGAACGAACACGGCGCGGCCGGAGCCTGCCGCCCGCACCTGATCGAGCGCCGCCAGGGCCCCCTCGAGGCCGGTCGCGACGATCGCGCCGGCCCGCTCCTGCAGCACGGCCTCGACGGCGCGCTCGACGTCGGGATCGGCGTGAAGCACGTCGCGAACCAGACCTCGCAGTCCGTGCGCGGCGCGCTCCGCGGCGTCGCGCTCGAGGAGCTGGCGCGTGCCGTCGCCGACGTCCTCGGCCCGCTCCAGCACCTCGCGCAGCGACGCGAGTCGCGCCGCGCGCCCCGAGGTGAGCTCGCGCGCCTCGCGCAGTCGCTCCGCCGCGTCGCGCACGCGCGCC
>Ga0335083_10011656_pt1 | contig 10559 bp, 9 predicted proteins | sample Lox_Sample_42_FD_206716 | JGI IMG/M metagenome (GOLD analysis project Ga0335083, IMG submission 206716) | Soil microbial communities from Loxahatchee National Wildlife Refuge, Florida, United States - Lox_Sample_4.2 | ecosystem: Environmental > Terrestrial > Soil > Wetlands | place: USA: Florida... | reverse complement strand
CCGGTTTGACGCGACCTATGGCTACCGACAGACTGAATCCTGAAACAGCAAGGAAGCATTATGAAGCTTAAGAGAATCGCCGGTCTCGCACTGGCCGCGCTGACAATTGCCGCCCCCGCCGCGCAGGCGCAGATCAAGCTCGAGAAGCCGAAGGTCGCTTTTATCTTCCTGGGCACCGCCACGGATGGCGGCTGGTCGCAATCGCAGAACGCCGCGCGTCTCGCTTTGGCCAAGGCCGAACACGAGAAAGTGCCGTATGTTGAGAACGTTCCCGAGCAGACCAACAAGGTCGAGCAGGCGGTCGATCTGTTCATCAATCACGGCGCCAACGTGATCATCGCCGGGTCTTACGGCTATTCTGACGCCATGCTGGCGGAAGCCAAGGCGCACCCGCAAGTCGCCTTTGTGAACATGGCCGGCATTTCCTCCGCGCCCAACCTGGAAAGCCCGTACCCCAAGACCTATCAGGGCTGGTACCTGGCCGGCATGTCGGCGGGCTACGCCACCAAGAGCAAGCAGCTGGGCATGATGCTGGGCTTCCCGATTCCTGACGTGCTGTGGGATATCAACGCTTTCGCGCTGGGCGCGCAGGCGGTCAATCCGGGCACCATCGTGCATGTGGCCTTCGTGAATTCCTGGTCCGACCCGGTGAAGGAAGCGCAGATCTCCGCCGCGATGATCCAGCAGGGGGCGGACGTGATCGCCACCGACATGGACAGCCCCGCCGCGCTGGTGGTGGCCGAGAAGGCGGGCAAATATTCCATCGGCTATCAGGTGGACATGGCCAAGAGCGCGCCGAACGGCATTCTCACCTCCGTCGTCTTCCATTGGGAGAAGGAGCTGGTGCCCGCCGTCGCCGCGATGAAGGCCGGCACCTGGAAGAGCGGCGGCACGCCGCTTTACGGCATCGATACCGGCGTGGTCGACATCACCAAACTGCAGCATATCCCGGCCGATGACATCGCCAAGATCGAGGCGGTGCGCCAGAAGATGATCGCGGGCACCTTCAGCCCCTGGACCGGGCCGATCACCGACCAGTCCGGCAAGGTTGAGGTTGCGGCCGGGCAGGAGCCGAGCGTTGATGATCTGTGGAACATGAACTATCTCGTGTCCAACGTGAAAGGTTCGATGAAATAAGCAAGTTCGCTGTCCGGCTCTCTGGAGTCGAGAAAAGCTTTGGACCGCGCCCGGCTTTGCTGGGCGCGGCTTTCTCGCTTGCATGGGGCGAGGTCCATGCGCTGCTGGGCGAGAATGGCGCCGGAAAATCCACCCTGATGAACGTGCTGGCCGGATTCTATACGGCCGATGCGGGCTTGCTGGAGGTGGATGGAGAGGAAGCGCGGTTTGAAACCCCCTCCATCGCGGCGGATGCGGGCATCGGCATGGTGCATCAGCATTTCAAGCTGGTGGGACCGCTTTCGGTGCTGGAGAATCTGCGCCTGGCCTGCGCGCACCGCGCCGGGTGGCGCAGCAAGGCCGATGCGCTGCGCGCCATGCAGGAGCTCGGGGCGGAGCTGGGCTTCAAGCTCGACCCGTCCGCGCGGGTGGATGAAATGGCGGTCTCCGACCAGCAGAAGCTGGAGATCATGAAGGTGCTGCTGGCGGGGGCGCGGATCCTGATCCTGGACGAGCCGACGGCGGTGCTGACGGAAGCCGAGGCGCAGGCCGCGCTGGGGCTGGCCCGCAGCCTGGCCAAGAGCGGCCGCGCCGTGGTGCTGATCACCCATAAGCTGCGCGACGTGCTGGGATTCTCCGACCGCGTGACCGTGATGCGCGCCGGGCGCACGATCATCGATGGCGCGCCGTCCGCGGGCATGACCGCCGCCTCCCTCTCGGAGGCAATGGTCGGCGCCGCGCCGATGATGGAGGCGCCGCCCGTGACAGAGGGGCGGCGTTTCAAGCCGGAGATGCTGAAGGTTGCCGGGCTTTCGGCCCCGGCCAGCGCGCATGGCGTGGCGCTGCGCGGGATCGATTTTTCCGTGCAGGGCGGCGAGATTTTCGGCGTCGCCGGCATTGGCGGCAATGGCCAGGCGGAGCTGGTGGAGGCGCTGATCGGCGTGCGCCCCGTCACCGCGGGTTCAGTGCTGTTCGATGGCGAGGACATGCCCGAAAGCCCCGAGGCGCGGCGCGAGCGCGGGTTGCGCTATATCCCGGCCGATCGCATGGGCATGGGGCTGTTCGGCGAATTGCCCCTGAACGTGAATATTGCCCTCCCCCGGCTGCTGGGCACCAGGGCGGAGAAGAAATGGCTGGTGACCAAAGGCTGGATGAACGCCCTGGCGCAGGAGGCGATTTCGCAATTCGAGGTGGCGGGCGCGCAGACGGAGCTGCCGGTGCGGCTGCTCTCCGGCGGCAATGCGCAGAAGCTGATGCTGGCGCGCGAGTTCACCGCGGGCATGACCATCCTCATCGCCCATTCCCCCACGCGCGGGCTGGACATCCGCGCCGTGCAGGCGGTGCAGGCGCGGCTGCGTGCCGCCGCCGAGGCGGGCGCGGCGGTGCTGCTCATTTCAGAGGATCTTGACGAGGTTATGCAACTTTCCGACCGCGTGGCGGTAATGAGCCATGGCAAGATGAGCCCGCCGGAGCCGGTGGCGGAGGTGGACCGCGCGCGCATCGGCCGGCTGATGCTGGAGATGCACTGAATGCCGCGCCTCGTTCTCTCGCCGCGCCTGGCGGCCACGCGCCGCTTCACCTTTCTGGTGCTGATGGGCGGGATTCTCACCGGGCTCGTGATCTCCGGCGCCTTCCTGCTGACGCAGGGCATGGGGCTGTCGGACCTCGCCAGCCAGTTCATCGGCTACACCTTCGGCGACCCGGAAGGGCTGGACCAGACGCTCACGCGCGCCATTCCGCTCATCCTCGTCGGGCTTTCGGTTGCCGTCTGCCTGAAGGTGAAATTCTGGAATATCGGGGTGGAGGGGCAGCTCTGGGCGGGGGCGATGTCCGCCACCGCCGTCTCGCTCTACCATATCGGCCCGGAGGCCGTGCGGATCTGGGTGATGTGCCTCGCGGCGCTCATTGGCGGCGGGCTGTGGTGCGGCGTGTGCGCGCTGGCGCGCCTCAAGCTGCGCGCCAATGAGGTGGTGACGACGCTGCTGATGAATTACGTCGCTTATATGCTGGCGCAGCAACTGCTTTACGGCGCCTGGCGCAACCCTGAGGATTCCTTCCCCGTTTCCAAAACCTTTGCGCCGGGCGAGACGCTGGCGCTGCTCGGCTTTGGCCATGTGCATGCGGGCATTTTCTTCGCCATCGGCGCGGCCTTGGTCTGCTGGTGGCTCTGCGGCTTCGCGCGGGTGGGCTATATGGCCAAGGCCGTGGCCGCCAACCCGCAAGCGGCACGCGCGGTGGGCGTGCCGGCGGGCATGGTGGTGCTGCTGATGGCAACGCTCGGCGGCGCGCTCTCCGGGCTTGCCGGTTTCACCATCGTCTGCGGCGAGGAGCATAAGCTCACCCAGTTCGTGGGCAATGATTTCATCTTTCCCTCCATCATCATCGCCTATCTGGCGCGCTCCAACCCGCTGGGGGTGGTGGTGGCGTCCATCGCCATCGCGGCCTTGTACACGGCGGGGGATTCGCTGAAGGCCTTCTACCAGTTGCCCGGCGCCACGGTGCTGACCATCGAGGCGATTTTGCTGCTATGCGTCTGTTGCGCGGAGTTTCTGCTCCGCTACCGGCTGGATTGGATCAAGAGCACGAAGGTGGCGTCATGATGGAATTGTTCACCGCCTGGGTGGGCACGATCCCGTCTTTCGCCGCGCCCTTCCTGCTGGCCACCATCGGGCTCATCATCAATGAGCGCGCGGGGGTGATGAATCTCGGCGCCGAGGGCATCATGGCGATGTCCGCCGTCACCGCGGTTCTCATCAATCTGGCCGGGCATGATGCCGGGCTGGCGCTGCTGGGCGGGATCGGCGCCGGGCTGGCCCTGGCGGTGATTTTTGGCATCATGGCCGTGTTCCTGCGCGTGGACCAGGTTCTGGCCGGGCTGGTGGCCTTCGCGCTCGGCATTGGCGTGTCAGGCTTTCTGGGGGATGGCTCCGAGAACCAGACCGTCAACGGCATTTCGCCTTTTTCGGCGTCGGATGTTTCGTTTCTGCCCAAAATCCTGGCCGGCATTCTGGACCAGGACTGGCTGACCTATTTCGCCTTCATCGCCGCCGTAGGGGTCTGGTTCGTCATCGAACGGACGGATCTGGGCCTGCGGCTGCGCGCGGTGGGCGAGGATGCCCCGGCGGCGGATGCGGCGGGGGTGAATGTGGCGCTCTACCGCTTTGGCGCGGTGCTGGCGGGCGGGGTGTTCTGCGCCATCGCGGGCGCGCATCTCAGCCTCGTGGGCGCGCATATCTGGGTGGACGGCATGGTGGCCGGGCGCGGCTGGATCGCGGTGGCGATGGTCACGCTGGCGCGCTGGAACGCGCTGCGCGCCATTGCCGCGGCGCTGTTGTTCGGCGCCATCCAGGCGCTGGTGCCGCAGCTTTTGTCCTCGGGCATGAATGTGCCGGTTTATCTGATCGAGATGTCGCCTTATCTCGCGACCCTGGCCTATCTGCTCATCGCCGGGCTGTTCGCGAAGGGCGCGGATGCGCAGCCGGTTGATCTCGGCCGGCCTTATCTGCGCGAGGAGCGGCGCTGAAGTTCTGATTGACAGGGCGCGTGGTGGGGTGAAAATTCCACAGTTTGGGCCTGAAGGAGAGATGCGCCCATGAGTGTGCGGTTTGTGCTGGATCATGAAATCGTGGTGCTGGAGGCGGCGGACCCCACCGGCAGCGTGCTGGAGATGCTGCGCACCCGCCTGCACCGCACCGGCACCAAGGAGGGCTGCGCCGAGGGGGATTGCGGCGCCTGCACCGTGCTGCTGGGCGAGCTGGATGGCGAGCGCATCGCCTGGCGGGCGGTGAATAGCTGCATTCTTTTCCTGCCCATGCTGGATGGCAAGGCGCTGCTGACCGTTGAGAGCCTGGGCGGCGCGCATCCCGTGCAGGCGGAAATGGTCGAGCGCCATGGCTCGCAATGCGGCTTCTGCACGCCGGGCATCGTGATGTCCCTCTATGGCAAGGCCATTGGCGCCCTGGGGGCGGAGCAGAGCGTGGCGGATGTGCTCTCCGGCAATCTCTGCCGCTGCACCGGCTATGGGCCGATTCTGGCGGCGGGGGAGGCGGCGGGTGCCACGCCGCGTGACGATGCGCAAACCGTTGCGGCCCTGAAGACATTGCAAGGTGAGAGCCGGGAGATCCGGTTTCAGGACAATCTGGCGGGGCATGGGCGCGTGGCCTTCACGCCGCGCAGCGCCGATGAGCTGGCGGATTTGTACCTCAACCATCCGCGGGCGCGGCTGGTGGCCGGGGCCACGGATGTCGGGCTGTGGGTAACCAAGCAGCAGCGCGTGCTGGACGAGGTGATCTTCATCGGCGGCATTGAGGATCTGCGCGGGATCGAGGAAACGCCTGAAGGCGTGAAGCTTGGCGCAAGCGTGCGCTATGCCGAGGCGCAAGCGGTACTGGCGCGTCTGCACCCGGCACTGGGTGAGCTGGTGCGGCGCATTGGCGGGTCGCAGGTGCGCAATGCCGGCACCATCGGCGGCAACATCGCCAATGGCTCGCCGATTGGCGACATGCCGCCCGCCTTGATCGCGCTGGATGCGACGCTGACCTTGCGCAAGGGCGGCGAACGCCGGACGATGCCGCTTGAGGATTTCTTCATCGCCTATGGCCAGCAGGACCGCGCGCCGGGCGAGTTTGTCGACTCCCTCTTCATCCCCCGGCCGGATGAGAAGGATATCATCAGCATATCGAAACTCTCCAAGCGCTTCGATAGCGACATTTCCGCCGTGTGCGGCGCCATTGCGCTGCGGGTGGAGGCGGGGCGTATAATCCAGGCGCGTATCGCCTTTGGCGGCATGGCGGCCACGCCCAAGCGCGCCAAGGCGGCGGAGGCGGCGCTGATTGGCGCGGCCTGGAGCGAAGAGAACCTGGAGGCGGCGGCGACTCTGATCAGTGAAGAGTTTTCGCCGCTCACCGATGTGCGCGGCAGCAGTGCCTATCGCCTCGCCGTGGCAGGCAATCTGCTGCGCCGGCTCTGGGCGGCGCAGCAGGGCGAGGCGGTGAGCGTGCTGGAACTGGCCCATGGCTGACCGCGAAATCCAGTGTCTCTCCGCCGTGTCGCGCTCTGTGCCGCATGATTCCGCGCGCGCCCATGTCTCGGGCCAGGCGCTTTATGCCGATGACATGCCGGAGACTGTGGGCATGCTGCATGGCGTGTTCGGATTGTCCCAGGAAGCGCATGCGAAACTCCTGAGTCTTGATCTCTCCGCCGTGCGCGCCGCCCCGGGCGTGGTGGCGGTGTTTTCCGCCGCCGATATTCCGGGCAAGAACGATGTCAGCCCCTTCGCGGGGGATGACCGCCTCTTTGCCGATGGCGAGGTCATCTATCATGGCCAGGCGATCTTCCTGGTCGTCGCCACCAGCTACCAGGCCGCGCGCCGCGCCGCGAAGCTGGCCAAGGTGGCGTATGAAAAACTCCCGCCGCTTTTGTCGATCGAGGCGGCGCTGGCGGCGGACTCCGTGATTGAGCCGGCGCAGACCATGGGGCGCGGCGACGTGGCGGCGGACCTCGCCGCTTCTGCCCGCCGCGTACAGGGACGGTTTGAAATCGGCGGGCAGGATCATTTCTATCTGGAAGGCCAGATCGCCGTCGCCACGCCGCAGGAGGAAGGGCGGGTGCATGTGCTCTCCTCCACCCAGCACCCCAGCGAGGTGCAGCATATCGTCTCGCGTGTGCTCGGGCTTTCCGATGCGGAGGTGACTTTGGAGGTGCGCCGCATGGGGGGCGGCTTTGGCGGCAAGGAGACGCAGCCCGCTTTGTTCGCCGCCGCCGCCGCGCTGGCGGCGGCGAAAACCGGCCGCCAAGTCAAAATCCGCGCCGACCGTGACGATGACATGGTGATGACCGGCAAGCGGCATGAATTCTCGGCATCTTACGATGTCGGGTTCGACGCAGCCGGAAGCATCCAGGCCATCTCGATTGAATTGGCATCGCGCTGCGGCTGCACGGCGGATCTGTCTTATTCCATCAATGACCGCGCGATGTTCCACGCGGATAATTGCTATTTCCTGCCCAGCGTCAAAATCCATTCCCACCGCGCGAAAACCAACACGGTTTCCGCCACCGCCTTCCGGGGGTTCGGCGGCCCGCAAGGGATGATCGTGATCGAACGGGTGATGGACCATGTCGCGCATGAGCTGGGGCTGGACCCGCTGCTGGTGCGCCAGCGCAATTTCTACGGCCCGGGGCGCGATGTTACGCCGTACGCGATGCAGGTGACGGATAATGTGGCGCCCGAGATCGTGGCGGAGCTTGTTGAAACCAGCGATTATGCGAAGCGCCGCGCGGCGGTGGCGCAATGGAACCAAACGCACCGCGTCATCAAGAAAGGCCTCTCCCTCACCCCGGTGAAATTCGGCATCAGCTTCACCGCCACCCATCTCAACCAGGGTGGCGCGCTGGTGAATATCTATACCGATGGCTCCATCTTGCTCAATCACGGCGGCACCGAGATGGGGCAGGGGCTGATGATCAAGGTGGCCCAGGTGGTGGCGGATGTGTTCGCGGTGCCGGTGGACTCTGTGCGCATCTCCTCCACGCGCACGGACAAGGTGCCCAACACCTCGCCCACCGCGGCCTCCTCGGGCACTGACCTCAATGGCATGGCGGCGTTCAACGCGGCCCAGGCCATCCGCCAGCGTCTGGCGGCATTCGCCGCGCGGCAGTTTTCCGTGGCGCCGGAGGATGTGCAGTTCACCCCGGCCGGTGTGCAAGCGGGGGCGGAGTTGTTGAGCTTCCCGGAATTCTGCCGCCTGGCCTACATGAACCGGATTTCGCTCTCCGCCACCGGCTTCTACGCCACGCCGGAGATCCATTACCACCGCGCGACCCATACCGGCCGGCCTTTCTATTATTTTGCCTATGGCGCGGCATTGTCGGAAGTCGCCATCGACACGCTGACCGGCGAGCATAAGGTGCTGGCGGTGGATATTCTGCACGATGTCGGCAAATCCCTGAACCCGGCCATCGATCTCGGGCAGGTGGAGGGTGGCTTCATCCAGGGCATGGGCTGGCTTACCACCGAGGAGCTGGTGTTCGACGAGGCGGGCCGGCTGCTTACCCATGCGCCCTCCACCTACAAGATTCCCACCGCCTCCGACCGTCCGGCGAAGATGGACATCAGGCTCTGGGCGCCCGGGCGCAATGCGGAGCCGACCATCCATCGCTCGAAAGCGGTGGGCGAGCCGCCTTTCATGCTGGCCAATTCCGTGTTCTGCGCGCTCACCCAGGCCGTGGCCGCCGCCGTGCCGGGGGCTGGTTTTCCGAAGCTCGATGCGCCCGCCACGCCGGAACGGATTCTGGGCGCCATCGCCGAGTTGAAATCGCGCCATGGCTGAGTGGCTGGAGGCGGCCCGCGCTTTGCTGGCGCGCGGCCCGGTGGCGCTGGTGAGCGTGCTGGCAACGGAAGGCTCAGCGCCGCGCGGGGCGGGCACGAAAATGCTGGTCACGGGGCAGGCGGCGCAAGGCACCATCGGCGGCGGCAATCTGGAATTCACCGCCATCACACAGGCCCGCGCGGCGTTATCCCGCGCCCCCGGCAGCTGGGCGGTGCAGGATTATCCGCTGGGGCCATTGCTTGGCCAATGCTGCGGCGGGCGGGTGCGGTTGCTCATCGAGCATCTCGACCCGGCGCATTGTGAGTTTCTTCAGGCTGAGCCAGGGGAGACGCTGATCGCCGAGCTGGTGGAGGGCGCCGTGCATCGCGCCTATGGCGGGCGGCTGCCAGCCAGCGTTCTGCCCGCGCGCGGCGAAAAGCCAGGCGTGGGCGCCAGGATCATCGAGCCCGTGGATGCCCCCAGCCGCCCCGTGCTGCTGTTCGGCGCCGGGCATGTGGGCCAGGCCATCGCGCGGGTTTGCGCGGGGCTGCCGCTCTCGCTTGGCTGGTTCGATACGCGCGCGGAGATGCGCGAGCTTCCCGGCATGGTCTGCTGCCCGCCGGAGATGATGGAAGAGGTTCTGGCCCAGGCCTCGCCCGACGCGGCGGTGCTGATCCTCACCCATGACCACGCGCTGGATTACCGCCTCGCCACCGCCGCCTTGCGCGGCCCCGCAACATTTGTCGGCATGATCGGCTCCGCCACCAAGCGCGCGCGCTTTCTCTCGCGGCTGCAGGCGGATGGCGTCAATCCCGCGCGCCTCGTCTGCCCCATTGGCCTGCCCGGTATTTCCGGCAAGCAGCCCGCGGTCATCGCCATCGCCGTGGCCGCGCAACTTTTGAGCCTGCCGGAGCAGAAACATGACCCAGCCTGACGACGAGACATTGCTGCGCCAGAGTTTTGAGGTTGCCAGGCGCGCCCAGGAGAGCGGCTGCCATCCCTTCGGCGCGCTTCTGGCCGGGCCGGATGGCGCGGTGCTGATGGAGCAGGGCAATGGGTTTCTGCCCGAGCATGACATGACCGGCCATGCCGAGCGGATCCTGGCCGGGCGGGCCTCCATCAAATATGGCAGCAAATTCCTGGCCGATTGCACGCTCTATTCCAGCGCCGAGCCCTGCGCCATGTGCGCCGGGGCCATCTATTGGGCGGGCATCGGGCGGGTGGTGTATGGCCTGGGCGAGCATGAGCTGAAGGCGATCACCGGCAATCATGAGGAGAACCCGACGCTGGATCTGCCTTGCCGCATTGTATTCGCCGCCGGGCAGCGCAAGGTGGAGGTGGTGGGGCCGCTGCTGGCCGAGGAATCCCGCGCTTTGCATGACGGCGCCTGGGGGTGAGGCCGGGCGTCAGACGCAGGTCTGGGTGCGGTTCCTGGCGCTTGGCTGGCGGATCGTTCGTGCACATGTTTCTTTCATCGCAACGTCAGCCGGAGCCTGAATGGCACAGCCCTTATCAGATGAACGCGTCGCCGAAACGCGGGAGAGGATCGTCCAGGTGGCGGAGCACCAGGCCGTGGCGCTGGGGCTTGAGAATGTCTCCATGCACTCCATCGCGCGTGATCTGGGGTGGTCCGCCACCGCCTTGTACCGCTATTTCGCCAATAAGGAGGCGATCCTCGCCGCGGCCCGCACCGCGGCGCTGGACAGGCTTTCCTTCGCGCTGGAAGCCGCCATCGCCGGGCCGGGCGATGCCTGGGAGGTCTCCCGCGCCGTGGGCGATGCCTATGTCGCTTTCGCGTTCGACAACCCGGATGCCTACCGGCTGATTTTCTCGCTCAGCCAGCCGGACCCGGCGGATTATCCCGAATTCGCCCAGGCCCTGGCGCGGGCGCGGGCGAACCTGACGCTCTATGTGGAGCGCATGGTGGAGGCAGGCGGGCTGGAGGCCGACCCGACGGTGCTGGGGCATTTGTTCTGGGGTGGGCTGCACGGGCTGATCAGCCTGCAGATGACCGGCAAGTTCGGCGATGAGTCGCCGGATTTCGACTCGCTGCGCCACGAGATGATGCGCAGCCTGGTGCGCGGCGCCCACAAGCCGTAGGCCCCCAAGCTTTAGAGCAATATGTGATTAGATTGA
>Ga0335083_10011653_pt1 | contig 10560 bp, 11 predicted proteins | sample Lox_Sample_42_FD_206716 | JGI IMG/M metagenome (GOLD analysis project Ga0335083, IMG submission 206716) | Soil microbial communities from Loxahatchee National Wildlife Refuge, Florida, United States - Lox_Sample_4.2 | ecosystem: Environmental > Terrestrial > Soil > Wetlands | place: USA... | reverse complement strand
TCGAGAAAAAGGGCGGCGTAGCGTCGATCCTGATAGGTCGCGAGGCGGCGGATGCCCTCCTCGACGATGTCAAGACTCGCCGCGGGGAAGCTCGCGCGGGCGCGTTCGATCAGGTCCTCGACGCCCTTTGCAGCAGCGGCGCGCTTGCGATGCTCGCGCACGGCCTGCTCGAGTTCGCCACGCGCATGGCCGCGACCGAAGGCGAAGGCCGCGAGATTAGTGTCGACGGCCTTGCCGCCCTCGCGGATCGCCGACTCGAAGGCCGCATCGGGGATCGGCAGCTCGCCCGAACCCGCCAGCGCGCCCAGCAGCACGGCGTTGATCACGCCGCCGCTTTCCTCGGCCGCCTGGTCCATGTCGAACAGGATCTGCTTCTTGCTGCGTTCCTTGACGGCGCGCAGCAGGCGGCCGACATCGAAGCTGCCGTCGGCCATCGCCGAACGCTCGGCGATCGCCAGCACGCGATGCGTCGAGGCGATCAAGGTCGTGCGCTCGGGCGTGACGAAGCCGTTGAAGATCATGCGGCCGGCTTCGAGCAGCTCGGTCGCCAGAGCCACGTCGACCTCGCCGATGGCCGGGTTCAGCGCCAGCACCGAGGCGGGTGGCAAACCGCCGATGGGCGAGATCTCGAGATAATAGGTCGTGGCGCCGGTGCGCTGGGCGACGCCCGGGATCTGCGTCGCCTGCACCGGCAGGCCCTGACTCTGCGCGGCCGTGATGATCCAGTCGCACAGCACGCCGCCACCGTCGCCGCCCAGGGCGCCGACCAGAATCGTGACGGGCTTAGGCACTCGCCAACGCTCCGATCACCGTCGAACGCAGCCGCCACACCAGACGATCCCACCAGGTCGGGTTCTGCACGATCTCGGCCTTGTAGAAGGACGGGCAGAGCACGGCGGCATCCGCAACCTCGCCGCAGAGGCCGCAGCCGACGCAGCCATTGTTCACGGACGCCACCGGGTCGGTGCGCAGCGGATCGGGGCTCGGCTTCACGACCAGCGACGGGCAGCCCGACAGGCGGATGCAGGAATGATCGCCCGTGCACACCTCGTCGTCGACGCCGAAGCGCGTGCGCACGACCCTCTCGCCGCGCTTGAGCTGGGCTGCGATCTGCGGACGGACGCGGCGCTGGCGCGCGAGCTGGCATTCGCCGTCGGCAACGATCACCTTGAGGCCGGAAAAGTCGGTGCTCATCGCCTCGCGCAGGGTCTTGAGCATCGTGCCGACATGGTAGGTGCGGATGGTGCGTAGCCACTTCACGCCCATCGCCTTCAGGGTCGCAGCGATATCCGACGTCGACTCGCTGTCGCGCCGGTTGCCGTCGCTGCTGGGAATGAACTGCGCGCCGGTTGCCGACGTGTAGCCGTTCTGCATGATGACCAGCACGCGGTCGCCGCGATTGAACATCGACGACGCCACGCCCGAGAGCAGGCCGTTGTGCCAGAAGCCGCCATCGCCCATCACGGAAATGGTCCGCCGCTGCATCACCGGCGCCACCGCGCCCGCCGCGGCGAGCGACATGCCGAAACCCAGGATCGAGTTGCCCAGGTTGAACGGCGCCAGGGTCGCAAAGGAGTGGCAGCCGATGTCGCTCGAGATATGGACCTTGCCGACCTCGCGCTCGAGCAGCTTGATCGCCGAGAAGACCGGCCGCTCGGGGCAGCCGACGCAGAAGCCCGGCGGCCGGAGCGGCAGCGGGCCGCCCAGCAGACGTTGCGCCTCGGCGCGGCCCGCCTTGGCCGCCTCGAACCGCTCTCGCGGGCCCGACAGGTCGATGTCGTTGGCGGCGCGGGCGAAGAAGCTCAGCAGGCCCTCAGTCACCACCTCGGCGGTGTACTCGCCCGCCATGGGCAGCACATCCTTGCCGTAGACCTTCGTGTCGATGTCCTGCTTGCGCAGGATGGCGTTGACCGACTGCTCGATATAGTCCGGCGTGCCTTCCTCGACGATCAGCACGGCGCGCTTGCCCTTGCAGAAGCCCGCGATCTGGTCGGGCACCAGCGGATGCGTGACGTTCAGCACCATGGTCGGGATGTCGCCCTCGAGGCCGAGGCGATCGAGGCCGCGCACCAGCACGTTGGTGATGCCGCCCTGCACGATGATGCCGAGGTCGGAGCGCTGGCCGAGGAAGAACTCGTTCAGCCCATGCTCGACGATGAAACGCTCGGCGGCGGGCTGGCGCACCTCGACCTTTTTCTTTTCATGGATGTAGGTCGAGGGCGGATGGGAGATGCGATCGTAATTGTGCGGCGCGGGATCCGCGAGCCGCTTGTTGCGCGAGATCGGCGGCGGCTGGTTGTCCTTGGCGATGAACTCGCCGCTGACATGGCAGGCGCGGATGCGCAGCTCCATCATCACCGGCGTGTTGGAGGCTTCCGAGAGCTCGAAGGCCTTCTCGACGCAATGCACGACCGTCGTGAGGTTGGGCCGCGGGTCCATCAGCCAGAGCGAGGACTTGAGCGCGAAAGCGTGGCTGCGCTCCTGGATGATCGAGGCGCCCTCGCCGTAATCCTCGCCGATGACGATCAGCGCACCGCCGACCACGCCCGGTGAGGCGAGGTTGGAGAGCGCGTCGGCCGCCACATTGGTGCCGACCACCGATTTCCAGGTGACGCAACCGCGTAGCGGATAGTTGATCGAGGCGCCGAGCAGCGCCGCGGCCGAGGCCTCATTGGTGCAGGTCTCGAGATGGACACCGAGTTCGTCGAGCAGGTCCTGCGATTCCACCAGCACGTCGACCAGGTGAGATACCGGCGCGCCCTGATAGCCACCGACATAGGCCACGCCCGACTGCAGGATGGCCTTGGTGACTGCGAGGATGCCCTCGCCTCGGAAGATGTCGCCGTTGCCCAGCCGGAGCGCCCGCACCTCCTCCTTGAAGGAGCGTTCGGGATTTGTCCGCTGGACCGCGGGCACATTGGGTTGATCGAGCATGGCCCGATTATAGAGACTATCGTCGCGTGCGACGATCCCGTTTGGAGTCGCGGATTCCAGCGGCGCGGGCCTTGGCCAGCAGTGCGCGGAAGGGGATCAACAGCTTCTCGCGCGCTCTCGGATCATCCTCGAGCACGGAGAGCGCGAGACCAACGGCCTCCAGGGTCGAGACGGCATCCGGCCGCGCCTCGCGGCGCAGGTCCCCGTAGAGCGACGGGCCGTCGGGCACGACGACGAAGCGCCGCAGCCGGGTCAGCCAGGCATTGCGCCACCACAGCGCCTTGGCCTGTGCCCAGTTGCCGTCCAACACGACCAGTCCCCTGAGTCCGGCCAGCGCGGCCGCTTGGTCGGGCAGCGGCTCGCCTTTGCGATCGAGCGCCACCAACGGGCCCTTTTCTTTCGCAGCCCGGGCCGACCCCAGATAGAGCACGCCCCAATCCTTGGCCTCGGCCGGCACCTTCAAGGCATGGCCAAGATTGCGCCACGACAAGCCGATCGTGAGCGTGGCCTGTGCCAGGGTCTCGCAGATCAGCCTGGACGTGCCGAGCACGCGGTCCTGCTCCTGCGGGTGCTGCAGGATCAGGATGGCGACCTTGTTGTCGACCTTGTCGACGGGCGCAGTCATTCGCGCGATATAGACGCTGCCGCCATGGCCGTCACCGTCCTCCTCTTCGACAGCGTCACCAAGCTGCCTCCCGAAGCCGATGGCGCCGTCGTGGTCGGCGGCTCGCACGGTGCGGTCTACGCAGCCCACTGCTCGGCCAAGTTCGGCGTCCGCGCCGCCATCCATCACGATGCCGGTATCGGCCTGGACGAGGCGGGCGTGAGCGGCCTCGCCTATGCCGAGAAGCTCGGCATGGCGATGATCGCGCTCGCGACCGCAAGCTGCCGCATCGGCGACGCGCAGGACCAGTACGCGCGCGGCATCGTGAGCCGGGCCAACGCCCCAGCCATCGCTTGCGGCGTGGCGGTCGGCATGCCCTGCAAGGAGGCCGCCGAGCTCCTGAAGCGCGCGCCCTGGCCACACCAGGCGCCGCCGCCCTTGCAGGAAGACCGTTACGTCGTCGACGGCATCGTCTGCCTCGATTCGGCATCCCTGCTCGTGCCGGAGGATCGCGACCGCGTGCTGGCGACCGGCAGCCACGGCGCGCTGATCGCCGGTCACACCACCGCGCCCTTCCGGCCGCGCCTGATCCTGTTCAACGATGGCGGCCCCGGCATCGATCGCGGCGGCGTGCTGGGCCTCGACGTGCTCGAAGCCGAGGGCGTGGCCGGCGCGGCCGTGGCCGCGGCATCCGCGCGCATCGGCGACGGCCGTTCGACACTGCAGGACGGAACCCTGTCGGCGGTCAACCCATCCGCATATCGGCTGGGCGCGCGGGTGGGCGGTTCGGCGCTTGCCTTGGCCCGCGCCGTGGCCGACAAAGCAGGCGCCCATCGCTGAGGAGAGATCGCTTGGCCGTCGTCAATGTGAAGTCGGAAATCGCCGGCAACGTCTGGAAAATCCAGCTCAAGCCTGGCGACAAGGTGGAGGCCGAGGGCGAGATCATGATCCTCGAATCGATGAAAATGGAGATCCCGGTGCTCGCCCCCAAGGCCGGCACGATCAAGGAGATCAAGGTCAACGAGGGCGAGGCGATCGGCGAAGGCCAGCTCGTGGCAGTGATCGATGGCTAGCAGCTCCGTCGCCGTCGAGATCGGCCGCCTTTGGGCGCCGTCCAACCTGCGCCGCTGCGCGCCGGGCATCCTGCTCTGTTGCGCCATCGCCAGCATCGCCTTCGTCGCCAATGCCAATCACTGGATGACTTTCGGCCGCGTCATGATCCCGCCGCTGATCGTGACGCTGGCGATCGGCATGTGCCTGCAGCCGCTCTCGACCCGGGAGATCCTGAAGCCCGGTCTCGATTTCTCCGGCCGCACACTGCTGCGCATAGGCGTCGCGCTCTATGGCGCTCAGCTCACGCTCGGCCAGCTCGTCCATGGTGGCGCGCTTCCCGTCATCGTCGCGATCGCCGCCGTGAGCGGCACCATCATCTTCGGCGCCGTCGTGGCACGGATGTTCGGTCTCAGCCGCGACTTCGGCTTCCTCACCGGCTGCGCCACAGGCGTGTGCGGCGCGGCGGCGGCGATGGCGACCTCGGCCGTCCTGCCGCGACACGCCAATTCCGACCGCGACCTCGCCTTCGCGGTGATGGGCGTGAACTTCATCAGCACCGTCACCATGGTCGTCTACCCGACGCTCCACGCCGCGCTCGGCTACTCGAATTTCGAAATGGGCGTGTTCCTGGGCGGCGCGATCCACGACGTGGCGCAGGTCGCGGGCGCGGGCGAAACGCTCGGCCCCGATGTGTTGACCATCGCCCTCATCACCAAGCTCTTGCGCGTGGCCTGCCTGCTGCCGGCCGTCACTGTCATTGCCTGGTGGGTGGCGCGCGGCGGCGAGAAGGCGGGCGATGCGCGGCCCGCGCCGCCGGTCTTCCTGTTCGGCTTCCTGGCTCTGGCGCTCATCAACTCCGTCGGCCTGGTGCCGCACAATGTCCAGGTCGCGCTGGCGCAGGTCTCGTCTTTCCTGATCATCGCCGCCATTGCCGCCTTGGGCATCAAGACCTCGCTGCTCGCCCTGGTGCGCATCGGCATCGGTCCGGTGATGCTGCTGATCATCGAGACGATCTTCATCGGCCTGCTGGTCGTCGGCCTGGTCTACGGGCTTCGCAGCTTCGGGATGTAGGTGGATCTCTGGCACGTCGCGGCCGCGCTGCTGAGCGCGGTCCTGCATGCCGGCTGGAATGCCGCCGTAAAGGCGCATGCCAAGCCATCGGAGATCATGACCGCGCAGATGATCCTGAGCGCGCTGCTGGGCGTGCCGGGGTTCCTGTGGACCGGCCTCCCCGCGCAAGAGGCCTGGGTCTGGGTCGCGGGGTCCACAGCGCTGAACCTGGTGACCATCACCGCGCTGCTCCGCGCCTACGAGCTGATCGGCTTCGGCACGGCCTATCCCGTGGTGCGCGCGCTCTCGGTGATGCTTGTCGTTCCGCTTGCGGCCGCCGTCTCCGGCGAGAACCTCTCCCTCTTCGGTTTCGCCGGCATCGGGCTTGTCGTGGCGTCGCTGCTGCTGCTCGCCGTGGGCGGCGCCCGCCACGGCACGATCCCGCGCTCGGCGTTCCTCTGGATCGCGATCGCCGGCGTCTCCGCCGCCGCCTACGTGATGTGCGACGCCAAGGGCGTGCGCCAGGCGGGCTCCCCGCTCGCCTATGGCTTCACCGTGTCGATCACCAACGCCATCGCCATGTCGCTGTGGCGCGGGACGGCTGCCAGGCCGTTGCAGTTCGCGCGCGAGCATGCGCTTGCCGCGCTGCCCATCGCCATCGCCTCGACGGCCTCGTATCTCCTGATCCTCTGGGTGTTCAAGCACGCGCCCATCGCGCCGGCTGCAGCCCTGCGCGACACGAGTTCGGTGTTCGCCCTGGTGATCGCCGTGCTCTGGCTCAAGGAGCCCTTCACCAAGCTCCGCCTGTTCGCGACCCTGCTCTCGGCCGCGGCGATCCCGCTGCTGCGCCTGTCCTGAGGTTCAGGCGCGCGCCGTCGGCCGCTTGCTGACCGCGCCCCACCAGCGCGCGAGGTTCTTGTGGTCCTCGGGGATCACGAGCTTGGCGACGGCGCGGCCGGTGAGCACCGCGACCTGCGCCGTGATGTCGGCCACGGTGTAGCGGTCGGCGGCGATGAACTCACGGTCCTTCAGCACACCGTCCAGCCACTTCAGCCGCTCGACCAGCAGGCCGTGGCGCAGGTCGCCATAGGCCGCGATCTGCGGACGCCGGCCGGCCCACAGCGGGTGGGTATGGATGAAGACGTCGATCACCGGCAGCAGCAGCTCGTGCTCCATGTGGCGCGTCCACATCTCGACATCGACCCGCTCCCGCGAGGAGCGGCCGAACAGAGGTGGTTCGGGCATCAGCTCGTCGAAATAGCGGCAGATCGCGATCGATTCCGAGATCGTCTCGCCGGTATCGAGTTCCAGCACCGGCAGCAGGCCAAGCGGATTGCGCTGCAGGAATTCGGGCTGGCGGTGCGTTCCCGCCTCGAGCTCCAACTCCTCGACCGGCACCCGGGCCTTCTTCTCGGCGAGGAAAATGCGCACGCGGCGCGGGTTGGGCGCGCCCTTGAGGCTGTAGAGTTTCATCCGCCCACGCTAGCATGCGTCCATGACCGTCGAAATCGCCCCGCCGAGCACTGCCGCCGACCTTGACGCCATCCGCGCCATGTTCGGCGAATACGCCCAATCGCTCGGCTTCTCGCTCGCCTATCAGGGCTTCGACGAGGAGCTGGCGGGACTTCCCGGCAAGTACGCACCGCCGACCGGCGCTTTGTTGATCGCGAAGGTCGACGGCGAACCCGCGGGCTGCGTCGCATTGCGCGCGCTTGACACGAGCATCTGCGAGATGAAGCGGCTCTACGTGCGGCCGCAACATCGCGGCAAGCGCGGCGACGACGGGCGCTCGATCGGCCGCGCGCTCGCCGAGGATGTCGTCAGCGCGGCGCGCGGGCTCGGCTATCAGCGTCTCAGACTGGACACAATCGCGAGTAAGATGCGCCAGGCCCTGTCGCTGTATCGCTCGATGGGGTTCGTCGAAATCCCGCCCTACTATTCAAGCCCGGTGCCCGACACCGCCTACATGGAGCTTGTTCTGTGAGCGACCGTTACTTCGAGGATTTCAAGGTCGGCGATCGCTTCGTCAGCGGCGGCATGACGCTGACCGAATCGGCGATCATCGACTTCGCGCGGCAGTGGGATCCGCAGCCCTTCCATGTCGATGTCGAGTTCGCCAGCAAATGGAGCTATGGTGGCCTGATCGCCTCGGGCCTCCACACGATGTGCGTGACCCTGCGGCTGTGGCTCGAGCTAGGCGTCCTGAAGGCCTGCAGCCTCGGCTCGCCCGGCCTCGGCGAGACGCAGTTCCCACGGCCCGTGCGGCCGGGCGACACGTTGCGCGTCGTCACCGACATCGTCGCGCTGCGGGCCTCGTCCTCGAAACCCGACCGCGGCATCTGCCGGCTGCGCCAGGTGACGATCAACCAGCGTGGCGAGCATGTGATGGAACAGGAGACGACCGTCTTCCTGAAGCGCCGTCCGGTCGCGGTGGCGGCCTCTCGTTAGCCTTAATCTTCGGACAGCGGAGCTGGAGGCCCGCGGTCCGTATGAGCATGAGCTAACGCCAGGCGAAGACCGGTTGCTCGAAATGGTCGACGCGCGTGTCGCGGCCGGCCAGCGCCACTTCCTTGAATTGATAGAGCACCGCCGCCGTCGGCGCGTTCACCGTAGCGACCGGCAGTGGCAGGCGGATGATCGGGCGATCGGATTCAGGGATCGGCACGATCTCCGGCGAATCAGGCCGGAAGAGCTCGGCGCAGCGGATGCGATAGGCCGCGGCGACCTCGCCGGGATTGGGCACGAGCTGCGTGATGCCGCGCAGCCAGACCACGACCGGTGCGATCAGGTAGCCCGAGCGCGTCGGATAGTCGTCGAGCCGGCCCAGCACGTCGTCGGTCGAGGCCAGCACGCCCAGCTCCTCGTGCAGTTCCCGCAGCGCCGTCTGCTGCACCGTCTCGCCGGCGTCGACCCGGCCGCCCGGCAGCGCCCACTGGCCGCCATGCGCGCGCAGCCGGGGCGTGCGCTTCGTCAGCAGGAAGGCTGCCTCGCCCGGCGTCTCCGCCTCGACGATGGTGACCGCGACGGCCGCGTGGCGCAGGCTGCCGGGATCGGCGCGCTCGCGCACCTCGAAGCGGCCGAGCCGCTCGACGATCGCCGCGCGCAAACTCTCTTTGAAGGCGAGGTCGTTCACGCGGCGGCGGGCCTCGTGAAGGTCCAGACCACGGCCGGCGGCACGTTGCGCCAGATGCGCCGGCCGCGCCGGCCCTCGAGGCGGAGCTCCTCCCGCAACGACTTCGGCACCGGCGGCGCGGGGCCATAGGTGAACTGGACGAGCGCCGCGCCGCGCGGCAACGCCTCGAACACGCCATGCACGATCCCGTGCACGACCTCGGCCGGCAGCGAAAGCAAGGGCAGGCTGGAGACAACGGCTGCGACGGCTGCGATGCCGTTGCCCGACAGCAAGGCTGGCAATGCCGCGGCATCGCCCTCGATGATGCGGGGTCCGTCGAAATGGCCGCGCAGGAAAGCCGCCAGTTCGCGATCGCGCTCGACCAGCGCCAACCGCTCTTTGGCGATCCCCGCGGCGAGCAGCGCCTTGGTCACCTCGCCGGTGCCGGCGCCGAGCTCGATCACGTGGCCGTCGTGGCCGGCCAGGGCAGCGAGGGTCGCGCGGGCCATCGCCTCGCCGAGCAGCCGTCCGCTCGGCACGACGGCGCCCATGGCGAAGGGACGCCGCAACCAGCGCTTCAGGAACAGTCCGGTGCCGGCGTGATCGGCCGTGGGCATGCGCCTATTGTGCGGGCTGCATCGCCGGTGTGGCAACCGTGGGGGCGGCCGCCGTTTCGAAGACCGCGCGCGCCGCCCGCATCTGCTCGTAGGCGTTGACCAGCGAAATCAGAACGGCGGCGGCGAAGGGCAGCGACTGCACGACCATGAAGCCCGCCCACAGCCGCGCCTCGGGATTGATCACGCCGACGCCGAACCACAGAACCCAGGCGGCGAGCCACAGCAGCACGGTCAGGATGGCCTCTCCCTTGGCCATGCCGAGCGCCATGCCCAAGGTGGCGCGCTCGTCCATCTTGGGCGTGCGCATGAAGGGCAGTCGGCTGGTGCAGAGGCCGTAGATCACCGCGCGACCCACCGTGTAGGTGAGCGCCAGGCCTGCGAGCGACGCACCGAGGCTCTGGCGGAAGGTGCAGTTCACACGGTTGGCGTAGAGGCCGAACGAATAGGCGAGCTTGAAGACGAAGATGCCGACGGTCGGCACGATGAACTCAGCCGGCGGCAGGCCGACGGGCTTGAGGCCGAACAGCGGCGGCACGAGCACCGCGAACGCCCAGCCGAGTCCCGCCCAGGTGAAGATGAGGTTGAGCGCGTCGGCGAACCAGGGCAGCCAGCCGGCGACGAAGTGGTACTTCTGCCAGAAGGTGAGCTCGGTCGAGTTGCCCATCATCTTGCCGGCATGCGCCTTCATGATCTGCATGGCGCCATAGGCCCAGCGGAAGCGCTGCTTCTTGTAGCCGGCGAAATGGTCGGGCGTCAGGCCATGGCCGAAGCGCTCGCGGCTGTACATGGCACCGTAGCCCTTCTCCATCAGGCGGAGCCCCAGCTCGGTATCCTCGGTGATGCACCAGGTGGCCCAGCCCCCCATCTCCTCCATACGGTCCTTGCGGACCAAGGTCATGGTGCCGTGCTGGATGATGGCGTCGTACTCGTTGCGCAGGCACATGCCGATGTCGAAGAAGCCGGCATATTCCCAGTTCAGCATTTCCTTGAAGCGGTCGCCGCGCCAGTCGCGATGGTCCTGCGGCGCCTGCACGTAAGCGACCTTCTCGTCGTCGAAGTACGGCACGACCGCCTTCAGCCAGTCCGACCGCACCATGTAGTCGCTGTCGATGACTCCGATCACCCGGGCGTCGGCCGCGGTCTGGCTCAGCACGTAGTTCAGCGCACCGGCCTTGAAGCCGCGCATCACA
>Ga0335083_10011651_pt1 | contig 10561 bp, 9 predicted proteins | sample Lox_Sample_42_FD_206716 | JGI IMG/M metagenome (GOLD analysis project Ga0335083, IMG submission 206716) | Soil microbial communities from Loxahatchee National Wildlife Refuge, Florida, United States - Lox_Sample_4.2 | ecosystem: Environmental > Terrestrial > Soil > Wetlands | place: USA: Florida... | reverse complement strand
TCCTCGCTCGCCACGCCGGCCGGCGTGGACGAGCAGGTCCTCCCGGATCATCCGCAGTGGTTCGCCTGGGGCTGCATCCTGGCGAGCCCGCTGATGTTCATGATCTTCGGGACGTATTTCGGGATGTTCCCCGGCACGTTCATGTGCATCTTCGTGGCGGCGCTGGGCGACAAGACGCAGACCTATAAGAGCGCCGTCGGGCTCGCCCTCATCGTCGGTGTCGCGGGGACGGCCCTCTTCTCTTACCTGCTGCAGGTTCCGATGCCGATCCTGAGCTGGCCGGGCGGTGGCCTATGATCCTAACCGCCCTCACCGATCTGTGGAACGGCTTCGGCGTAGCCCTCGAGCCGCACAACCTGATGTGGTGCTTCCTCGGGGTGTTCCTCGGCAACATGGTCGGCGTGCTGCCGGGCATGGGGCCGCTCGCGACCATCTCGATCCTGCTGCCGCTGACCTTCGGCCTGAAGCCGGTCGGCGCCATCCTGATGCTGGCCGGCGTCATGTACGGGGCACAGTACGGCGGCGCCATCTGCTCGGTGCTGCTGAACCTCCCGTGCCATCCACCGCACGCGGTCACCTGTCTCGACGGATTCCCGCTGACCAAGCAGGGCAAGGGCGGCGTGGCGCTCTGCCTGTCGGTCATGGGCTCGTTCTTCGGCGCGTCGTGGGGCATCACCGAGATGATCTTCCTGTCGCCGGTCCTGGTGCGCGTGGCGCTCCAGTTCGGTGCGGCGGAGATATGTTCCTTGATGCTGCTGGGTCTGCTCGCGGGCTCGACCCTGGCGCGCGGCTCGCCGGTCAAGGGTGTGGCCATGACCGTGCTCGGCATCCTGCTGGGCATCGTCGGCACCGACATCAACTCGGGCACCGAGCGGTTCACGTTCGGCCTGACCGAGCTCGATGACGGGATCGAGCTGATCGCGCTGGCGCTCGGGCTGTTCGGCATCGCCGAATTCATGAACAGCGTCAATCAGCAGGCGAACATCGACACCAAGTATTCGAACGTCAAGCTGAGCGACATGCGGCCGAGCAAGGCCGAGCTGAAGCGCACGATCTTCCCGACCTTGCGCGGCACGATCATCGGCAGCCTGTGCGCCCTGATCCCGGGCACCGGGCCGACCATCGCTTCCTTCGTCGCCTACGCGACGGAGAAAAAGGTCTCGCGGACGCCGGAGAAGTTCGGCACCGGCATGATCGAAGGCGTCATCTGCCCCGAGGCGGCGACGCACTCCTCGGTGCAGGGCGACTTCATCCCGACCATGAGCCTCGGCATCCCCGGCGACGCCGTGATGGCGCTCCTGCTGGGCGCGCTCATGATCCAGGGCATCGCACCCGGGCCGCAGCTGATCAAGGAGCATCCGGATATCTTCTGGGGCCTGGTGGCCAGCTTCTGGATCGGCAACATCCTGCTCGTGCTGCTCAACGTGCCGCTCATCGGCATCTGGGTGAAGCTGCTGACGATCCCGTACCGCTACCTCTATCCGAGCGCCATGTTCTTCGTGTGCATCGGCGTGTACGCGGCCAACAACGACATGTTCCAGGTCGGCGAGACGCTGGTGATCGGCCTGGTCGGCTACATCCTCTTGCGGCTGGATTTCCACCCGGCCCCGATCCTGCTGGGATTCGTGATGGGGCCGCGCTTCGAGGAGAACTTCCGAAGAGCCATGCTGCTGTCGCGCGGCGACATCGGCGTGTTCGTCGAGCGGCCGATCAGCGCGGTGTTCATCGGCTTGTGCGCGCTCCTGATCGCGCTGCAGGTCTATGTCCGCCTACGTCCGCCCAAGCGCAGCGCGGCCGAAGTGGCGGTCGAGACCGCGGCCGTCGATCCCGGTGGCGCGGGCGGCCTCGCGCGCGTCGCCGCGCGTACGGACGCTCCGCAGCACTGAGCGCAGGCGGAACCGCCGCCGCTGGCGGCGGTAGCGTTTTTGCGAACGGGGGCACGGATGAGGCGTTCGCTCGGCTGGCTTTTGCTTATCCCCCTGGTGCTGACACCGCTCGCGGCGCTCGCGGCCGATCTCACGCGCGCCGAAATCCAGGCTGCCTTGGCCGCGGCGTCCGGCGGCCAGGGTGCCAGCTTCGTCGGCAAATCGATGGCCGGACTCGACCTGCGCGAGCTGGACTTCACCGGCGCCGATCTTTCGGGCGCCGATCTATCGGCGGCCGATCTGCGCGCGGCCAAGCTCGTGGACGCAAAGCTGGTCGGCGCCAACCTGCGCGGCGCCAAGCTCAACCAGGCCTGGATCATCGGCGCCGATTTTTCCAAGGCCGATCTCTCCGCGGCCGCCCTCGAGACGCTCGTCGTCTCCGAAGGCATGGAGACCCGTCCGGCCGAAGCCGCGCGGTTCACCGGGGCCAATCTGTCGGGCGCCAAGATCATGGCTCGCTTCAGCCTCGACGACATGCAGGGCGCCAACCTGTCGCAGATCAAGGCCGCGGCGGACATGCGCAACCAGTCGATGGGGCTGATCCGCGCCGATTTCTCGCGCGCGAACCTCACCGGTGCCAATTTCGCGGGTGCGATGCTCGGCAACGCGAGTTTCCAGTTCGCGCGGCTCACGGGCGCCGATTTTACCGGCGCCAACCTGACCGATGCGGACCTCGCCGGTGCGGACCTGACCAACGCCGATTTCACCGGTGCGACGACGACGGGCGCCAGCTTCCAGAGCGCTGTAATGACCGGCGTGCGGGGCCTCGGCAAGCTTTGATCCCGGCCGAGTGAAGGGAGGACGACATGCGAACGGTGCTTCTGACCGGGGCCGCGGGCGGCCTCGGCCGCGTCATGACCAGGGCGCTGCTCGCCGACGGTCACGCCGTCGCGGCGGTCGATCGTGACGCCGCGTCCCTCGACAGCCTCGTCACCGATGCGAAGATGGGCCGCGAGCGGCTTCATCCGATTGCGGCCGACCTCGCGTCCGAGGCGCAATGCGGCAACGCGGTCGAGGCGGCCCTGAAACGCTTCGGCGCGGTCGATGCCGTGATCAACAATGCCGGCATCGGGATGAGCGCCATCCGCCCCGATGCCGAGGCGCGGGCGCCCGGCATCGAGGAGCTGACACCCGAGATCTTCGAGCGCTTCTTTTCCATTTTCGTGCGCGCCCCCGTGGCCGTCACCCGGGCGCTGGTGCCGGCGATGCGGGCCCGCGGCTTCGGCCGCATCGTGAACAACACCACGAGCTACGTCACCATGCTGCGCGTGCTGCCCTACGGGGCGGCGAAGGCCGCGCTCGAATCCATGTCGGCCGTGTGGGCGAAGGAGCTCGACGGCAGCGGGGTCACGGTGAATGTGCTGGTGCCCGGCGGGCCGACCGACACGCCGCTGATCTCCGACGCGTCGGGCTGGCCGCGCGACAAGATGCTGCGCCCCGAGATCATGGGCGCCCCCGCGGCGTGGCTCATGTCCGATGAGTCCCAGGCCTTCCACGGCCGCCGCATCACCGCCGCGCGGTGGGACCCGAAGATGCCGCCGGCCCAGGCGGCCGAGCGCGCGAGCCGCCCGATCGGCTGGCCCGAGCTGAGCGGCGACGCCGTCTGGCTGCAGGGCTCGGGGCCGCGCTAGGCGGAAATCCGCCGCTTACTTGAGCCGCGCGGCGGCCTCCGCGGCGAGGCTCGGGTCGACATAGGGTGCCACGTCGAGCTTCGACTTGAGGAAGCCCAGCTCGTGCTGCACGTCGACGTTCTTCTGCAGCGCTGCGGCGTCCACCCGGGCCAGCGGGTCGCGGTAGTAGTCCTGCGCGGTGAAGGCCCAGCTCGCGAAGCGCTCGGGCGGGATCTTCACGAAATCCGCGGCGGCCTTCACGGCAGCGTCGTGGTTGGCGGGGTCGTTGTACCAGCGCAGCGCCCGCAGATAATCCTCGAGGAAGTCGACGATCGCGGCGTGGTGCGCGTCGAGGAACTTCTTCGATGCGGTCAGGAACGAGATCTCGGTCGGCCCCATGGCGTCGCGCGAGGTGAACAGGGTCTTGGCGGCGCTTTGCAGCTGCGGGTCGAGGTAGAAGGGCAGCACCGACATGATGAGATCGGCCTTCTTCTCGAGGAGCATCGCGTTCATGTTCGGGAACGCGGCTTCGACGACGGTCATGTCCTTGCCCGCTTCGAGATGGCTCCGCCGCAGCATGAACCGCACCGGCATGTCGCCGATGCTGCCGGGCGCGTTGGTTGCGAACACGCGGCCCTTGAGGTCGGATATCGATGCGATGCCGCTGTCTTTGCGGACCATGTACTGGGTCGTGAAATGATCGCCGACACCGTCGCGGTCTTCGTCCGCGAAGATGCGCAGGTCTGTGAGGTTCGCGTTCTCGACCGCCAGCGCGAAGGAGGAGTAGCCGAAGGGCGCCACGTCGAGGTCGCCGTTGGCCAATGCCGGGATCATCAGTGAGCTCGCCTGGAAGCGGATCGGCTCGAGCGCATAGGACTGGCCGGCGTGCCGGGAGATACCGGGCTGCGGCGCCATGATCGGCGTGATTTCCGCCGGGACGAGCAGCCAGCCGATGCGGATCTTCACCGGCTCGGCGCCGCCCGCGACCGGCTGCAGCAGCGCCAGCGCCGCGGCGAGCGCCGCCACCGCGAACGATCTGTGTCGAAGCATGACTCCCCCACTTCTATGTCGTTGGCCTGAGTTTAACCGCGCGGCGCGCGGGTAACGAATCGTAAATCTCTGCGTGCCGCCGGAGCTCATCGTCCGGGATTTTCGGCAAAATGTCGCAGAAATCAGCCGCAGAACTGCGTCTATCGAGCCCTTTTTTGCCGCCGGCTTGCAGGCGATTCATAGTTCATTCACGGCCGCCGTGTTTTATGGCGCCCCATGCTGACCTTGCGAATCATCCTCGTGTCGTTCGCGATCCTCGTCACCGGCGCCTGCGCGGCCCGCTTCGCGCACGCCGAGACGCCGCCCGAAGCGGCCGTGTCCGCAGCCATTCCCCCCGCGGTTCCCGACGATTGCGCGCTGGCCGACGCCGAGGTGACGAACCTCCTGCGGCCGGCGATGACCGACAGCCGCCATCTGCCGGCCGGCATGACCCTGGGCGACGCGCTTGCCTCGCTCTACAAGGCGCGCGCCCTGTGCAAACAGGGATCGGCGAGCCAGGGCATGATGGTCTACATCCGCCTCTCCGACGCGCTCGGCGATCCGACCGGGATCAAGCGGCGCTAGTCCCTCAGCCAGCCGCCGCTTATCGCTTTAGCTGCCGCAGCGCTTCCAGCACCCGCGCGGTGAAGGCTTTCGTGCCGAGCGGCCCGCCGAGGTCCTTGGTGCGCGACTCCGGCCTGGCCAGGGCCTGATCGAGCGCGGCCTCGATCGCGCGGCTCGCCGCCGCGAACTTGCCGCCCGCCTCTTTCTCGTCGAGCCGCAGAAGCAGCATCGCCGCCGAGCCGATCAGGGCGGTGGGGTTCGCAAGGTCGCGCCCCGCTATGTCGGGTGCGGAGCCGTGCTGCGCCTGCGCCACCGCGTAGCGGGTGCCGGCGTTGAGCGATTCCGCAAGCCCGAGGCTGCCGGCGATCTCGGAGGCTTCGTCGGACAGGATGTCGCCGAACATGTTGGTGGTGACGATCACGTCGAACTGGGCAGGGTCGCGCACCAAAAGGGCGGCCATCGCATCGACCAGCCGCTCGTCATAGGCGATGCCCGGGTGGCGCTTGGCGACCTCGCGCGTGCATTCGAGGAACAGGCCTTCGGAGACCCGCAGAACGTTCGACTTGTGGACGGCGGTCACGTGCTTCTTGCGCTTGCCTGCGAGCGCGAAGCCGACCTCGGCGATGCGCGTGCAGCCGGCGCGCGTGATCTTGCGCATCGAGAGCGCCAAATCGGGCGTGGGCATGAACTCGCCCGGGCCGAGATGCATCGAGCGGTCGGCGTAGAAGCCTTCGGTGTTCTCGCGCGCGATCACGAGGTCGAAGCTCTGGCCGATCCGCGAGGGCAGGCCGGGGCGCGTGCGGGCGGGGCGGATGTTGGCGAACAGGTCGAGGCGGCGGCGCAGCTCGCCCGACGGGTTGAGCCCGCCCTGGGCCACCGGCGGGTACTCGTTGTGCGACACCGGCCCGAGCACGATCCCGTCGACCTGCTTTGCGCGCTCGACCACGGAGTCGGGCAGGGTGGTGCCGCTCTGCTTCAGCGCCGCGACGCCGATCTCGGCGAACTCGAACTTGAGCCCGAGGCCGAACAGCTTGTCGGCCTCGCGCAGCACCTCGACCGTGCCCGCGGTGATCTCAGGGCCGATGCCGTCGCCCGGCAGGACCAGAAGCGTCGTCATGGATGTCTTTCGAAGCCCGCCCGCCTCACTTCATCGGGCAGTCCTGGTGGTAATCGTCCTGCCAGTCGGTCGCGGCGGTGCCTTTGAGCGCGAGCTTCATCCCGCCCTGGCCGTCCTTCTCCACCTCCGTGACGTAGATGTTCTGGATCGGGAAGTGGTTGTTGTTGAACCGGAACGGCCCGCGGATCGAGGCGAAGTCCGCCTTGCGCAGAGCGGCGCGGAAGGCGTCCTTGTCCTCGATCTTGCCCTTCACCTGCGTCACCGCCGCGTTCAGCAGCATGATCGCGTCGTACTGCAGGGCCGCGAAGATCGCCGGCCGGCGCCCGAATTTCTTGATGAAGGCCGCCACGAATTTCTTGTTCTGCGGATTGTCGAGGTCGACGTTCCAGCTGGTGCTCTGGATCACGCCCAGCGCCGAGGCGCCTTCGGCCGGAAAGCTCAGCTCGCTGGCCATCGTGTCCTCGGAGTAGATCTTCGCCTTGAGGCCGGACTGGGCGTATTGCTTGAGGAAGGCGATGCCCAGCGCGCCGGGATAGAAGACGAACATCGATTCCGGATTGGCAGCGCGCACCTGCGCCAGCTCGGCCGAGAAGTCGAGCTGGTTAACCGGCGTGAACACCGGCCCGAACACCTGGCCCTTGAAGGTACGCTTGGCCCCGGCGAGCTTCTCCCAGCCGGCCTGGTAGTCGGCGCCCATCATGTAGCTGCTCTTCACCCCGTGCTCGGACATGTACTTGCCGAGGGCGGTGTCCCATTCGTCGTTGGCGAAGGAGACGAAGAACGCGTTCTGGTGGCACTCCTTGCCCGCGTATTGCAGCGGGCCGGCCAGAGCCGAGACGATGAACGTGCCCGCGTCCTGGTACTGTTTCATCGTGGCGATCGTCGTCGCCGAATTCATCATGCCGGTGACGATGTCGACCTTCTCCTGGTCGGTCAGCTTCGAGGCGACCTGGATCGCCTCGGAGGGATTGCCCTTGTCGTCGACCGTGTAAAGCGTCACCGGGACGCCGCCGAGCTTGTTGTCGAGCTCCTCGAGTGCCAGCTGCAGGCCGCGCTGCTGCTCGCTTCCGACGATCGCAAAGACGCCGGAGAGGCTCACCATGTAGCCGAGCTTGATGTGATCGGCCGCCTGCGCCGGCCCAGCCAGTGCGACCACGGCGGTGACCGCCAATAACGTGCGCTTCATCATGATTTCCTCCCCGGTCGTTGCATTGAGTCGTACCGGCGTTCGCCGGGCCTGTCCAGGCGCCACTCTCTTTATCCGTCATGGCCGGGTTTATCCCGGCCATCCACGTCGGCGCGCAAATTACAACCGCCGGTTCTGTCGGCCCGACGTGGATGCCCGGAACAAGTCCGGGCATGACAGGAAATGACGATGGGCGAATCTCGTGCTATCCAAAGTCGGGGAGGAACCATGAGCACGGACGCGTACGACGTGATGATCGCCGGTGGCGGGCCGGCGGGGCTGGTGCTGGCCATGGAGCTCGGCCGGCGCGGCGTCTCCTGCCTCCTGATCGACGACAAGCCGGGAACGACGACGCAGCCACGTGCCAACGCGACCCAGGCGCGCACCATGGAGCACTACCGCCGCCTCGGCTTCGCGCACGAGATCCGTCCGCTCGGCCTGCCGCTCGACTACCCGACCGACATGGTCTGCTGCACACGCCTCGCCGGGTACGAGCTCGCGCGCTACAGGCGCCCGAGCACCAAGGAAGCGACACAGTCGGTGCGCAACCTGTCCGGCTCCTGGAGCACACCCGAGCTGCCGCATCGCTGCGCGCTCATCTTCGTCGAGCCGATCCTTCTCAAGCACGCGCGCAAGTTCCCCTCCGTGGACATTCAACACAACTGGCGCGCTGTCCGTTTTCGCGAGGCTCCGGACCACGTCGAGATCGACATCGAGCGGACCGGCGGCACCGCCGGCCGCACGGTGCGCGCCAGGTACTTCGTCGGCTGCGAGGGGGCGAAGACGATCACGCGCCGCCAGCTCGGCATCAAGATGCAGGGCGAGCTCGCCTCCGAGCGCGAATGGATGGCGGGCAAGATGCACACCATCTATTTCCGCAGCCCGCAGCTGTTCGCGACCATGGACCGGCCGACCGCGTGGATGTACTTCACCGTCAACAAGGACCGCCGCAGCGTCCTGGTCTCGGTGAACGGCACCGACACGTTCACCATCAACGCCCAGCTCAAGCGGCACGAGCAGGACGAGACGATCAGCGACACGCGCGCCCTCGAGATGTTCGAGCAGGCGCTGGGCACCCGCCTGCCGCCGGTCGAGATCATCGGCACCGATACCTGGCTCGGCGGCTACATGCTGGTGGCCGAGCGCTACGGCAGCGGCGGCCGCGTGGTCATGGCGGGCGATGCGGTGCATCTGTTCACGCCCACGGGCGGGCTCGGCTACAACACCGCGGTCGACGACGTGTGCAACCTGGGCTGGAAGCTCGCGGCCCTGGTGCAGGGATGGGGCGGGCCCAGGCTGCTCGCGTCCTACGAGACCGAGCGCCGGCCGATCGGCCTGCGCAACACCAGCCTCGCCAAGACCATGGCCGACCGCATCGGCCTCTATCGCACGACGACCACGCTCGAGGAGGACAGCCCGGCGGGTGCGGCCGAGCGCAAGCGCGCGGGAGACCACCTGCTCGACCACCTGATGCGCGAGTTCAACATCCCGGGTGTCACGTTCGGCGTGCGCTACGACGGCTCGCCGATCGTGGTCGGCGACGGCACGGCGCCGCCGCCCGACCTGCCGAACGAGTACGTGCCGAGCGCCTGCCCCGGCGGGCGCGCGCCGCATCACTGGCTGCCGGACGGCGGCTCGCTGTTCGACCGCTTCGGCCGCGACTTCACCTTGCTGGTGACCGGTGCAGACGCGACCGCCGCGCGCGGGTTCGAAACGGCGGCGGAGGCGCAGCGGATCCCGCTCTCGGTGCTGCACCTGCCGCTGCCCGAGCTGCGCGAGCTCTACGCGGCCGACCTGGCGCTGATCCGGCCCGACCAGCACGTGGCCTGGCGCGGCAGCACCCGCAGCGCCGATGCCGCCGCCGTGCTCCGGCAGGCGGTGGGGCACTGATCCAAACCAAAGGGGAGCCCATGCCCAAGACCCAGATCGTGTCCAAGAAGCTCCGCCAGCCCAGCGGCCATTTCTCGCACGCGACCGTGACCGAGGCGCGGGGCAAGCTGGTGTTCATCTCCGGCATGGTGGCGCGGCGGGCCGACGGCACCATCGCCGGCATCGGCGACATCGAGGCGCAGACGCGCCAGGTGTGCGAGAACGTCAAGGCCGCGGTCGAGGAGGCCGGCGGCACGATGGCGGACATCTGCCGGGTCGACGTGTTCGTGCGCAACATGGAGCATTTCGACCAGATCCACAAAGTGCGGCGCGAATACTTCCCGGCCCCGGCCCCCGCATCGACCATGGTCGAGGTGTGCAAGATGACCTCTCCGGAGTACCTCATCGAGATCAACGCGATCGCGGTCGTCTGAGAGGGGGCGGGGGCGTAAGATGGGGCTCCCGACAGGAGCCAGCCCCCGGAGACCAAGATGTCCGACCTGCCGCAGCGCGTTCACATCACCGAAGAAGGGCCGCGCGAGGGGTTCCAGATCGAGAAGGGGCCGATCCCGACCGCGCGCAAGATCGAGCTGATCGACGCCTTGTCGGCCACGGGCCTCAAACGCATCCAGGTCGTCTCCTTCGTCAATCCGAAGCTCGTCCCCGGCATGGCCGACGCCGAGCAGGTGGTGGCCGGGATGCGGCGCGAGCCGGGCGTCGCCTATCTCGGCCTGTGGCTGAACGAGCGCGGCTTCGAGCGGGCGCTCGCCACCGGGCGGCTGCACATCGAGGGGCGCCTCTCGTTCTCGGCCTCGGAGCCGTTCCTCAAGCGCAACCAGAACCGCAGCGCCGCCTCGCAGCTCGCGGACCAGCACAGCATGGCCGAGACGTTCAAGCGGCATCAGGTGCCGGTCGAGACGGCGATGATCACCGCGGCGTTCGGCTGCAACTTCGCGGGCGACATCGCGCCGCAGCACGTGGCCGAGATCGTCCAGACAGCCCTCGACGTGGCGGCGGCGCACGGCCTGGCCCTCAAGACGATCGCCCTGGCCGACACGATGGCCTGGGCGACGCCGCTGTCGATCAAGCGGACCTTGGGTGTCGTGCGGGAGTGCTTTCCGGACCTCGACTTCGCCCTCCATCTCCACGACACGCGCGGCATGGGCATCGCCAACGCCTATGCCGGTCTCGAGATGGGCGTGGCGGAGTTCGATTCCTCGGTAGCGGGCCTGGGCGGCTGCCCCTTTGCCGGCCACGCGGG
>Ga0335083_10011650_pt1 | contig 10561 bp, 7 predicted proteins | sample Lox_Sample_42_FD_206716 | JGI IMG/M metagenome (GOLD analysis project Ga0335083, IMG submission 206716) | Soil microbial communities from Loxahatchee National Wildlife Refuge, Florida, United States - Lox_Sample_4.2 | ecosystem: Environmental > Terrestrial > Soil > Wetlands | place: USA: Florida... | reverse complement strand
CTCGAGACCTTTCGCATGTTCGCCGACGATCGCGGCTGGATGGAGCGCGTGCGCGAGGCGATCGATTCGGGCCTCACCGCCGAAGCGAGCGTGCAGCGCGCCTTCGACGATGTGCGTGCTCGGCTCGGTCAGTCGACCGATCCCTACATCCGCGAGCGGCTCTCCGACCTGCAGGATCTCACCAACCGCCTATTGCTGCGACTCACCGGGCGCGGCGTCGCCGATGCGAGCACGCAGCCCGACGACATGATCGTGATCGCGCGCGACATGGGACCGGCCGAGCTGCTCGACTACGAGCGCACGCGCCTGCGCGGCCTGGTGCTCGAGGAAGGCTCGGCGATGAGCCATGTCGCCATCGTCGCGCGCGCGCTCGACATTCCCGTCGTCGGCCGCGCGCCCAACGTGCTGGCGCGGATCGAGCCGGGCGACGCCATCGTGGTCGACGGCGATCATGCGCAGGTGCTGGTGCGGCCGGCCGAGGACGTGCTGCAAAGCGTGCATGCCGCGATCGACGCGCGCGCCGAGCGGCGGCGCAAGTATGCGGCCTTGCGCGATCTGCCGTCGGTGACACGCAATCAGGCGCGCATCTCGCTCAATCTCAATGCCGGCCTGCTGATCGACATGCAGCATCTCGACGAGACGGGCGCGGACGGTGTCGGCCTCTATCGCACCGAGATCCCCTTCATGGTGCGCTCGGAGTTCCCTGACGTCGATGCGCAGGCCTGGCTCTACGGCCGCGTGCTCGACGTGGCGGACGGCAAGCCCGTGACCTTCCGTACGCTCGATGTCGGTGGCGACAAGGTGCTGCCCTATGTCGGAGCGTTCGGCGATGACAACCCCGCCATGGGCTGGCGGGCGATCCGCATCGGGCTCGACCGGCCGGCCATGCTGCGCCGGCAGCTGAGGGCGCTCCTGCAAGCGGCGAATGGCCGCTCCCTGTCGGTGATGTTCCCGATGATCGCCGAGGTCGGCGAGTTGCTGGGTGCCCGGCGTCTCCTCGATATGGAGGTAGAGCGCGCGCGCCGCCGCGGCCAGCCCTTGCCGGAGCGGCTCCGGGTTGGCGTTATGTTCGAAGTGCCCTCCCTGGCCTGGCAGCTCGACAGCCTTTTGCCCCATGTCGATTTCGTTTCAATCGGCACGAACGATCTGCTGCAGTTCCTCTTCGCCGCCGACCGGGGCAACAGCCGCCTGGCCGGACGCTACGATACCTTGTCGCCCGCGCTGCTTCGGCTTCTACATTTTGTGGTCGAGAAAACGAGGCCGGCTGGCGTCGATCTCGGCGTCTGCGGCGAGATGGCCGGCCGGCCAGTTGAAGCCCTGGCCCTTCTTGCCCTTGGAGTGCGAAGCCTCTCCATGTCGCCCGGTGCCATCGGTCCGGTGAAGGCCATGGTCCGTTCTCTCGATCTCGACGAGGCCACCGGATTTGTAACAACTGCATTAGCGCAGACCGATCGGCCCTTGCGTGAGACCCTGCGCCTCTTCGCCGCCGACCACGCGATCGAAATCTAGCCCAGTTTGGGTGAATCACTTTTGCCCTCGCAAAAGGCCTCTGCTAAAAGTGCAAAAGGGAGGCTGGCGCGGGGAAGATTATGCCGGATCAGGTCGAGTGGCGGACGATGGAGCGTGATGCAACTGCAGGTCATGCGGTCGGCAGGTTGCTGCGTGACCAGCGTGAAGCGCGCGGCTTGAGCATCGCGGACGTCGAAAAGCGCCTCCGAATCCGCCGCGCCTATCTCGACGCCATCGAGCAGGGTCGCTTCAACGAGTTGCCCGGTGCCGCATATATCCCGGCTTTCCTGCGCGCCTATGCGCGTCACGTCGGCCTCGATCCCGAGAAGGTGCTGACGGCCTACAATCTTTCGGGCCCGGTGCCCATCGAACGGCCCGTCGCCCTGCCGGCGGACTTCCCGCTGGCCGAGAGGCGCGCGCCGATCGGGCTCGCCGTCCTGACCGTGCTGCTCGTCGTCGGCGCAGGATACGCGGTGTGGCATTACCTGCCGCGCCACCAGACGGTCGTCGCCGAGAAGGTTCCGCCGCAGACGACGACTGCGACCACCACGGTCGTTGCTCCCGTGGTCGCAACGCCAGCACCGCCGCCCGCGTCCGTCGTGTCGGCGCCCATCATCACGCAGCCGCCGAAGGAGACGCGCAGCGTCTCGACCAACGTGGCGCCTCAGCGTCAGGAGACCGTGGCGCCGCCGGCCGTCGTCGCGGTTCCCGCGGCACCGCCGCCTGCCGTGATGTCCGCTCCGTCGGCCGGCCAGGCTCAGGCCGCGCAGCCGACGGTCGTCGATACGCCGGCTGCTCCCGCGCCGCAGGAAGCGACGGCGCGGCCCGCGCCGCAGCAGGACGCGACGGCGCCTCTCGTGATGAACGCGCCGGTGAAGGCCGACACGCAGGTGATCGTGCGGACGAACAGCTGGGTCGAGCTGCGCTCGCCCAATGGCGACGTTCTGGCCCAGACCTATGTCCGGGCTGGCGAAAGCTACGTGGTTCCGGCGGGAATCGCCTACCGCGTCCTTGACGCGCGCTAACAGGCCGTGCCGCCCGGCGGCTGGCTAAGCCGCCTGCCCGCCGCTACATTGGCGGCATGAGCATCCGCCCCTATCGCGACATCGTTCGCCGCAAGTCGCGGCGCGTCATGGTCGGGTCCGTGCCGGTGGGTGACGGCGCACCGATCACCGTGCAGACGATGACCAATACGTTGACGGCCGACGCGGACGCCACCATCGCGCAGATCAGGCGCTGCGAGGAGGCGGGCGTCGATATCATCCGTGTCTCCTGCCCAGACGAGGACTCGACCAAGGCGCTACACAAGATCGTCAAGGCGAGCCGCGTGCCGATCGTCGCGGACATCCATTTCCACTACAAGCGTGCGCTGGAAGCGGCCGACGCGGGCGCGGCCTGCCTGCGCATCAATCCCGGCAATATCGGCAGCGCCGAACGGGTGCGCGAAGTCATCAAGTCGGCCAAGGACCACGGCCTTTCCATGCGCATCGGCGTCAATGCCGGGTCGCTGGAGAAGGACCTGCTGGAGAAATACGGCGAGCCCTGTCCCGAGGCGATGGTCGAGAGCGCGCTCGATCATGCGCGCATCCTGCAGGATCACGACTTCCACAATTTCAAGATCAGCGTGAAGGCATCGGACGTCTTTTTGGCGGTCGCGGCCTATCAGCAGCTTTCCGAGGCGTGCGACTACCCGCTGCATATCGGCATCACCGAGGCCGGCGGCACGCGCACGGGCACGGTGAAGTCATCGATCGGCATGGGTTCGCTGCTCTGGGCCGGCATCGGCGACACGATCCGCGTTTCGCTCTCGGCCGAGCCCGAGGAAGAGGTGCGTGTCGGCTTCGAGATGCTGAAGGCGCTGAACCTGCGCCACCGCGGCGTCAACATCATCTCCTGCCCGTCATGCGCGCGGCAGCAGTACGACGTGATCAAGACCGTCGAGGCGCTGGAGAAGCGCGTCGCGCACATCACCACGCCCATGACGGTGTCGGTGATCGGCTGTGTCGTGAACGGACCGGGCGAGGCGCGCGAGACCGATATCGGCTTCACCGGCGGCGGCAGCGGCACGCATCAGGTGTATATCGCCGGTGTGCCCCATCATCGCCTGAAGGATGCCAGCATCGTCGACCATCTGGCCGAGCTGATCGAGAAGAAGGCGGCCGAGATCGAGGCCTCCCAGCATGACACGGGGCGACATAAAGCCGCCGCAGAGTAGCGGCGCTTCAGGTCCCTCGTTGTCGATCTTCTTTCAAGGCGATTTCCCGTGAGCAAAATGCAACCCGTGCGTGGCACGCACGATCTCCTCCCCGACGAATACAGGCGCTTCGCGCACATCGTCGACACGGCGCGCGATGTGGCGCGCCTCTACGGTTATCGCGAGATGGCCACGCCCATCTTCGAGTTCACCGAGCTCTTCGCGCGCGGCATCGGCGAGACCACCGATGTCGTGAGCAAGGAGATGTACACCTTCTCTGATCGCGGCGGTGAGTCGCTCACCCTGCGGCCGGAATACACGGCCGGAATCTGCCGCGCCTTCGTGTCCAACGGCGCCCTGGCGCAGCAGCTTCCGCTGAAGCTCTTCGCGGCCGGCCCCATGTTCCGCTACGAGCGGCCGCAGAAGGGCCGCCAGCGCCAGTTCCATCAGATCGACCTCGAGGTACTGGGCGCGCCCGAGCCGGGCGCCGACATCGAGGTGATCTCAGTGGCGGCCGACATCCTCGATCGCCTGGGCATCCTCGAGCGCTGCGTGCTCAAGATCAATTCGCTCGGCGACCCGGAGAGCCGCACGGCCTATCGCAAGGTGCTGGCCGACTATTATTCGGGACACATCGACAAGCTCTCGCAGGAGTCCCGCGATCGCCTGCAGCGCAATCCCCTGCGCATCCTCGACAGCAAGGACGAGGGCGACAAGGCGCTCAATGCCAGCGCGCCCTCTTTCGCCGATCACCTGAACCAGGCGAGCCAGGACTTCTTCAAGGCTGTGCAGGACGGCCTCGCGGCGGCCGGCGTGCCCTTCGAGATCGATCGCGGCCTGGTCCGCGGCCTCGACTACTACACGCACACCGCCTTCGAGTTCGTGACCACGCACATCGGCGCGCAGGGGACCGTTCTGGGCGGCGGACGCTATGACGGCCTGATCGCCGAGCTGGGGGGGCCGCCGACGGCCGGTATCGGCTGGGCAGGCGGCATCGAACGGCTGATGATGTTGGCCAACGATCCCGCGGCCCTGCCGCGTCCCGTGGTGATCGCGCCGCTGGGACCGGCGGCCGAGGCCAGGGCGCTCGGCATCGCGCGGGTGCTGCGCAAGCAGGGCATCGCGGTCGAGCAGGACTATCGCGGCAACATGAAGCGGCGCATGCAGCGGGCCAACAAGGTCAATGCGCGCTTCGCGGTCATCATCGGCGACGACGAGCTCGCCAAGGGCATCGCCCAGGTGAAGGACCTCGACACGCAGGCCCAGCGCGAAGTGCCGCTCGACAGCCTCGGCGAAGCGCTGAAGGGCTGACCATGTCGCTGTTGCAGAAACTCGACCAGGTCGTGGCCCGCCATGCCGAGCTGCAGGCGGCGCTTTCCGGCGGCGCGCTCGATTCGCAGAAGTTCGTGGCGGCGTCGAAGGAATACGCCGATCTCGGGCCGCTGGTCGAAGCGGTCAACGAATGGCGCCGGGCCGAGCAGGAGCTGAAGGACACGGAGGCGCTGGCGACCGATCCCGACATGAAGGCGATGGCCGAGGAAGAGGCCATGGCTCTCAAGAAACGCCTGCCCGAGCTCGAGCAGACGGTGAAGAAGATGCTGCTGCCCAAGGATGCGGCCGACGAGAAGAACGCCATCCTCGAGATCCGCGCCGGCACGGGCGGCGACGAGGCGGCGCTGTTCGCGGCCGATCTCTTCCGCATGTATCAGCGCTATGCCGCCGAGCATCGCTGGAAGTTCGAGATCATGGAGCTCTCCGACACCGGCATCGGCGGCTACAAGGAGGCGATCGCCACGGTGAGCGGCAAGGGCGTGTTCGCCCGCCTGAAGTTCGAATCGGGCGTGCATCGCGTGCAGCGCGTGCCGGCGACCGAGGCGTCGGGCCGTATCCATACCTCGGCCGCGACCGTCGCGGTGCTGCCGGAGGCCGAGGAGTTCGACGTCAAGATCGACGAGAAGGACCTGCGCATCGACGTCTTCCGCGCCTCGGGGCCGGGCGGCCAGTCGGTGAACACGACCGATTCGGCGGTGCGCATCACCCACATCCCGACCGGGGTGGTGGTGAGCCAGCAGGACGAGAAGAGCCAGCACAAGAACAAGGCCAAGGCGATGAAGATCCTGCGCGCCCGCCTCTACGACGCCGAGCGCCAGCGCCGCGACGATGCCCGCGCCGCCGACCGCAGGGGCCAGGTGGGCTCGGGCGACCGCAGCGAGCGCATCCGGACCTACAATTTCCCGCAAAGCCGCGTCACCGACCATCGCATCAACCTCACGCTCTACAATCTCGCCGACGTGATGGAGGGCCGCGGGCTGGACGAGATCATCGACGCGCTGATCGCCGACGACGAGGCGAGCCGGCTGGCGGAGCTCGCCGCCTGAGCGGCACCTACGACGCGCTGCTGCGCGACACGGCTGTCGCGCTCACGGCGGCCGGCATCGACAATGCCCGCTTCGAAGCCCGGCTCCTGATGGCCCATGCGACCGGCCTTTCCGTCGAGCAACTGGTTGCGCGCGGCCGCGACGCGGCACCAGCGGATGTCGCCGAGACCGTGCGCACGCTGGCGGCGCGCCGGGTCAGGCGCGAGCCCATGGCCTATATCCTGGGCGAGCGCGAGTTCTGGGGCCTGCCGTTCAAGGTGACGCCGGCGGTGCTGGTGCCGCGGCCCGACAGCGAGACTTTGATCGAAGCAGTGCTGTCGCTGCTGCCCGACCGTATGCAGCCCCTGCGGATCCTCGATTGCGGCGTCGGCTCGGGCTGTCTGCTGCTGACCTTGTTGCGGGAATATCCCCGCGCACAGGGCGTCGGCATTGATGCCTCGCCCGAGGCGTTGGCGGTGGCGGGCGCCAACGCCGAGCGGCTCGGCGTCGCCTCGCGCGCCAGGCTGCTCGTCGAAGATTGGCGGCAGGAAGGTTGGGTCGACAGGCTCGGCGGCCCGTTCGATCTGGTCGTTTCGAACCCGCCCTACATCGAGCGGGCGGCGATCGAAAGGCTGATGCCGGAAGTCTCTCTCTTCGAGCCGAGACTCGCTCTGGATGGCGGCGCGGACGGTATGGAATCGTATCGTTTGTTGGCGGCAAACGGCCGCAAATTGGTCACTTCCGGAGGCGCTTTCGTGGTCGAAGTGGGGGAAGGCCAAGCTATTGAAATACTGGGTCTTTTCGCCGCGGCCGGGCTCACGCCACGGGCGCCCTGGAAAGACCTCGGCGGCATTGAAAGGGTGGTCGCGGCGCACCATTAAAAGGTTGGCAATCCCCGGGATTGAGACTACGTTCCCTTCGCCCTTTAGGGGCATCGCCCGAGCCGGGTCTGGTATCCGAACTCGGAAGAGCAACCATCCCTCTGGACATCCAGCCGCGACGGCGCCCGGGAAGGGCAGGGGGAAGAAGCAACAAACACTCCGTCCGGCGAGCAACTGGCCTAGGTAATGAGACCAAACAATCGTCAGCGGTCGCGTGGCGGCCGCAATGGTGGTGGCGGCAATCACAACCATCACAAGCAACACCACCAGCACAATCCGAATCGGCCGCCCAATCGAAACCAGATATTCGACTCGAGCGGTCCCGATGTTCGTGTGCGCGGCAACGCCCACCAGGTGTTCGACAAATACCAGGCGCTGGCCCGTGAGGCTGCCGCCGGCGGCGACCGCATCATGGCCGAAGCCTACTGGCAGTATGCCGACCATTATTATCGCGTCATCCAGACCATGGGCGGCTTCACCCATCGCAACAATCAGGGCTGGGGCGACGGCGAGGAAGGCCAGCAGGGCAATCCGCAGCAACAGGGCCAGCCGAATGGCCAACAGGCCAACGGCGAGGGCGGCAACAACGGCTATGCGCCGGAGCACCGCCAGGGACCACCGCGCGATGAGCAGCACGGCGACAACGAGCCCGGCCTGGGCGGCGTGGCCTTCCTGCAGAACGGCCGCGGCGCTCCGTCCAACCAGGACCCGGCCGCGGAAGACCAGCCCGAAGTGCCGGAATTCACGCCGAACGGCCGTCGCGGCTAGCCGCCCGACAGTCGGAATAAGCCAATAATCGCAAGACCGTAGCCTTTATCCGGTCTTGCACCGCCGGGATCGCTCCCCATATCGACCCCAGGATGCCTCGTAGAGGGTCCGCTCTTTCGCCCGCCGCTGGACGGGGGCGCGAAATGAAAGGGTGAGCGATGAATCAAGAGAAGTACACCGACCGCATGCGCGGTTTCCTGCAGAGCGCCCAGATGCTGGCGCTGCGCGAAGGACACCAGCGCTTCATTCCCGACCATCTGCTGAAAGTCCTGCTCGACGACCCGGAGGGCCTCGCCGCCAACCTGATCGACTCGAGCGGCGGCGATTCGCGTGCCGTGCATCGTGCCGTGGAAGCCACCCTGGCCAAGCAGCCCAAGGTCGAAGGTGGCGGCGCGGGTCAGGTCTACATGGCGCCCGAGACGGCGCGCGTGTTCGACCAGGCCGAGGCGATTGCCGAGAAAGCGGGCGACAGCTTCGTCACCGTCGAGCGCATCCTGATGGCGCTGGCGCTGGCCAAGGGCACCGATGCCGCCGAGGCGCTTGCCAAGGCGGGCGTGAAGCCGCAGGCGCTCGAGAAGGCGATCGCGGCGCTGCGCAAGGGCCGCACGGCCGATTCCGCTTCGGCCGAGAGCAGCTACGATGCGCTCAAGAAGTACGCCCGCGACCTCACGCAGTCGGCGCGCGACGGCAAGCTCGATCCGGTGATCGGCCGTGACGAGGAGATCCGCCGCACCATCCAGGTGCTGAGTCGCCGCACCAAGAACAACCCCGTGCTGATCGGCGAGCCTGGCGTCGGCAAGACCGCCATCGCCGAGGGCCTGGCGCTGCGCATCGTCAACGACGACGTGCCCGAGTCGCTCAAGAACAAGAAGCTGATGGCTCTCGATCTGGGCGCGATGGTCGCTGGCGCCAAGTATCGCGGCGAATTCGAGGAACGGCTGAAGGCCGTGCTGTCGGAGATCGCCTCGTCCGAGGGCGAGATCATCGTCTTCATCGACGAGCTGCACACGCTGATCGGCGCCGGTAAGGCCGACGGCGCGATGGACGCCTCCAACATGCTGAAGCCCGCGCTGGCGCGTGGCGAGTTGCATTGCGTGGGCGCCACGACGCTCGACGAGTACCGCAAGCACATCGAGAAGGACGCCGCCCTCGCGCGCCGGTTCCAGCCGGTGTTCGTGGCCGAGCCCACCGTCGAGGACACGATCTCGATCCTGCGCGGCCTCAAGGAGAAGTACGAACTGCATCACGGCGTGCGCATCGCGGACGCCGCGATCGTCGCCGCCGCGACGCTTTCCAACCGCTACATCACCGACCGCTTCCTGCCGGACAAGGCGATCGACTTGATGGATGAGGCCGCGAGCCGCATCCGCATGCAGGTCGACAGCAAGCCCGAGGACCTGGACGAGCTCGACCGGCGCATCATCATGCTCAAGATCGAGCGCGAGGCGTTGAAGAAGGAGTCCGACACCGCGTCCAAGGACCGGCTGCAGAAGCTCGAGAAGGAGCTCTCGGAGCTCGAGCAGAAGTCCGCGGCGCTGACGGCCTCGTGGAAGTCGGCCAAGGACAAGCTTGCCGATTCCCAGAAGCTCAAGGAGCAGCTCGACAAGGCGCGTTCCGAGCTCGAGATCGCCCAGCGCAAAGGCGAACTCGGCCGCGCGGGCGAGCTCGCCTACGGCGTGATCCCCGACCTTGAGAAGAAGCTCAAGGAAGCCGAGGGGCACGAGGTGGCGGGCGGCAAGGGCGTGAAGGAAGAGGTCACGCCCGAGGACATCGCGGCCGTCGTGTCGCGCTGGACCGGTGTGCCCGTCGACAAGATGCTGGAAGGCGAGCGCGCCAAGCTGCTTCGCATGGAGGAGCAGGTCGGCAAGCGCGTCATCGGCCAGGACGATGCCGTCCGTGCCGTGGCGAATGCCGTGCGGCGGGCCCGCGCCGGCTTGCAGGACCCGAACCGGCCGATCGGCTCGTTCCTGTTCCTGGGGCCGACCGGCGTCGGCAAGACCGAGCTCACCAAGGCGATCGCCGAATTCCTGTTCGACGACGACCAGGCGATGGTGCGCATCGACATGAGCGAGTTCATGGAGAAGCATGCCGTGAGCCGCCTGATCGGCGCGCCGCCGGGCTATGTCGGCTACGACGAGGGCGGCGTGCTCACCGAAGCGGTGCGCCGGCGTCCCTACCAGGTGATCCTGTTCGACGAGATCGAGAAGGCCCACCCGGACGTGTTCAACGTGCTGTTGCAGGTGCTGGACGACGGTCGCCTGACCGACGGCCAGGGCCGCACGGTCGACTTCAAGAACACGCTGATCGTGCTGACCTCGAACCTCGGCAGCTCGCATCTGGCCGCGCTCAAGGACGGCGAACCCGCCGAGACCGTGCGCGAGGCCGTGATGGAAGAGGTGCGTCGTGCCTTCCGGCCGGAGTTCCTGAACCGTCTCGACGAAATCCTGCTGTTCAGCCGCCTCAGTCGCGCGAACATGACGGACATCGTGGAGATCCAGCTCAACCGGCTGCGCAAGCTGCTGGCCGACCGCAAGGTCGAGCTGAAGTTCGACGGCAAGGCCATGCAGTGGCTCGCCAACCGCGGCTACGATCCGGTCTACGGTGCCCGGCCGCTGAAGCGGGTGATCCAGCGCAGCCTGCAGAACCCGCTCGCGACCCTGCTGCTCGAAGGCCGGGTCAAGGACGGCGACACGGTCGAGATCGGCGTCGAGAACGGCGAGCTCACCGTTGCCGGCGAGCGTGTGCTGAGCGAGGCGGCAGACTAAGCCGCTTCGCTATTCACCGCCGATCGCGATCTGCGGCGGCCGAGGCTTCGCCTCGGCCGACTTGCCGTCGGGGCCCTTGGCTTCGGG
>Ga0335083_10011649_pt1 | contig 10561 bp, 7 predicted proteins | sample Lox_Sample_42_FD_206716 | JGI IMG/M metagenome (GOLD analysis project Ga0335083, IMG submission 206716) | Soil microbial communities from Loxahatchee National Wildlife Refuge, Florida, United States - Lox_Sample_4.2 | ecosystem: Environmental > Terrestrial > Soil > Wetlands | place: USA: Florida... | reverse complement strand
ATTCAGGGAGATGTTAACTTTGCCACGCGGCAGGGCTTCTCGCGCGGGAAGATTCCTGATGCCGGGACTATTGATGGGTTAGGGGCCATGAAGCAGATTCGAGTGATCGGCTCCAACCTTTATGCCTGTGGAGACCAAGGACAGGTATACAGACGAAGCTCAGCTGCATGGCAACATGCTGATGCAGGCCTTTTGGATCGCAATATTTCTGCAGCCGCCTTGGACTTGAATGGAATCGATGGCACCTCGGAGCATGATATTTATGTAGTCGGATTCCATGGACGGATCTTTCATCGGGACGCAAGGGGGTGGACAGAACTTGACTCTCCTACTAACTCACATCTAGAGCGCGTTCGCTGTGTATCAGAGAACGAGGTTTTCATTTGCGGTAACAGGGGTACATTCTTGCGTGGGAACGTTGCGGGCTTTAGAGATTTCAGTGTTGATGGGCTCCAAGCGCACTTTTGGGGCCTTGAGTCTTTTCAGGGCAAAGTTTATTTGGCCACTCTCGAAGGGTTGTACGTGTTTAACGGTACGGTCGTAGAGCCTTTGAGGACCGGACTCAAACCTGAAATCGGAGGATACAGACTCTGCGCGGGTGACGGTGTGCTGTGGTCGTTTGGGGTTGACGATTTGGCCTTCTTTGATGGTAAGACGTGGACCCGTGTGCAACACCCAGACAACCCTGCAATATCACAATAGAGCCGCACTAAGCCTCAGTGTTGTTCAAAGGAGCAAGTGCACATCGTGCATTCCCGCGTAGATTCTAGAATTATCGCAAAAGTTTTTGCCGTACTGTCACAACACGCCAGTGCCTCCCCTTTCCTGTGGCAACTGCGCAGTCGTGCGGTCGCTGCCCCTCACTTCGATCTCTCCGACCTTTCCAGCATTGACGAGCGTCTTGACGCTCACATCGACGGCCTCCGCATAGCCGACGAAGACGGTTGGCAGCTCTGCAAGAAGGAGCTACCCTGGGAAGAGCCCGGTGAGATATTTGCCGCTGCTGTCCTAGCACTCGAAAGCGGCGATCAATCCAAAATTCAATCCGTCCTGAAGGTTGTAACAAACAAGCCCGAACTCACCCGCGGCCTCATCTCCGCTCTCGGCTGGCTCGATTATAAACAGGCCGAACCATACATCAAGAACCTCTGCGCATCGCAACTACCCGCTCACAAGCGCATCGGCATTGCCGCGGCGGCAATCCACAGAAAAGATCCCGGCCGTCCCCTCTACAACGGTGTCCTCGATCCCGACCCGCTCCTCCGCGCCCGCGCTTTTCGTGGCACCGGCGAGTTGGGCCGAACGGACCTGGTCCCGCACATGCAAAGAGAACTGAACGGTAAAGAACCGAGCTGCCGGTTTTGGGCTGCATGGTCCACGGCGCTTCTTGTCGGATATCGCGAAGCCCTCGACACTCTGCTTTCGATCGCCGAATCGCCCAGTCCATATCGCGAACTTGCGTTGCACATGGCGCTTCGCCGTATGGATCTCAGAAGCGCGCACATCTGGCAACAAGCCCTCTCGCAGAAGCCACAAACCACACGTCTGGGGGTCATTGCCTCAGGCATCATTGGCGACCCGGCATTAATACCCTGGCTAACGCAGCAGATGAACACTCCTCCTCTGGCTCGCGTTGCCGGAGAAGCTTTCTCCATGATTACCGGCGTCGACATTGCTTATGAAGACCTCGATGCCGACAAGCCGGAAGGCTTCGAGGCCGGTCCGACAGAAGACCCGAAAGACAACAATGTGGAGATGGACCCCGATGAGCGCCTCCCCTGGCCGAGCGCCAGCCTGATTGCCGAGTGGTGGCAGAAGCACGGTGGCGAATTCCAGTCCGGAATTCGACACCTTCTAGGCAAGCCAATCAGCATGGATTCTCTGGAGCAAGCTCTCCGGATTGGGCGTCAGCGGCAGCGGGCTGCGGCAGCCCTCGAATTGGCAATCATGTGCCCGGGTTCGCCATTATTTGAGGTTCGTGCGCCGGGATTTCGGCAGCAGGAGATGCTGCAATTGGGTGCCACCAGATAACTCGAGAGTCGGGTTGTAAGCATTTTAGGAATTAAAATGACGCCGGTCTACGTCTCTGGCTTCTTCGCCCTGTTGGCAGCGATCTTCCTCATCCTCTCCTCTACCCGCGGCTCCCCCCTCACCCGCAAAATCTGGCGAAGGATCGGCATCATTTTCGCCGTAGTCGCTCTAGTGATTTTTGTAGTGCGACCCCGATAATCCCGCAATATTCTTGATGTCCTTTTGCTGCAATAAGATACAATGTTGCTCCAAAGGCGTAGCTCTGCCTAACGGAGACCTATGAGCCAACCAGCCGACACCGTATCATCCCTCACTCACGATCAACTGCCGCGGCTGCACAGCCTGACGGCGGAAGTACAGAAAGTTTGTCGCGGCCAATTGCGCAAATATCTCGACGCGCTGGCGCCGCTGTTTCGCCCACGGCGCGTGCTGGGCGATCGCATGGAGGGTGCCGGCAAGGATTCGGTTACCGGCGCTGAGCAGACGTTCGCAGAACTGCGTGAGATTTATTTCAAGGCCTGCGGCCGGCCTTTCGATTTGCGGAAGGATTTGCCATCGCCTCTGGAGTCGGTCGGCACTCAAATCGGCTTGTACGAGTGGGAGTACGTCTATGACGTCCGAACCGAGCGCGAATCCCGAAGCCTCACCGTAGTCTCGCCGCTCACTTGGGTTTTGACGTATCCCTCGACGTACTCGCTGTCGATGCTGCGGCAGGTGATGGCCGGCAAGCAAGAGCGCGATCCGGAGGGTGTCCGGTCGTTTGTACTCCGTTCGTGCCTCATGCATCTGCAGTTCGCAAAGCTGCCGGAACTGCAGGCGCTCTTCGAAGGCCTTCGTTACCATGTGGAAATTCGCAAGTCTCCTCAGTTGGGTGAACTGCCGCTGCTCACAGTTTCTGCGCCGATCCGGACGGTGCGTCCGGCAGACGACCTCTTGCTCGCTGCCACAGGATTATCTGGGCGCACTGGATTCGAAGAGGTCATTGACGATTACCAGGCGGCGCACATCGCCGATCCTCTGCAAGCGCAGATTTTGAAGGTACTCGACGCAACGAAATGAAATAAGGCAGCCGCGAAGAACTGAGATAACAGAGTCGTATGGGCAAAGGACAAAAGGTCGTTTGGACGAAGGGCATGTTCCTCATGCCCCAACATTTCCAGGCTCAGGATGAATACTTCGAGCAGGAACTTCAGTTCCGCGCTAATGCCTCTGCCTTTGCCAACTGGGGGTTGACGGGCATCGGGGTCGACGAGGCCAGTTTGACCAATGGGTTATTTACCCTTCGTCATTGCGAAGGAGTGCTGCCGGATGGCGTGACTTTTGAAATGCCCGTCTCCGACGAGCTCCCGGAAGGCCGGCCCGTCGAGGAGCTGTTTCCGCCTACGCAACCGGTACTCGATGTCTACCTGGCTATACCGCAGGCGCGACCGTCCGCTCGCAACTTCGCAGTCGCCGCCAAGGGGCAGGAAGCCAACAACGGACACGTGTCGACTCGCTATATCGCGGAGACGCGGGCTGTCGTTGACGCGACCTTGGGCTCAGATGAGAAACAGATTCAGGTGGGAAAAAAGTCATTCCGTCTCTTGTTTGGCGGCGAGGCCTTGGAAGGCTTCACGTCGATGCGAATCGCACAGATAAGCCGAAGTCCGGCGGGCACGTATATGGCGAGCCCGAAATTCATTCCGCCGTTGCTCAACATCGTCGCCAGTGATTATCTGATGATGCTTGCCCGCCGACAGGTCGAAGTGTTAACGGCCAAGAGCGCTTCGCTCGCTCTGCCCCGCAAACAACGCGGCCGCGATGTCGCCGACTTTACAACCACAGAAGTCGCGAATTTCTGGCTTCTGCACACCGTGAATTCCTACCTTCCGGAGCTCAAACACATTTGGAAGGTAAGACGCGGTCATCCCGACGTGCTCTACCGTGCCATGCTTCGATTGGCTGGCGCGTTAACAACTTTTACGATGACGCTGAGCGTTCGCGATTTCCCGGATTATGATCATGAAAATCTCGGCGAATGCTTCACTGCACTCGATCTTCGCGTTCGCGAATTGCTGGAGACGGTGCTCCCGTCAAAGTGTGTGACCATTCCGCTACAGCTCACGGATCGGCTTGTCTGGTCAGGCAGCATCACCGACGAGCGTCATCTCAAGGATTCACAATTTATTCTATCCGTGAGCGCAAATATGGCGGTGGATGAACTGATCAAAAAGTTCCCGCAGCTGACCAAACTGGCGTCTCCGAACGATATCCCGCGGTTGGTACGGAATTCTTTGCCCGGCGTCGTCTTACGGTACCTTACCTCACCGCCGTCGGCAGTTCCTGCCAAACTCGACAACCACTATTTTGGTCTTGTACAAAGTGGACCGCTGTGGGACGCAGTCACACAAGCTCGCGCGCTCGGCGTTTTTGTGCCCAGCGAAATCGTCGATCCCAAGATGGAACTGCTGGTTGTCTTGCCGTAACATGCATGTGATTCTATTGGGTTTGAGAGCAAGGAAAAATCTGGGGGCTCAGCCCGCAACCAAGGAAGCATCCGCATTTCCCGCCAACGTCCTGCCGCCTTCCGGCGGCGTCCGGACTAATTCCCCGGTCACATGCCTTCTCTCTTCTTCGCTACGACACTATTTATGTCTCACGGGAGAGCGTCTGAGCGAACGCGAACCGGCTAGTTTCCCGCACCTTCTTAGATCAGCGGCCTGACACTAATGAAAGCCGAGGGACGCCAGAGGCGGGGCCTGTTGTATCGGTACCTGTGCTGGTGCGCGGGGGTGCGGCCCATCAATCTCGGAGTGTGAGCTGAGTAGATCGGGAGCGCAACAGGAGCGGGACTGGCGAGCAGCTCACAAGAAGACGCACAAAATACAAACGTATCGGGGCGCCGCAAAGAGAGATTATCGGGTCGGGCACCCAACGACATCTGTGAACCCATCGGTTCCGTCGAAATCTGACTTCGCACTTCGCAAAAGAATAAAGGGTAGGCCGGCTGTCGGCCGATCATCCACTCTTTATTCAATCAACCTGAATATCCGTGCTTTGATGCGCAAGAGTGCGCCAGTTGTGTGCCTCTCTTGCGAGCCAAGGAGGAAACTCTATGGCTCGCAAAGTTGGGCAAATCATTGCACGAGGCGACCGCAGGTGGCTCATCCGGGTCAATCTGGGGCGTGGCACATGGATTCGCACGGCACGGATTTTCTCGTAACCTAATGCGCCGCCGGATTGCTCATGGTGTTACAGGCTGCATCGAAATCCGCCTTACTTCCCCAGCTAAGAGTGACCGACGCGTGCTCAATTCTCAGGCCGGAGCGAAATGCTTTAGACCAAGCTCCGCGATCATCCAGAGATACTTGCGGGCCGTGCCAATATCCGAAGAGATCGAAGTAGCCTCGGGTGGTGGTACCGAGCAGGGAGTCGCGTGCAGTCCGTCGTTCAAGAATGCGGAGGCTCATCAAGGCACCATCGGTGCTCCGCCATCCGCCGTACATCGTACCGCTCAGATCGAGGTATTGTGTCACGCCCCGTGAAGTGCACAGCAGCCCGTTGCCCTGTATGCCGCCTGTGGGTCTTAGGCCTTCAAAGCGAAGGCGCGAGGAATGCGAGGAGGGGAAGAGAGTGATGATCACCGGGTAGGTTCCACTCTTCGTAACCAGTTTGCCAGTGCCCGTCCAGTACAACAGCGGCGTCCAGCGCTCGCCGATATGAAGTGCCCAGGGATCCAGCAGCACCACCACCGCATACACGACGAGCAAGCAGACAATCAACCCCAGGACACCGAAACGCCCACGCAGTTTCCGTCGGACCGGGACACTAAGACCGTGGCTGAAGTTCGGCAAGCCTGCCCCTCTCTACTTGACATTGCCACAACTGGAACCCAACCACTTGGAGGTCCAATTGCCTTCCATGTTCATAGTGCGACCATTGCCATCCACGGTCGAATGGTAAGAGCCATTGAGGTGTTCCGGGTCAGCCGCCACCAATTCAAGCGTCCCGGTTGCATGCATACCCTGTGTCTCGCATACCATCTTCCCTTTGAGAGTTGTGCTCGTTGAGCTGACCACGGTCGTGGTGCAGTCCTCCGATTCGAGCAACTTCATTCTCTCTTTTTCCAGGTCCTCGCGGGTGACACAGTGCTTCTCGGTTTTCGTGCTTGTGTGTCCGGCTGAATTCGCCTTCATTCGCTCCTCCATTCTGGCTCGCTGCTCCGGTGTCAACCGGTTCAGCATTTCAGCTGGAATCGGCATCTCCCCTGTCCTTTGGATCGTTCGTGTGCTCTCCCAGAGGCCGGGTTTGATATTGAGCGATTGCAACTTGACCGTAGATTGCGCTGGCGCTGATTTTTGGGTTTGGGCCCAGAGAAGGTTTGCCGCGCCCGTAACCGTCAGCGGCAGAGCGAATGCGGCAAGTCCGAACAACAATGTGACGAATTTCTTCACGTGTTCCTCCTTGACAAATCACTGATGTCACTTGCGCGAGCAGGATGCGCGATCAAACGAGAGGGGTCAAGTGAAACGCAAATTAAACCGCTCTGACATGACAAACCTTTTGTATTGAGAGCTCTACAAAATCTGCTGACCCACGGAGTTGGGTCCACAAACAGGAGAATTCCGGGTTCTCTCAAGGATGCCAAGACATTTTCAAGCGAGATGGTATTTGGTGGCAGACCGTTATCTTCAATGCTATGATTCCGGCAAGTCTGGCGGGGACGGGTTCATGGAAAGCACGGCCGAGGTTGGTAGTGTGTTTCGCTTCGGGTTGTTCGAGGCAAACTCCACCAGTGGCACGCTTACACGCAGCGGTCTTCGGGTAAAAATCCAGGATCAACCCTTCAAATTGTTAATGCTGTTGCTGCAACGTCCCGGGGAAGTTGTGACCCGAGAGGCGTTGCGGCAGCAACTCTGGCCTGAGGGGACCTACGTCGATTTCGACGGGAGTCTCAATGTAATTCTCAAGCGCCTCCGTGCCGCCCTCGATGACGACCCTGAGAACCCGCGGTTCATTCAGACGGTCCCGAGGCGAGGATATCGCTTCATCGCCCCGGTTGCTGTAGAGAAACCAGAACAGGTTCCAGAACCAGCGCCTGGCGCCGTCACACCGGCAGTTGAGAGTCAGCAACCCTCGGCCGAGGCTTCCACGATCCCTATTCTTCCTCGTCCGAGCGTGAAGCTGCGCCATCCTTATATGTATGCGGTTTTAGCCACTGTCATTCTGCTGCTCTCGATCAGCACGGCTCTGGTTTGGCACTATCGACTGGGGAGCAGGACGACCGTATCTCCCTCGATCCGGATGCGCAGGTCCGTTGCCGTGCTCGGATTCCGGAATCTGTCGGGTCGCGCGGAAGACGCCTGGCTCGAGACAGCTCTTTCGGAGATGCTGAGCACCGAGCTTTCAGGCGGCGACAGGTTGCGACTTGTTTCCGGAGAAGATGTCTCGAACCTGCGAGTCTCTGCCCAATGGCCTTCGGCCGAATCGCTCGATCGCGGTACCTGCGCAAGGATCGGCAATGCGCTGAACAGCGACGTGCTGGTGCTGGGCTCGTACATGGTCATCGGCGCTGCCGAGCAAGGTCAGTTGCGGCTCGATGTTCGCATGCAGGATGGAAAGACGGGCGAAATCCTCGCGGAAACTGCAGAGGTCAGCAGCATGCAGGATTTGTTCCGTGTAGTCACCCGAGTTGGCGCGCAATTGCGCTCTCGCCTTGGCGTCGAACAATTGCAGGGGACCGAACAAGCCGAAGTGCTCGCTGCCTTGCCGCTGGATCCAGAAGCGGCGCGGTTCTATTCCCTTGGGGTTACAAAGTTGTGGCAGTTTGACGCGCTCGCAGCCAGGGACCTGCTCGAACAAGCCGCCGAAATCGATCCCAAGTTCTCCCTGGTACACGCCATGTTGGCGCGGGCGTGGGCGCAACTTGGATATGAGCAGAAGCACCAGGAAGAGGCCAAAAAGGCATTCGATCTTTCCACTGACCTGCCTCGAGCTCAGCGGCTGCTCATCGAAGGGGAATATTACGAGAGCCTGGGGAAACAGGAGCAGGCGGCGTCGGTGTATCACGCGCTTTTTGAATTGTTTCCGGACAACCTGGAATACGGTCTGCGGCTGGCCACGGTGCAGACATTAGCCGGTCACGGTACTCAGGCGATGGAAGTTGTCCGTGAGCTGCGGAGCCTGCCGGCACCCTCGTCCGAAGATCCGCGCATTGACATGGCCGAAGCGCGGGCCATGAAAGATGACAAGCCGATGGCGCTCGCATTAGCGCGGAGCGCCATGAAGAAAGCATCCGCGCGAGGACAGAAGCTGCTTTATGCGCTGGCAAGAAAAGACGAGTGCTCGGTTCTGAATTATAGTGAACACCCGGACCAGGCCCTGCCTTCCTGCGAGGAGGCGTTCAACCTTTTTCTCTCTGCTGGAAACAAGCTCGCTGCCATCGACTCCCTGCGCTTGATGGGAGATGCACTCGGGACTCAGGGGCATTATGAGCGCGCAATTGAAACCTACCAGCGGGCGCTGAACCAGCTAGAGGGTCTGGGAGAACACGAAAAAACAGGGGCCGTTCTGAATAACATGGCAGGCGGCTACGCGACGTTGGGAAAGCTGGATCGCGCAGAACAGCTATACCGGGCGGCGAAGGCCGAATTCGAGCAGAGCGGCGATCAAAATAATAAGGTTGTCGCGATGGGCAATATTGCGGATATCGATTATCTGCGAGGCAATCTGAAAGCGGCCGAGAAGTCATATCAAGATGCATTGAGGGCGGGATCGTCGCTGGAGAATGCCGATTCGGGCTGGTTGTCGTATCGCCTGGCGGATTTGAGCTTAGCCGAAGGGCAAGTTCAAGAGTCGCACCGTTTGGCGCAGCAGGCAGTCGATTATTACCGCTCGATCCATGGAGCGTATCAGTACCTGACCGGTGCGATGCTCGTGCTTGGCGAGGCGTTGCAGGCACAAGGCGATCTGGCGGGAGCGCGGTCACAATTTGAACAAGCGCTCGCGACCCAGCAAAAGATGGGTGCGCTGGAACAGGCAGCCGAGAGCCAAGCTGCACTCGCCGCGTTGGACATCGAAGAGGGGCGAAGCAAGGAAGCCGAGTCGCTGAGTCGGGCAGCAGTGGCCGAATTTGAGAAGGAAAAGAACGATCCGGATGCAAGCAGCGCGTACACGGTGTTAAGCCGATCCTTGCTCATGCAGGGCCAGCCGGAGGAAGCACGCAAAGCGGTCCAGCGCGCACTCGACCTCAGCCTCACTAATTCGGACCCTGCTTTGACACTGCCAGCCCAAATTCAGCAGGCACGGGTGGAGATGGGCTCGAAAGATGAGAATGCAAGTACGGCATCGGCGCTTCGGCATTTGAATTCGGCTATCGCCACAGCCAAACGGCTGGGCTATTACAACCTCGAAACCCAGGCGCGACTGGCGCTCGGCCAGCTTGAACTGAAGACCAACGCGTCATTGGGGCACAAACAATTGCAAACCCTTGCCGCAGAGACACGCAATCGGGGCTATGAGCTTGTCGCCCGCCATGCCGAGGCAGCGATGTCGAGCACGGTGGTTGCAGAAAACCGTTCATCCCATTAGAAGCTACTGCACAGTTTGGGTCTTGCAGTCTGTTCCCGCCCGGATTTCAGTTGAACGGCTCGCGGCAGCGCCTTACTCCGGCTTTGGTGTCGGTCCTCTCCCGGGTCATCCCCCGCTATAACCCGCTGACATAACAGAGCTTACGAAGTCACCGCCGTTTCATTTGCGTTTCCTTTGACGCCCGCGTTCCAGAGCTGTATTTCAGGCGCATGCGGTATGGGGGGCCGCCGTCCCAACCGTTGCTGAAACTGAGAGTTTCCGAAGAGGAGGACGGAAGATGCGCAAGGAAATCTTGATTCTCATGATCCTGCTGTGCTGTGCATGGCTACAGGCTCAAATTTCCCCCACTATGCCAGCTCCCAACCGGAATATGACGGGGACGGGGCCGAGTCCGCATCGGCCACCGGGGGAACATCCGGAAACCGTCGCAGGGACTGTCGAGGGTTTCGTCTACTGGGATGCAAACAGTATCAACCATATCCCGACGGACAGCTGCAGCGGACTGGCAATCACCGTCAGCGTCGGAAGCTCCTCAGGCGGGCCGCTGACTGCATACACGCCGCTCGGCACGCTCAGCAACAACTTCAAACATTTAGGCCAGGTGAAGGAATTCTTGTCCGGCGGCGGGATCAACGTCTACGACGTGTGCACCTATGCATACGACAAGGTCCCCGTGGGGCCGCCGCTGCAAGTGAAGCTCACGGTGACTCAACCCACCGCCTTTTCGCCGGTGTCGACACCTCAATACGAGATACTTGGCCCCATCACCATCATCAACGGGCGGTGCAACATGTTGCCCCGCATCGTCAACCCCAATGCCTCTGATCTGACTGGAAATTGGGGAAGCTGCCAGGACAAAGCGTACAACGTGAACTTCGCCATGCTGCACCCCGGCGCACTCGGCGCGGGAACGCCTCGCGGATCTGGAAATGTTCGAGTCGAACCTAAAGGTGCTCTTGCC
>Ga0335083_10011646_pt1 | contig 10562 bp, 10 predicted proteins | sample Lox_Sample_42_FD_206716 | JGI IMG/M metagenome (GOLD analysis project Ga0335083, IMG submission 206716) | Soil microbial communities from Loxahatchee National Wildlife Refuge, Florida, United States - Lox_Sample_4.2 | ecosystem: Environmental > Terrestrial > Soil > Wetlands | place: USA... | reverse complement strand
GTGAGGCTATTTTTTCGCGCCTGGCTGAACTGTGGCCGCGGGCAGAACGCAAGCTTGCGTGGCATCTTTGAGAGCTTTGTCCAAGGCGTCGCCCAGAAGGGTGAGTTCTCCCGGCGGGACGAGTTCTTGCATGCGCTCAAACAACTGACGTTCTTCTTTGCGAATGTGAGCCGACAAGAGCTGACCGAACTGAGAAAGGTCAGCGGCAGACATTCTGCCTGCTTCCGCCTTGGCAAAGCTTTCGCGCAGAGCCGCGTGATCTCCGAGTAGTTCCTCTACCAGCGGAACCAATTCCTTAAAGCGCCGGAGCGCCGGAAACACGACCTGCTCTTCCGCCGCGAAATGAAATCCGATTTCGCTTTGGAAATGCTGAGCGACCTCTGCCTGCCAGGCGGCCAAACCGGCGTCTCGAATGGGTGACGCGCGCTCGATACGAACACACAAAGCCAAGGCATGCTGGTGCTGCCGGGAAAGTGGAACCAGATTTTTGTCGCGCAGCATGACGCCGGCCTCAGGAGGTCCCGCGCAAAAGTCCTGGCACGGAAGCTTCATCCAACGTGTTCCCCGGTTCGACGGACGGCCGCACGGTCAGCCAATCGGTGCGCACGCGCTGCCATTCCTGAATCAGCATTCCATTGGCTTCGAAGAAGCTGCGAATGCGATAGCGTTCCCAGCCCGCGACTTCCTCGAGAATCGGGGCCAGCACGGCCATGGCGCTTGTGCTCAGGACGGTTCGCTTCGCGATTTGCGACACATCAGGCGACTCAGAGACGGCAATCGTGAGCCCGTCGCGCGAGTTGATGTGCAGCATGACATGGATGTCAGAGCTTCCATCCCCTGTGTAAATCACGTGGTCAGGGCCGGAGACTTGCTGTTCGAGCAAGCGATTGAGTACCGCAACTTTGCCGTAACCAGCTGTGGCACGCACGATTGTATCGATCTCACCGGAAGGCTTATAGCGAAACTCGGTGCCAAAAATGTGATCCGGCGGAACGATGTCCTCCAGGGCCGATAGAATCACTTCCACCGGAGCCGCCGACAGAACATAGAAATCGAATTGGTGGCCATCGATGCCCGAGTCGAGCAACTGGTAGAGCAGCTTGATGTCGCCCTTCAGGCGGATCCGCTTGCCCACTTCGCGGAGATGTTCTTTCCGCACCTTCGCTTTGAACTCCGGATCGTGCAGCAATAAGTACGCAAGCTCCGCGCCTTGCTGCACCAGGTTGATCTGGGCCATTCCTTTGGCCTTGCGCTCAAATTCCTCGGTGGGAATGCCGACCAGCTCGGCGAGCACGTAGCCCGAGTCGTTGAAAGTGAGCGTCTTATCGAAGTCGCTCGCGAAAATATAGCGTCTCAAAGGTTTGTCTGCCATAGCTATTGGATTCGCGCCAAAGCGCCACGCCCTATAAAAAGAATCGATTGCGATTATATGCTCGCATGGTTAGGTCCTTGTAAACAAAGCCTGGAACTCTTGGCGCTTTGAGATTTCAGCGTGTGGTGCCCTTGAAGGGCGGAAAGAGGGTGCCTTTACTAAATTCGTGGGCACGTCCAGAATAGAAGGTCCGGCACATCGGAACAATAGAAAGAGGATTTCTCATGGCAGTAGTGACAGGCGAACTGATTCGAGCGATGAACTACGTGGAAGACATCACGGCGACGTTGCGCCGGATTTGCATTTACATCCCCGGCATGAGCTCCGACGAGCGCAAGCGGCTGGCAGAGAGCCTGCGCGGCACTGTCTCCGCCGTCAACGCTGCCATCGCCGATCTGGAAAAGGCGGAGAAGTAAGTGGGCGGCGTCCAGACGATTGCAGTCATCGGCGCCGGTACCATGGGGCGGGGGATCGCGCACGCAGCTGCGTTAGGCGGATACCGCACCATTCTCGAAGACCTGCTGCCCGGAGCTCTGCGCAAGGCAGAGACGGAAATCCGCGCCAACCTCGACAAGGCGGTCGAACTGGGCAAGGTCCCCGCGCCCGATGCGGATTCGGCCTTCCGAAGGCTCGAATTCGCGGGTTCCGTCGAAGAGGCCGCACGCGAAGCGGATCTCGTGATTGAAGCGGTCCCCGAAGAGATGGAATCGAAGATCGAGATATTCACTCTTCTCGATAAGATTTGCCGGCCTACGACGATGCTGGCGTCGAATACATCGTCCCTGAGTGTGACCGAGATAGCCAGTGTCACTTACCGCGCGAAGAAGTGCGTGGGCATGCACTTCTTCAATCCTGTCCACAAAATGAAGCTGCTTGAAGTCGTGCGCGCGCTCGAAACGGACGAGGAGACGCTGGCCACCGCCGTCGAAGTCGGGAAGCGCATGGGCAAAGAAGTCGTGGTGATCAAGGAGTCGCCGGGTTTCATCACCAGCCGCATCAATGCCATGATCGGCAATGAGGCGTTCTATATGCTGCAGGAGGGCATTGCTTCAGCGCCCGATATCGATAAGGCGTTAAAGCTCGGGCTGAACCATCCGATGGGCCCGTTCGAACTGGTGGATCTGGTAGGACTCGATACGCGGCTGAGCATCCTCGAGTACTTGCACAAATCTCTGGGCGACAAATATCGTCCGGCGCCGCTGCTGGTGCAGTATGTGAAGGCCGGGCGACTAGGGCGGAAGTCAGGGCGGGGAGTATATGAGTATCCGGAAGCGCCCGCCAAACCCTGATAGGCTAAGGTTGCAGCCTGCTTTGCGTCGCCCTTGACGGCCGATGCGGCCGTAGCCGCGCGGTTTTATGTGACGCGGGCGTTGTGGCCGAAATTCAGGCCCGCCAAGGCGGCCACCTTTTCCTCTTCAACTCCTTTGCTCGCCACGAGAACGTGGAAGCTCTCACCCATACCGGCGGGAGTAACGAGGTGTTTCAGCTGTAGTGCTACCTTTGCCCGTTCCTGAAGCACGCGGCAATCTTCGAAGGCGTCGGCAAATTCATTTGTCTCGCCAACGCCCAGCAGAAATTGCGACTGCGTGATGATCTTCTGCGCCTGCATACCCTGCAGTTCGGCGACTGCTGCGAGTGCCGTGAAATTTACGTCCGCCGTAATGTCCTGCTCGCCCGGCGCTTCGTAAGGAGTGGTGCTCATCGAGTGCTTTCGGATTGCCTTCAGCGTCCCGCGATGCCGTCCCGCGAGTTGCTCTTGGCGCGTGTACCCGTAGTCGATGATCACCACGAATCCGCGCTCGATGCTGGCGAGGGCTCGCATTTGCATCTGGGACTGAAGTGGCACTTCGACCCGTTCTCCCGGTTCAGGATGGATCGAATAATGGTCAAGGAACTCGAGTTCCTCGGGCGAAGCCGGCGCCCAGGTCTCGATGAATCGTCCTTCGCGTGAGTCAATGCGCAGCGAGCCCTCGGAACTCAACACCTCAACCGGGAGTGCGTCAAAGAATTCGTTGGCGAAGACGATGTTGGGAGCAGCGGTGTCGCTGCCAGATTCCAAAACCGCTTTCCCGGCTTTCAGGTGACGGCTGAGAATTAGCCGAATCCGCTCGCGTAACGCGGGGGACCGCTCGTCCAGCACGTATTGCAAAGCATGGAAGAAGGCGGGAAACTTTTTCCCCGACCAGTCCAGCACATCCTGCGCGAACAAGCCACGCCCGGGACCGAGTTCCTTCAGTACGATCTGTTCGGGTGAGCCCAAAACACGCCACATCTCTTCGAACTGCCGGGCCAGCAGCCGTCCGAAGACGGCGTGGACGTCACTGGATGTGTAAAAGTCGCCAGCCTTGCCGAACTGTGCGGCGTTGCGCGAGTAATAGCCAAGTTCTGGATGGTAAAGGCACATCTCCATGTAGCGCGAGAAGGGAAGCGGGCCACATTTGCGGATCTCCTGCTCGATCTCTTGGCGGAGCGCGCTCACAGTCCCTTCCGTTGCCGGTCGGCGCGGTCCTGCGGGGTGCGGACGAACATCTCGACGAAATAATCGTGCAGCGCATCGTAGAGTTGACGCTGAAAGCCCCACTCGAACTGGGGATCGTCCAGATCGCGCGGGTGCAGGTCGAAGTAATAGGTGTGAACGGGGATGCTCTCGTCCTTGAACTTGATAATCACCTCGACGCCGTCTCCCTTGGCACGCGCAGAGAAATTCAGCAAGGGGTGCTCATACAGGCGTAGTTGCGCCAGGACGCGATCGATGCGGGAATGGGTGGTTTCAGGCACTCCGAGATTCTAGCGGAGGAGGAAGACCTTAACCACTGAGGAGCCTAACCGATCCTCTGGTGCCTTACTCGTACCGCAGGGCTTCGATTGGATTGAGCCGCGCGGCTTTGATTGCGGGCAACATGCCACTGATGATGCCGACGAAACTCAGAATGGCCGTCGACCAGATCAGCGTGGCGGAATCGATGTAGAGGTGAATATCGCCTTCGCTCGCGTTGTCTTCAAATGCGCTCCACAGCGTGAGCGATCCCACAGACCAGGAAACCAGATAGGCCAGGATCACTCCCAGCAGCCCGCCAAGCGCTGTAATCACCAGCGCCTCCGAGAGGAACTGGAAGAGAATATGCCAGCGGTGCGCGCCCAAGGCCTTCTCTACGCCGATTTCGCGCGTCCTCTGCGTGACGGACACCAGCATGATGTTCATCAGTCCCACGCCGCCAATCCCCAGCGTGAGCAGTCCGATGAAGCCGAGCAGGATTTTGATTCCGGTTGAGATGACCTGCAAGTCCATCAGGTCGGCGAAGACGTCGAACACAAAGATGGCGCGATGGTCTTTCGGATCGAAGCTATGGTGGAACGCCATGGACTCGCGCACTCCCTTCACGACCTTGTCATGGTCGCCCTCGTACTCCATCACGATCGAGCTTAAGTAGTACGTATTCATCAGGTCGCTCATGGCGCTGTAGGGAACGTAGACGTGTTCGTTGATGTTGTCGTCCCCGTTCTGGACCTGATGCTTGAGCACGCCGACGATTTGGTACGAAATGCCATCGAGGCGCACGTTCTCTCCCAGGGCGTTCTGGCCAGAGAATAATTTCTTCTTCGCATCGGAGCCGATTACCGCGACGCGTGTGTGCGTGTAGTCGTCGGCCTCGCTGAAGAAAGTTCCTTCCGCGACATCCATCTTGCGCATCCGGCCGTACGAGGCGTAAACGCCGCTGACTCCGTAGTTCGAGCTGCGGGTGCCAAATGCGACCACGCAATTCTTGAATGCTTCTGGTGAAACCCGCTTCAGCAGCGGAACTTCGGCTCGGATAGAGTCGAGATCGTTGATCGTGAGGCGAACCTGGGTCCCAGCCTTCGTGCCTCCTGCTTGCAGCTCGGTCCGGCCCGGAAAGATGAAAACCAGATTGGTGCCAAAGGATCGAAACGCAGACCACAACCCGCGCTCAAAGCCGGTGCCGTACGCCAGAAGAAGCACGACCGTCGCAATGCCCCACGCCATTCCAAGCATGGTAAGTACGGTGCGGCGCCGGTTATGGCGCAGCGCGTTGTAAGCCTGAGTTGCGAGATCGACGATCATGAAGCAGCTCCTAGCTTCTAGCTCTTAGCTTGAGGCCTTCGTTTCGGGACGGTCATTCCAATGAGTTACGAGACCGCTTTACTCTTGTCGCAATGCTTCTACCGGCGGCAGTAAGGCTGCCTTGCGCGCCGGATACAAACCTGCCGCGATGCCTGCAATCGCCAGCGAACCAATCGCGGCTATCGCCGACGCAGGAATAATGCGTGGCGTGTCAAAGCCCTCCGGCGACGGCAGCATGGCCAGCAAGGTTACGAATCCGGTTGCGATGGCCAATCCGATTCCACCGCTGAACGCCGTGAGGAACGCCCCCTCGATAAAGAACTGCGTCAGGATCGCGCGATACGTCGCGCCCAGCGCCTTGCGCAGGCCGATCTCCTTCGTCCGCTCCGTGACAGAAACCAGCATGATGTTGATGATTCCGATCGCACCCAGCCCCAGGGTGACTACGCCCACCACGCCCAGGAACCAGTCCATGGCATCGAAGATTCTCCCCACCCGCTTCATGTTTTCGATAGTGTCCCAATCCTCGAACGCATCCTGCAGCTTGGGACTGAATCCGTGGCGGCGCGCAATGATTTGGTGAATTTCGTCTTTCGCCTCGGCGTGCAGATCCTTCGTAATCGGGCGATAGTTCAGGAATGAGATCGCGTCCTCGGAATTTGCCTTGGTCATGGGGAAGAGGTCGCGCATGGTTTCGATCGGGATGAAGATGCGAGAGTTCGTGCCGTTATTTCCGTCGCGCCCGACTTTGGCAACCACACCCACGATGTCGAAAGTAATTCCATTCAGCAGAATCGTCGAGCCAACGGCCGGGCGTCCGGGAAACATGTTCTTGAGCAGTTCCCATCCCACCACTGCCACACGGCGGCGCTCGGAGTTGTCCTGGTTGTTGAACCAGCGTCCCGGTTCCACAGGAACGTTCCGAATCTGGTTATAGTCGGAGGCCACGCCGAACACCTGGCCATTCGTCGATCCGTAATCGCTGACCGCACGAATATCCTCGCGGTTCAGCACCGGCGAAAGCGCTCCCACGAACTGAGCCTCGTTCCGGATCGCCAGATAATCCTTGTAGGTAAAGTAATAAAGCTGCCCAGATTGCGTGCTTCCCTCAACGGCTGGAATGCGGCCGGGAAACATAAACATAATGTTTTGTCCCAGGGTGGCAAGCTGCTTTTCCTGACCGCTGCGGAAGCCCTCTCCCAATCCCACCAGCAGGAGCAACGAACCAACGCCCCACGCGATCCCGAACATGGTCAGGAAAGATCGAAGCTTGTGTGCCCAGAGCGTGGACAGCGACTGGCGGATGATGTCGATAAGCATACGCATAGGGATACACGAAATCATGCCCCCACGCCTCCGGGGAGGAGCGTGGGGGCACCCGGGTAACGTTCAGGCGAGGGGTCTCAATCCCGCCCAACCATCTGATCAGATATACGCAGCCGGGTCCGGTAAAGTTCCCTGCTGGCGTGTACATACCTTAGACCCCGGTGAGGGGAAAAAGGTTAGCCGACGGACCATCCCTGGCAGTACTAGGAACATGGTTGAAGTCATGGGATCATTTGGCCGATACATGTCAGGAGATCTGACAGATGTTGGAGGTGCGCCCTTGTGGCAGGAAAATAATAGTGCGAAGGGCCGTTCATTTGCCGGCGTGCACCAGGAGCAACACAGCAGTCAAGCAGTCGAGTATGTCGTTGATGTCGAGAGTCACCTGGTCAGGGTAAAGTTCGGGAAGAAACTGGCCTTTGGCGACATCGAGCGATACGCAAAGCTATTGCAGCTAAATCCACAATTCCGGCCAAGTTATGCCGAGATCGTCGACCTGACGGAGGTCGAGGAACTCGACCTGGACGCGGAAGAGTTCCTGAAATTGGCGGACAAGGTCGATCCCTTCTCGCCGCAAGCCAAGCGTGCATTCGTCGTGCGGACCCTATTTCAGGGCCATGCTGCTGGCATGCACAAGGTCCTTCGCCCGCAGAGGAACATAGAAATCTTTCATACCGCCGAAGAGGCTGAGTGTTGGATCGGGGCATGGTCCCGCTGGGACCGGACCTCACCCCATCATCGTGGGTAGAAATAAGCCAGGTTATCGAATCTCAGCCCGTCACCACCCTGCAGGTCGATCACAACACGCGACGAGGGCTCTTTCCAGGCCGTTCGAACGCGCCGTAATTCACCCGGTCGTAGCATCGAAGCCACCTCGGGCGCATTGCCGCTGCGGATCGTGACGATAGCCTCGGCAGAGCCACCGTTGTATACGTCGATTCCGGCGAAAACGCGAGGCGAATGGAAAGCGATCTCTCGTGGCCCTGGGTCTCGATTCGCCGGAATCAGGTTGAACGTTCCAAACTTCCCTCCGGGAACTCCGATCTTCCATTCGCCTTGAGGCCAGTCGACCACACCACACGGATACGCGCCCTCAAGCGCAGTACCAGCGCGGAGGTGTGGGTCGTCAAATGTTACATATAGAGGAGGAGCGCTGCCGCCAGTGCCTTGAATGTCGATGTCGCGTGCGCCGTCATGGCGAATGCGAAGAACGTGCGTCGCTTCGTCAAAAACGAATCCCGATCCGTCGGTCGGCAGGACTTGCTTTCGCGAAATGGGACGCCCGCCAGCCATCACAGATTCAGGGACGAAGTTCAGCCGAAGTACGTCGATCGATTCAGCATCAAAAGTCGAATAGGTTACCGACCCCTGGCCGTAGCTCATCCTCGTAACAACGGAAGAAGATCCCAGCAGGTGCGACTCATCCGTCGGCGCCCACTCTGGGACAGCCCAAAATGCGTCCATCAAACGCCGGGGGCCGTCGGCGAACTGGTCCGTAAACCACCATTGATTCTCGCCAAACGGGGAGTGCGCGCCGCCAGGAAGTCCTTGGAAGTAAGTCACCCAGTTGAAGGACCGGAAAGCGGCCTCGCGGTATTCGGGATCTCCAGTGTTGGCATAATACAGCGCTTCCACAGCCGCGAGACGCGAGGTGTGGCTGTCGCAGCATTGATTCGGCAGATTGCAGCAGAAGTGGACGCCGTCACCCTGTTCCGTGGTGACGGTTGCGCCATGCACAACGTACTTCGGCCATTTCGGCGTAGTCTTAACCCAGGCAATGAGTTTCCGCGCGTGTTCCTTCCACTGGGGATCCTTCTCTGGGTGCAGCAGCACGTAACGCGCAAATTCCAGAGGGATGACCTGGTTCATGTTTTCCATGCTGGGCACGACGTCCTCGAAATAGCCGACCCAGACATTGTTGGTTAATGGATACGTTTGAAACCAGCGCCACGCCCCCTCACGGACGCGCGCATATGCGGCCACATCGCCCTGATGCAAGCGCGTCAGTTCGTCGAAGAGCATGATCGGCTCAATCACATTGGCAGAATACGGTCCCATGGGTCGGCCCTCGGTGCGGCCATCGCGCGCATAACATCTCACCGGCCAGGGTGAGTGTGTTTCGTCGCCGCGCTTGTAGTTCTTCACTAGAGCGTCGGCGCACAGAATGGCCGCGCGCAGGTACTTCGTGTTGCCGGTCATTTCATACAATCGCAGGTACGCGTACCCGTCTTCCCCGACCACGTGCGGCTCAATGTAGTCCTTCCCGTGCGAACTCCAGCCGGTGTAGCGTCGCGCTCCCGGATCGGCCGATGCATAGGGCACCTGCGCCCACACGTAGTCCGCCGGAGTTCTGCCGTTCTCCAATTCGTAATCTACGAAGTCCTGAAGGAACGTAAGGGTTCGAGCGTCACCAGTGTAGGGATAGAGATGCTCGATGAAACCCTGCAGCATGGCGCGTAGATATCCGGTGGAGTTTGCCCAGGTCTGATCGGGAATCAACTCATAAGTTGTTCGGTCAAAGTCGAAGCAACAGTGGAAGTAATAGAGTCGCTGCCGGTTGTACTGATCCCAGAGGATGGTCCATTGCGAAAGAAAATGCGACGAGTAGGAATAGCCAATGTTGTCCGGCATCGGCCAGGGCAGCAGTTTTCCTTGTGCATCCAGTTCGACGGGCCTTCCCGCGATGGTGGGCTCGTCCACCGTGGAGACCACAGAAAACGGCTTCTCTTGAGCGATGGTTGCGGCGCTGAGAATCAGGGTGAATGCGACCCTGAGAACCTGAGCGGTTCGCGGCATAATTCCGACTCGCACAAATTTTGTCCGACTCTCGATCGCGGCTGCTTACGCGTTTCTTATTGAGAGTTCCTACTGCTTTTCTTTGGGGCGCTCGTAGGCTTTTTGCAGATATTTTCGGGCCTCTTCCAGAGCTCCAAAGGTGTTGTCGTTCGTTTGCAGAGCCTGGCGGTACTGTCCAACCGCGCGTTCGCGCTGGCCGGTGATGTCAAATATCTTGCCCAGCTGGATGTGGCTCCAGACCTCAGTCCAGCGCGGCTCGCCATCGCCGTCGATGGCTGCACGGTAGGCATTGGCGGAGGACTGGTAATTCCGTTGGAAAAAGAAGACCTCGGCGATGCGGTAATGGGCGAGCGAACTGTTCTTGTTGAGGTCGAGGGCTTTATTGAATTCGAGGAGCGCGCCCGACAGATCTCCCTGTTGTTGCATTGCTTGACCGCGCAGGATCGAAGCGCGCAACTTCACGTCGGTAGAATTCGTCAGTACATGGTGGTCAGGATCCACGGTAATGCGCCGCGGACGTCCGAAAGTTTCAATCGAAAAGGGCGACGTCGTGCCCACAACTTCAATGCGCTTGTTCTCGGTTTTTCCGTCGGTGTCAATGCGCAAATCCACTGGCATTCGGAACAGATCGAGATCCTGAGCGATCTCGCCGGTAACGCGGAAGCCCGGGGATCGTTCCTGCTGGGCTTGCGGTTCTTTGGCAAAGTTTCCGCCCAGACGGTAGGTTGTGTATTTCACTTTGAACTCAGGAGCGCCCGTGGAATCAAGCCACTGCGAGAAGAACCAGGTGAGCTGTTCGCCATAATTTTTCTCGGCAATTTCCTTAAAGTCATCCATACTTGCCGACTTGCCCGCGAACTCGGTGGCAAAGTCCCGCATCGTCTTGTTGTACTTGTCTTCGCCCAAAACCCAGCGCAGCATATGCAGGATCATCGCGCCCTTGTCGGTAGCCAGCGACTGGAACTCGGTGGAGAACATGTCGAGTTT
>Ga0335083_10011643_pt1 | contig 10565 bp, 8 predicted proteins | sample Lox_Sample_42_FD_206716 | JGI IMG/M metagenome (GOLD analysis project Ga0335083, IMG submission 206716) | Soil microbial communities from Loxahatchee National Wildlife Refuge, Florida, United States - Lox_Sample_4.2 | ecosystem: Environmental > Terrestrial > Soil > Wetlands | place: USA: Florida... | reverse complement strand
CGGTGTAACCAGTCCGGGTCGAGATAACGCCGGGGAGCTTGCGGACGAGTTCCTGCACGCCCCAGAAGCAGCCGCCGGCCAGGATTGCCTTCTCCGTGCTCATGACTGTGCTCCGTCCTCGAAGAGCTTGCTGTAGTCGCCGTAGCCTTCCTTCTCGAGGTCGTCGAGCGGGATGAAGCGCAGCGCCGCCGAGTTGATGCAGTAGCGCAGGCCGCCGTCGGCGGGCGGCCCGTCGGGGAACACGTGGCCGAGGTGACTGTCCCCGTGGGCCGAACGGACCTCGGTCCGCACCATGCCGTAGGTGGTGTCGGAGTGCTCGATCACGTTGTCCTTCTCGATCGGCACGGTGAAGCTCGGCCAGCCGGAGTGGCTGTCGTACTTGTTGACCGACGCGAACAGCGGCTCGCCCGACACGACGTCGACGTAGATGCCCTGTTCCTTGTTGTCCCAGAACTCGTTCCTGAACGGCGGCTCGGTGTCGGCCTGCTGGGTGACCCGGTACTGCTCCGGGGTCAGCTTCGCGATCGCCTCGGGATCCTTGCGGTAGGTGTCCGCCACGATAGCTCCTTCACTAGGGGCGCGGCCCGTTGGATGCGGGCGCGCGGCGCGAGGGGCGCCACGGGTGCAACCACGCAGGAGGCTCAGCTATTTCACGTCGGGCGGCTGGCCCGTGGCGACCGGGCGCACCGGCCGCCTGAACGGCCGACGCGCTCACGGCTGACTGACCGTACAGACAAGTTGACCGAGAGTTCCGAGATGCTGGCCAGCGGGCCAGCGGAGCACTATGGTAGGAACCCACCGGCACAGCCGGTAATCAGGACGGCGCGTCCGCTGACTGCCTGCACGGGAGGGCTACATGCGGGGTGCGGAAGTTACCGGCCAGCCCGAAGAGCGGGGTCCGGACCTGGTCGTCATCGGCCACGTGGGCACGTCGATCGTGCACGTCGGCGCCGGCAGCCGGACCACTACCGGCGGCTCGGGTTACGCGGTGGCCGCCAGCGCCGGCGCGCTCATCGGCCGCCGGGCCGGCCTGGTGGCCGCGGTGGGAAAGGGCTTCGACCTCGCTCCGCTGCGGAGCCGGCAGGTCGACCTGGACGGCGTCACCGAACTGCTCGGCCCGTCCGCCAAGCTCTGGGTCCGCGAGTTCGACGACGGCAGCCGCTCGTTCAGCGCCGAACTCGGCGTCGCCGACGCTGTCCGGACCGCGACCTTCCCCGCGCGCTACCTGGACGCGTGCTACATCCACCTCGGCACGGCGCCACCAGACCAGCAGCTGACCTGGCTGGAGTATCTGCGCGAGCGCGGCTGCCGGGCGCACATCTCGGCCGATATGTTCGGGCACTACGCAGCCACCTACCCCACTGCCTCGCGCGAGGTGTGCGACGGCGTCGACCTGATCTTCATGACCCAGGCCGAGTACGACGGCCTGTACGGGGACGCCCAGCTCCCGGTGCCCAAGGCGCCGCTCATCATCAAGCGCGGACCTTCCGGCGCCCGCCTCATCGTAGACGGCCATCCGCAGGAGGCGGAGGCCGCGGTCCCGCAGCTAGTGGACTCGACCGGCGGCGGCGAGGTGCTGGCCGGGGTGTTCCTCGCGCTGCGGGCCGGGGGACTGCCGGAGCGCACGGCGCTGCAGTACGCGGTCCGCGCCGCGGCCAGTTGCGCCGCGGATTACGGCGTCACCGGCGCGCACCTGACCGCGGAGCTCGAGGTCATCCGCCACGAGACCGGGGAATACAGCCCCGGCTGATAGCCTTGCAGCAGAGGCGGTGATCATTCGCCGCTGCTCCGCGGGCGAGCCGCCCGCAGGTCGCGCCCTTGTCGTTTACGTCTGTCGAGCATGCGACCCGCCGAACTATCGATGGAGTTTCCGCATGCCGCACAGTTCCAGGCGTCCGCGCGCGTCTTCCGACCGCCGCGGCCGTGGTCGCCCCCGGCGAAGTGGTCCCGCCCGGACCGCCAAGCCGCGGCCGGCCGGACCGCACGCCGAGCTTGATCTCGCCCTGGACACGGCCGCCGCGGCGCCGCAGCCGGCCGCGGTCACGTTCGCCCAGCTCGGCCTCGATCCCCGGCTGGTCCGGGCGCTCGCGGCGCGCGACATCCACGAGCCGTTCGCGATCCAGGCCCGGGCGCTGCCCGATGCGCTGGCCGGCCGCGACGTGCTCGGCCGCGCCCAGACCGGGTCCGGCAAGACGCTGGCCTTCGGCTTGCCGCTGCTGACCCGGCTCGCCGGCGGGACCGGCCGGGAGAAGGCCCCTCGCGGTCTGGTCCTCGTCCCGACCCGGGAACTCGCCCAGCAGGTCGCCGACGCGCTCGCCCCGCTGGGCCGCAGCATCGGCGTGAGCATCACCACGGTCTACGGGGGCGTGTCGATCAGCAGGCAGATCACCAGCGTGCGCCGCGCCGATGTCGTCGTGGCGACGCCGGGCCGGCTCATCGACCTGCTGGAACGGCATGCCCTCACCCTCTCCGGCATCGGTGTCACCGTGCTCGACGAGGCGGACCACATGGCCGACCTGGGCTTCATGCCCGCGGTCACCCGGATTCTCGACCAGACGCCGGCCGACGGCCAGCGGATGTTCTTCTCCGCGACCCTCGACCGCGGGGTCGGCGAGCTGGTGACCAGCTACATCAGTGATCCCGCGCTGCACGCGGTGACGTCCTCGGCAGATTCCGGGCCCGCCGAGCACCGGGTGCTGGTCCTGTCCGCGCAGGACAAGGTGCCGGTCGCGGCCGAGATCGCCAGCGGCCCGGGGCGGACGCTGTTCTTCGTCCGCACCAAGCACGGCGCGGACCGGCTCGCGAAGCAGCTGTCCCGGGCCGGCGTGGAGGCCGCGGCCATCCATGGCGACCGCAACCAGAGCCAGCGGCAGCGGGCGCTGGACGCGTTCACCGCCGGGCATCCCCGCGTCCTGGTCGCCACCGACGTCGCAGCCCGCGGCATCCACGTGGACGACGTCGACCTGGTGGTGCAGTTCGACCCGCCGAACGACCACAAGGACTACCTGCACCGTTCGGGCCGGACCGCCAGGGCCGGCGCCTCCGGCACGGTCGTCGCGCTGGTGGAGCCCGGCCAGGTACGTGATCTCCGGCGGCTGCATGAGGCAGCAGGCGTCACCGCGGCCAGTCACGAGGTCGCGGCCGGGCATCACGTGGTCCGGCAGATCGCCGCATCGGGCACGCCCGTTCCGCCCGCTCCGCCCGCGCAACCCGCACGAGCTGCACGACCTGCACGACCTGCCCGGCCCGCGCCGCTCAGGCCGCCTGCGTCTCCTACGCCGGCGGCCACGGGCCGACCGGCAGGAACGGCTCGTCGCGGGGAAACCGGCCGCGAGGGAGACAACGGCCACCGCGAGAGTCAAGCCCGCGGCAGAAGTCAGCCCCGCGGAAGTCAGGCCCGCGGAAGTCAGGCCCGCCGCAGACCCCGCGTCGCGGCCGGCCGCCGGGAGGGCGGCCCCGGCGGCGCCGCCCAGCCGGGGTGGCGGTCCCATCGGCCCCAGCAGGCGCACGGAACCCGGCACGCGAAGAAGTCGGCCTGAGCCTACTGCCGTTGAGCTCACGCTGCCGCGTGACTAACGTCTGGTCATGGGCTCGGTTCCGCCCTGCTGGTGCTACAGAGGTCCCGGCGACTGCAGTCACGACAGCGGACAAGAGGCTCTGGGGTACCACCGGCACCGCCGCGCGATGATCACGCCCGGGAACAGACTGCGGCATAATTTAGTTGCTATATAGCAAATAAATCGGCGCGGTACCGGATCCGGACGGCTGGCGGCCCCGAGCGGCTGACGGCCCGGCGGCGGATCGCGCCACGTCATGCCTATCTGCTCCGGAGGAACACCCGTGCTGTCCGTTTCATCCCAGCCCCGCACCGGGGCACCCGCCGCCGGGTCCCGGTACAAGTGGATCGCGCTGTCCAACACCACGCTGGGCATGCTGATGGCCACGGTCAACTCCTCCATCATGCTGATCGCGCTGCCGGACATCTTCCGCGGCATCGGCGTCGACCCGCTGCAGCCGGGCAACACCACCCTGCTGCTCTGGCTGCTGATGGGCTACCTGGTGGTCACCGCGGTGCTGGTGGTCAGCTTCGGGCGGCTCGGCGACATGTTCGGCCGGGTGCGGATGTTCAACCTCGGCTTCGCGATCTTCGCCTTGTTCTCCGTCTTGCTGTCGGTGACCTGGATGCACGGCACGGCCGCGGCCTGGTGGCTGATCACGATGCGTATCCTGCAGGCCGTCGGCGGCGCGATGCTGATGGCCAACTCGAGCGCGATCCTGACCGACGCGTTCCCGGCCCGCGAGCGCGGGCTGGCGCTCGGGCTCAACCAGGTGGCCGCGATCGCCGGGTCGTTCATCGGGCTGGTGCTCGGCGGCATACTCGGCCCGATCAGCTGGCGTTACGTCTTCCTGGTCTCGGTCCCGTTCGGCGTGCTCGGCACTGTCTGGTCCTACCTGGAGCTGCGGGAGCTGGGCGTCAGGCGACCCGCCGCGCTCGACTGGTGGGGGAACGTGACCTTCGCCGCCGGACTGATCGCGGTCCTGGTCGGCATCACGTACGGCATCCAGCCCTACGGCGGGCACACGATGGGCTGGACCAGCCCGCTGGTGCTCGGGCTGATCGCCGGCGGCCTGGCCGTGCTCGCGGTGTTCTGCGTGATCGAGATTAGGGTCGCCGAGCCGATGTTCCAGCTCTCACTGTTCCGGATCCGCCCGTTCACCGCGGGCAACCTGGCCAGCCTGCTGTCCAGCCTGGGCCGGGGCGGCCTGATGTTCATCCTGATTATCTGGCTGCAGGGCATCTACCTGCCGATCCACGGCTACAGCTTCGAGCGGACCCCGCTGTGGGCCGGGATCGCCATGCTGCCCCTGACCGTCGGCTTCCTCATCGCCGGCCCGGCCTCGGGCTGGCTGTCCGACCGGTTCGGCGCCCGGCCGTTCGCCACCGGCGGCATGCTGGTGGCCGCGCTCTCGTTCGTGCTGCTCGAGCTGCTGCCGGTCAACTTCGAGTACTGGCAGTTCGCGCTGATCCTGCTGATGAACGGGATCGGCATGGGCCTGTTCGCCTCGCCCAACCGGGCCGGGATCATGAACAGCCTGCCGCCGGACCGGCGCGGCGTCGGCGCGGGCATGAGCGCGACGTTCCAGAACTCGGCCATGGTCCTGTCCATCGGCATCTTCTTCACGCTGATCATCCTGGGCCTCGCCTCGTCGCTGCCGGCCACCCTCAGCCATGGCCTGGTGGCCCAGGGCGTGCCGTCCGCCGACGCGGCCCGGCTGGCCGCGCTGCCGCCGGTGGCGATCATGTTCGCCGCGCTGCTCGGCTACAACCCGATCGGCACGCTGCTCGGCCCGGCCCTCGGCCAGCTGCCCGCCAGCCACGCCGCCTACCTCACCGGCCACACCTTCTTCCCGTCGCTGATCTCGGCGCCGTTCCAGCACGGCCTGGACATCGCGTTCGACTTCGCCATCGCGGCGTGCCTGGTCGCGGCGGTCGCGTCGCTGCTGCGCGGCCGCAGGTACGTGCACGAGGAGCACGGCGCGGCCGTGGCACCGGCACTGGCACTGGCACCGGCACCGGCACCGGCACCGGCACCGGCAGACGACGACGCGGCACGTCTGGCGTCGCAGTCCGCCGGCTAGGCGCCGACGACGACCTGGAAGGTGGCCAGGCTGGGGTCCTCGGCGTAGGCGATCCGGCCTCCGTAGCCCGCGACCTCGCGCAGCGCGGCCAGCGCCTCGGCGGTGATCAGCTCGCCCGGCGCCAGCACCGGCACGCCGGGCGGGTAGGGGGCGACGAGCTCGGCGCTGATCCGGCCGACGGCGGCGCTGGCCGGGACGGTCTCGTTCGGCGCGAAGAAGGCCTCCCGCGGCGCCAGCACCGTCTCTGGCCGGACCGTCCACGAGGCGGTCGCGGCCGGGCGGCGCGGCTCGCCGCGATGCCGCTCCACCGCGGCGATCAGCTCCTCGGTGAACTTCGCGATCTGCTCCTCGTCGTCGGCGATGGTGACGATGGGCACCACGGTGTCCCGGTCGCCCATCTCCACCGGCATGCCCGCGGCGATCAGGTCGGCCTCCACCAGGCCGCCGTGCGCCCCGGTCCCGGCCAGCAGCACGACCAGCTTGGCCGGGTCCGCGCCGGGCCCGTCGAGCACGTCGAGGCCGGGCACCTCACGCAGCCGCTGGCGGGCCGCGGCCAGACCGCGCAGCAGCCGCCCGCACAGCCCCTCCCCCTCCCGGGCCAGCAGGGCGCGGGCGGCGTCGATGCTGGCCAGGATGGACCCGGCCGGGCTGGTGGTATGGGTGGCGTCGAAGGCACGCTCTAGCCGGGCCCGATCCAGCCGCTCGGTCCTGGCCAGCACCACCGCGCCCTGCGTGTAAGCGGGCAGCGTCTTGTGCGCGCTGGTCACCATGGCGTCGGCGCCCGCGGCGATGGCGTGGGCCGGCAGGTCCGGGTGGAAGCCGAGGTAGGCGGCCCAGGCCTGGTCGACGATCAGCGGTACCCCGGCGTCGTGCGCGGCGCGAGCGTGGCCGGCCAGGTCGCCGGTGGTGCCCACGTAGGAGGGGTCGCCCAGGATCACGCCGCAAGCGCCCGGATGCTCGGTCAGCGCGTCGCGCACCGTCTGCACCGCTACCGCGCCCGGCAGGCCGGTGCCCGGGTCGATCTCCGGCCGGACCCAGACCGGCCGCAGGCCCGCCATCGCCAGGCCGAGCAGCAGCGACCTGTGCAACGTCCTGGTGATGATCACCTCCTGGCCCGGCTGCCCGATGGCCAGGCAGAACGCCTGGTTACCATGGGTCGAGCCGGCCACCGAGAACCGGCACCAGTCCGCGCCCCACAGCGCGGCCGCGCGCGCCTCGGCATCGGCGCGGAGACGGTCGGCGTGCTTGATGGCGTCCAGTGCGCCGTAGAGCGGAGCGTCGCCTGCCACCACGGTTCCCACCAGGTCGTAGCGCTGCTTGTGGCCCGGCGTGCTCATCGGCACCAGCCGTCCGGATTCGGCCTGCCGCATCCAGTTCAGCCAGGCGGCCAGCATCGGGGCGTCCGCGGCCAGGCCGAGCGGGTCGCGCGGGTCATCCGGGTCAGGAGTGCTCATGATCACCTGTCTAGTGTGCGGCACGCGGTTGCCTCCGTCCGCCGGTGCTAGTGCCGCGGGCTGAAGAAGATCACCGCCACTCCGACCGCGACGACGACGGCGCCGAGCCAGTCATAGTTGTCTGGCCGGCGCCCGTCGACGCCCCAGCCCCAGAGCAGGCTCATGATCACGAACACGCCGCCATAGGCGGCGTAGACCCGGCCGAAGTCGCTGGTCGCCTGGAACGTCGGGATGATGCCGTACACGATCAGGATGACCGCGCCGGCCAGGCCGTACGGCCAGGACGCTCCGTCCCGCAGCCAGCGCCAGACCAGGTAGCCGCCACCGATCTCGGCCAGCCCGGCCGCGGCGAAGAGCCCGATGCTGCGGATCACGTTCATGACCCGACCCTAGCCAGGGGCGGCGTGGTCACCGCTTCCTGCGCCGCCGGACCAGGACGGAGCCGATGAGCACGGCGGCCGCGGCGGCCGCGACGAGCGGCCAGCCGCGCCGCGCCAGCTCACTCTGCCTCATCTGGCCGGAGATTCCGGCCGCCTTGTCCTTCATCCCGGCGGCCTTGGCCCGGGCCCGCGCCCTCATGTCGGCACGGGCGGCGAGCTCATCCACGGTTTCGCCGAGATGCTCTTGGGTCTGCTCGATCTCCCGCTGAATTTCCGGTGCGGTCATCGTTGTATCCTTCCTCAGAATTTTCCCTGGACTTCCTCAATATCGGCTCTGACAACGGCTTGGCCGACGATCAGGCTGGCGAGCCGGGGAGTGACGAAGCCGCTGCTGGCGATGACCGCGCACGCTAGCCGGCCGCCCGGGCCGCAGACAGTCACCACGCCGCCGGCGGGTCATTTACGGCCACGGATTTTCCGTTCAGCGCGGGTGAGCGCGGCCAGGCTGGGTACGCAAAAGGGAAGATCAAGGTGCGCGGTGTCAATGGGCAGTCCCTGGTGTCAAGGACAACGCAGGAGACCTGTACCATTGCGGACGAAGGCGTCATACTGGCACTACGTAGTCTCTACGTGGAGGTCCCACCTCTTGGCGAGCAAGGCCCACCGCGTCAGACAGGGCCTCGTCGGGGGTTGCGCGATACTCCTGGGGATGGTCCTATCTGGATGTCTGGCGCCGCAGTACACCTACGTGGCCAACTCCAGCACCAACACCTACTTCAAGGTCCCCAACGGCTGGCACAAGATCAGCGATTCGTCGCTTTCCAACGCGCTGAAGACCGCGACCGGCAGCTCAGGCGGCGCCTGGATGGTGGCGTACGAGGCCGGCCACAAGCCCAAGGCGGGCGACTTCTTTTCCTTCGGCACCTCGGAGCCGTTCGTGTTCGCCGAGGTGGGCCAGCTCAACTCGACCGCGAGCAACTCGCTGTCGTATGACACGCTGCGCGACTTCTTTCTGCCGGTGACCTCGACCGCGAGGCAGAACGCGGCGGCGCAGGGGTCCCCGTTCACCGGTTTCAAGCAGATCCGCGACCAGACGCTCGCGCTCAGCCAGGGCGTGCACGGGGTCCGGGAAACGTACAACTACACCTTCACCGGCGGCATCACCGACACGTTCGATGAGGTCGCCCTGACCAACGCCGACCAGACCGTCGTCTACTTCCTCGTGCTGCACTGCACCAGCAGTTGCTACAGCAGCGATCAGACCGAGATCAACGACGTGATGTCGTCGTTCACCATCAGGAGCACGTGATGGATAAGGCCCAGCCCCCGGACGTCATCTCCGCAGGACCTCCGGGGGTCCCGCCGCCGCCCACCGGCCGGCCGAGAGACGAGGACCGGCTGACCCGCAAGCCGCTCTCCCTGTGGGACAGGATCAAGTTCCTGCTCCTGCTCGTCCTGCTGTGGTTCATCCTCGTCTGGTCTGTCATGGCCAACAACCCGCTGGTCCCGTTCGACGACGCGCTGAAGATCGAGCTGCACACGGGCTGGTGGGTATTCGTCCTGATGGGCCTGGAGGTGCTCCGCCAGGTTCACTTCCTGATCAGCGAGCACTCGGCGCGCTATTACAAGTTCTGGACCGAGACCGTCTTCGGCGGCTTCGAGCGGGTTACCCACCGGCGGATCTCCGACTGGACCAGGTTCCGCATCTGGCGGCTGCTGGTCTGGGTGTTCTGGATCGCGGTGCTGGCCGTGGTGATCGGCAAGATCATCCACACCACGCCGATGCTGGCGCTGCTCCGCGGCCCGCAACTGCTCTGGCGCGCGCTGCCCTTCGTGCTGCAGCTGGCGTTCGCTTTCTTCTTCATCGCATTCCAGTTCATCGGGCTGTTCTGGCTGCTGTCCCGGGGCGGGGTCGACGTCTACTACCCGGACGACATCAAGACCAGGTTCTCCGACGTCTGGGGCCAGGACCACGTGCTCGAGCGGGTCAAGGAGAACATCATCTTCCTGGAGAACCCCGAGCTGGTCGAGGAGCGTGGCGGCTACGTGCCGGGCGGCCTGCTGCTGTGGGGGCCGCCGGGCACCGGCAAGACGCTGATGGCCGAGGCGGTGGCGGGCGAGACCGGGCGGCCGTACGTGTTCGTCGACCCGGGCGCGTTCATCAACATGTTCATGGGCGTCGGCATCCTCAAGGTGAAGTCGCTGTTCCGCAAGCTGCGGAAGCTGGCGCTGCGGTACGGCGGGGTGATCGTCTTCTTCGACGAGGCCGACTCGCTCGGCAACCGCGGCCAGCTGGCCCAGGGCGGCGGAATCGGCGGGCCCGGCCGCGCCACCCCCGCGCCGTTCGCGCACGCGGGCTGCCATGGGTTCTCCTACCTGTCCGAAGACACCCGGTGGATGCTGACCCGGCAGGCGATGGGATCAGAGATTCCCGAGGAGCCGGGCACCCGGCGGAACCGGCAGATGATCGGCGGGATGATGAACGGGGGCGGCGGCGGCGGCATGGGCACGCTGCAGGCCCTGCTCACCGAGCTGTCCGGGCTGAAGAAGCCGCGCGGCTTCGTCAACCGTTACGTCCGGCGGATCTTCGGCATGCGGCCCAAGCCGCCGCCCAAGTACCGGCTCCTCGTGATGATGGCGACCAACATGCCGTCGGCGCTGGACGAGGCGCTGCTGCGCCCGGGCCGCATCGACCGCATCTACCGGGTGGGCTACCCGTCCAAGGCCGGCCGGATCCGCACCTACGAGGGGTACTTCGCCAAGGTTCAGCACGAGCTGACCGAAGAGCAGATGGACAAGCTGGCCACGATCACCCCGTACGCGACCGGCGCCACCATCAAGGACCTGGTCAACGAGGCGCTCATCACCGCGATCAGGAACGGCCGGGACGTCATCACCTGGCCGGACGTGATCAAGGCCAAGCAGCTCAAGGAACTCGGGCCGCCGGAGGACGTGGAGTACATCGAGCGCGAGCGGCACGCCGTCGCCGTGCACGAGGCCTGCCACGCGCTGGTCGCGTTCCGGACCAGGCAGCACATGGAGATCGACATCGCCACCATCGAGAAGGGCAGCGACTACCTCGGCATGGTGG
>Ga0335083_10011642_pt1 | contig 10566 bp, 9 predicted proteins | sample Lox_Sample_42_FD_206716 | JGI IMG/M metagenome (GOLD analysis project Ga0335083, IMG submission 206716) | Soil microbial communities from Loxahatchee National Wildlife Refuge, Florida, United States - Lox_Sample_4.2 | ecosystem: Environmental > Terrestrial > Soil > Wetlands | place: USA: Florida... | reverse complement strand
GTACCGGTTGCACGCCGCGGCCCGGAAGGGTGCCGGGACGGAGATATTCGATGCATTGTACGGGGCAAAATTCCGGGCATTTGCCGCATGGGAAGCACAGGTTGACGTCCATGAATGCGACTTCACGCGGGCGCTTTTTCTTGCGGCCAATTTCGTCGGGGGTTTCCGGGATGCGGTCTTCCTTGAGGCGGCGCTTGATGATGTCGATGGCACTCATGAGATGATCTCATACCGATTTGGGTGGGCGGGCAAGCGGAAGCAAACGAGTGGGGTAGGCCTTCCGTCATTCTGGAGCCGAAGGCGAAGAATCCCAGCTTCAATCGAAAAGAGCACCGATGCTGCGGTGCCGCAGCAATCGCCGAGATCCTTCACTCCGGCAGCCTTCGTTCAGGATAACAAAAAAATTTAGCGTCGGATCACTAATTGATCTTCGCTACCTGAGAGCCCGGACGGTGCCGTTGCTCGATGCTACGAGCACGGTGCCCGATGGTCCCGTGGTGACTTGCGTGACGCTGCCGAGATCGCGCGCGGCCCATTGGATATTGCCGTTGCCGTCGATCATCGATGCGGTGCCAGTGGATGCGGCATCGAAGACGGAGCCACCGCCCGGCGCGGCGATTCCGTGTGCGACCGGGATAACGGCATTCGAGGACCATAACGCGGTGCCGCTGGAATCGATCGCATAGAGGGCATCGGAGCCGAAGAAGATGGAGCCCGAGCTGCTGACGACCGGACCGGATGTCACTGCGGCACCGCTTGCTATCTGGAGAATCATGGAGCCGTTGCGAGCGTCGAGCGCATAGACCGTACCGCTGCCGCTTCCGCAATAGACCTCGCCGTTGGCGACTGTGAGATCGCCCGAGAAGCCACCGGCTGGAGTGAAAGTCCACAGCGTCGATCCGCTGGAGGACACGGCGGTCAAAGCACCGCTCGATGCGACCACGACCCCATCGGGGATGATTGCGCCGCGGCTGAGAGTGCCCAGCGGTAGAGTCCAGAGGGTTTTGCCACCGGCAATCGCGACCAGGTTTCCATTCTCGTTCGCGTAGACCGCGTTACTGTCGGCAGCCAGAGGGCCGTTGCCGGTGCCCGCGTTGAGCTTCCATCGTGGGCGCCCGCTCGGATCGAGCGCATATATCCACGAGGTCGTTCCCTGCACATAGATGGATCCATCGGGGCCGACGGCAGGCGCGATACCGCCGGCAGGGCGATCGAAGGTCTCGTGGCCGTTGGCATCGATCGAATGGAGCATTCCGTCGGCCGTGATGAAGTCTGCGCTGCCGTCGGGAGCCGCGGCAATTGGACCATCCACGGGGGCATGCCCGTCGAAAGTCCAGACCAAGGTCCCGCCCGCTGCAACCTGGTCAAGAGCGGAGATCTGGGCCGTGGCGCCCTTCGGAGTAGACGTTGCTGTGGGTGTCGGCGTCAGGGTCGGGCATAGCGCGCACGAGCTGGAGTCTACGCCGACGCCGACGGTTACCGGCTGGGCATTGATTCCGCCCGAGCTCGCCTTGATGCATGCACATCCGTCATTGAGCCCGGTGTACACTCCGCCATTGGTGGTCGACGGAGGTTGCAGTACTTCAGGACCGCCGGCCGGGTTGTTGTTGGATGTCCACAGGGTGCTGACGGAGTTCGTGATGTCGGTGTAGGTCGTCTGCGTTCCTTTGACCAAAACCGCCTGGGCGTTGAAGCTGATCGAGACACCGCTGCCTGAGACCGCCGTGCTGGTAGCCATCGCGCAAGCGGTCGGAGTGGCCGTGGGCGCCCCCGACTTGGTGGGGGTGGGAGTGGGCGGCGGAGGGCCCGGGCAGATGTTGATTGCGGTGAGCGCGAAGCCTGGCGAGGGGCTCGCGGTCGGGCAGAGACCCACGATGAATGTGCCATTGCTACTGAATGATCCGAAGCAGCTACTCCCGCTGTTGCAACTCGCTACCGCGACTCCGAGCACAAACACCGCCACCGGGGCGACCACCAGCCATAACTTCCACCGAAACATCGAGCATTGAGCTATGACGGCGGCCTGCGGCGGTGTCAAGCTTGAACGGCTGAATGCGCGCGAGGCCTATGCGGCTTCGCCGATCGAGCATCTCCCTTTGACTACCGATCCGGGGTGCAGCTTCATTTCAGGCGCCGTCACATCGCCCTGCAGTCGGCCAGTTGAGGTCATCTCGAGAGCGCGGCGCGCGACTACATCGCCGTTGACCTTTCCGGAGATCGTGATGGAGTCACCGAGAATCCGGGCGGAGGCGATTCCGCCCTCGCGGATGATCACGCGGGTGGCTTCGAGTTCGCCTTCGACTTCGCCCTCGATGACCAGGGTTCCGGAGAATTTGAGTTGGCCGGAAAAGCGCGATTCGCGCGTGATGTCGATGGTGTTGCTGTCGCTGTCGAGTTTGACGGAGCTAGTGCGCGGTTCCACGTGGGTACCGTTGGTATGTTCTTCCTGCATCGGGGGTTCCTCCGGGGTGGTTTCCCAATTTTGGGGAGTTTGATCGCCGACTTGATCCATGAGCACGCCGTACTTTCCGCGTCCGGCGCCGCGCGGCGACATTTCTGCTTCGGGCGTTGAGCAATCCGCCATCTGGCGAGGCGAGGATTCTTCCTCTTCAGGCGGCGATTCCATTGGGGGATGCGGCTCCATTTCCACGCGCTCCGCTTCGGTGAGAATTCTCTCGGCGCGCATGCGCAAAAGCTCGGAGGCAGGGTCATCGAGGCGGGCAGGTGGCTCGGGCTCGTGGACTGCGTGCTCATGCGGACCAGAAACGGAATCGCTCAAGTCGGCGCGATGCGCGGCCTCGTAATCGCGCCATCGGCGTTCTTCAGCGAGCATCGCCACCTCGCTTTGACCCGGCGGCGTGCCGGCAAAAGCGACGACGGGCTGATCGGTATCGGTGAGGGTCTTGGCCAACCGGCCCGCTATGTTCGCGATACGCGAGCGGCTGGCATCGGCGAGCTGCCGGCTGAGTCCGCGCGCATGAACGGTCAAGCCCTCCAAGCCTGTTTTCAGGCGCGAGGGCGCGGAAGCCGGGGGCGACAATGGCGGGACAGGTTTAGGGGGCGGAGAGTAGATGCGAACCGGGGGCGGCGTGAGGCCCATCCCTCCATCGCTAGTCCCGTGCGAGTATCTTGCCCGGACCGAGTAGTCAGGTTCATCGTCGCGAATTAAAAGTGATCGCCGTTGAAAGAGCGGAGCCATATGGAGAACCTCCGACGTTCAAAATCCCGCTTCCCCTCGAGGCTCGCGCGCACACCGGTGGTCGCGGGCCTGAAACCTACCCTAACGAACGGTAGGTAGCCTCTTCGTTCTGAATCCATCAATCACGGCACGCATTGTCAAGAAAAAATTTCGCGCGGGCTGCTATCGGAACCAAAGAGAATGCGGCAAAAGAAAGCGGGCGTCTGAAGAGGGGGGGAACTCTTCAACGCCCGCCCGTTCGTAGCGGCCGTCCGCATTACGGTACGGACGGTATCCCGGCCAGTGGGAGGAGCAACCGGCCGGGCTCAGGTGCCAGAGCCTAGCACCTACATATAAGACGCATGAGGGTGCCAAATATTCAGCGCCAAAAAAATTAGCAAATTCGGCGCTGTCCGGAGTCGGTTGCGCGGATCGACTGGCCGGCTAAACTTCGCGATCGGAGAAAGAGAGAAATGGAATATCGCAGATTGGGCGGAACGGGGCTGAAAGTCGCCGAGCTGTGTCTTGGCTGTATGACGTTCGGACGCGAGACAGATGAAGCCAACGCACGCAAAATCATCGATCGTTACATTGAGTTGGGCGGAAACTTCCTGGATACCGCCAACGTGTACGCGGCCGGAGCGTCGGAAGAAATCACCGGCCGAATAATCAAGGAGCGGAGGCAATCTTTGGTGCTAGCCACCAAAGTTCGATTCAACGCCAACGCGTTCCTGGGGAAGCCGGTGCCGCCCAACGAGATCGGTTTGTCGCGCGGTCATATCATGGCCGAGGTCGAGCGCAGTCTGCGGCGGCTCCAGACCGACTATATCGACCTGTACCAAGTGCATTCGTGGGACTACGAAACGCCAATCGAGGAGACGATGCGCGCGCTCGATGATCTGGTTCGGCAGGGCAAAGTGCGGTACCTGGGCGCATCGAACTTCATGGCCTGGCAGTTCATGAAGAGTCTGTGGGTCAGCGACAAGCACAACTATGCGCGCTTCGATTGCCTGCAGCCGCAGTTCAGCCTGATATCGCGCGAAATCGAGCGCGAGATCCTGCCGTTGTGCCGTTCGGAGCAGGTCGGAGTCATTCCGTGGAGTCCGCTCGGCGGAGGATTTCTCACCGGCAAGTACCGGTCGGGACAAAAGCCGCCGGAGGATAGTCGACTTGCGAAGATGGACTTGTGGGGACGGCTGGCGAATGAGCGCAACTATCGAACGCTGGAAGCGGTCGAGCAGGTGGCGAAGGAGCGCGGGCGCAGCGTCGCGCAGATCGCCCTGGCGTGGGTGAACCAGCAGCCGGGAATCAGCTCGGTGATCTACGGTGCGCGCACTACGGAGCAAAACGACGAGAACCTGAGCTCGATCGGTTTGCACCTGGAGAAGGCGGAACTGGAGGCGCTCGACAAGGCGAGCGCGCTGCCGCCCGAATATCCGGGAGCAATGCAGGCGCGCAGCATGCCGCGGCGCTGAGCGTTTGGCATAAGGCATCGAACGGCAGTATGTAGGCATCAGGTTGCCCTGGACCGTCGCGACCGGCCAGGAGAAGGAGGCTCGCCATGCACATCGGATATGGATGCGTATTTCAGAATCCCGACAACAAGCTTTCGGACCGTGAGGTCTGGCAAAACGAAGTCCGCCTTGCCGAGATGGCGGAGCCGCTCGGCTTCGATTCGGTATGGGCAGTCGAGCACCACTTCGACGACTACACGATGTGTCCCGACCCGGTGCAGTTCCTCACTTATATGGCCGGGCGGACCAGGAACGCGTTGCTGGGCTCGATGGTGGTGGTGCTGCCGTGGCACGATCCGCTGCGGGTCGCGGAGCAGGTCGCGCTGATCGATCACGTCTCCAACGGCCGCTTTATTTTCGGCATGGGGCGTGGCCTTGCGCGTATCGAGTACGAAGGGTTCAGGCTGGATCAGAATGAAGGCCGCAACCTGTTTGTCGAGTACGCCGAATTAATCATCAACGCACTGGAAAAGGGCTATATGGAAGGCGGGGCGTATACGAAACAGCCGCGCCGCGAAATCCGGCCGTTCCCATTCAAGTCGTTCAAGGGCCGCACCTATGCGGCGGCGGTGTCGCCGGAGTCGATGCCGATCATGGCGAAGCTGGGGGTCTCGCTGCTGGTGATCCCGCAGAAGCCGTGGGAGGCGGTGAAGAAAGACTTCGAGTCCTATCACAAGGCGTGGCGCGAATTTAACAGCACCCCTCCGCCACAACCGCTAAGCGGCGGCTTCGTGTTCGTCGATGAGAACAAGGACCGCGCCGAAGAGCAGGCGATGAAGTGGCTGTCGGGTAACTACAAGACCGTAATCAAGCATTACGAGATGCAGTCGGAGAAGTTCGGGACCTGGAAGAGCTACGAATCGTATCGGCAGATCAACAAGTTCATCGCGAAGCACGGCGTCGATGGCGCCGCGCTGGATTTTGCGAAGCTGATGCCCTGGGGCACACCGGACATGGTGCTGGAGAAGCTCCAGTTCATCCGCGACACGATCGATCCGCAAGGCTTCATGCTGAACTTCAGCTACGCGGGGATGCCGTTTGACGAGGCCGAACGCAACATGAAGCTGTTCGCCAAGTCGGTTTTGCCGGAGATCAAGAAGTGGAAGGCGGACCCGATCGGACAGGGCAGCGAGTTGCCGACCAACGCAGCGGCAAGATAAGAGCCTGGCGGGGGCAAGTGGCGAGGGTAGCCGGCAACGGCTGCCCTCGCTGCGCTTCTGCCTAGGGCTCGACCTTGAAGTTCTTGTAGTCGGCGCCCGTGAAGGAGATTCGTTTCGGCTTGACGCGGATCATTTTAAGCGCGGCGTTGTCGAAAAACGGCTTCTCGAACGGATCCTTCTTGACGAACATCGCCTGCATCGCATCCCATTCCGCGCCGCGCGGGATTTCGATCGCGATGCCATAGACGGTAGCCCGGTTCACGCGAAAGGTCGGGATGTCACCCTTGTCGCGCGCATCTACGACGACGGTGACATTCGGGTTCTTGATCAGGTTCTGGAATTTCTCGGTGTCACCCATGATGAAGAGCAGATCGAGATCGGGCGTCTCCGCGAATGCCTGCATGGTCGCGGTGGCCCACTGAGCGCCCTGGGTGATGATGATCGCGACGTGCTGGCTGGCGAATAGATTGAGGATCTTTTGCTTCTGGCTTTCGTCCATTCCAAGGTCCTTCCGGGGTGCGAGAGTCATACTACAGTTCTGAACAGCTCTTCGAGGGGCCATGGTTCGCCCGGAGGTCCGGGCCCGCGAGGCCGGTCGTACAACCGAACTAGGATAGCCCGCTATGGTTCGAGTTTCGCTCGGGGCTGCGCCCCCAAACGACCGGTGCCCTCGACAGGCCGCGGCCTGGCTGGCAAGTCCAAGGTCAGGCACTGATGGCGGCTTCCGAGCGCGGCAATAATCCAGTCCCCAAGCGGACTTAGGGGTGGCGCGGGGACGGATGCACGCCTCCGCGAGATAAGACGAAGTGCGCGGTTGTTGCGTGACGGGAGCTATGAAGAGGGGTTTGAAATTCTTATCAATAATGATTGACAGATTCTTCAATGGCCTATAGGGTCGAGGTCGAGATGTGTCCGAAGGTTACCACCATGCGTTCGAGGGCTCGTCCGCTTGAGCAACCGGAACGCAAAGCTGCGTTGCTACAGACGGCACTCCGTGTCTTCGCAAGGCGGGGACTCGGAGGGGCGCGCCATACGGAAATCGCGCGCGAGGCCGATGTTTCGGTGCCCACGGTCTTCTTCTATTTTCCGACCCGCGAGGTCCTGGTGCACGAAGTACTGACCGAGGTAGCGCGCTTTTATGAGGACATGACCGAACGGATCCATGCCTCCAACCGCCCGGCGCCGGAGGTGATGTTGGCGGCGTCGCGGGCGTTCGCCGATTCCGTCACAACTCATCCGGACTACGCGTGCGTGGTGCTGGAATGGAGCACAGCGATTCGGTCGGAAGTATGGCCGATGTACCTGCAGTTCCAGGAGAAGGTCGTCGGGATTGTCGCGGACACTATTCGCCGCTGGCGAATCGAAACCGGCAGTCGGCGGCTCGAGGACGCGGAAAACGACGCCCGGGTCATTTCGGTCACCGGTTACGTGTTGGCGCAAATGAAAATGACGCACGTGCCGGAGTCGAAAATCGACCGGTTTCTTCAAACGGTGCTTTACGACACGCTGGGTGTGCAGGATCTCAAACTGATCATCTGACGTTGGCGATGCGAAGGAGAGCTTCATGAAAGTAGGCGGCGCGGTAATTTTCCAGAATCCGTTCAATCAACGCTCGGACTACGACGTATACAAGGATGATCTTAAGCTCGGCGATCTTTATGAGCCGCTGGGGTTCGATTCGATCTGGAGCGTCGAGCATCACTTTGACGACTACACGATGTGCCCCGACGTCCTGCAGTTCCTGACCTACTACGCGGGCCGCACCAGGAACATCAAGCTTGGCTCGATGGTGGTGGTGCTGCCGTGGCATGACCCGATCCGCGTGGCGGAGCAGGTATCGGTGGTCGATCACATGTCGAACGGGCGCATGATCCTGGGACTCGGGCGCGGCCTGGCGCGGATCGAGTACGAGGGCTTCCGCATCGAAATGGGCGAGTCGCGCGAGCGCTTCGTGGAGTACGCCGAGATGATTCTCGAAGGCCTGGAGAAGGGCTACATCGAGCACCACGGCAAGTATATCCAGCAACCCCGCCGCGATATCCGGCCCAAACCGTTCAAGTCCTTCAAGGGCCGCACCTATGCGGCGGCGGTGTCGCCGGAATCCTCGCGCATCATGGCGAAACTTGGCATCGGGATCCTGATTATCCCGCAGAAGCCATGGGAAGCCGTCGCGCAGGAGCTTGGTGAGTATCGCACAATCTACAAGCAGGTTAACGGCGGGGAGCCGTTGCCGACGATCGCAGCCGGGTGGACTTTCTGCGACAAGAACGTCGAGCGTGCCCGCGAGATGGCGGTCAAGTATATCGGCGGCTACTGGCAGACGGCGCTGCGCCACTACGAGATGGCTGCGGACCACTTCGGCAAGGCGAAGGGTTACGAGTACTACGAGCAGATGGCCAAGAACCTGAAGGGTGGCGGCGCGGATGCCTCGATCGAGTACTTCCTGAACCTGCAGGTCTGGGGCACGCCCGAGATGTGCTTCAACAAGATCGACGAGGTCCGCAAGCGTGTGAACGCGGATCATTTCACCGGCGTGTTCAGCTACGCGGGCATGCCGATCGAAGATGCGGAGAAGAGCCTGCGCCTGTTCGCGCGCGAGGTGATGCCCGAACTGAAGAAGCTCAACGGTGTAAAAGCCGAGGCGGCGTAAGTTCCCCCGTACGAGCCGCGAAGGGATGGCGCGAGCAATCGCGCCATCCCTCGTCCCCCAGCGGGAGGGAGGCGAGAAGCAGTAAATGGCGGTCCGGATAGTTCCAATGGTCTGCGGATGGCTGGAGGTGGACGCGAAGTTCATCCTCGACAAGCAGCCGGGCCGACTGCGTTTGCCGATTCCGAGCTTTCTGATTGAGCATCCGAAGGGCCGCGCGGTGTTCGACACGGGGCTGCATCGTGATCTGCAGAAGGATTCCACCCGCCTCGGGAGCCTTGGCAATGTTTTCGACGTCAAGTTCAAGGCGGGTGAAGAACTCGGCGGCCGTTTGCGAGCGCACGGTGTCGAGCCGGAGAAAATCGATTATCTCATCAACTCGCATCTGCATTTCGATCACGTGGGCGGCAACGCGGACGTTCCCAATGCCAAGCTCATCGTGCAGCGGCGCGAATGGGAAGCGGGGGCTGATCCCGATCTGATTCGCAAGAATGGCTACAACCGCGCGGATTTCGATTTGGGTCATCAACTTCAACTCGCCGATGGCGAACATGATGTATTCGGTGATGGCAGCGTGGTTTGCCTGCCTACCTACGGACACACCGCAGGGCATCAATCGTTGCGGGTGAGGCTGGCCGGGGCAGAGACGGTGCTGACCGCAGACTCCTGCTACATGCGGAAGGCCCTGGATGACATGTTGTTTCCGCCGTTTGCGCACAGCTACGACGCCATGCGCACGGTGATGGAGCGCTACCGCGCGATGGAGCGCGGTGGGACGCGGCTGATTTTTGGTCACGATTCTGGACAGTGGCGCGAGGACGGAATGCTCGCACAACCGCTCAACCAGTAGAATTTGTTTCGCGCAAGGAGTTGGAATGCGCATTGGTATTATTGGCGGTGGACCGGGAAAGACACTCAGAGACCTGACAGAAGAAGCCGAGCGCGCGCGGGGCGATGGTCTTGCAGCTTATTGGCTCTCGCGCGATACGCACGTAGACCTGCTTACCGCAGTCGCGGTCATAGGACGTGAAGTTCCGGATATCGAGTTTGGCGCATCCGTATCGCCTAGCTTCCTGCGGCATCCGATGGCGCTGGCGGTTCAGGCGCTCACGGTGCAGGAGGCGATCGGTGGACGGCTGGTGATCAACGTGGGGCCGCCGCTGCCGCACAATCGCGAATCGTTCTCGGGCTACATCTTCGAGCAACCGACCATCCACATGCGACGCGTGGTCACCGTGTTGCGGCGGCTACTCAAGGGCGAGGCGATGGACGACCTTGGGCGCACGATGGCGGTGCGCGGGCGGGCGGAAGTGAATGCCGATGCGCCGGCGGTACTGATGTCCGCATTCAAGCCCGCGATGCTGCGGTTCGCGGGCGAAGAAGCCGATGGCGTGGTGACCTGGATGGTGGGGCATCGCACGCTGGCGAGCTTCGTAATACCGCAGGTCAAGACCGCAGCGATAAGCGCATTGCGGCCCGTGCCGCGGATCCTGGCGGCGGTGGCGGTGTGTGTAACCGGGCGCCCCCAGCCGGCGATCGATTCGGCGCGCGAGCGGCTGGCGGTATACGGCTCGATGGCATCGTATCGGTCGATGCTTGCACGCGAAGGGGTTCTGTCGCCGCACGAACTGTTCATCGTGGGAAGCGAAGACCAGGTGCGCACCGGGCTGGAGCGGTTTATCGAAAGCGGAGCGACGGACCTGCTGGTTTCGGAGATGTGCCCGGACGCGGACTCGGCGCGCCGCACGCGAAACCTGCTCGCATCGATGGTGCAGGAGCCCGAGTACCAGGCGGCAGGCGCCAGCTAAGCAGCGGGAAGCGCAAACGCCGCCGCTGACGGTGCCGCCCTTCACTACAACGTTCGCTTGAAGGAGACGCTCGCGAGCGCGAGCATGATTGTCATGAAGATCACCAGGAAGATGAGATCGTTCGTGACGGCGACGAAATCCGCGCCCTTGAAGAGGATCGACTTGATCGCGTTGACGGAATGGGTCTCGGGATTGTAGTGCGCGAACGCCCTGAGCCACGGCGGAAAGCTTTCGATCGGATAGATCGCGCCGCTGGGGA
>Ga0335083_10011641_pt1 | contig 10566 bp, 7 predicted proteins | sample Lox_Sample_42_FD_206716 | JGI IMG/M metagenome (GOLD analysis project Ga0335083, IMG submission 206716) | Soil microbial communities from Loxahatchee National Wildlife Refuge, Florida, United States - Lox_Sample_4.2 | ecosystem: Environmental > Terrestrial > Soil > Wetlands | place: USA: Florida... | reverse complement strand
GATGTACGAGGCGCATGACGCGCTGCTCTGCATCGCCCAGGGGCGGACTCTCGCGGAGAAGGACCGGCGGCGGGTGACGCCGGAACACTGGTTCAAGCCCGCCGCCGCCATGCGGGAGCTGTTCGCTGACCTGCCAGAAGCCTGCGACAATACCATCGCCATCGCGAAACGTTGCGCGGTGATGGCGGAAACCCGCAAGCCGCTGCTGCCCGTCTGCCCGAAGGTGATGCCCGGCAGCACGGAAGAGGAGACGGTGCGGGCGATGGCGCGGGAGGGGCTCGCCCAGCGCATGGAGGCGAAGGGTGCCGATGAAGCGACCCGCGCGCGCTACGCCGAGCGGCTGGAATACGAGCTGGACGTCATCGCCAAGATGGGCTTCCCCGGCTACTTCCTGATCGTTGCCGACTTCATCCAATGGGCGAAGGCGCACGACATTCCGGTCGGGCCTGGGCGCGGCTCCGGCGCGGGCTCGGTCGTCGCCTGGGCGCTGACCATCACCGATATCGACCCGCTGCCCTTCGGCCTGCTGTTCGAGCGCTTCCTGAATCCGGAACGCGTGTCGATGCCGGACTTTGACATCGATTTCTGCCAGGACCGGCGCGACGAGGTGATCAGCTACGTGCGCCGGGAATACGGCGCCGACCGGGTCGCGCAGATCATCACCTTTGGCAAGCTCCAGGCCCGCGCCGCGGTGCGCGATGTCGGCCGCGTGCTCGGCCTGCCGTTCGGGCAGGTCAACAAGGTCGCCGAGCTGATCCCGAACAATCCGGCCAAGCCGGTGACGCTGACGCAGGCGATCGAGGGTGAGCCGCGGCTGCAGGAGATGCGCGACTCGGACGAGAGCGTGCGTCGCCTGCTGGAGATCGCGCAGCAGATCGAGGGACTTTACCGCCACGCCAGCACCCATGCCGCCGGCGTGGTGATCGGCGACCGCAAGCTGATCGACCTCGTGCCGCTCTACCGCGATCCGAAAGCGGGCACGCTGGTCACGCAGTTCAACATGAAATACGTCGAGCAGGCCGGACTCGTGAAGTTCGACTTCCTCGGCCTGACGACGCTGACCATCCTGCAACGCGCCGTGCAGTTCCTGAAAGGCCTTGGCGTCACCGTCGACCTTTCCCGCGTGCCCCTCGATGACAAGCGCAGCTACGAGATGCTGGCCCGCGGCGACACGGGCGGCGTGTTCCAGTTCGAAAGCGCGGGCATGCGGGACGTGCTGCGGCAGATGCGGCCCGACCGGTTCGAGGACCTGATCGCCGCCGTGGCGCTCTATCGTCCGGGCCCGATGGCGAACATCCCCGATTACTGCAAGCGCAAGCATGGCGAGGCGTGGGAGGCGCCGCACGCGGAGATCCGCGACATCCTGGAAGAGACCTACGGCATCATGGTCTACCAGGAACAGGTGATGCAGATCGCGCAGAAGATGGCCGGGTACAGCCTCGGCGGCGCCGACCTGCTGCGCCGCGCCATGGGCAAGAAGATCCGCGCCGAGATGGACACGCAGCGCACGATCTTCTGCGAGGGCGCCACCGGCCGCGGCATCCCCGCCGCCAAGGCGGCGGAAGTCTTCGACCTGATGGCGAAGTTCGCCGATTACGGCTTCAACAAATCGCACGCCGCCGCCTACGCCCTGGTCAGCTACCACACGGCCTGGATGAAGGCGAACCATCCGGTTCCGTTCCTCGCCGCCTGCATGTCGCTTGCCATCAACAACACGGACAAGCTGGCGGCGCTGCGCCAGGAGGCGGAGCGGCTCGGCATTCGCGTGCTGCCGCCGGACATCAACCATTCCGGCGCCGATTTCCGGGTGGAGGTGGCGCCGGACGGCACACAGTCGATCCGCTACGCCCTGGCGGCGATCAAGAAGGTCGGCATGGGCGCCATGCAGGCGGTGGAGGCGGCGCGCGGCGACACGCCTTTCGCCGATGTCGCCGATTTCGCCGCGCGCATGGACCCGAAGCAGCTCAACAAGATGCAGCTCGAGAATCTGGTGCGCGCCGGGGCCTTCGACATGCTGGAGCCGAACCGCGCCCGCCTGTTCGCCGGGGCGGAGACGGTGCTGCGCCGGGCGCAGGCGCGGGCGGAAGAGCAGGGGAGTGGCCAGATCGGCCTGTTCGGCGGCACCGAGCCGGAAAAGCTGCGCCTGCCGGACATCCCGGACTGGCCGGCTTTGGAGCGGCTCGGCTACGAGGCGGAAGCGGTTGGCCTGCATCTGACCGCGCATCCGCTCGACCTCTACGCGCCGCTGCTGCGTAGGCTCGGCGTCGTGCCCTCCAGCCAGATCGAGGCGCGGGCGAGCGCGAACGGGGCGTGGGTCAAGCTCGCCGGCTGCGTGGTGGGCATCAAGGAGCGCATCACCCGCACCGGCAGCCGCATGGCCTGGGTGCGGCTTTCCGACGGCACCGGCAGCTACGAGGTGACGCTGTTCAGCGAGACCCTGGCCCGGTCGCGGGAGTTGCTGGTGCCGGGAAGCCCGCTGCTGGTGACGGTTGAACTGCGGATGGAAGGGGAGGCGCTGCGCATCACCGCGCAGGATGTCGCCGGGCTGGAGAAAGTGGCGGCGGAAAGCGGCATCGGGCTCCGGATCTGGCTGCGCGAGACGCGCGCGGTGGCACCGCTCGCCGCCATCCTGGAGCGGCAGGGGCGCGGCCGGGGGCGCATCATACTGATGCCGCGGCTCGATGAGGCGCAGCAGGTGGAGATCACATTGCCCGGCGGTTACAGCGTGACGCCGATGCTGTCGCAATCGGTCAAGAGCCTGCTGGGCGTGGAGCGGGTGGAGGAATTTTAGCGGGCTGTGGAAATTCTCCCCCGGGGATGCAACGACGGGCGGAAAATAAGTGAGGGGGCAGGGGACAAAGCCCCCTGATCTTAAGAAAATGCCATCAGTTTTAGGCACAAGGCTTGCAAACCTCTGGTGCGCGCGGCCGCATCGCGTTGGGATGCGGGGACGCTGATCCTGGGAACAAGACCGCCGATGACTTCCTCGCCTCCGACACCGATCCATTCCGCCGCCCCGCCGGAAAGCGCTCCATCCGGCCCCAAGACGTTCTGGCCGCGCTGGCGCCTTGCACCCGGCCCCGTCATTGCTCCCGATGAGCGGCTGCCCTGGCCGGCCACGATCCTGATGGGGGCGCAGCATGTCGTCGCCATGTCCGGCGCGACCATCCTGGCGCCGCTTCTCATGGGGTTCGATCCGAACCTCGCAATCCTGTTCTCCGGCATCGGCACGCTGCTTTTCTTTCTCGTCACGGGCGGGCGGTTGCCCTCCTATCTCGGCTCCTCCTTTGCCTTCATCGCCGTGGCGGTGGCGGCTTCCGGCTATGGCGGGCACGGACCCAATCCGCATCCTGAGCTGGCGCTGGGCGGTATTGTCGCGGCGGGGGCGCTTTATGCCGCCATCGGGCTTCTGGTCATGGCCACGGGCGGGCACTGGATCGAGAGGCTGCTGCCGCCCGTGGTGACGGGCACGATCGGCATGGCGATCGGGCTCAATCTTGCCCCGGTCGCGACGCAGGGGCTGACGGGGCAGGGCGTGCCGTTCCTGGCATCGCTGGTGACGATCCTCGCGGTCAGCCTGGTCGCTGCGCATGCGCCGCCTGCGCTGAGCCGGATCTCGCTCCTGATTGGTACGGTGCTGGCCTATGGGTTCTACGCGCTGCTCGCCAACGGGATGGGCCTTGCGGCGCCGATCGATTTTTCGGCCGTGCGAGAAGCGGCCTGGTTCGGGCTGCCGGCCTTCCGTGCGCCGGCCTTCACCGCGCATGCGGTGTCATTGATCGCGCCGGTCGCGATTGTTCTGGTGGCGGAGAATCTCGGGCACATCAAGGCTCTGGGCGCGATGACGGGGCGTGATTTCGACCGTCTGATGGGTCGCGCCTTTCTGGGCGACGGGCTCGCCACCATGCTCGCGGGGGCGGCGGGCGGCACGGGTGTGACGACCTATGCCGAGAACATGGGGGTGATGGCGATCACGCGTATCTATTCCACGCTGGTTTTCATCATGGCTGCGCTGTTTGCGATCGGGCTGGGTCTATCGCCGAAATTCGGCGCCGTGCTACGCACCATTCCGGCCCCGGTGCTGAGCGGTCTTGCCACCATCGTGTTCGGCCTGATCGCCGCGGCGATGGTGCGCGTCTGGGTCGTGCATCGGGTGGATCTGTCGGATGTGCGCAACCTGCTCACGATCGGCGTCGCCCTGATTCTGGGGGCAGGCAATTTCACCGTTACGATGGGCGGGGCGAGCATTGGCGGCATCGGGACGGCGACGATCGCGGCCATAATGCTGAATCAGATTTTGCGCCGGTCGCAAAGCAAGCGTTTGACGTAATGCTCTTTGGAAAGCAGGGGCAGAGCCCCGCTTCTCTCTTGGACAGGCTCAATCAATAAGGCCGTAGTCATAAGCTGCTCCAACCCGTGCTCCGGTTCCGGGGGCTTTTCAACCGTTTGAGGGCTCGGCGCGCGCCGGAGCGCTTGCAAAGCCGGGCCGCTTCGGTCATATCCCCGCCGCCGGCATTGATGCCGGTAATTCGCACGCGGAGCGCCTTTCCCGGGTTTCCCGGGTCCGGTGGCGAGAGCCTCGGCTCCGCGGAGGTATAACCGGACAGAAGGAAAGGAGACGCCGATGGCGATCCCTGATTTCACCCTGCGTCAGCTGCTCGAGGCCGGCGTTCACTTCGGCCACCACACAAGGCGCTGGAACCCGCGCATGGCGCCGTTCCTGTTCGGCGTGCGCAACCAGGTCCACATCATCGACCTGCAGCAGACCGTCCCGATGCTGGACCGGGCGCTGAAGGCGGTCCGCGATGTGACCGCGGCGGGCGGGCGCGTGCTGTTCGTCGGCACCAAGCGCGCGGCGGCGGAGCATGTGGCCGAGGGCGCGAAGCGCTGCGGCCAGTATTACGTCAACCATCGCTGGCTCGGCGGCATGCTGACCAACTGGAAGACGATCACGGGCAGCATCAAGCGCCTGCGCCAGATCGATGAGACCCTGTCGGGCGACACGCATGGCCTGACGAAGAAGGAAATCCTTGAGCTGACCCGCGACCGCGACAAGCTGGAGCGCAGCCTGGGCGGCATCAAGGAGATGGGCGGCCTGCCGGACATCCTCTTCATCATCGACACCAACAAGGAGAAGCTGGCGGTCGAGGAAGCCAACAAGCTCGGCATCCCGGTTGTCGCCGTGCTCGACAGCAACTCCGACCCCGAGGGCGTGACCTACCCGATCCCGGGCAATGACGACGCGATCCGCGCCATCACCCTCTATTGCGACCTTATCTCCGGGGCGGTGCTGGACGGCATCAGCGCCGAACTCGCGGCCGCTGGCCACGATATCGGTGCCGCCGAGGATCTGTCGGTCGAGGCTCTGCCGGAAGAGGTTCTGCCGGAAGCCGCCCAGGGCGGCGCCGAGGAGCAGCCGGCCGCCTGAGATCCGGAAGTGGATGGCGTAAGCCACCCGCTTCCCTTGGGCGCGTGGCGCGCGGATGGCCTTGGCCGTCTCCCGCCCGCGCCCGGAACGTGAACGAGGCAAAGCGGTTCCAGGGCGTCGAAAGGCCCCGGAGCCGCTTATGGTTTGTTTTATCCGGGCGGCTGCCGAGGCCCGGGGCAACATGGTGAAACGGCTCCTCCGGCGGCCCGGCTGAACGCTGCGGGTTTCCGGCGGTCCTGGTTCCCCACCCATGGCGCGAAGGTGTAAGGCCTTCGCCGGTCAGGAGAGATCGAGATGGCGGAGATTACCGCGACCCTGGTGAAGGACCTGCGCGAGAAGAGCGGCGCGGGGATGATGGATTGCAAGCGCGCCCTGTCCGAGACCAACGGCGACCTGGAAGCCGCGATCGACTGGCTGCGCAAGAAGGGTCTGGCCGCCGCGGCGAAGAAGTCCGGCCGCGTCGCCGCCGAGGGCCTGATCGCCGTCGCCTCCGCCCCCAACCGGGCGGCGATGGTCGAGGTCAATGCCGAGACCGATTTCGTGGCCCGCAACGAAACCTTCCAGGCTTTCGTCGAGGCGGTCGCGCAGGTCGCCCTGGTGGTCGGTGAGGACGTCGAGGCGATCAAGGCCGCCCCGTATCCCGGCACCGGCCGCACGGTGGCGGACGAGCTGACCCAGCTGGTGGCGACGATCGGCGAGAACATGACGATCCGCCGCGCCCGCGTCCTGAACGTGAAGCGGGGCGTGGTCGCCACGTACGTCCACTCCGCGCTGCGCCCGGGCATCGGCAAGATCGGCGTGCTGGTCGCGGTCGAGGGTGAAGGCGAGATTCAGGCCCTCGAAGTGCTCGGCCGCCAGGTCGGCATGCATGTCGCCGCCACCCGTCCGGAGGCGCTCGATGTCAGCGCCGTCGATCCGGCGGCGCTGGAGCGCGAGAAGGAGGTGCTGAGCGCCCAGGCGCGCGCTTCCGGCAAGCCCGAGGCGATCATCGAGAAGATGGTCGAGGGCCGGATCCGCAAGTACTACGAGGAAGTGGTGCTGCTGGAGCAGGTCTGGGTGCATGACGGCGAGACCCGGGTGAAGGAAGTGGCGCGTAAGGCCGGGGCGACCCTGACCGGGTTCACGCGCTTCCAACTCGGCGAGGGCATCGAGAAGGCCCCGGCCGGCGATTTCGCCGCCGAGGTTGCCGCGGCCGCCGGCGTCGCCTGAGTCTGTCAGGGGGATCGGGGACCACTCCCCGATCCCCCAAGGCGATCCCGCCGCCGTCTTGCTTCGCCCATCGTTCCTGTCGCGAACGGTTGCCTTGTGGGCCTCGTCTGCCCCCTCTATAGGGGAGCGGCCTCCATTCTTCGTCAGCGAGCCCATGTCCGATCAGCCGACGTACAATCGTGTCCTTCTGAAACTCTCCGGCGAGGCCCTGATGGGGCGCCGGGATTATGGTTTGGATACCGAAACCATCTCGCGAATCGCGGCCGATATCAGCGATGTCGTGCGCCTCGGGGTGCAGGTCTGCCTGGTTATCGGCGGCGGTAACATCTTCCGCGGCGTCTCCGCCGCGGCGAGCGGCATGGACCGCGCCCAGGCCGACTACATGGGCATGCTGGCGACGGTCATGAACGCCCTTGCCATGCAGAACGCGCTGGAGAAGCGCGGCGTGCCGACCCGGGTCCAGTCCGCGATCCCCATGGAAACCGTGTGCGAGCCCTATATCCGCCGCCGGGCGGAGCGGCACATGGAGAAGGGGCGGGTGGTGATCTTCGCCGGCGGCACCGGCAATCCGTTCTTCACCACCGACACGGCGGCGGCCTTGCGCGCCGCGGAGATGGGCTGCGAGGCCCTGCTCAAGGGCACGCAGGTGGACGGCGTCTATTCGGCCGATCCGCGCAAGGTGCCGGATGCCAGCCGCTATGACGAGCTGACCTATCTGGAAGTGCTCTCCCGCGATCTCGCGGTGATGGACGCGGCGGCGATCAGCCTGGCGCGCGAGAACGCCCTGCCGATCATCGTGTTTAACGTGCATGCGCCGGGCGCCTTCGCGCAGGTGATGCGGGGAGAAGGGCGCTTCACCCGCATAACCGAGCCCGCCTAGACGCTGTTCACGAACGCGTGCTTGATGTTGGCCGGACGTATCGCCGGAACCGGGGAGATGCGATCTTCAGGCTCCACCGTGGCGTGTGTCCGTGGTCAGCTGCTTATAAGGGCCCGGGCTGAGGCGGCATTGCGGCCGCTCGCTCGCCTATTTCAGATGAAGTTTCGAGTGCTGATGCAACTAGAAGGATATGCGCCGTGGCCGCGGATCTGAATGCGCTGAAACAGGATCTGACCCGCCGCATGGATGGGGCGCTGGAGACGCTGCGGCGGGAATTCTCCGGCCTCCGGAGCGGTCGTGCGAGCCCGGCCTTGCTTGAGCCGGTGCGGGTGGAGAGCTACGGCACCGAGGTGCCGATCACCCAGGTCGGGACCATCGGTGTGCCGGAACCGCGCATGATCACGGTCCAGGTCTGGGATCGTGGCCTTGTCGGCGCGGTCGAGCGGGCGATCCGCGATGCTGGCCTCGGCCTCAACCCGGCCGCCGACGGCCAGATCGTGCGCGTGCCCATTCCCCAGTTGACGGCCGAGCGCCGGGCGGAGCTGGCCAAGGCCGCCGGCCGCTATGCCGAGGGGGCGCGCGTCGCCATCCGCGGCGTGCGCCGGGACGGCATGGACCAGATCAAGGGGCATGAGAAGAAGCACGAGATCGGCGAGGACGAGGGCAAGCACTGGACGGACGAGGTGCAGAAGCTCACCGATCAGTACATCAAGCGGATCGACGAGAGCCTCGCGGACAAGGAACGCGAGATCAAGCAGGTCTGATCCGGTCTTGGGAGCGAACGAGCGGACGGCCGAGGCGGAACGGAACGCCGGTGCGGGGCGCCCCCCGCGCCATGTCGCGATCATCATGGACGGTAATGGCCGCTGGGCGTCCGCCCGAGGGCTGCCGCGCGTCGCCGGCCATCGTGCCGGGGCGCAGGCGGTGCGCCGGGTCGTGGGGGCCGCGATCAAGCGCGGCGTGCAATGGCTGACCCTCTACGCCTTCAGCAGCGAAAACTGGTCGCGGCCGGAAACCGAGGTGACGGACCTGACCGGCCTGCTGCGCCACTATCTGCGTCATGAGGTCGCCGAACTGCATGCCGAGAACGTGCGCCTGCGCAGCATCGGCGACCGTGCCCGGTTCGGCGAGGAGATCTGCCGCGAGCTGGATCGCGCCGAGCGGCTCACCGCGGGGAATGAGCGGCTGAACCTGAACATCGCCCTGTCCTATGGCGGCCGGTCGGAAATCGTCGCGGCGGCGCGGCGCTGCATGGAGGCGGCGCTGCGCGGGGAGATCACGCCCGAAAGCCTGGACGAGACGCGGTTCGGGAGCTTCCTGTTTACCTCCGGCATGCCGGACCCGGATCTCGTTATCCGCACCAGCGGCGAGCGCCGGGTCTCCAATTTCCTGCTCTGGCAATCGGCCTATGCCGAGTTCGTGTTCCCCGACGTGCTCTGGCCGGATTTCGGCGAGCAGCATCTCGACAGCGCGCTGGCCGAGTACGGCCGGCGCGAGCGGCGTTTCGGTGCCCGGCCGGGCTGACGACGGGCCGGCCGCTCGGTCCGTGGGCGGGGGGCGTGTGCGCTGGAGCGATCTGCGCCTGCGCGTCCTCTCGGCGGTCGTGCTGGCGCCGGTCGTGCTTGGCTGTCTCTGGCTTGGCGGCGCGGCCTGGCTCGGATTGCTGGGCCTGGGCGCGCTCGGGCTCGGCGTGGAATGGGCGCGGCTCTGCGGCGTGCCGGCCCGGCGCTGGCCGGGCGGCGGCATTCCGGCGACCCTGGTGCTGGCCGCGGTGGTGACGGCTTTCTCCGCCGGGGGCTCCGTGCTCGTGCTGCTGGCCGGCGCGCTCGCCTTCGCGGCCGCCGGGCGGCGGGTGGCGGCGGCGGGGACGCTGTATCTCGGCCTCGCTTTGCTGGCCATGGCCGTGCTGCGCGAGGACGCCGCGTCCGGCTTCGCCAACATGCTGTTCGTCATGCTCGTGGTCTGGAGCAGCGATATCGGCGCCTATCTGTTCGGCCGGCTGCTGGGTGGACCGCGCCTCGCGCCCTCGATCTCGCCGGGCAAGACCTGGTCGGGCGGAGCGGGCGGGTTGGTGGCGGCGATCCTGATGGGCGGCGTCGTCGCGGCCGTGGTCGGCGCCTCGGGCGCCGGCCTCGCGCGGGCCGCGCTGATCGCCGCGGTGCTCGGCATCGCGTCCCAGGCGGGCGATCTCCTGGAAAGCGCCGTGAAGCGGCGGGCCGGAGTCAAAGATTCAGGATGGATCATTCCCGGCCATGGCGGTCTGCTCGACCGCCTGGACGGGCTGCTGGCCGCGGCGCCGCTCGCCGCTTTGCTGGCGCTGCAACTCGGGCGAGGAGTGTTTTTGTGGCAGTGAAAACCGTGACCGTGCTCGGCAGCACCGGAAGCGTCGGGCGCAGCACCGTGGATCTGTTGCTGGCGGCGCCCGATCGTTTCCGGGTGCGCGCCCTGGTGGGCAATCGCAATGCCGCGCTGCTGGCCGAGCAGGCGCTGGCACTCGGCGCCGAATGGGCCGTCTGTCATGACCATGAGGCGCATGTCACGCTCGCCGGCCTGCTCGCCGGCAGCTCCGTGCGCACGGCTTGCGGCCCCGAGGCGGTGATCGCGGCGGCCGCGCTGCCGGCCGACTGGACCATGGCGGCGATCACCGGCGCCGCCGGCCTGCCGCCGACGCTCGCCGCCATCAATCGCGGCGGGGCGGTGGCGCTCGCCAACAAGGAGGCGCTGGTCTGCGCCGGCGATGTGATGCTGCGGGCGGTCGAGGCGGCCGGGGCGACGCTGCTGCCGGTCGATTCGGAGCATAACGCGATCTTCCAGGCGCTGGCGGACGGTAACCGGGACGCGGTGGAGAGCATCGTGCTGACCGCCTCCGGCGGCCCGTTCCGCACCGCGACCACGGAGGAGATGGCGGTGGCCACGCCGGAAGCGGCGCTGCGCCATCCGGTCTGGTCCATGGGCGCCAAGATCACCATCGACTCAGCGACCCTGTTCAACAAGGGGCTGGAGCTGATCGAGGCGGCGCGGCTGTTCGCCATGCCGGAGCACCGAATCG
>Ga0335083_10011640_pt1 | contig 10567 bp, 8 predicted proteins | sample Lox_Sample_42_FD_206716 | JGI IMG/M metagenome (GOLD analysis project Ga0335083, IMG submission 206716) | Soil microbial communities from Loxahatchee National Wildlife Refuge, Florida, United States - Lox_Sample_4.2 | ecosystem: Environmental > Terrestrial > Soil > Wetlands | place: USA: Florida... | reverse complement strand
TTAAATTCTTCGTTGTATTTCGTGACCAACCTCTCGCGTCGTTCGTCATCCTGCCAAATCCAATCGCGAAAGCGGTCTTTGATTTTCTGCTGCTTTTCCCGAACGCCTTCAGTCGCGTTAGCGTTGACGACAAGCCGGTCCTTGCCTCCTTCGCGGATTTTGTCGTAAATTGTCGGTGTTTTCAGGTTCAAGGCGTCTTCAATCAATTCCAATGCCGATGCTCGGTCGGTTCCCCATTCCGTGGTGTTTGCTACTGTCGCTTTGGCCACGTGGTCGCCGCTAACCATCCATGTTCCGACTTGAACGACGTACTGAACTTTGATTTCCTCGGCACCGATCAATTCCTGGCAGAATTTCTCGATATCTTTCGATGGAATCCAGCAAGCTCCAAGCCGGGCGTCAATTTGCGTGGCCGACAAATCCTCCGGTTGGACGGCCTTGAGAGCCGCGACATTTTCATGAAATTTGGCTTCAGCTTGTACGGCGCTTTGGGCCACTTTCAGCTTTTCGCGGACGTCCCCCGAAAGATACATATCTTCGGTCTCCCATTCCTTGGATTCGGGATTAAGGAAGACCGCTCCTTTTAGTTCGGGCAAAAAGTCTTCGGGGGGGCGGGAAAGCAATTTGGCCATGTGAACCAAATCCACTTTCCCCTTTTCGTTCAAGGTGACAATCAAAGCTTCCTTGGGCGAATCAACCGCCGTCACCGGCTGATACCGCTGGATGGTTCGTTCGCGGAAAATGGCGGTCTTGGTCGCTTTGTGCGTTTCGTTGTCATAGTTCTCCAATGAGTATAAAAGCGGCAAATCCGGGTCACCACGCAACGCCAGGGCGTTCACGCGGTCGGACACTGGCCCGAACCGGGCCACGAATCGGTCGTAAGCCTGATTGAGCAATGAACGCGCGAGTTGGATTTCGTCCTCCGGTTCATCATCCAACTGGGTTCGCAAACATTGACGCACGGCATCCCGCACTCGAATCAATCCGCGAATCCGCAACTTCGTCTGCACCGGCAAATGGTTCAAGGGAATGAGCTTGTCGCCCTCGCGCATTGCAATCTCATCATTATGAATTGTGTAGGCGTTGGGCTTGACGTGGCCGGGTGCAGGAATGGTTTCGACTTCCTTGGAATGAACCGGACGTTTGACAGCTTCATAGATATTTTGCGGTAATGATTTAATGGCCTCGGCCAGCAGGTCTTTCAATTCCCTGCCATTGCTTTGCAAAGTCGGTTCGTTGCGCTTATACATGCGCCCGGCCAGCGTCATTTCGCCCAACATCATGTGCGGGTTCTTGACGAAGTATTCGTTGATGGGAATGACCTGCCCTGTCGTGCTGCTGTAGGGAACGACTTTTTTCCAGGCCGCCCCTCGCGGGCTTTCCCGCGCCCGTCTTCGTTTCAAAAAGATGATGTCGGTTGTGACCTCGGTATTGGCATTGCGTTTAAAGGCATTGTTAGGAAGGCGAATGGCTCCCAGCAGATCCGCCCGGTCGGAGAGATAAGTTCGCAGGGAGTTGTCATTCTTATCCATCGTTCCGCGCGAAGTAATGAACAAAACCAAACCACCGGGCCGGACCTTTTCGAGACCGGCGGCGAAAAAGTAATCGTGAATCAAAAAGCCTTGTTTGTTGAACTTTTGGTCATAAGGCTTGTAATCGCCAAAGGGAATATTGGAAATGGCTAGATCATAGAACTCATTGGTCAGTTGAGCGTTTTCAAATGCCTTGTTCTGGATATCGGCGTCAGGATAAAGGGCTTTGGCGATTTGGGCCGTTAGCGGATCAATCTCAATGCCGGTGATGGTGGAACGAGATTGAACGGATTCGGGCATGTAGCCGATGAAATGCCCAATGCCGCAAGCCGGTTCAAGAATGCGTCCACCCCGAAAACCCAATCCTTCCAAGACGGCGTACATGGACGAGATGACATCGCCAGACGTGTAATGCGCGTTTAAGGTCGAGGCGCGCGCCAGGCGAAATTCCTCTTTTGACAATAATTTTGAGAGTTCTTCATTTTCTTTTTGCCACTCCGTGCCGGGGTTGAAGATTTGGGGCAAGCCGCCCCAGCCGACGTAACGAACCAGAGCAGCTTTTTCTTCCTTCGTCGCAGGACGATTCTCGGCCTGAAGTTTGCGAACGACCTTTATAGCCGCCAAATTGAGCCGGCACTTTTCTTTGAGCGAACCTTCGCCGACTTTGTCCTCGGCGGAAATCCGATAATTGTTTTGGTTGCGGACTATTGGCTCTCGCTCGTCTCGGGTGGCAAAAAGATGTATCTCGTCCGCACGATTTCCCAGGCCCGGTCGTGGGCCTGTTGCGCGGTCATCGTCTTTTGAAATTCCCTCGTCAGGTCGTAGAGGTCGTTGGCCGTTTGTTCCTCCGCTTCCAGCAGGTTTTCCTCCAGAACGCCTTTGGCCTCCATCTCGATTACCCGGTTCGGGAGAAACTCCCGCCAATGTTTCTCGGCCATCCGCCCGTATTGTGTCAGTGTGATTGGAGTTGTTTTGTTCATAACCGTTGGCGTCGAATAATAAATCCAGTTGCTCGGCATTCCCTTTTAGTTTCGGTGCTGCCATAAAATTACTCCTTTTACCCGGAATATCCAGTTCCTGCTCATGGCTTGATGTGGTCGCGAGAACGGGATGTTCGAAACGACGACATCGCCAGAATTTAAATGCCGTCAGGCAAAGTCTTACGGCGTTTCGTGAGCGGAGACGGGGGCTTGCGGGATAGCGGCCCCTCGCGCCACGCGAAGCGAAAACCGTAAGTCTTTGCCAGTCGCCGGCGTTATGCCGCCATCCGCATTCCAGGATTCTGCTTTTGGCCCCGGTCGTTGGACTGGTTGCCCAGGCGGAACACGTGGCGCGCCAATTGGGCTGTGGCGCGTTCGCGCTCGTTTTCCGGTAACCTTTTTAAAAGCGTGTCCAGCGCTTGCTTGGCTTCTGGGTCGTTCTCGACCTTTTGCATGATGCTGTTATTCATTTTCTGCAACCGCTCGTATTTCTGGACTTCGTTCAGACACAGCTTGCGCACGGCGCGGTCGTGCGGGAGTTCGTTGAAAAACTTGAAGCGGTCTGGATTGGCTTTAATCCAGGCGTCAATTTTTTCATTGGTTTTGGGATTTTCGCGGTATTCCACCGCGCCGTTGGTGGCCGGGCCGGCCGTTCTTCCTTTTGGTTTTTCCATATTATTTTTTGGTTTAATGTTTCTTGGTTACCAGTCATTCGTGCCCTTCGCAGAAGGGTCGGCTGAGGTGGTGAACGAGTCTCCGGATTGGGTCCTCCGAAATTCATCTTCCAGCACGTCCAAACGACGTTGCGTCGTGAACATTTCATACTGGAGTTGGGCATTCTGCGCGGCGACTTGTGACGTGTTCCCCAGCGTCTGTGTTAGCTGTCCCAAGGCCAAGTTCATGCGCTGACCTTGGACAACCAACGCCTGAGTGGCCGCCCTTTGCTTCGCAACTTCGGCGGCCACCTCAGGCGTGAGCGGTCCCTCTTTATAGGCCGGGTCAATGATACCCACCACCGGACCGCTCGGCACATAAACCGGAGTATTGGGATGTAAATTCCATTTGGCCGTAGTTTCCACCCGATAAACCGTATGGGCCTCGTGCATGACCAGCGGATCATTCGGGTCAATGTAGCGGCCAATGGAATAAGCTTCGATATTTTCGCCATAACGCACCGATTGCATGTCTTCGGTGGAAAGGATGGTTCCAGGCACGCCGGGCGGCATTTGCACGACGACGGGTTTGTGACTCGCGCAGGCGGGAAGCAAAATCAGCGGGATGAAGAAAATAATTCGGTTCATGGGTACACTCCATTTCGGTAGGGCATGGCGACGCCGGGCGGCAAGGCCGACCGCGAGGCGGCGACAGCATTTTGATTGGTGGACGTTGGATAATCGTTGGGAGTGAAGCGCGTCCCGCCAAGCGCGGCCTGCGAGACATCAATCGTTTCCGTCACGTAGAGATAAAATTGTTTGCCGGCCGGAACCCGAACATAAAAACCGTCGCGCTGGATGGAATCATAAATCTGGTTGGCATACGCACCGATAACGGCTTGTGCCCCCGAAAGCGCGGCGTTTTGGGTCGTAGGCAGGAGTTCAGGGCCGAGCAAGGTTTCCTGATTTTGGTCCAGTGTACTGGCGGCTGCGCTCAAAAAGGATGCTGCAAACAATTTTATCTCGGCCATGTCGTCCGTTTTCAGAAGTGTTCCACGCAATCCGGCGCTGCCATCGGTGATGTCCCAGCCGGTTCCGTTCGGATCAAAATCGCGGTCCAGCGCAATGCCCGAAAGTTTTAGCTCGCGGCCATCCTGCCAAACCAAGGTCCAATTGTTGTCGCTGGCAATTCGTTCCCGGCTTCTGTCCGTCTGAGCGCGGCCATGGACTTCAGTTCCGGCGGGAATTACCAATCGACCATTGTGGTACACATTGTCCGTAACCAGGCCGATAATCGGCGTTTCGATGGAGGACGAATCCACAGTAACAATGAGTTCGCACGGGATCAGCCTGCCGAACGGGGCAAAATCTTTGCTCAAAGGTCTTGGCTGGTCGTTGTCGGGTTGGGCGTAAAGACTGATCGGCAATTCTTCAGGCTTGGGCGGAGGCTGTCCATTTCGACTCGCTCCCGGCGTATCAGCCCAATCCTGATCAGCGGATGTGTTCGGGGGGTCCACTACCGGCGAATAATTTGTATTGTGATAGCTCTCAACGATTTGATTGGTATCCGCGGTCATCGCCCGCATAGGCATATCGAGCGGCTGCACTTTAGTCGCACCGGGCATGAATCGCTTCAAGGCGAAATACGCAATCACCAGAACGACGCAAAAGAGAACAAATGCGCCGATTGGCTTCTTAAAGAAATTGATAAAATTACGGGGATTCATGAGGCGGTCCTTGAACAGGTGACGCGGGGGGCAAAGACGCATCGACCGGGTGCGCTTCCAGAATCACAAAAAAGTCGTTTTTGAGAGAGATGTCGTTTCGCTCGCCATTGGGTGTGCCGGTGACCGCAAAGTAGGCGGGGACTTCCGCATGAGGTGGCACAAAACCGCTGGCATCACTGATGGATTGCGGATAGGTGCGCTCTCCTACCCGCAATGAGAAGCCGTTGGGAGAATATTGCAGTTGTTTGCTGGTTTTATTGGTAATGCCGACGCGGAAGATCAGGGTGTCTTCCGGGTCAAAGCGAAACGCCTCTACAATTTTTATCGCATAGTCCGGGCAATCGACGATACGGGGCTGTTTCTCATAATTTCGATAGGCGACCTGGGCGACAGCTTCCGGATGGTACGCGGCCAAAAGAGGATATGCCTTCGCTTCATCGAGCAATGCCAAGAGTCGCGTGGGCGTCACGGCATCCACCGTGCCAGATTCGCTCCTGTCCGGTGGACTTTGGAACGTAACGGAGAGCAACGGGGCATTACTTTCGATCAGTTCAAGCACATAGGTTTTGTCATTCCAACGAATATTGACATTAGTCACGACTTTCGGTTGTTCCGCCCGGACAGAGAAAAAGGATGCTCCTTTATTGTACGAGATGAGAAATGGGGCGGCCTTTTGGGGCTGCACCGAAGCCTGGGCCGCGTCGATTGCCTCAATCGGGCCGGGGAAGCTGATCGTGGTCACGCGGTCGATGGCCACCGGAATGGAAAAGACTGTTTGCTCATCCAGAACCCAATCCTGTATTGCCCGCTCCCCGGCGCGGGCAATTAAACAGATTGTCATTAGCAGACTAATTGCCAGGCGTTTCATATTTGAAATCATTTACGGCGGTGGGAAAGCGTCCATTCTGTACCATGTTCGGATTGCGTTGCAGACGCAGCAGCAATTTAAACGGAACTGCTTCCGTGAAGGTTTTCTCTTGAAAAATCCCGTTGCGAACCAATTGTCCGCTGACTTCAGTCAAGACAACATCCTCGCGGGTCGCGAGAACATTGATGGCGCTGATTTCCACCTTCTGATGCAATTCCTTGGATTTGAATTCCGCTGCATCCGCCGCCTGAAAGGCCAGGGCCTTTTGGTACGCCGTTTTCAAGAACATTTGTTTGAGTAAATCCTGATTATCAAATCCATTGGGATTCCTTTCGAGAAAGGCGATGGCGGCCAAAGTGCTTTGTTCTACATGAAGCTCTTTGGCTTCCTGAAATTGCAGGAGTGGCGCGACGTAAAACGTGTTGGCCGGATCAATGATGACGACACGCTCTCTCTGTTTGAAACTGTGAATCAACGCAAAGCGGTCAATCGCCGAACCGACCAGCACAAGCATGGCGAAGCCGAACCAAAACCAAACGAGCCGGTCTTTCTCGACGAAAATTCGGGTCGGGTCAAACCGTCTTCTCGGCTCCGCCATATGCGCCGCCCCGTTTTGGGCCACGGGTGTCGTGCGCAGCTCTGCTGACTGGGTTTCCATGACTGCCTCCTTTGGCTCTAAGCCGTTTGCTAACCTTATTGGGTATTTCCGGTCGGGAATTGCGCGGGCTGGGTGTTCAATTGGAATGCCGTCCGATAATTTCCGAACGCTTCCACAGCCTCGGCCTTTTGCTCCTCCTGGTCCGCCGTCTGTTGCTTTTGCAGGTCGTTTCGGTTTTCAATGTCCTGCTCGACGCTCACGGCCAGCGCCTGGTCAATTTCCCGGTCGGTCGCTGCCAATGCTCCATTGAGGCCAATCAAAACGCCGGTTAGTTTTTGAACGTCAGACGCGGTCGTCGCCGATTGCAAAGCCTCGGTCACATTGGCGATGTCCTGTTTCAAGGCTTGCCGCCGTTGCAGGACGTTGGCAGTGACATTGGTATAATTTTCCGTTGCTTTGTTGATGGCATCGTTGGGTTTGTACTCGGTCGTTTCGCGTTGCACCTGGTTTCCCGAAGGGGTGGAGAACGTCGCGCCAATGGGATGATACACGCCGTTGTCGTCATACGTCAGAGCCGCCGTGCCGGTCGCGTCGCCGGCCACGGCAGAAAACGAGAGACCGGAAGGCGTGAGGGTCAGGTCGGCCGTGAGCTCAGGGACTCCGGTAACATTGACACTGGCGGCGGGGTTGCCAAAGGCCGCATTGAACTGTTGCAATTGCTGAAGCTGCGACGATAGCGAATCAATCTGTTGCACTTCGTTATCAATCATCTCGGCGTATTCAGCCAGGTTTTCGGTCTCATCCAAAATCTGCTGGATATTGGAGGTGGGGTCAAAGACGACCATCTGCGCGGGGGCACAATGCGCCAGCGGCAGGACGATGAGGGTGATGAGTATTTTTTTCATATCTAGCTCCTTTCTTAAAAGCCCGCGTCAGTTTTCGATGCGCAGGTATTTGGTGGTTGGTTCTAAAGTGACTCCATCAATGGTTTGTTCCGGGATGGGAATGGCGTAGAGAGAAACATTCTCAGGCGGATTGCGTGGCGTTTGCTGTTGCTGGATCAAAATCCAATACTGCTGCTTGACTGCATCGCTCCGGCCTTTGTCATAGCCATTTTGGTAGGCCGTGGTTTGTTCCTTTTTGGCGATATAGCCCACGCCTTCGCTGACAGCCACGCCTCCAGCGGCCCCGGCGGCGGTGATGGCCGGATTGCCATTGGAAAAGTAATCCGCCAAGGCACCGCCTCCCGCGCCCATCGCCACATCCGAGATGGGCTGGGTAGCGGCACAGCCGCCCAACAAAATTGGAATCAAAGCGATTGAGATGAGATAATACAGTTTCATGCTGCCTCCTTTAGTTGTGGTTGTCGTGAGTAGGTCAGAATTCCTTCAACGATATTGGGCGCACCACGCAATTCCTTGGCCCGCTTTTCGAAATGCTCCCCGCTGGAACTCGAACAATACAGCATTTCCGGCGAAGTATAATTGTAGGCCGTTCCACAAACGGGCCGGTTCGAATCAACGTGGAGGTAAGTGAAAGCTGAGTATTTCGCCCCAGCCTGGTGGTCCGGCAATGTGTAATTCATGATGGTGTGCTTGGTGATTTCGGGGATGGCGATGTCCCGTGCAATGTCGTCCAAATCACTCCGATCATTTTGGCGCATGAGAAAAAACTGCCGGCTATTGCCAAACACTGCGGAACGAATCCGGCTCTGTTTAAAGCGGGCATACTGCTGCACAATGGAGATGTTCCAGCAATTGAACTTGCGCAATTGCGCGTAGCTTTCTTTGACGATTTCTTCGCCACCGGGAATATCCAGAAAGCGGGCCACTTCCTCATACACGTTGCGCTTTCGCAAAGCTCGCGGCAGCGTGATGATGTGTTTGCGCGCATGGTTGGTGATAAGGAAACCCGCAGCGGCACGTAATTCCTTTGCGCTGTCGGGAATGTAGCCCAACTCGAAATGGGCTATTTTTCCGGTCAACGAGAGATTGCTCGGCCCGTCAAACAACGCGCCAAAGTTTCCGTCGCGGCACCAGGGCAAAAGTAAAGTTGCAATTTCAATGATTTGTTCGCGTTCCGCCCCGCTGGCGTCCAGCGACATCAATTCCTGCAACATCCGATGTGTCGGATATTCCGCTGTTTTGAAATAGGCAAAGGCAACATTGCGGACTTCCTTGGTGGTTCCGGGGTCTTTCAAGAACTTTAAAATTTCGCCCTCGGAAAACTGCGACAGATATTCCTGCCCTTTTGGCTCGTGGACGCCGTAATGGTCTCGAAAATCCGCAAAGGCTTCGAGCATCGTCGCACCGGGCGGCATTTTTTCCTTGCGATAGTGTGCCAAGGCACACGCGTGATGTGCGACTTGCATCAGTAGGCTTTCGTTTTTCCTCGACCAATCCTGAAAGACATCTTCGTAAAGCAGGTTCACGTATTTCGCGATCTGAGCTTGCCGAAGCATTTGCTTATCCTCGCTTTGGCTAAATCCCACCATACGAGCTACCAAAGCGGTGGCCGACGCCAAATGGTCGGGCGTGAGGGGGAGACCTTTGGTGTCGAGATAATTGATGGTGATGTCTCCGTCGGGCTGGACAATAATTGGCTTGGCCTCGGGTTCCACCGTTTGCGTATAGATGCCATACGAAAGCCCTTCTTCAATGATGACTGTGTAGGCAAAATAATTCTCGGTCTGCGAAAGCAAATCGCAAATGGTAACCGATTTTCCCGCCCCGCTCATGCCAAGTAGAACTGCGTGTTGCGGCGATTGATTGCCGCTCGCGCCGGAAAAGGTTTTTATGCCTACCAGGTTTTGGTTTGGTCCTTCGTAAATTGCTTCCGCAGTGTCCAAATGTCCGGTGAAGGTCGAGGCAATCGGCAGTAGGTCGGCGATATAGCGATTCTCCCCATAAAGTTTGCGGGCGTCATAATGTCCCCATGTCCAGCCGGGCCAGGTCATGTAAAAAAGCTTTTTGGAGGTGCTGGGCAAATTGCTTTCGGAGTATTGAGCGCCATTCATGCTGTTAATGGCGTTTTTGATGGCTGTGGTTTTGGCAATCAAGCCGTCTTTGGTCTTATCCCACGCGCGAATGGCAAACAGCACTTTGAAAGGAAAAGTGTGACCCTGCATGAGCGCGGCGATTTTTTTCTGCTTCTTTTCCATGACGGTGAGCAGCGAAAGCTTGTTTTCGCTGGCAAAATCTCCCGCGATTCGGTCATGCTCTTTTTCCTCCTTATTGATTTCCCTGCGAACGGAAAGCGGGTCCAGATTGACAGTGATCGTGTAATCGAGTAGCCGCAGCCCGGTCAGGCGATGAATCATTCCGGGATAAGTCGCTTTGGGCCAGCGCGAGAGGACGATGAGCGAATGGTAATTTCCATCCATGAAAAATCCGAAATCAGCCTGTCCGCTGCCTTCACTATGCCAGCAGTTCTCTTGAATCGTTAGTTCAGGATCGAAGGTTTCGATGGGGTCATAGTCGAACCGTTCCGCCAGTGACGGATTGAGGAAAGTCTTATAATGGCGAAAATGGTCCGCGTCTTTCATTGGGATAATCCGCGCTCCTTGGCCGGAAAAGATTTCCGCAAGCATTTCATGCGTGTGTTCAAACTCTCCTTTAAGTTGGGACAAAACCTGGGTGTAGTATTCTTTGAGTGCCGCTTCGGACTTAATGCCTTTCGATGAAGTCTCAATTTTGCGGGAAAGATAGAACACCAGGCGCTGCCGCCGCAGCCGCCGTTCCAGCATGAGTTGCCAATACCGACCGAACCGTTCATTTCGCGACCGGCGAGTCCATAAGTTCTCAGCCTTCTGGGTTTCTTCCTGGTAGCGGAGCAATTCACGGCGATAATCAGAGTCGCAAAAATATTGAATTTGCAGCCGTTGCTGCTCGTTGAGCGACGCCAGCAGCAGTGACAATTGGTCCTGAAACTGGTTTAAATCTGATACCTGGGCATTGACCAAATCCGGCGGCTCAAAAACGAATCCCTTTGAAACGTACCCCCCCGCGTTCAGCGTGTTGAACACGATCAAATCATTGATGAAAAAGCCGTTGGGCGATTGGTCAAACATATTTGCGATGGTTGCGCCTGCCCGAAGGCAGGATGACTTGCGGCACAGCGGGCAGACTCATCCGACGGTAAAGGCGGACCCGCGCCGGTCGCTTGGCGGCTAGTTCCAGAGCCAGACGGCTTGACGATTTTGTACGATGA
>Ga0335083_10011639_pt1 | contig 10567 bp, 8 predicted proteins | sample Lox_Sample_42_FD_206716 | JGI IMG/M metagenome (GOLD analysis project Ga0335083, IMG submission 206716) | Soil microbial communities from Loxahatchee National Wildlife Refuge, Florida, United States - Lox_Sample_4.2 | ecosystem: Environmental > Terrestrial > Soil > Wetlands | place: USA: Florida... | reverse complement strand
CACCTTGTGCCATGGCCCTTCGTGACAGAACATCAGCAGCGTTGGATCGGTGGGCGAAAATTCCAGGTGATTCAGCCAATCGGTGCTGTTGAGGATCACCTTCAGTTCGCCCGTCTGGATGTTCATCGTGAACAACCCCATGGGATAATGCGCCGCCAGGCGCTGCTCCATCATCTGGCCCTTGTTGAGCGGCTGTTCGAGCGCCTGAGGCTGCGGGCCGTCCGGACGATTGGCATTGTTGTCGGCGCCGCGCCCAATTTCGGTATACGTTCCGGCCAGCAGCGTCTCGTCGGCATTCACCGTGACGATGGACTGCGTGGTGCCGCGCCTGGGGATCTTGGCGATTTCTCGCGTCGCGCCCGAGTCGACATCGGTGGCGAATACCGCGTCGCCGCGCGTGTAATACACGTTCTGTGTTTTGCGGCCGGTCACGATGATGCGGACACGGCCGCTGACCACCTGTTTGGTGGCGTGCGTCGCCAGGTCCAGCACCGAGATGCCTTGCGGTGTCGTATAGACCATCTTCTTCAGGTCGGCGGTATAGCCGTTCTGGTTGAAGTACAGGCTGGCGCTGCCGGGCTCGTCGGTCAGACGAACCACGCGGTGGCCGGTATCGGGGTCAATCCAGGTTTTGGGCGGAGCGCTGGCGGTTTCCTGCGCGAGGAGAGGCGGCAGCGAAATCGCCGCGGCGATCGTGAGCCAGTTACCGAGAGCCTTAGACAGCATATGAAACCCCAATGCCCGATTCAATCTTTTGGAGATGTTGGTTTTGATCCCGCTCGAATCAAACTTCCCGCAATTCCTTGCTCGTGGGCGTGAGCACCTCGCACCCGTTGGCCGTCACCACCACCGTGTCCTCGATCCGGATGCCGCCGAAATCCTCCAGATAGGCGCCTGGTTCAATCGTGATGGCCATGCCCTCGCGCAATACCGTCTTGTCGCGTTTGCCCAGCCGCGGCGGTTCGTGGATTTCCAGCCCGAGACCATGACCGGTGGAGTGAACGAACGCTTTATCCAGCCCGTGACCTTTCAACACCCGCCGCGCTACCCGATCGACAGCCGCCGTCTGGGCGCCCGGACGAACGGCCGCGATCGCCGCCAGTTGCGCTTCGAGCACCGCCCGATACATCCGTTTGACACGCGGCGTGGGCCTGCCGACGTAGAGCATGCGCGTCATGTCGCTGGCGTAGCCATCCTGGAACGCGCCCATATCGACGACCACCAGGCTGCCCGGTTTCAAAGGAGCGGCAGTCGGCTGCGCGTGTGGCAGCGCGCTGCGCAACCCGCCGGCCACAATCGTGTCGAATGACGGCTTCTCGGCGCCCAGCCGGCGCATGCGATACTCCAGCTCCGCCGCCAGATCCTGCTCCTTCATGCCCGGCCGCAACTTTGCGACGGTCTGCTCGAAGGCCCGCGAGTTGGTCTCCACCGACCGGCGAATGCGCGCGATTTCCTCCGCCGATTTCAGCATGCGCAGCTCTTCCACCCATCCCAGCACGGGCTCGAGCGACGCTTTCATGGGCAGCCGCGCGCGCAGCGATTCGAAAAAATCGCAGGTCATGCGAGCCGGCTCATAACCAAGCCGCTCGATCTTAGCACGCGCGATCGCGGGCGCAAGCCCGTCTATCAACGAACCCTTGCAGATGCGCACCTGGGTGGTGACTTCCTGTGAGGCCTGCGTGGTGTAGCGCGGATCGGTAAACAGAATCGACTTTCCGGGAGTGATCAGCAGGCAGCCGTTGCTGCAAATTGGGGCTGAACGCGACCAGCAACGCATCCAGTTTTCGCGCATCCAACCCTGCCGCAAGGACGCGACGCCTTTGCTCGAACTCGCTATCGGCCACCCTGGAACTCCCGGACGAACAGCTCGGCACGATCGGCCAACTGCTCCGCGGCCGTAAAATCGGCGCGGCGTTCCGCCTCTTCCGAAGCATTGAGAAGCCTCTGGATATTGTCCCGCTTACGCTTGGCTTCGCCCGCCAGACGCTGGGACTTTGTCGAATCGAGCCATGTCCGCACGGCCTTCTGCTTGTTGTGGGCCTTTTCCAGAAGGTCATTCCGAGTGCCTTCGGGCAATTGCTCCTGGATCGGCGGGCGCGCCGGCAAGGGCTCGACCGTCGGCGGCGGCGTCTCCGGCTTGGGTGCTACCGGTGGGGCGATGGTGCGGTGGGCGTTCGGCGACGCGGCCGGAGGGGCAGTAGACGGAGCGGGGCTGACGGTCTGCGGCTCCAGTTCCAGCGCATCGAGATCCAGGGTTTGCGCCGGCCAGGGTTCAATGCGCGTCTGCGGAATCGAAAGGGGCTCGGACGGCGGAACGGATTTGGCCGCGTCTCCGGCCGAAACCGGCACGGGTGGGGGCGGCGGCGCGGGTTTGGCGTGCGACACACAACCGGCCGCGACGACAGCCAGGAGTGTAACCGCAACTAATCCCCAATACTTCATCCTGACTCACTCAAGCTCGCGACCGGCAGGCGGATTAGGAAGGTCGTTCCCTTCCCGGGCTCGCTCGTGAAGTCAATTGTACCATCGTGTAATTGTACGGTCCGGAACGTCATGGCCAGTCCGATGCCGGACCCTTCCTTGCGCGTCGTGAAGTACAGGCGAAAGATCTTATCGCGCAATTCGGCGGGTATTCCTGGTCCGGTGTCGGAGATGCGGATCTCGGCGACTTCCGGCGTCGCGGACGATTCGAACAGCAGTTCGCCGCCGGTTTCCTGCATGGCTTGCATGGCGTTGACCACGATGTTAAACACCGCCTGTTTGAGAAGGTCCCGGTCCACGCGGACTTCCACGCCCCCGGCCTGCTGGTGGACCTCGATGCGGATATTCGATGCGCCCGCCTGCGGCTGCGCCAACTCCACGATTTCGCCGACCAGCGTGTCCAGAGGAACCGTGGCCAGCGTCAACTCCATCGGCCGGCTGAAATCCAGGAAGGTTTTGACCACCCGGTCGAGCCGTAGAATTTCGCGCGCGATGATTTCCATTTCCTGCCCGACATCGGTATCGCCCACCCCCAGCTTGGCGCGGGCCACCTCCACGTGCAGCAGGATGGCATTCAACGGGTTCTTGACCTCATGCGCGACACCGCCGGTGATGCGGCCGATCGCCGTGAGACGGTCGGCAATCTGCAACTGCCGGCCGATTTTGCGCTGCACTTCGGGATCCCGAAGGCGCACCAGAATGCCCGATCCGCCCTCGGCGGCTGTCTGGATAAAGTCGACGGACAGCAGGACGCTGGGAGCGGCGGCGGGGATCTCCGCCTCCGACGTGACGGGAACGCGGCGGCCGCGAATCGGCTTGCCCGTCTGCACCGCATCGGCGATCAACAGCCCGACTGTGCCGGAGGGCGGGAAGATCTCAGGCAGCGAGAAGCCCGCGATTTCCGAGCGTGTTCGGCCCAGCAGTTTCTCCACCGATCCGGAGGCAAACACCAGGCGCTGCTCGCGGTTGAAAAGGAACACCGCGTCTTCCAGATCCTGAAACAGGCGCTCGATGTTCCCACGCAGGTCGGATACTTCGAACTGCGCGCCGCGCAACCTCTCGCCCAGCAGGTTCACCTTCGACGACATGATGGAGATTTCATCGGTCGCGCCTTTTACCCTGGCCGGGCGGGGCTCCTCCGCGAGGTCTCCGCCGGCCACCAGATCGAGTTGCTTCCGCAAACCGACGAGCGGCCGAAATGCCACCGCCGAAAACAGAAAGGTGAGGCACACCGCGCCGATCAAGGCAATGAACGCCGCGGTCAGGTTCTTCTGGAGATTGGGGTCGATATCGCGGCGGATCTGGTATGGATCGATGACCGAGCAAACCCGCAGAACGGCGTCCGGAACGGGAATCGGGTCGGATTGCACCTGGTAATACCGGGTGCCCCGCCACAAGACGCGCAGCTTATGGATCCAGGTGGTGTCATCGACCAGCGTATCGAAATCTTCATACCGCGGAAGAATGTCGCTCGCCTGCAAAATGCTGTCGAGCAGGATACGGTTGTCTTTGTCCACCACGGCAATCTCGAGCACCGTGTTCTTCGAGTCGATCATGACCGCCTCGAACATCCCCTGCAACCCCGGATCGGCCAGCACATCCGACATCTGACGCATGGGGTCGGCATTGGCGGCTTCTTTGAGCGCGCTGACCGCGACCGAATTGAACTCCTTGGCGCGCTTTCGCATGCTGTCGAACTGTTGCGTCGTCTCGATGGCCACGTTGACCGTGCAGATCACGCCGACCATGAAGACCACCAGCAATCCGTAGCGAAGCGTTACCTTGGACTGAATGGTCATCGAAGCCTACGCAGGATGTGGTTACGTCACCGTCAGCAGGATTTTGCCGGTGGTGCGGCGCGCCTCCAGGTCGCGGTGAGCGGAGGCGGCTTCCGCCAACGGATAGGTGCGATCAATCCGCAGCTTGAGAGCTCCCGAGGCGACCGCGCCCAACACATCTCCAGAGCGCCATTCCAGTTCGTCGCGCGTCAGGAGGTAATTGCCCAGGCTGGGCCGCGTAAGAAACAGCGAACCCTTTGCGTTCAAAATATTGGGGTCAAACGGCGGCACCGGGCCGCTGGATTGGCCAAACAAAACCATCATGCCGCGAGGACGCAGGCTGTTGAGGCTGCCCTCAAAGGTGGTCACGCCAACCGAATCATACACCACGTCCACACCGCGCCCATCGGTGAGCCGCTTGATGGCGGCCTGAAAGTCTTCCTTGGTGTATAGAATCACTTCGTCGGCGCCGTGCCGGCGCGCGATTTCCGCTTTCTCCTCCGTGGAGACCGTGCCGAACACGCGGGCGCCAAGCGACCGCGCCATTTGCACGATCAATCCGCCGGCGCCGCCGGCCGCGGCATGCACCAGGCAGGTGTCGCCGCTCTTCAGCGGGTAGGTGGAGTGGGTGAGGTAATGCGCCGTCATGCCTTGCAGCATGGCGGCCGCGGCAGTCGGCAATTCGACGGCGGCCGGAACGTGCGCCACGACGGCGGCGGGCACCACGGCGTATTCGGCGTAAGAGCCGCGCGACATGGCGTAGGCGACGCGATCGCCCTTCTTGAATCCGCTGACGCCTTCGCCGGCGGCCTCGACCGTGCCGGCGGCCTCATTCCCCAGAATGATGGGCAGCTCCGACTTGTAGAGGCCGGTGCGAAAATACACGTCAATGAAATTCACTCCAATGGCGGCGATCTTGACCAGTACCTGGTTGGGACCGGGTTGCGGCACGGGCACCTCCACCAGTTGCATCGCGCCCGGTCCGCCGGGTTTCAAGACGTGAATGGCTTTCATGGGGTCCTCCTCTGTAGGGCAGGCTGGCAGTCGGCCTGGACGGCAACCATAGAATTCTGCCGCATGGCGCTGAAGTCAGTAGCGAGCGGCGGCTTTGCGCTTCGAGCGATCAGATTGGTTCGGGCTCCGCTTAACGGCCGGCCAGGCGGACTGTCAGTCCGCCGCAGGCTGCCAGCCTGCCCCACCTTCTCACCGCAGCGCGCGGCGCGTGTGTTCGACTGCGGCATACAGCATTAAATAGAGTAGCGTGAAGGGGAGCGCAATCAGCCCCGAGAGAGTCCGGACCGCGCCCGCGCCCGCCAAACCCGTGCGTAGCAGCACGAATCGGCGAATAATCCTGGAGTGCGTCCGCGCCAGCCAGAAGAAATCGGCATTCTCATTGATGATGAAGACCTTCGCCGGAATGCGAAACACCAACGACCATTTCCACTTGGTCATCAGCGGTTCGTTGGAGCAAATCACGCCCATGTGCGAATAGCCGTTGGCTTTCAACAGCGCATAGAGCCGGCCGCGCCCCGCCCGTCCCCGAAAGTCGCTCACGCGGTAGATGCGCGTCGTCTCCACGGCGAATCCGGCCGGCAGCGTGGCAAAGCACGAGACCAGATCGATGGGAACGTCCTTCCCCCAGGTGGAACGCAGAACCGGGATCAGCTTTTCCACCAGACCGCGGGCGCCGCTCTCCACCAGCAATATTGCCTTGACTTCCGGCATCCGGCCTGTCAGGAAGTAGCGCATCAGACTCGCAAATCGTAGTCGAGCGCGCGCATTCCCTCGATAATGCCCTCGCGAATGGCGCTGACTTCATCGGACGAAAGGGTGCGCTCCGCCGAGCCCACCGTCAGGCGGAAGGAGACGCTTTTGCGTCCGTCTTCGAGCGGCGGACCGGAATACTGGCGCACGAACTGGATCGATTCCAGCAGCGGACCGGCGAAGCGGCGCAGCGACGTCTCCAGCGTCGCGGCCTGTTCGCGAAGTCCGCAGACCACCGAGAGATCGAACGCGCTTGAAGGATAGCGGCGGATGGGCGTGTACTTGACGTCGCGTTCGGAAAGCGCGCGCACGCGGCGCAGATCCAGGTCCAGAATCGCGGCGCGTCCCGATTCGATCAGCGACGGGTGGAGCTCGAAAATACGTCCGACCAGTTCGCCGCGCCAGGCGACGTCGGTCGCTCGAGCCGGGTGCTCGAACGGACGCGCGCCGGTGGGGACCGCCGCCGCATCCGGCATCAGACACAGAGCCGCGCGTTTGACTTCGAACAATCCGGCCGCGCCATCGCCATGGCGATTGTAAACCACCGCCGCCAGATGCGGAATCTCATCGGGCAGCGCCTGGGCGTCGCGGGACTTATGAATCTCCCGGCCGATTTCGAAGAGGCGGAAACTGTCGCGATGCTTGGCGTTTTCCAGGATATTCCTGCGCAAGCCGGGCAACAGCGAGGCGCGCATCAGCGCCTGATCGGAGGCGATGGGATTGGTGACACGCACATGCGCGGCCGGGTCGAAACCGAAAGCCAGGACGGCTTCCTCGCTGAGGAAGGAGTAATTGTAGACCTCGGTATAGCCCTCATCCGCGAAAAGCGTGCGCGCCTCATGATGGAAGCGGCGGTCGCGATCGACCGGAGGCACGGCGGCAGCCACCAGCGGCGCGCGCGGCGTGATGGAATCGTAACCTACCATCCGCCCGACCTCTTCCACCAGGTCGTCCTTCATGGAAATGTCCTTGGTGGCGCGCCAGGTGGGAACGGAGACGGAGAGCACACCCGCCTTTGCCTCGGTCACGCTGAATTCCAGGCTTTCGAGAATCCGGCGCGTCTCGGCGGAGCTGATCGACCGCCCCAGTTTGCGCTCCAGCCATTCGAGCGACAGCTCGATGGGCGGACGCGCCGTGGGCGGACGCCGCACGTCGGCCACTCCGCCAACCAGCCGGATGCCCGGCGAGATGGCTTGGAGCAATTCTATGGCGCGCGCCAGGCCGCGCACCGTATTCTCCGCGTCCTGCGCTTTTTCGAAGCGCATGGAGGCGTCGGTGCGCAGTTTGATGGCGGCCGAAGTCTTGCGGATGGACGACGCCTGAAAATTGGCGCTCTCCAGCACCACGCGCCTGGTGGAATCGCTGATGGCGCTGTCCGCGCCGCCGATCACTCCGGCCAATCCGATGGCGCCTTCCGCATCGGCGATCACCAGGTTCGACGGGCCGAGTGTATATTCCTCGCCGTTGAGCGCGCGGTACGGCTCGCCTGCGCGGGCGTTGCGCACGAAGATCGTGCCGCCGCGAATTTTGGCCGCGTCGAACGCGTGCATCGGCTGCGCCAGCTCCGCCATCACGAAATTCGTCATGTCGACGATATTGTTGATGGGGTTCAGGCCGATCGCCGTCAGGCGCGCCTGCAGCCACAAGGGAGAAGGTTGAACCGTGACGTTGTCGAAAACCAGGGCGCTGTATCGCGGGCAGAGATCGAGATCCTGGATTTCGACGCCGATGGCGGCATCACCATGCGGCAGCAGATTCTGTTTCACCGGATCCTTGAGTTTGCCGCCGAGGATGGCGGCCACCTCGCGCGCCATGCCAAAATGGCCCCACAGATCCGGCCGGTGCGTGATGGACTTGTTATCGATTTCGATGATGCTATCGGCGGCGCATCCGGGGACCGGTTCACCCACGGCCGCATCCAGCTCCACGATTCCGGAGTGGTCGCGGTTGATGCCGAGCTCGGCGGCCGACGCCAGCATCCCGTCGCTCTCGACGCCCTGGATGGTCTTTCGGCCGATCGGCGCGTAGGCCGACACCAGGCCCGGCCGGCAGTTGGGCGCGCCGCAGACGACGGTTCTACGGCCCAGGGGACCAGCGTCGACCGTCGCCGTGACAAGATGCGTGCCGGCAATCGGCTCGACGGTTTCGACGCGCGCGGTGCGGGCCCGATCGAGCAGCTCGGCGGCGATCTCGATGCCCTCGCACTCCGCGGTCTTCATGGTGATGAGGCGCTCGAGCGATCCGGGAGCGCAATCCAGGCCGTTCACCAGTTCGCGAATCCAGTTGTAGGAGAACTTCAAGGCTAAAACTGCTCCAGAAATCTAAGATCGCCGCCCTGCAGTTGGCGAATGTCGTCGATGCCGTAGCGCATCATGGCAAGGCGCGTCAGGCCCAATCCAAAAGCGAAGCCGCCCCATTCGTCCGGATCGATGCCGCTCATGCGGAGGACGTTGGGATTCACCAGCCCGCACGGCAGCAGCTCCACCCAGCCGCTTTGTTTGCAGACCGCGCAGCCGGGGCCGCCGCAGATCAGGCATTGAATATCGAGCTCGAAACCGGGTTCGACGAACGGAAAATATCCGGGACGCAGGCGCACCGTGACTTCGCGCCGGAAGACCGCGGTGAGCAGCGTCTTCATGAAATAGAGCAGGTGGGCGACGGAAACGTCGCGGTCGACCATCATGCCTTCCAGTTGATAGAACGTGTGCTCATGGCTGGCGTCGACGCTTTCGTTGCGGAAGACGCGGCCGGGCGCGATCATGCGCAGCGGCGGTCCCAGCCGCTCCATGCCGCGCACCTGGACGGGGGAAGTATGCGTGCGTAGCAGGTTGCCGCCATCCAGCCAGAAAGTGTCCTGCATGTCGCGCGCGGGATGGTCCGCGGGGATATTGAGCGCGTCGAAGTTGTGATATTCGGTCTCGACTTCGGGCCCGTCGAGCACCGCGAATCCGAGCGACGAAAAGAGATCTTCGAGTTCGCGTTGAATCAAGGTCACCGGATGGAGATGTCCGCGGCGCGGCGGCGGAGCGGGCAAAGTCAGGTCGAGCCATTCGGCATCCAGACGCGCGCGCAGTTCGATTTCGGCGAACTCGCGCTGCCGCCGGTCGAGCGCCTCCTCCATCTTCTGCTTGACGGCGTTGAGGCGCATCCCGGCTTGCTTGCGTTCTTCCGGCGCCAGCTTGCCCATGTCCTTGCCGGCCTGCGCGAGAGCGCCTTTGCGCCCCAGCGCTTCCACCCGTACGGCTTCCAATTCGGCAAGGGACTGCGCGGCGGCAATACGGTCCAGCGAGCGCGATTCCAGCTCCTGCAGATCGGTCATGGGAACGAAAGACCAATTGTAGCAGGGGCTTCCGTTGCTTTATGGAACCCGCCAGCCGCCGTTCCAATACGCCTGGATGTGAAAATGGCGGAGCCAGACCGTGCATCCGGCGCAGGGACCCCGGACGTTGCGCCCCTTGTCCATGGCGATGAATTTATAGTCGCGCAATTCGTCGGGGCTGCCGGGCCGATGGCTATTGTATAGCGTTCGTAAGGCATTCACTTCAGCGCAGTTCCTTCCAAAACGCATGTCTTGGGGCGCCCATTCATCCGGGATTCTATCCCAGACCTCGTCGGGAATGGCTCCTTTGTTGCTCTGCTTGGAGGTGCCACACTGTCCGCGGACGAACTCTTCCCGGCTCGGATCCCAAAGCACCGCGATCATGTTTTTCGTATCCGCCCAGTGACTCTGGCGCAGTTGATTGAGGTAGGACGTCCCCTTACCTTCCACGGTCTCAGAGACAGTCAGAATCGGCTGCGGCGCGCTCGCCAGAATCCAGCCCTTCCAGCGGACGTAACCGGAACACCCGCGCGTTCCGGAGTCCTTTTGATCGTTCACCATCTCGTAGCAGCGCTCTGTCGGACGGAAATACTGGTTGTCGTCTCGTGGAATTTTGAAATCCAGCTTGCAACGCTTGCAGAAAACGGTGTGAATATAATGCGGCATTCTAAGCGCCTTCTCTCGAGAACAATCAAATTTACACCGATTATATTGTGGTTATAGGACGTTCAGAACCAGATTTGCGTGTTGTAACCGGCTCCGCGGTGCGATTACGCACCAAGCTTGCGCAGTCTCGACTCCCCCGACGCCGGAATCGATCTGCGCGTGGGGCGCCGCACGAAACCGTATAATCAGAAGGCTTCGGAATCTCTATCTGGCCATGCCATTCGCCCGTTACGCCCGGCTGATCCTGGCAGGTGTGTTGATGGCCGCGGCGGCGCTGACGCTGCTGATTATTGCGCGAAATGTCTGGTATCTCTCTCGCTCGTACACCAATGTTCCATATGCCGATCAATTGGTGCTGATCCAGGAAGTCGGGCGGAAGTGGTCAGGGCAACTGCATTGGAACTACCTCTGGTCGCCGTATTGGGGCCAGCGGCCGCTGCTGCCGCGTCTGGCGACGTTGCTTTCGGTTTCGTATTTTCACGCCGCCATGCTGCCGTTCAATCTGAGCAGCCTGGCTGCGCAGTGCGCCATGGCCGCGCTGGTGGTTTCGCTGATCCGG
>Ga0335083_10011637_pt1 | contig 10567 bp, 8 predicted proteins | sample Lox_Sample_42_FD_206716 | JGI IMG/M metagenome (GOLD analysis project Ga0335083, IMG submission 206716) | Soil microbial communities from Loxahatchee National Wildlife Refuge, Florida, United States - Lox_Sample_4.2 | ecosystem: Environmental > Terrestrial > Soil > Wetlands | place: USA: Florida... | reverse complement strand
ACTTGGTGGGCGTGCCGGACCCGGATCCTGACCCGGAACCGCCCGGCTGCGCCGACGCCGAACTGGCCGGTACCGTGCCGGGCTGCGTCGCGCTGATCGGGGTGGGGCCCAGCGACGTGCTGAACCTGGAGGCGGCCGGGCTGAGGAAGGAGCTCGGTGACAGGGACGCCTTGGGCGATGCGCCGGCCCCCGCGGGCGAGTCGGCCCCGAGCGCGGGCGCGGTCGCCGGGCTGCCCGCGGACGCCTGCGGCTGGTCGGGCCCGGCCGCGGGTGCCCGGTTCGCGCCGATCAGGGCGAAGGCCGCCACCGCCGACCCGGCCACCACGCCGGCGGTCAGGCCGGCCGAGGCCAGCGGGCGTGAGATGCGGTGACGCCCGGGACGGCCAGGACGACCGGCACGGCCGGGACCACCCGCCCCGGCCCGGCCGCCGCGCCGCGGGGAAACCCTGGGGGCGGCGGGAGCGATCACGGCCGACGTCGAGACGCCGGTCGGGGCGACGATCTCCGCCAGCTCGGCCGGGGCGGCCGCCGACTGGGTCTGAGCGAAGCTGTTCATGATCGACTCGGCGAGCCAGCCGGGGGCCGGCTGGAGGGCGCCCACCTCGGCCAGCAACTCGCCCGCGGTCGGCCGGTCGCCGGGGTGCTTGGCCAGGCAGCGGCCGACAAGCGGCCGCAGCTCCTCGGGCACGTCGTCCAGCCTGGCCGGCGCGTTGACCAGCCGGTACATCAGCGCGCCGGGCGACCCGGAACCGAAGGGGCCGTGCCCGGTAGCGGCGAAGGTGAGCACCGCCCCCAGGCTGAACATGTCGCTCGCCAGGCCGATGTCGTAGCTCAGGACCTGCTCGGGTGACATGTAGCCGGGCGACCCGATCATCACGTTCTCGCCCGCGGCCGCGGCCGCGCTCGCCTCGGCGGCCCCGGAGATGCCGAAGTCGATGACCCGCGGGCCGTCCTCGGCCAGCAGCACGTTAGAAGGCTTCAGGTCGCGGTGCACCACCCCGGCCTTGTGGATGGCGCCCAGGCCCTCGGCCAGCCCGGCGGTCAGCGCCAGCAGGCTGCGCACCGGCAGCGGCCCGTGGCCGCGCACCGCCTCGGTCAGCGAAGGGCCGGCCACGTACGCGGTCGCCAGCCAGGGCATGGGGCAGTCCAGGTCCGCGTCCACCACGAGCGCCGTGAACAGGCCGCTGACCTTCTGCGCGGCCGCTACCTCGCGCCGGAACCTGGCCCGGAAATCGGGATCAGTGGCCAGCTCGGTCTTGATGATCTTGACCGCGATCGGCCGCCCGCCGGCCGACATGCCCAGGAACACCTGGCCCATGCCGCCGCTGCCAAGCTGCCCGAGCAGCTTGTAGGGCCCGATCTCGCGCGGATCCTCGGGCTGTAGTCCCGCGTATCCCACGTGATCACCCCGAACGTCAGCAAATACTCCCATTCATGCTATATCCGGACGACGCGGTCGGAAGGTCTCAGGTTTACACGTACGAGCATGTCGTAACGGTTGCTTAAGAACCTTCCCTGCTCCTCCCGGCGCGGGGAAGGTCCGGGGAAGGGACGGTTCGTAGCGTTGCGGCATATTCACTGCCACAACGAGCAAAGGACAAACATCGTGGCTATCTCGCGCACCATCCCCGCCATCTCCCACGTAGCCGTGACCGTGACCGACCTGTCGGTCAGCGAGCCGTGGTACACCCGGGTCTTCGGCGTCGAGCCCGTGCTGGACGAGGACACCGGCCCGTTCCGGCACATCGTCTACGCCCTGGGCGGCACCCTGTTCGGGCTGCACGGCTTCCCCGACCTGACCAGCAAGGAATCGTTCGACGAGCGCACGCCGGGCCTGGACCACGTCTCCTTCGGCTGCGCGAGCCGCGCCGAGCTGGCCGAGTGGGCCGCCCGGCTTGACGAGCTCGGCGTGGCTCACGGCGAGATCGTGGACGCGGCGTACGGCTCGGGCCTGTCGTTCCGCGACCCCGACAACATCGCGCTTGAGCTGTTCGCCCCGCCGGCTAGCGCCTAGTGGGCGAGCGACCGCGGCCGGGCGGGTATCTCCGCCCGGCCAAGGCAGCGCGCGGCGTCGAGCGGCTGGCCGGTCCGCTGGAACCGGCCGGCCGCCCACCGCAGCCGCTCCCGGGCCCTGGCGACGTCGCCGATGACCATGGCGACCGCGGCGTGCGCCTCGGCCAGCCCCGCCTCCCACGAGGTGTCCCGCCAGACCGCGACGGACCGTTCCGCGGTGGCCAGGTGGCGCCGCGCGGCCGGGAGGTCGCCGTCCCGGGCGCAGGCGATGGCCGCGGGCACCGCCCGCATGATCGAGCAGAACTGGCAGAAGTCGTCCCAGCCGAGCATCGACTCGGACCGCTCGACGACCTGCCTGGCCTCGCGCGGGCCGGCCGCGACACTGATCATCGTGCCGAACACGCGGTGCAGCAGGTGCTTGGCCACCACCGAGTCCCTGGCCAGCGGGAGCGCCCGGTCCAGTAGCCGCCTGGCCTCGGCGGCGTCGCCGTGCGCCGCCCTGACCTCGGCCAGCCGCTGGAGCGAGTGCGCCTCGCCCGCGGCCGACCCGATATCCCGGTGCCGGGCGGCGGCCTCGGTCAGCTCGGCGGCCGCGAGGTCCAGGTCACCGGATAGCAGCGCCGCCTCCCCGGCCAGTGCCTGGGCGAACGCCGCGGCCCGCCGGACCCCGCTGCGCTCGGCCGTCTCCCGCAGGTCGCGGGCCAGCTCGATGACCTCGGCGTACGGCGTGGGCCCGTACAGCAGGTACTCGGCCGAGCACAGGTACCCGTCGAAGATCGCGCTGGCCGTCCCCGGATCCTCCCTGGTCCGGTACAGCTCGGTTCTCATCTGGGCGAACCACTGACCCGACCGGTGCGCGAGCAGTCCCTGCAGCGTGACCAGGTCGAGCACCTGCCAGTTGCGGACGCCCGCCAGGACGAGCCGCTGGGCCTCATCGGCTGCGTCCCTGGCCGCGTCGAAATCGGCGGTGAAGAACGCGTACTTGCCCCGGGCCAGCCAGATGTCGGCGTCGTCGGCGCCGCCATCGGGGACGAGGCCAGCCAGGGCCGCCTCCGCCGTGCCCAGGTCGCCCGCCATGATCGCGCTGTGCGCCAGCCGGGCCTGGAGCCGCCTGCCCTGGGCGGGCCCGGCGCTGCCGAGCGCCTCCCGGTAGGCCGCCCCCGCCGTCGGGTCGCCGATCGCGGTCAGCAGGTCGGCCCGCAGCGACAGCGCCCTGGTCCGGTCAGGCCCGGCGGCGTGCGCGCGGACCGTGTCCGCCAGGGCCAGCGCCTCGCGGTAGGCGCCGAGGGCGGCCTCGGTCTCGGCCGCCTGGAGCAGATGCGGCACGGCGTCCGCGGCCGCGCCGCCCGCCAGCAGGTGGTGGCCGATGCGCGCGGGCGAGGCGCCGAGCTCGATCAGCCGGCGACCGGTGTCGCGGTGGATCTGGCGGCGCCGGTGCGCCGGGACGGCCTCGGTCAGCGCCTCCCTGATGAGGCAATGACGAAACCGGTAGCCCGCAGCGGCGGGCTCGACGAGTTCCGCGGCCAGGGCGTCGTCGAGGTAGCCGAAGGCCTCCTCCTCGGCCAGCCCGGACAGCGCGACGAACTCGTCGGTGTCGAAGCAGGCACCGGCCACGGCTACCCGCTGGAGGACCTCGCGGGTAGCCGGCCGCAGCCCGGCCAGCAGGCTGGCCTGGAGGGCCTCGGTCCAGCCGCCCGCCGTGTTGCCCGCTGCCCCGCTGCCTGGCTGCTGAGGCCAGGCGGCGGCCCGGCGCGCGAGTTCGGTGATCGTGAACGGGTTGCCGTGGCCGAGGGTCGCGATCAGCTCGGCCAGTTCCGCCGGGGGCGCGCCGGCGTAGCGCTGGATGAGGGCCGCGGCGTCCCGGTCGCCGAGCGGGCCGAGCCTGAGCCCGGCCGCGCCGTACCGCCCGGTCAGGCTGGCGCTCAGCTCGGCCAGGGCATCAGGCACCGGCGCCGGGCGGTGCGCGAGCACGATGCACACCCGCTGGTCGCGCGTGGACCTGGCGAGGTAGTGGAGCAGCCGCAGGCTGGCCTCGTCGGCGTCGTGGACGTCGTCGATGGTGAGCAGCAGTCCGCTGGCGGCCGCGGCCATGCCGGCCAGTTCCGCGGCCGCCGCGAACAGGTGCTGGTGCGAGCTCGCGCCGGCCCAGCTGACCGGCATTGCGGCCTGGGCCTGGTCGAGCTGTTCCCGGTGCCGGGCGGTCACGGCACCGAGCAGCGCCGGCTCGTTCCGGCCCAGGCCGCCCAGCGCCTCGATCACCGGTGCGTACGGCCAGGCCCCCTCCACCCGCGCGGACGTCCCGTGGCCGCGGGCCATGCCGAGTTCCGCGGCCCGCGCGGTGATGGCCCCGAGCAGCGACGACTTGCCCTGGCCGGCCGGCCCGGTGATGATCAGCGTGCGCCCCCGGCCCGCCAGCGCGTCCAGCAGGGCCTGCTCGGCGGCCGCCAGCTCGGGGTCCCGGCCGAGCAGCGGGCCGCCCCGGCGCGGGAACACCTGCTGCGCGGCGAGCAGCTGGTCCCGCAGCGCGGTCGCCTCGGGACCGGGACCGACGCCGAGTTCGGTGCGCAGGGCCCGGTCCAGCCGGTCGAACTGGCGCAGTGCGGCGTGCCGGTCGCCGTCCGCCACGTGCCGCCGCATCAGGGCGAGGTGGGCGTGCTCGTCGGCCGGGTCGAGCTCGGCCACCTCCGCCCAGCGGCCGTCCAGCCGCAGCAGCTCCAGGTGCTGGCGCCTGAGCTGATCACGGCGCGCCTCGGCCCACTCCTCGTACCGGTCCGCGGGCAGCAGCTCGCCGGCGTAGAGCGCGAGCGCCCGCCGGGCCGCCGTGGCGACGTCCCCGTCGCTGGCCCCGTCGCTGGCCCCGTCGCTGGCCAGGGCCCGGCGGGCCAGTTCCTCGAACTCCGCCGCGTCCACGGTCACCGCGGCACCGGGACAGAGCAGCACCTGGTCGCCGCGGAGCACCACCGCGCCCGGCACGCCGATGGCGTGCCGGGCGTAGTGCGCCGCCTTGTGCAGCTTCGGCACCGCCGCGGCGATCGTGTCGTCCGGCCAGACGAGGTCGATGACCTGCTCGCGGTGCAGCCGCCGACCCGGCGCCAGGGCCAGGACCTTCACCACCGCGGCCGCGTGACGCCGCTTCCAGGCGGCCTCGGCGACCGGGACGCCGCCGACCGCGACCGCGAACCGGCCGAGCAGCGTGACGCGGATGTCCGGCACCGTCAGAGCCAGCCCTGGCATACCGGGCCCGTCCTTCCCTCAGGCGCGCTTGCGCGCCGTGAACAGGAGGTACTCCCACGCCATGACCGTGCTCCCCGTAGCGTCCACCGTACCGTAGCGGCGGGCGAGGTCTGCGAGCTCGGCGTCGAGCGCGGCGGTACGGTCCTGGTCGGCGGCGATGCCGCGGTAGGCCGCGATCGTGGGCCCGTAGCGGGCCTTGAAGTAGTCGCGGAAGTCCTCGGGCCGGGCGAAGAGGTCGACGCGGACGCTCTGGCGGCGTACCCGCACGTTCGTGACCTGGTCGCCGAGGAGCGAGCGCAGATGGTCTTCGCGACCCCACAGCGGCGGCGGCTGGGCACCGGGCGGGGGCGGCGGGGCGTACGGCTTCATGGTGGCGAACAGCTGGCCGATGAAGCCCTCCGGGGTCCAGCTCAGCAGGCCGATGGTGCCGCCCGGACGGCACACCCGGACCAGCTCGTCCGCGCTGGCCTGGTGGTGCGGCGCGAACATGACGCCCAGGCAGGACAGGACGGTGTCGAACACGCCGTCGGCGAACGGCAGGTTCTCGGCATCGGCCTGCCGCCACTCCAGCTGCGCTCCCCGCCGCGCGGCCTCCGTGCGGCCGGCCTCGAACAGCTCAGGGGTCAGGTCACTGGCCACCACGCTGGCCCCGGCCAGGGCCGCCGGGATGGCGGCGTTGCCGGACCCGGCGGCCACGTCGAGCACCCGGTCCCCCGCGCCCACGCCGCACGCCTCGACCAGGACCGGCCCCAGGCCCGACACGAGATCGGCGGCCAGGGCGGGATAGTCGCCCAGGGCCCACATGGCCCGGTGCTTCGCCTTCAGTGCCTGGTCGGCCTCGGTGGTCGTGGTCGTAGTTGTCTCAGTAGTCATCTCCGGTTCTCCTCCCCGCCGTTTCGTCGTTATGACCGACGTTAGGAAGAGCGCGACGACGCCGCTAGTACAACATCTGTACCAAGCCTGGCCTGCGGATTCAGCGGACCTTAGGCTGCTGGCATGGGTACCTCGTATCACCAGTTCTGCCCGGTCGCCAAGGCGATGGAGCTACTCGACGAGCGGTGGACGCTGCTGATCGTCCGCGAGCTCGTCGCCGGGAGCGAGCGCTTCAACGACCTGCGGCGCGGCGTGCCGCGGATGTCGCCCACCCTGCTGTCCAAGCGGCTGAGCCAGCTCGTCCGGGCGGGCGTGATCGACCGGCGGGACGACGGCGGCGAGGTGCGCTACATGCTGACCCCGGCCGGCCGCGAGCTTCAGCCGGTGGTCGAGGCGCTGGGCGTGTGGGGTATCCGCTGGATCGGGGAGATCGGCGACGAGGACCTCGACCCCAAGCTGCTGCTGTGGGACATGCACCGCAACGTCGACTACGCGGCCGTCCCGGCCGGGCGGACGGTCGTCCAGTTCAGGTTCCCCGACGTGCCGCCCGCCACCCGCGACTGGTGGCTGGTGATCGGGACCGGGGAAACGGACGTGTGCGACGACGACCCCGGGTACCCGGTCGCGGTCACCGTGACCGGCAGCCTGCGGCGGCTGACCGAGGTCTGGCGCGGCGACGTGAAATGGCCGGAAGCCCTTCGGTCCGGTGACCTCGCCGTCGGCGGCCCGACCGGGCTGCGCCGGGCGCTGCCCGGCTGGTTCACCCTGTCGGACTTCGCCCCGGTGACCCGGCCGGCCTGACGTCAGGGCGTCGGCGACCCGGTGGTCGTCGGCAGCGGGTTGAGCACCGGCGGCGCGGTGACCTGCGACCCGCTGGGCGAGGGAGAGCTGGTCGGCGTGCCCGAGCCGCTGGGCGTGACCGACGGGGTCGCGGACGGCGACCGTGACGGCGACGGCGACCGTGACGGGCTCGGCCTCGTCTGCGTGGGGCTGGGCGACGCGGTCGGCGTCGGGCTCTGCTGGGCGCTCGACCGGCTGATCTCGGCCTTCTGTGCCGCCGACACCGGCCGGAACAGGATGTACAGCGCCAGCACGGCCACGAACAGGCCGGAGATGACCAGGGTGGAGGTCCGGGGCCGCCCGCTCATGCGGCACCCCCGGTGGCCCGGCCGGTGTCGAGGTCGGCCGAGACGTTGATGCCCTCGTAGCGGAAGGCCAGCGCCACCCGGGCCCGGAGCTCACGGCCGACGTCGAACTGCATGCCGGGCAGCGTCCTGGCCACCATCCGGACCGAGAACGTGTCCACCTCGATCCGCTCGACGCCCATCACGGTGGGCGGGTCGAGCATCATCTTGCGCAGCCGGTCGTCGTCGTAGGCTTCCTCGCCGACGCGCTTGAGGATGTCGGTGACGTGGCTGACGTCGACCGCGGACGGGACCGGCACGTCGAGGACGGCCCGGGCCCAGTCCCGCGACAGGTTGGTGACCTGGATGATCTGCCCGTTGGGGGTGGTGATGACCTCGCCGCTGAGCGTCCGCAGCCGGGTGACCCGCAGGGTCACGTCCTCGACGGTGCCGGTCACCGGCGGCGTCCCGCCGCCGACCGCGATCTGGATGACGTCGCCGAAGCCGTACTGACGCTCCCCGGTGATGAAGAGCCCGGCCCCGATGTCCTGGACGAACCGCTGGAGCCCGAATCCCAGCGCCGCGCTGATCAGCGCGGCGGGCGCGACCAGGCCGGCCAGCGGCACGCCCAGGTTCTGCACGATCAGCACCGCGGCGACGACGTAGATGACGGCCAGCGCGGTCCAGGTGACGACCTGCGCGACCACGTGCCGGTGCTTGGCCGCCTCCGACCGCACCAGTTCGTCCGCCTCGATCGCGCGCGCGTCGATGTGGGCCAGGAACCGGTCGCGCGCCCACTGCGCGAACCGGGTCAGCAGAATCGCCCCGAGTACCAGCAACACGATCACCAGACCGTTGCCGCGCGCCCAGTTGCTCAGGTCAGTCAGCGGGGCGATAGCGCCTGTCAATGTAGCCCTCCTGTTCCGTGCTGGCGATCTAGTCAAGAACGATCGGCCATACCCCGGAACCAGGAATTCTAAGCGGACTGTGCCTGACGCTCGGCGAGCTCGGGCGGATCCGGCACGGGGACCCGCGCCGGATCACCCTGGCGGGGCAGCAGGAGCGGGGTGACCAGGAGGAGGACGCCGGCCGCCCCGATCGCGGCGCGGGGGCTGGTGAGGCTGGCCAGCAGGCCCCACAGGGCGGTCAGGATCGCGATGGAGGCCTTCGTGCTGACCGACCACGCGGACAGCGTCCGGGTGACAAGTTCCGCCGGGGTCTGCTCGAGCCGGACGGTGGCGAGTACCGGGTTGAAGACGCCGCAGCAGGTGATCAGGCCGTACTCGAGCGCCATGACCAGGACCAGGCCGGGCAGGCCGGGGCGGAGGAAGGCAAGCCCGGCAACCCAGACCGCGCGCAGGACCCCGGTGGCGAGCAGGATCCGGTGCTGCCCGAACCGCGTGACCAGCCGGGGGGCCAGCCGGGAGCCGATCAGCCCGCCGGTGCAGGGGACCGCGAACGCGAGCCCGTACTGCCAGGGCCTGAACCCGAGCCGGCCGAGCATGAGCACCGCGAGCAGCGGCTCGGTCGCCATGATCAGCCCGTTGAACATGGCGACGTTGAAGAACAGCGGGCGCAGCACCGGGTGGGCCAGGATGTGCCGCCACCCGTCGAGCAGGCCGCCGCCCTGCCCACGCCTAGGCTGCGCGTGTTCCGGACGCGGTTCGGTACCGCCGATGGCGCGGATCCCGGCGGCCGACAGCAGGTAGCTGACCGCGTCGGCCAGCACGGTCGTCACCGGGCCGAACAGCCCGATGGCGGCCCCGCCGAGCGGCGGCCCGAGCACGGTCGAGGTCCAGTTGGTGGACTCCAGCCGCCCGTTCGCCACCAGCAGATCCCCGGCCGGGACGAGGGCCTTGACGCAGGCGCCGCTGGCGGACCGGAAGGTGATGTCGGCCGCGCCGCAGACGACCGACACGACCAGCAGCTGGGCGAAGCTGAGCCAGCCGAGCGCGAACGCCACCGGGATGCTCAGCATCGCGCCGAACCGGATCAGGTCCATCGCCACCATGACCGCCCGCTTGCGGCGGAACTCCACCCAGGGGCCGAGCGGCACCGCCACCGCCGCCCCCACCGCCAGGCCCGCCGCGGCCAGCGCCGACACCTGGCCAGGACCGGCGTGCAGCACCAGGATCGCGATCAGCGGGAACGCGCCGAACGCCAGGCAGGTACCGAACGTGCTGACCGCGTACGCCCGCCACAGCCACCCGAACTCCCGGCCCAGCCGCCGCCTCATCCTCACCTGGCTCATCCAAGCCGGACGCCGTCCGGCCGGGCAAACAACCGTATCGCCGGCGCGTCACAACGAGCCGTTGTACCGTCGTCAGTCGTGGACCTCGAGACCGTGCGCACGTTCGTCGCCGTCGCCGAGGCGGGCCAGTTCTCCGACGCCGCCGACGGCCTGTCGATCACCCAGCAGGCCGTCTCCAAGCGCGTCGCCGCGCTGGAGAAGACCCTCAGCGTGCGGCTGTTCGCCCGCACCGCGCGCGGAGTCCGGCTGACCGCCGACGGCCAGGCCTTCCTGCCGCCCGCCCGCGAGCTAATGGCGGCCGCGGAGCGGGCCGCCGCCGCGGTCCGTCCCGGCCGCCGCGCGCTGCGCGTCGACGTGGTCGGCCGGCGGCTAGGACCGGCCAGCCTGCTGCGCGACTTCCACCGCGCGCACCCGGGCACCGAACTCGGCATCGTGACCCTGTTCGACGCGGCCGCGGCCATCGCCGCGGTCAGGGAGGGCACGATCGACGCCTCCTTCCGCGCCCTCACCATCCCGGCGACCGAACTCCCCGACGGCCTCGAGGCCGCCCGCGTTCTCGACGAGCCGGTCCAGCTCCTGACCGGTCCGAAGCACGCGTACGCCGACGCCGTCGCGGTGCAGCCCGCGGAACTGGCCGGGCTGTGGATCTGGATGCCCGGCGTCGTCCCGGGAACCGAGTGGGGTGCCTATTACCAGGCGTTCGCCGACTCGTTCGGCCTGACGATCGACACGACCGGCCCCCGCTCAGGCACCGAACCCCTGCTTGACGTCATCGCGGCGTCCCCCGCCGTGGCGACGCTCGTCGGCGAGCAGACCCACCTGCTCTGGCCGGCCGAGTTCGACCTGCGGCGGATAGCCGTGCGCGACCCGGCCCCGGTCTACCCGCACTCCCTGATCTGGCGCCGCGACAACCCGCACCCCGCGCTGGCTGCACTGCGCGATCACCTGGTATCCACCCGGCCCGCCCGCACCTGCACCTGGATGCCATCCTGGGCGGCCGCGCGCTAGCTCAGGCGCCGGAACAGGACCAGGTTGGGGTACTTCCGGCCGGGCCGCGCCAGCCGCTCGATCA
>Ga0335083_10011636_pt1 | contig 10568 bp, 8 predicted proteins | sample Lox_Sample_42_FD_206716 | JGI IMG/M metagenome (GOLD analysis project Ga0335083, IMG submission 206716) | Soil microbial communities from Loxahatchee National Wildlife Refuge, Florida, United States - Lox_Sample_4.2 | ecosystem: Environmental > Terrestrial > Soil > Wetlands | place: USA: Florida... | reverse complement strand
ACCGAGACATCCAGTTCCTCGGAGATAACGATCATACCGGGAACGAGAAGCGGGCCGAAACATGCCGCAAAGACCGTTGCGCCGAGTCCAAGAACTGCGAGTTGTAAATCTTTTTGCCATTGAGGCCAGTTGAGTGGATCGTTCGAATCTTCCGAAGGTTGAGGAATCAAAATAAGGTCTGCATTCTTCCCTCGACCATGTTTGAGGTCATGAGTGACCGCCATAGATTGCGCGGCCAGCTCGTCGAGGAGAACGGTTCCAGGCACATGAGATCCACCACCCGCTATACGTTAGCTGGCGTCTAACTATAAATGCTCACCTTCCAGAATCCCAAGACCCATCGTTGTATAGCGAAATCTCCAGAGGGACACGGATAATCGGATTGGGATTGCGGACTGTGTTGGTGCTTGGCAGCCAATTTACACCCAATTTAACTTGCCTTAATTTGGAAGGCCACGGACCCCTCTTTTCGCCTAATGAGAGACTTTACAGGTCCACCAATTCGCCTCAATTTCCGCAACATGATCCATTTCCCCATCAACTCCGAAGTTTTCAGGACATTCTCACTTCCGCGGCTCTAGGCCGTAGGTGGATGGCGTTCTTGCCTCGTGACGTTCAGCTTCCCGTGATGTTCGGGACTGCCCATCCAATCGCGGCATCGGCCAGAGCAATATGTGTGCAAGGACAATACGCGATGCATTCGAAGGGTGGATGGCAGATGGTGAAAACAAGTTGTGGAACAGGATATCCTACCTCCCGACCGATCGAGGCGGAGAATACGAGAGGGAATGGGAAGACTACTCAAAAAAACGGGGAATAACACACCTCCCGCCAACAGATGAATCAAAAGGGCATGGCGAAAGCCTCAATTAGAAGCTCCGAGACTCGGCGAGGACAATGCCGATTGATGGACAGTTTCGTACCACATTCGGCGCGGGAGCGGTTGATCAAAGTTGCCAATGAAATCACCAACTTTGTTGCCCCACAAAAGGCAAGGTTCATCAATAATCAGGTCACGAACTCTTTTTTCGGCAATCGCCCATCTCTCGATCGATATAGTGTTTTTAGATGCATTGTTTACGTATTCCAAAGGAATGTCCTCCTCCACAATCAGGTTAGGATAGCGTCTGTTCATGGTTGAGTTGGTGTCGCCCCGTATGCCGTCTTAAAAGTGATGCCCAACTCCATTGTCTCGAAAAGTTATACAGTATGTCCTAACCCTGAAGGGTGACGGCATACGCTTGGAGGCTCGATGTGGACTCGAAAACGAAGAGATTGTTGATGATCTATCCTGGGAGTGAGAAGCCGTTGCAAGTCGATTTGACTACATATTCTAGGCTCAATCTATGGAGTTGGCCTTAGGATATCTCAATCCCGTTTTCCATGACGAGACTAACAATCAATTGGCAATATCCATTTGACGCCGGAAAAGTACCGGTTTGTCACCTACGCCAGTTCCAAACGCCAGGACATGTGTCGCGGATATACAAATAGAGCTTTGCACTATCGAATGCGTCGAATCCATCGAATTCACGAATGGAGTTCGGAAAAACAACTCGCGGGTTTCCTCGCCGAACCACTCAATGGATCATTAAACATATATGAATTCAGAATAGAAATATCTCCTAGATCCTACAACGTTCCAGTCTGGAGAACACAGCTTGTCGAATTTACTGCCTATACGGGATATGTAAAAAATCGAATACGGAGACTAATACAGATACTCGAAATACAAACTTAGTAGATAATACCGAATCCATTACACTTTGTCCTCGACCATCTTCGAGTCGACAGTCTCCTGGACCTTTTCAATACTTCCAGAATCCGGAGAAGGCACATATGTACCCGCCCTGTAAGCATCCAATTGACCGTTCCTTTGGGCTTCTTCTTCCTCGAGGTTATGAGGCGGGAAGTATGGTTCGTCGATGAGATTCGGGGGAGGCGAGATATACTTGTTAATGACGTAGTAGACGATGACACAGGAGGAGAAGCCCCACGTCCAGGCAATGCAGTACAGTTCCTTGGCACCATCGGAGATGTAGATGTTGGGGTTGATGGAATTGGCGAAACCGGGCATGATGGGGCCGACGGCGATAGAGAAGGTAAGCCAAGCCCTCCAGTTCCACCCGCGCCAGTATCGGTAGATGCCGTTGGGGTTGTACATATCTCGGATATCGAGTTTCTTGTCGCGGATAAGGTAGAAATCGGAAACGAGGATACCGGCAATAGGACCCATGAAGCAAGAATACCCGGAAAGGAATGCAAGGAGTTGAGTAGCCTTGACGATGATAGTCCAAGCTGAGAGAGAGCATCAGATCACATTCGGAAAAACAAAGGGGAGCATACGATTGGACGCAATGCAGAAAACGGCCATGAAAAGTGCTGCACGTCGAATGTTGACATAACGGGGGGCCAATGCAGAGATATCATTACCGAATGGATATGAACCTGCGGCAATTTGGTTACCCATGGTTGCAATGGCCATGGCAAATCCAGTGAAGAACATAGCTGCGCGGCTGTTGAAGTTCGCAATGACAGCAGGCATGAACCAGATGTATTCGCCCCACAAGTATTCTGCAGCCGAAGTGACAAAGATAGGCGCGAGAGCACCAAGGGTACCAAGGAGGGGAAGGAAGACGAATTGACTGTAGCCGGCATTTTCATATTTCGAGAACCGACCAAAATCTGGCATGTTGACGGCGAGCGAGGAGAAGAGACCGATGATCACATTGAGGGCCCTCATTGCGGACCAGCCAGTGTTGAGGCCGGTGGTAAGAATGACGGGGCCACTGACAAGAGGTCCACCGCCGTGAGTGACGATTGCGCCCCAGAGGAAGAGGGCCAAAAAGGCAGGGGGGACAACGATGGCCTTGAAACGGAAGAAGTAGCGAAGTCGGTACATTGGAAGACAAGAGACTGCAGTTTGGACAATCCAATAGAGGAAAACCATAAGAAGGGCTCCGCTAGTGATGTTGGCGCTGGCTGGAAGTTTGTTGGGGAAATTGTTATAGGAGGGCCAGATAGCGGTCACCATGTTCTGAAGATATCCGCCTCCTTGAACAGTCGTGATGGCCGTCCACTATCCAATTTAGCTGAGTAATCTTTTAGGTGCACATACCATGAGGGCGACGAAAGTACGGACAAGGATGGCGGGAATGCAACCCCACATACCGAAGGAGACACGGGCGACGACGGGAAAGGGAGTGTGATACATAGCGCCGATACGACTGAGCCATTAGCAGAGGTCATTTCTTGAACAGTACGCAGTGAGACCAATAACACCACCACAAATCAAGAAGCCGAAGAAGCAGATTGGGATCGCTTGACGAGCCGTGAATCCAATACTCATAACGGCGGAGATGGTCGACCAGAGAGGAGGCGCAAGCATGTCGCTGCACCCTAGACACAGTTAGGCAATATTCACAAGAGCAAGTACAGTAGTTGAAGAAGTCCCAGACTCCCCATGTTCGGTAGATGACAGGGACAGGGTCAAGATCCTTGTTACTCCACCGTGGATTGGTAGCATAACTTCCAGCCGAGGGAGTGAGTTTCCAGTGAAACTCGGGCAACTGCCAACGGAAGCCTGGGCGATTCTTGAATTTGTCAAAGGCCCCCATGCTTGCTTCAATCTCGATAAGATTAAACTGGACTTTTGGAAACTCCGCTGGATGATCGTCCGAACGATGGGGAGATCTGAATGTGCTGGAAAACGTGGGGTTATATACACTTTGGCGGCTCTAAACATGGTTCGAACTGATGTGGGCTATCGATATGATAGGCCGTGCAAACAGCGCTGCGGAAACCCTTGCCTCGCGCCAGCCCCCGGACAGCAGTGGCAAACCTTAACTAAGCTTTAGGTTTATCCGGCTGATATCGATTCGGTGCGTCGCCGTGGGGGTTCAGGAGCGCACGATCCACTTTACGCCTTATGATAAGGGCCCTGAGGGGCAGACACTTTATTTACTCTGCGGGCAGAACCGCGTAGACTTTGGGAGGAGGCGATAAGGCCGGAGAAGCGTCGCCCCGCCTCCCGAGAGTGAGCTCGGGAGGGGTTCGGAGAATTCGATTGGCCAGAGCTTATCCTGGTGATAGGCGTCCCCCGTTTACGCTAGGCATTTGTGCGTGGGTGGAAAATTTCCTGCGCTCAACCTGCGAGGCTGCGGAGAACTCGTGAAATTTTAAAATGGACGAATATCGCTCGACCGATGGAATTTGCACCAGTCGATGGGATTAGAGGCTGTCGGCGGAATTGACTTCATCAAGCACTTTACATAATGTGGCTTTGCTTTCAGAATCCCATTCCCGCCCCCCCAACATTCACTTCAATCGCGGCCCTGCATCATCCTCCAGCCGCCCAAACAAAGGCGGCCCAGGCGCGTTCGCGCGATGAACCTCTCGCAGACTGTCAACGAAATAGAGGCGTTCCATGCCACGCCGCGACGGCGCGAAAAGCCCACCGCCTCGTTGACGGATGTTTGCATCTATTCAAGGGGGAAGAGAACCGCTCCTGTCGACCTCTTCGACGCGATCTTCAAGTAACCAAACCGCCCCGGCATCGGGGGAGCACGCATCGCTGATGAATACAGGGGACCATTCACTGCCACGGGAACATATACATCATCACCCGACTCGAGTCTAAAGATCAAAGTCCCTAGTCCATGCTGTCTTCGAGTTGCCGATGTCAACAAGTTTGCCATCGAGGAAGACAATCAAGTGAACCCGCCGTCGGTTAAGATATACTTTGAAGGAACGATTGCCTGGTACGAGATTATCGCGCCCGCCGCGCAGTATCAGCCAATATTTGAAGATATGCAACGGAAAGCAGCAATATGGCTGTGGATTCAACATCGACGGTCGCCGCGCTGCATGAAATCCTCCAAGAGACCGACGTGGCCCAGTTTCAAGCAGTTGCAAAAATTCGTCCCTCCCTACCTGAATTCTGGGGACGATCCACTTGAAAAATATCATCCATACTTGATTGAGCGGATCATTCAGAGTCACCTTTCCGGCGAGACTCTCTCTGTCGGCCCCGAAGGAGTTGACCCGAAATGGTTTGAATGTCAATTGGCCATCGATCTTGAGACAAAATATCCTGTAAGGCCAAGTTTTGGGTTCAATCTGACGTTAGGCAATTTGGCGCTCAATTTATGATCGCGTCGACAACACTTTAAATCAAGGTCCTCAAATCCAAGAATCCCTCCCAGAACCCATATCCCCAAAATCGCTCCGTGCCAAAGTACAGAAACCATCGAAAGAAACCCGTCATCTTCTACGTCTTTTCCTCCATGTCAACGTCGATGCAATAAAGAGAACATCGGATCTTGCCGAAGCATCGGAGATCATGATTGAATCACTGGATTTATCGGATGAATGGCAGTCGTTGACCCCCCTTGAACTCCTCGAGAAATTCGAGTGTCACGCGGAAGCTCTCCTCATTGACCCAAACTTCCTCAATGCCCTAGAAACCTGGCCCGGTCTCCAAGAATTGAAATCCTTCACCAACAAAAATTGGTGGAAGCGCCGTAGTCGAGCTGAGCAACGTCACAATCGACATCGACAACGACAAACGTCGCAGGCGAGTTCTACTGAATCCCAATCTATGGACACAATCATTTTCGATTCATCTCCGGAGGAGTCGAACATTGGAGTGGAGAGTACAGCAGTTGGATCCCACGAGAAGACAGGGAAAAAGGGGACTAGTTCGCTTCGACCTCGACTGTCGTCTGTGTTGCATACGCCCGGGACGCCAGTTCGACGTGGTGGTAGTGATTCGGATGTTCTTTACATGGATAAGGTGTCCTCGGATGACGAGTGTCAAATTATTGAGGGTAAGAAAAATTTGTCGTTGGACTTCAAAACGAAATCTTTGAACAAACGGCTTTCGAGCGAAGACCCATTGGTCAATGCTTCCAAACGTCCACGGAAAAGTCGAGATAAAGGGGCGACTCGAAATCCTCGTAATCAATCGTCCGTTCCTTTTAATTTTGGTCGTGGTCGCCCTGCTTTGACTACTGTCCCCGTACGTCCCTTCTGCCGGCATTTTCTCTAATGATAGATCTCAATCTCCACTAACACCCAGCATACGACGACTTTTCGTTGTCCCTTCCCACAATGCACATATGTCCAAACATGTGCGGGATCAGCAGCGGCGCAGGCGGAAATCGATAAACACCATAGTCTACATCGAACTGAGATTCGAGATGCTTTAGATATGCTCAAGGACCCGTTTATCATCGGTGGCCGTGTTGGTGGAGAAAAAGGAAATCGGCTTGTTCGACCAATTGGTGGCATCGATCATATAGTTGAACGGATTGAGGAGATGGCAAAGGGACTCGGGTCGACCCCAAGTAAACGGTTGGTTATCTCCTGACAACACATTGATAATATTTTTTAAAAACCCCTTCATAGCGTGGAATGATGTATTTATGGGAAGGCGTTGTGTGCTTCTTGGAGAGGAGTAAATAGTTCATAGTGCCGTACAAATAAATTTCGCATTCGGTAATTACATGCAATGTCACGGTACTTGAAGCGCCTTGCTTCTAACCTAGAGAATTACAGCTTCCTCTCGTCCAGTATCATAACTCCGGATGGTGGCCCTTGATGTCCTCCGTTCTTGATATCCCAGATCTTACGTCCACGTAACCAGGTTTGATGAACGACCCCATATAGTTTGACTCCTTCGTAAGGCGTCGTCTTGTTCTTGAAATATATATGATCAACGGCGACCTCCGAAGTCAGTGAAGTCAAGGATGTGGATGTACAGTAAACGTTTCCTCTGGAGACCAGATACACAAATCGGCTTCGGCGCCGACTTGAATTACACCCTTCCGACCATACATGCCAACTTGTTTCGCAGTGCCTTCCGACATCCACCTAATCAAATCGTGGAATTTGATCCCTCTAGTCTTGCCCTCCGTCCACAAAACTGAAAGTCCGAGTCCAATTGTTGCGATCCCACCCCATGCACCAATAAAGTCTCCTTCGGCCATCCTCTTGAGATCTGGCGTACACGGGCTGTGATCGCTGACGACAGTCCCAATATCCCCTTTAATCAATCCTTCCCACAAGAGTTCCTGGTTGTCGGCCTCTCGAATGGGTGGACAACATTTGAATTGCGTTTGTCCGTCCCCAATAGACTCAGCCTCAAGAGTCAGATAATGAAAACACGTCTCAGCAGTGATATTAACTCCAGCTTTCCTGGCCTGTCGCAGAATCGGGATCGCTTTTGACGCCGATAAATGGACAATATGAAGGTTTAGCTCGGGCGCTAAATGGGCGAGACGAAGGATATTTTCAATGGCAAAAATTTCAAGAGATTGAGGACGAGAGTTGAGAAAGGTGGAGTAACGGTCGGCACAAAGGGGAGGTGGGCGGAGTTTCTCGGGTAATTCCAGGGATGAGTCTTTTCGGAGACCAGCTGAGAAGGGGTAGTGGAGGTTATGATCGTCGGTGGGGCTTAGGAAACGTACTTCCGATGGCACGGGATCCATTTCCGCGTGAAACATGAAACATGTCGGGACCGTCTAAGTCGATGTTAGTTGAAGGTGGGGGCAGGAGAGGAGTCTTGTTACCTTGAGGACTTCAAGTGCTGTTGCAATGTCCTTGAGATCGACACAAGGGAATTCGTCAACCTGCGCATCAGACGTCAGATTAGAGAGATAGGCACGCCAGATTCAATCATGAAACATTTGAAGCCTTTTACACCGGCTTTATGCAGTGGTACGAGGTGTTCGGTATTTCCGGGGATAACAGCACCGTAGAACGCCACGTCAACGTAGCTCTGGTGTTTGGCCGCGTCCACCTTAACAAAAAGATTCTCAACAGTCGTAGTCGGCGGCAACGAATTCAAAGGCATATCTAACACTCAGTGCCGAACTACAAGAAGATTTACCAACCAACGTTGTCACACCGCCAGCCGCTGCAGCCTTGGTCGCCGTTTCGAATCCTTCCCAGGCAGTCCGCCCCCTAAGATAAGCCCCACCAAACGGAGATCGGGGTCGTATTACGGTTCATCTATGTGGACATGCGAGTCTACGAGTCCAGGCATAACCACAAGGTCGCCATAATCGAAAAACTGAGTATCGGGAGGATAATCGGTTGCACTTCCCCTTCCAGGTCGAATAGTCACGAATTTGCCTGATATGGGCGAGATTTCGAGGGTCGCGGGAGCGGTATTTTGAGTGCCATTGAGGACAACTCGCGTAGAGGTGAGGACAATTCGGTCGGAGGGAGAGAAGGGCTCCGTTGGCGGCGCTGGGGTGATTGATGGCATTTGGTGCACTGAAACCGTCGTTATCTAGGGTTAGCCCACAAGGGACGTGATTGTGGAGGCTCTCCGAACAAAGTTTATCCGTTACCCTAACCCTATAGCGATGCCATCACTTCAGGCTCGGTTTTCCGCTGTTGTGGTATCTCTCCAGTTTCGTATGCTTTTGCGGGGCTAGGCCTATGCTTTTACCATAGTTCGATAAGGGATGATGAACTGAAAGCTCAAGCGTTTCGAGTCATTACGCTGTCCAACCCTGAAACGTCGGGTGTATGTTAGCGCCTGTGGACGTTTCTCTTGGCCATTTCCTCCTTGGTTCCACATATCACGACATGATAATGGCGATATGGTCCCTGTCATTGCAATAGCCTAAGCGCCATACGATCCATTCGCAGGGGCCTCCAGCCTCGTGACTTTCGCGTTTCGCATATGCTAAACAAAATTTCGCGAAGTAAAATTACGGCCTTTTCCATCCGTATTTCCCCTCAAATCTAATCTCCCCTTACCTCCGGAACGTGCGTGTATATGTATTCCCGCGTTTGTCCCTCCCTCTTGAGAATTTTTTGCTTTCAGGTACGGGTTACAGATGCACGGCCGGATTAGGGGATTCAGCACTTAATTTATCGAAATTAGAAGGGCCCTGATTGGCTGCTTCGCCGATCGTATTTCCCGTCGACGCATAATTTTTTATTGGGGTGTGTTGCATAATCCCGCACGAATGGCTGGCGAGCAATGGCCAGCGTGCCTAAAATAATTAAGCTGGGCGGAGGGCAGCCCCTGCTCACCATACACCTGCACGGCCGTTCGTTGCCCACCCCACCCATCGTCTGAGACTATCCAAGGCACAGCTGCCGACCGTCGCTCGATAATCCTTCATCGGTCGCAAAACCGGTTCAAGACGCCGACGTCGGAGAGTTAAAAGCAAGCACACTCGTTCTGCTTGGCAATTATCTGCAACTGGCGAGGCTGCTGGGTTCGGACCGCTTGCGCGGATTTTAGTGGTTTTCCGCCTTTTGACCGCCGGTGGCAACTTGGAAGGGGACGTTCGGTGAGGATGTCTGCGTTTGGGGATTTTGGGGATTTTTGTCGAGATTCGAACTTAGTTGTGTGCAATCTGTTTGTACCTGACACGGTTGCACCGTCATGTTTGCTCACTGGCTTCAAAACGGGGAATGGTCATCGGATACGGAATCTAGGTAAAAATTTTACGCCTCCCCCTTCGTTGCTTTGTGCCGTCAAGGGATACCCGTGCTGATGGTCAATTAAGGGGATATGATATTATGTTTTATTGCGGTTTGTACGTCGTTATACCTCTTTGTTCGAACGGAGAGAAGAAAGGCTGCGGTGGGTATGTCGTCATGTTGCCCGAATCGGAGGGGCTGACAATTAGGCCGACGAGAGATGGAGCTAGTGTTGCTGGGGTACATGTTAATTAATGTCTGCGAAATATTCTCGCTTGGAGGGTTCCTGACGAACTTGACTGTAATTAAGGTACCGTCTAACACGTCATGAGATCGAATTCCCTAATGTCCAGTGGTTTTCCGCCATACAAATCGGTCTGATTACCGCGACGATATGGGTCCTCTTCCTCAATGCCCTGATAGGCTTTCAGTGGCTAGACGACGGCACACCCACTTCAGTAGGGGTACTTCCTTCACATTTCTACTCAGTCTAATCGCAGCTCGTTTTTTCCTCCGCATTTGCATTCTTCATCGGCGTCGGCTTCATCGCTGCCGACACTGGGTTCGGATGGACGACAACCTTCCACACAGGACCACCCGCTTTGAAAAATCTCGCGCTCTACATACTATATCTCCTCTTTCCTCTCATCTGTCTTGTCGCATACTATATCCTCGAAAGCTTTATCGTCCTCAGGATTCTTGGCGAACGACGACCGCTGATCATGCTATCCGCTTCTGCCCTCTCGTTTGCCGTCGGACAAATCTTCAATTTTGTCGTCGGTGTGCACATTTGCCATGGAACCAAGGGAGCGATTGATGGGAGTCTGTTTGAGACGCTGTTCACGCTGATCAGTGTATTGCTGTTATGGTGGTTTTGGATAAGTATTGTTGAAGGCGAGTATCCGGAGAGTGAGGTGCAGAGTCAAACATACTAAGCCGATTGATGCGAAATCTCGGTTCTGCGTGTGAGACACAAAATAGGTGTGCTGGAGTAATGATATTCCCCCCCTTTAAAAAGGCTTCGCTCGGTGTTTTGATAGATTTGGTGTGATGGACCGTCAGAATGGTGGGATATTCGAAAAGAGCGGAGTTATACGTGGTTTCAAAGTTTGTGTTTTTAT
>Ga0335083_10011635_pt1 | contig 10569 bp, 8 predicted proteins | sample Lox_Sample_42_FD_206716 | JGI IMG/M metagenome (GOLD analysis project Ga0335083, IMG submission 206716) | Soil microbial communities from Loxahatchee National Wildlife Refuge, Florida, United States - Lox_Sample_4.2 | ecosystem: Environmental > Terrestrial > Soil > Wetlands | place: USA: Florida... | reverse complement strand
AGTCGGCCGCATGGCGCTCCACGAGCGCCTGAAAGCGCGTGCTGCGCAGCGTCACCTGGGTGGCGAGCACGCCGGCCACGCGCGTTTTCGAAGCCAGCGCTGCCGGCTTGATCCCCGGTTCGACCCCCACGAGCGGGATGGGCAGGCGCTCACGCACGAGCGCGATGGACTGCGCCGTGGCCGTGTTGCAGGCCACCACCAGCGCCTTCGCCCCCTGCGCGACGAGCCATTCGCCGATCGCGAGCGTGCGGTCGGCGATGAAGTCGTCGTCGCGCTGTCCGTAGGGCGCGTAGCGCGAGTCGGCGACATAGACGAGCCGCTCGGCGGGCAATTGCGCGCGCACGGCGCGCAGCACCGAGAGGCCACCGAGTCCCGAGTCGAAGATGCCGACGGGCGCGGCGCTGGAAATTGCCGGTTGGTTCAAGGGGATGGGCGCAAGAGTGAACGGGCGCATCCGCAAGGCGGACGGATGCGCCGTCGCGCGAGGCGTGCGATCAGGATTCTACCGAACCCATTGCCGACTGCTGGTAATTCTGGATGCCGACCTTGTCGATCAGGTCGAGCTGCGTTTCGAGCCAGTCGATGTGGTCTTCGGTGTCGTCGAGAATCTTCACGAAGATTTCGCGCGAGACGAAGTCGCGCACCGATTCGCAATAAACGATGGCTTCCTTGCAGGTGGACTGCGAAACCTGCTCGAGCTTCAGGTCGCACTCGATAATTTCCTTCGTTTCCTCGCCGATCAGCAGCTTGTGCAGATCCTGCAGGTTCGGCAGGCCGTCGAGCATGAAAATGCGCTCGATGAGCAGGTCGGCATGCTTCATTTCGTCGATCGATTCGTCGTACTCATGCTTGCCGAGTTTCTCGAGGCCCCAGTGCTTGTACATGCGGGCATGCAGAAAATACTGATTGATGGCCGTGAGTTCGTTCTTGAGCTGCGCGTTCAGATACTCGATGACCTTCTTGTCGCCTTGCATGATCTTTCCTTTCTTGGTGTGGCGGGGACAGGTTTCCAACAATAAACGCTCATTCTGCAAAAGCCAAGGCCGGATCCGCGGTGAATCGCGGCATATGTCGGCACTTTGCAATGGGCTGAGAATTCGTCTCAGTACGTTTCGCGTTACCGAATAAAAAACCGGGGCACGAGGCCCCGGTCTTGCATCGGCTGAGCCAATCGGCTGCGTTCACCGGCAGCCGATCGACAGTCGTCATGCACGCATCAAGCCGTGGCGACCGGAATCTTGCCGATCTTTGCCTGCCATTCGGCGGGGCCGGTCTTGTGCACCGACGTGCCCGACGAATCGACGGCAACCGTCACGGGCATGTCCTGCACGTCGAACTCGTAAATGGCTTCCATGCCGAGGTCTTCGAATGCGAGGACCTTCGAGCCGCGGATCGCCTTCGAGACGAGGTAGGCCGCGCCGCCGACCGCCATCAGGTAGGCGGCCTTGTGCTTCTTGATCGCCTCGATGGCGACGGGGCCGCGCTCTGCCTTGCCGACCATCGAGATGAGGCCCGTTTGCGCGAGCATCATTTCCGTGAACTTGTCCATGCGCGTGGCCGTGGTGGGGCCTGCCGGGCCGACCACTTCGTCGCGCACCGGATCGACCGGACCGACGTAATAGATCACGCGGTTCTTGAAGTCCACGGGCAGCTGTTCGCCCTTGGCGATCATGTCGGCGATGCGCTTGTGCGCCGCATCGCGGCCCGTGAGCATCTTGCCCGAGAGCAGCAGCGTCTGGCCCGGCTTCCACGAAGCGACTTCTTCCGGCGTGAGCGTGTTCAGGTCGACGCGCTTGCTCGTTTCCGTGTTCGGTTCCCAGTTCACCTTCGGCCAGGCGTCGAGCGAGGGCGCTTCGAGCTTCGCTGCGCCCGAGCCGTCGAGCACGAAGTGCGCGTGGCGCGTGGCGGCGCAGTTCGGGATCATCGCGACCGGCTTCGACGCGGCGTGCGTGGGCGCGGCCATGATCTTCACGTCGAGCACGGTGGCGAGACCGCCCAGGCCCTGCGCGCCGATGCCGAGCGCGTTGACCTTCTCATGCAGCTCGACGCGCAGCTCTTCGATCCAGTCCTTCGGACCGCGCTTGATGATCTCCTGGATGTCGATGGATTCCATCAGCGATTCCTTCGCCATCAGCATCGCCTTCTCAGCGGTGCCGCCGATGCCGATGCCGAGCATGCCCGGCGGGCACCAGCCCGCGCCCATCGTCGGCACGGTCTTGAGCACCCAGTCGACGATCGAATCCGACGGGTTCAGCATCACGAACTTCGACTTGTTCTCCGAGCCGCCGCCCTTGGCCGCGACCTGCACGTCCACCTTGTCGCCCGGCACGATCTCGTAGTGGATCACGGCCGGCGTGTTGTCCTTCGTGTTCTTGCGGCCGCCTTCGGGCGGGCTCACGATCGAGGCGCGCAGCACGTTGTCCGGGTTCAGGTAACCGCGGCGCACGCCTTCGTTGATCATGTCGGTGACGCTCATCGTTGCACCGTCCCAGCGCACGTCCATGCCGACCTTCACGAAGATCGTGACGATGCCGGTGTCCTGGCAGATCGGGCGGCGGCCTTCGGCGCACATGCGGCTGTTCGTGAGGATCTGCGCGATCGCGTCCTTCGCGGCCGGGCTCTCTTCGAGCTCGTACGCGCGGCCGAGCGCTTCGATGTAGTCCTGCGGATGGTAGTAGCTGATGTATTGCAGCGAATCCGCGATGCTCTGGATCAGGTCTTCCTGTTTGATGACGGTCATGGCTAGCTTCTGTGGGGACGGGTGTTTTGAATCATGTAGTGCGCTGGCTGCCGCGGTCAGTCGGACGCGGTGCGCTCAGGGGCGACGTCGCGCACCGGATGGCGCGCGGCGAGCTCCTGGTAATGCTCGGGGTGCGTGTGCGTGGTGAGGCGGTCGATGCATGCCATCACGAGCGCGGACACGAGGAACGCCGCGTGGATGATCACCTGCCACAGCACGGTATGGTCCGAGACGGCATCCGGGTTGATGAAGGTCTTGAGCAGGTGGATCGACGAAATGCTGATGAGCGCCATGGCGAGCTTCACTTTCAGCACGCCGGCGTTCACGTGATCGAGCCATTCGGGCTCGTCGGGATGGCCTTCGAGATTCATGCGCGAGACGAAGGTCTCGTAGCCGCCGACGATCACCATGATGAGCAGGTTCGAGATCATGACCACATCGATCAGGCTCAGCACGGCGAGCATGATGCTGGTTTCGTCGAGCGTCGTGGTGTGGCTCACGAGGTGCCACACCTCCTTGAGGAACAGCACGCAGTAGACGACTTGAGCGACGATCAGGCCCAGGTAGAGCGGCACCTGCAGCCAGCGGCTCATGAAGATGATGCTGGGCAGCGGACGCATGCGGCGGCGGGCTTTACCCGCGGGAGGCTGGGGGCGTGCAGCGGACATGGGCAATCACGTTGGCGAAATCGGCGGGGCCGTCTGGGTGGTTCAGATGGCGCGCACGAGGCGCGCGCGGGGCCAGGCGGGCGCTATTGTACAGTGTCGGCGCGCCGGCTCGCCGGGATCCCGGCAAGGCGGCTCGCGCCGGGCCATGATGGCGGTGCGGCGATTTCACTGGCTGCGCCGGGTCGTAAAGCTTTCGAGAATATTACAAAAATGCTCAAGACGCCACAGGCGGCAGGCGCTTCGTCTTGAGGCTCGCGAGCGCGATGCCGGCCACCACGCAGGCGAGCGCGACGCCGTGCGCGGGCGTGGGCCGCTCGTCGAGGAAGACGATGCCGTAGAGCGCCGCCGCTACCGGCAGCACGGCCGCGAACACGCCGGCGATACTGCCCGGCACGTGGCGGATGCCGATCATCCAGAGGCAGAACGAGAACACGCTTGCCGAAAGCCCGTACCAGAGCGCGAGCCACCAGATGCCCGCGGGCACGCTCGCAAAATCGAACGACAGTGCGCCGGGCAGCCCCACGGGCAGCATCAGCAGAAAGCCGAACAGATGCGTGTACGCGCAGATGTCGAGCGGCGCCAGCGTTTGCGTGAGGCGGCGCGAGAGGATCACGTAGAGCGATTCGCAGCACACCGCGCCGAGCACCATCAGGTTGCCGATGAAGGAGCCGGCCGCGCCGGCGTCGCCGCTTTCGCCCGCGTGCGCGAGGTTGATGACCGCGATGCCCGCAATGGCGAGCACGATGGCGGCGAGTGCGCGCGCATCGGGGCGCTCGCGCAGGAAAAGCCACGAGAAGAGCGCGACCACGGCAGGAATCGTGCTCGTGATGACGCCGGCCGCAACCGCGCTCGTGCGATGCACGCCGCCGAGCATCAGCAGCGTAAACCCGAATGTCCCGAACAGCGCTTGCAGGAACAGATTGAGCCATTCGCCGCGTTTGACGCGCCTCATTTTCGCGGGACGCAAGAGCGGCCCGAGCACCGCGAGGGCGATCACGAAGCGCAGCAGCGCAAAGAGCGGAACGGGGACGAAGGCGACGATCGACTTGCCGATGCCGACGTTGCTCCCGACGAGCAGCATCGAGGCGACGAGAAAAAGAGAATAGCGATTCAAGCTGGAATCCGGGTGCGCAGTTCAGTTAGCATTCTAAATGCCTGCTTACCTGCGTGCCATCGCGTGCCGCCGGCAACGCCATGCCGGCTTGCGCGCGTAAGTGGCCGGTAAGTTGCTACGCTTAATCTTGCCGGCATGGGTGGGCCGCTTCGACTGCTTCGATTGCATCAGGATGCATCGCAACGGGGCGAGGCAAAAGGAGGCGCCCATGCGTGCTGCGGTGCCGCAATGCCACCATGCGGCAGCGCGCAGCGAAAAGCCAACAGCGCCCCGTCCGGTCCGCATCTGGGCGATGGCGCACGGAGACGGCGCGCGCGGGCATCGAAGATGCTCTAGCGTGTCCACAAGTTTGACGTTTCATCTTCACCAAGGGGTTGTCGATGTCTGCGATTGAATCGGTTCTTCAGGAGCGCCGCGTCTTTGCGCCTTCCGAGCAAACGGTGGCCGCGGCCACGGTGTCCGGCATGGACGCATACAAGGCGCTCGTCGCCGAAGCCGAGCGCGATTACGAAGGTTTCTGGGCGCGTCTCGCCCGAGAAACGCTGACGTGGCAAAAGCCCTTCACGAAGGTGCTCGACGAATCGAAGGCGCCGTTCTACACGTGGTTCGAGGACGGCGAGCTCAACGCCTCGTACAACAGCCTCGACCGTCACGTCGAGGCCGGCAACGGCGAGCGCGTCGCGATCGTTTTCGAAGCCGACGACGGCGCCGTGACGAACGTCACCTACAAGGACCTGCTCTCGCGCGTCTCGCGCTTTGCCAATGCGCTGAAGAAACGCGGCGTGAAGAAGGGCGATCGCGTCGTGATCTATATGCCGATGTCGGTTGAAGGCGTGGTCGCCATGCAGGCGTGCGCGCGCATTGGCGCCACGCACTCGGTGGTGTTCGGCGGCTTCTCGTCGAAGTCGCTCAACGAGCGCATGGTGGACGTGGGCGCGGTTGCGCTCATCACCGCCGACGAACAGATGCGCGGCGGCAAGGCGCTGCCGCTCAAGAACATCGCCGACGAAGCGCTCGCCATGGGCGGCTGCGAAGCGGTGCACAGCGTGATCGTCTATCAGCGCACGGGCGGCAAGGTCGCCTGGCACGAAGGCCGCGACCACTGGATGCACGAGCTCTCGGCTCTCGAGAGCGACATCTGCGCGCCGGAGCCCGTGGGCGCGGAGCATCCGCTCTTCATCCTCTACACCTCGGGCTCGACGGGCAAGCCCAAGGGCGTGCAGCACAGCACGGGCGGCTATTTGCTGTGGGCCGCGCAAACCCTGAAGTGGACCTTCGACTGGAAGCCCACCGATGTGTTCTGGTGCACGGCCGACATTGGCTGGATCACGGGCCACAGCTATATCGCCTATGGCCCGCTCACGATTGGCGCGACCCAGATCGTGTTCGAAGGCGTACCCACGTACCCGAACGCGGGCCGCTTCTGGGACATGATCGCGAAGCACAAGGTCACGCTGTTCTACACTGCGCCCACGGCGATCCGCTCGCTCATCAAGTCGGCCGAAGCCGATGCGAAGGTGCATCCGAAGAGTTATGACCTTTCCTCGCTGCGTGTTCTCGGCACGGTGGGCGAACCGATCAATCCCGAAGCCTGGATGTGGTACTACGAGAACGTGGGCGGCAAGCGCTGCCCGATCGTCGACACGTGGTGGCAGACCGAAACCGGCGGCCACATGATCACGCCGCTGCCAGGCGCCACGCCGCTCGTGCCGGGCTCGTGCACGCTGCCGCTGCCGGGCATCATGGCGGCGATCGTCGACGAAACCGGCCAGGACGTGCCCAACGGGCAGGGCGGCATTCTCGTCGTGAAGCGCCCGTGGCCCGCGATGATCCGCAACGTGTGGGGCAACCCTGATCGCTACCGCGCGGGCTACTTCCCCGAAGAGCTCGGCGGCAAGCTGTACCTCGCCGGCGACGGCAGCGTGCGCGACAAGGACACGGGCTACTTCACGATCATGGGGCGTATCGACGACGTGCTGAACGTCTCGGGACACCGCCTCGGTACGATGGAGATCGAGTCGGCGCTGGTGGCGAACCCGCTCGTGGCCGAAGCGGCCGTGGTGGGCCGCCCCGACGACACGACCGGCGAAGCCGTGGTGGCTTTCGTCGTGCTCAAGAGCACGCGCCCGCAGGGCGACGAAGCCGTGAAGCTCGCCAACGATCTGCGCGCCTGGGTGGGCAAGGAGATCGGGCCGATCGCCAAGCCGCGCGACATCCGCTTCGGCGAGAACCTGCCGAAGACGCGTTCGGGCAAGATCATGCGGCGCCTCTTGCGCTCGCTCGCGAAGGGCGAGGCGATCACGCAGGACGTTTCCACGCTCGAAAATCCGGCGATTCTCGACCAGCTCGGCGAATCGCTCTGAACGTCAGCATCGCGCGGTGCCTTGTCCGGCGCCGCGCCGCGAAACGTTTGCCGGATCAATCCCCGCATTGATCCGGATTGCCGGCCATACGCGTTTTTGCTACACAGGCGCATGGCCGCGCCACACACTACACCGCAAAACAATCTCAATCCATTGCCCGAGCCACCGCCGGTGAGCGAGGCGATGGCGTACGCGCACAGGCGTTACTGGCGCTTCAATGTCGTGCTGATCGCCGTACTCATGACGATCGGCTTTCTCGTCTCGTTCGTCGCGCCGCTCGCTGCGCGCACGCTCGCCGATGTGCGCTTCGCGGGCTTCAGCCTGCCGTTCTACCTCGGCGCACAGGGCGCCATTCTTCTTTACGTGCTGCTCGTCGCGATCTACATCGTGCTGATGCAGCGCGCCGACCGCGAACTCCAGGCCGCGCTCGAAGCCGACATCGCCATTCGCGGGGCGAGCAAGGCGCCGCAACGATGAAGCTCGCGCACCGGCTCATCCGCTCCTACGCGTGCTATACGCTCGGCTTTCTCGCCTTCGTCTACGTGATGTGGCGCATCGAGCTGGTCACGGGCCCCGGCATGTGGATCGGCTACGTGTTCCTGTTCGTGCCGATCGCGGTCTATGCCGTGATCGGGCTGCTTTCGCGCACCTCCGATCTCGTCGAATACTACGTGGCGGGGCGGCGCGTGCCTTCGTTCTTCAACGGCATGGCGACGGCCGCCGACTGGCTTTCCGCGGCGTCGTTCATTGGCCTCGCGGGCTCGCTCTACGCGAGCGGCTACGACGGCCTCGCCTACCTGATGGGCTGGACGGGCGGCTACTGCCTCGTCGCCTTCCTGCTCGCGCCGTATGTGCGCAAGCTCGCGCGCTACACGATCGCCGACTTCCTCGGCACGCGCTTCTCGAGCAACCTCGTGCGCGCGCTCGCCGTGCTGGCGACCATCCTCTGTTCGTTCGTCTACCTCGTCGCGCAGATCCAGGGCGTGGGCCTCATCGCGACGCGTTTCATCGGCGTGGATTTCGCCATCGGCATCTTCTGCGGGCTGGCGGGCATTCTCGTGTGCTCGTTCCTTGGCGGCATGCGCGCCGTGACGTGGACACAGGTTGCGCAGTACATCATCCTCATCGCGGCCATCCTGATACCGGTCTCGCTCATCGCGCATCGCGATGGCCTGGGCTGGCTCCCGCAAGTCGACTACGGCGACGTGATGCAGCGCGTGGAAGCGCTCGAGCGCGACGTGCGCGGCGCGAGCGCCGAGGCCAACGTGCGCGACGAATACCGGCGACGCGCAGCGCAGTGGCAAGCGCGGCTCGATACGCTGCCGCAATCGTACGTGCAGGAGAAGACGCACCTCGTGGAGTCGCTCGCGGATTTGCGCCGCCACAACGGGCCGCTACGCGAGATCGACTCGCTGGAGCGCACGCTGAACGCGTTCCCGCGCGACGTCGACACGGCACGCGTGGTGTGGACGCGGCAGCGCGACAGCCTGCTTGAGCGCGCGGAACCGCCGGTGCCAATGAATGAGCCGTTCCCCGCCGACGACGAAGCCGAACGGCGCAATCATCAACGCAACTTCCTTGCGTTGTTGCTGTGTCTTTCGCTCGGCACGGCGAGCCTGCCGCACATCCTTACGCGCTACAACACGACGACCTCGGTGGCTTCGGCGCGGCGGTCGGTGGGATGGACGCTCTTTTTCGTCGCGCTTTTCTATCTGACCGTGCCGGTGCTCGCGGTGCTGATCAAGTTCGAGATCCTCACGCATCTGGTCGGGCAGCGCTTTGACGACCTGCCGCAATGGGTCATGCAGTGGCGGCGCATCGAGCCGTATCTCATCAACATCGCGGACGTCAACGGCGACGGCGTGGTGCGCTGGAGCGACATCCAGATGCAGCCCGATATGGTCGTGCTCGCCGCGCCGGAGATCGCGGGGCTGCCGTACGTGATGTCGGGGCTCATTGCCTCGGGTGCGCTGGCGGCGGCGCTCTCCACCGCGGACGGCCTGCTCCTCACGATCTCGAACGTGCTCTCGCATGACGTGTATTACCACATGGTCGACCCGGAGGCATCGAGCCAGCGTCGTGTGACGATGTCGAAGATCCTGCTGCTCGGGGTCGCGCTGTTCGCCTCGTGGGTGGCGTCGCTCAATGCGGGCAACATCCTTTTCCTCGTCGGCGCGGCGTTTTCGCTGGCGGCGTCGAGCCTCTTTCCGGTGCTGGTGCTCGGCGTATTCTGGAAGCGCACGACGCGCCTGGGCGCTGTGGCCGGCATGATTGCGGGCCTGACCGTGTGCGTCTATTACATCGTCTCGACCTACCCATTCTTCACGCAGCTCACGGGTTTCGCGGGCGGGCGATGGTTCGGCATCGAGCCGATCAGCTCAGGCGTGTTCGGCGTGCCTGCCGGCTTTCTGGTGGCGATTGGCGTGAGCCTGCTCGACAGAAAGCCGGACGCGTATACGATTGCGCTCGTGGACTATATCCGCCATCCGTGAGGGCAGGGAGATGTTCGCCGGCGTGCGCTCGATCACAGCGATGGACGTGCGGCATGTGTGTCTGGGTGGGCTCACGGGCGCGCTGTCGAACTACGGCAAGCGTCTTGAAGCTCGCTCGCAGGAACTCGGGATCGAACTCACGACGGGGCACGCGGTGACGTCGGTCTCGATTGTCCGTCAATTCGACAAGGCGCTACGCGAATCCCGGATGAGTGGGCAGCAAGCGACTGTCGCAATTCTGGGCGTCGGCAGCGTCGGTGCGGGCATGGCGAAGCTGTTCGCGCATTCGGCAAAGATCACGAAGCCTGCGCACATCGTTCTCGTCGACACACAACAACAGCGAGAGCGGCTGCACGCTATCGCGGAGGAAATTACCGCGCACTCGGGCGTGCACGTCTCGCTCGAAGTGCTTGCCACGCGCAAAGAGTTGCCGCCCGAAAGTCGTTGCTACCAGGACGCGAACGTCATCATCAGCGCGGTCAGCACGCCGTACATCCTCAACATCGATCTCGTCCGTCCGGGCACGATTCTAATCGACGATAGCCAGCCGTACTGCTGGGATCGCGACGTCGCGTGGGAGCGCGTGCAGACGCGGGGAGATATCTTGCCGTGCGACGCTGGGCTCGTCGACGTCAGCGAAATTGAGTACCGCTCGTTCTTCCCATTCGACTTCGCCGACGATATCGGCCAGGGCAGTTCGATTTCGTGGTCGTGTCTAGCCGAAGGGCTGCTGCGCACGAGTAATCCGCATCTCGAAAGCAATGTCGGCGAGGCCGATGCCGCGCAACTGCCAACGCACTGCTCGCGGTCTGGCTCGGTCGACAGCCGGTCGATGAGCGGTTGAAACCGGCGTTACTCGGTAATCACTGAGCAATAGCTCGACGGCGGACCACGCGACTGAAATGCGCGGATAGTCGCCGGCGCGGTTGCCTATGTGCGCGACGGGCTGACGCCGCCGGCTGAAGTCGTGAACATGACACGCGCTTATTTTGCTGATCAGGACGTTCCAGGCCGATGGTTCGATCAATGTGAGCGGTGCGACCCGAAGGACGGGGATACGGCGCAGGCGTTGTTCGAAGACTTCAACTCGTGGTGCGATGAGGAGGGCATCGGAGACGGCTACACGCAAACGAGGTTTGGACGTGAGATGCAGGCAAGGGGGGGCCGAATGCGCAGCGAAAGGGTGGCAAGC
>Ga0335083_10011632_pt1 | contig 10570 bp, 8 predicted proteins | sample Lox_Sample_42_FD_206716 | JGI IMG/M metagenome (GOLD analysis project Ga0335083, IMG submission 206716) | Soil microbial communities from Loxahatchee National Wildlife Refuge, Florida, United States - Lox_Sample_4.2 | ecosystem: Environmental > Terrestrial > Soil > Wetlands | place: USA: Florida... | reverse complement strand
CTCGCCGAAGCAGATCGGTCAGATTTTCTTCGAGAAGCTCGAACTGCCGGTCATCAAGAAGACGCCGAGCGGCGCGCCGTCCACCGACGAAGAGGTGTTGCAGAAGCTCGCCGAAGACTATCCGCTGCCGAAGATCCTGCTCGAACATCGCGGCCTGTCGAAACTGAAGTCCACCTATACCGACAAGCTGCCGCGCATGGTCAACGCGCAAACCGGCCGCGTGCACACCAACTATGCGCAGGCCGTGGCGGTGACCGGGCGGCTCGCGTCGAACGATCCGAACCTGCAGAACATCCCGGTGCGCACGGCGGAAGGCCGCCGCATCCGCGAGGCGTTCATTGCGCCGCCGGGTCACAAGCTCGTGTCCGCCGATTACTCGCAGATCGAGTTGCGCATCATGGCGCATATCTCTGGCGATGCGTCGCTGCTGCGTGCTTTCGCGCAAGGCGAGGACATTCACCGGGCCACCGCGGCGGAAATCTTCGGCGTGACGCCGCTCGAAGTGTCGAGCGACCAGCGGCGCGTCGCGAAGGTGATCAACTTCGGCCTGATCTACGGGATGAGCGCGTTCGGTCTGGCCGCGAACCTCGGCATCACGCGCGATGCCGCGAAGCTCTATATCGACCGCTATTTCGCGCGCTACCCGGGTGTCGCCAGGTATATGGACGAAACCCGCGCGAGCGCGAAGGCGAGGGGCTACGTCGAAACCGTGTTCGGCCGCCGTCTGTGGCTGCCGGAGATCAACGGCGGCAATGGGCCGCGCCGTCAGGCCGCGGAACGCGCTGCGATCAACGCGCCGATGCAGGGCACCGCTGCCGATCTGATCAAGATGTCGATGATCGCCGTGCAGAACTGGATCGAAGCGTCGAAGATCGGCACCCGCATGATCATGCAGGTACACGACGAATTGATCCTCGAAGTGCCGGACGGCGAGTTGTCCGAGGTCCGCAAGCGTTTACCCGAGTTGATGTGCGGCGTCGCGGCACTGAAAGTGCCGCTGGTCGCCGAAGTGGGCGTCGGTGCCAACTGGGAAGAGGCCCATTGACACCCACGTGACCGTAGTCAATATCGTCGTGCACATGTCACCTATGCGCTTCGACGACTTGTGACAATCCGTGTTCCTCACGGACAATCTCTGCCAGATGGCCCGACGCGGGAGACGCGGGCCGGCTCGACGCATAACCGATCGGCAAACACGGAGAACCAAGATGCATCGTTTTATCGTCGTTGGTGGAGGTGCGGGGGGACTGGAACTGGCTACGCGTCTTGGCGACCGCTACGCGCCACACAAGAACAAGGGCGGAGCGCGCGCGCAGGTCACGCTGGTCGATCGGAATCCGACGCACATCTGGAAGCCGTTGCTGCACGAAGTGGCGGCCGGCAGCATGGACCCGTTCACGCAGGAGCTCGAATATGCGGCGCAAGCGCGCTGGCATGGCTTCGAGTTTCAGCAAGGCGAGCTGACCGGGCTGGACCGCGCGGCGAAGCGCATCACGCTCGCGCCGGTGATCGACGACGATGGCGCGGAACTGCTGCCGCAGCGCGAACTGGAATACGACACGCTCGTGATCGCGATTGGCAGCACCACCCATTTCTTTGGCGTGAAGGGCGCACCAGAATATTCGCTCGCGCTCGACACGGTCAGTCAGGCCGAGCGCTTTCGCAAACGCCTGATCGCCGCCTGCATGCGCGCGGAGCATCAGGTGCATGAACCGGTAGAAGCGCCGGTTGACGCGTCGACGCCGTCTTCGGAGCCGCGCATCCAGGTGGCGATCGTGGGCGGTGGGGCGACCGGGGTCGAATTGTCCGCCGAGCTGCGCAACACGGCGCAGGTGTTGTCCGCGTATGGCTTGCACAAGCTCGATCCGCGCCACGATGTCGGCATCGTGCTGATCGAAGCGGGGCCGCGCATTTTGCCTGCGCTGCAGGAGCGCGTGTCCAGCGCGACGGCAGAACTGCTCACAAAGCTGGGCGTGAAGCTGATGACCAGCGAGACGGTCGCCGAGGTGGCGCCCGGCGTCGTGCGGACGGCCAGCGGCAAGGCCATCCGTGCCGACCTGACCGTATGGGCTGCGGGCATCAAGGCACCGGCGATTCTGTCCCAACTCGACGGGCTGCCGGTCAACCGGCTCGGACAACTGACCGTGCGCCGCACGCTGCAGACAGAAACGGACGACAGCATCTTCGCGCTCGGCGATTGCGCCGCGTGTCCGTGGCCGGGCAACGAGCGCAACGTACCCCCGCGCGCCCAGGCTGCGCACCAGCAGGCGAGCTTCCTGCTGAAGGCGCTGGCGGCGAGGCTCGAAAATCGGCCGCTGCCGGAGTTCACCTATCGCGACTTCGGCTCACTGGTGTCGCTCGGGCATTTCAGCGCGGTCGGCAATCTGATGGGCGGGGTGATCGGCGGCAACATGCTGATCGAAGGCCTGTTTGCGCGCTTCATGTACATGTCGTTGTATCGGCTGCATATTGCCGCGCTGCACGGCTACGCACGCATGGTGCTCGATACGTTTGCGCACTGGCTGCGCCGCACCACGCTGCCGCGGGTCAAGCTCCATTGACGGATGTCGACGCAGCCGCTTGACGCGCGGCTCGGGCGGCCGTTCAGCGTCGTCGCGTCGCATGGCGGCGTGCTTCGGCACGCTTCTGCGACAGGATGCGGGTGAGGCGTATCCTGTTGCCTTTCACCTCGTCGTTCATCTCAAGGAGCGCCGTATGCTGAAACCGGAAGTCGACAGCCTCGTCCCGCACATTCCCTTCAATCGACGCACTTTCATCAAGGCCGCGCTCGGCACCGGATTCGCCGCCGCCGTGTTGCCGGTGTCCGCACAAACCATCGATACCGATAGCGAAGGGCTCGACGCCGGCGAAGTCGCCGTGCATTCCGGCGACACCCTCGTGCCGGCCTATCGCGCGCAGCCGAAAGGCAAGACGCACTTGCCGGTGCTCATCGTCGTGCACGAAATTTTCGGCGTGCATGAGCATATCGCCGACGTCTGCCGGCGCTTTGCGAAGCAGGGTTATCTGGCAATCGCGCCGGATCTGTACGTGCGGGAAGGCGATGCGTCGGTGTATCCGACGATCCAGCAGTTGAACGAGCAACTGGTCAGCAAGGTGCCGGACGAGCAGGTCATGGCCGATCTCGATGCCACCGTTGCGTGGGCCGGCGAGCACGGCGGCGATTTGAGCCGGCTGGGCGTGAATGGCTTCTGCTGGGGTGGGCGTATTACATGGCTTTACGCCGAGCACAATCCGCGCATCAAGGCGGCGGTGGCCTGGTATGGGCGCGTGGCCGGCGGTCATACGGCGATGACGCCGGCCAATCCGATTGACCGCGTGGCCGACTTGCATGCGCCGGTGCTTGGGCTCTATGGTCTGCAGGATCAGAGCATTCCGCAGGACACGCTCGCACAGATGAGGCAGGCCGTTGCCCAAGGGCCCGAGGCGGGCCGCGGTTCACAGTTCGTGGTCTATGACGACGCGGGGCATGCGTTCTTTGCGGACTATCGGCCGAGCTACAAGAAGGCCGATGCCGAAGACGGCTGGCGCCGCGCGCTCGCTTGGTTCAAGCAGCACGGCGTCGCGTAGGGAAGCGGTGGTACGCGCCTATCCGTCTCCTATGGATTCGGCCCGGTAGCAATCGGCCGGGTTGGGTCGGAACTCCACTCGCTCCACGATCCCGGATACAGCGCCGCGCCGTGCAGGCCGGCCACTTCCATTGCCAGCGCGTTGACGCACGCCGTGACCCCCGAGCCGCACTGCAGCACGACCCGATCGGCTGCGGTGCTGCCCAGCAGGACGCCGAATTCTTCCCGCAGCGAGTGAGCAGGCTTGAAGCGGCCGTCCGCCGTCAGGTTGTCCTTGAAGAAGCGATTCAGTGCGCCCGGAATATGCCCGCCGACGCGGTCGAGCGTCTCGTTCTCGCCGCGATAGCGGTCCGCTGCGCGTGCGTCGATGACCAGCCGCTCATGCGTGCTCAGGTTGCGCGTCACCGCCTGAGCGTCGAAGGTCACCGCGAGCGGCGCGCCGGCCTTGAAGTCGCCGGCGCTGTGCGACGCGACATCCTTGGTCAACGGCTGGCCGGCGGCTTCCCAGGCCAGCAGACCGCCGTCGAGCAACGCGACCGCGTCGTGACCGAGCCAGCGCAGCAGCCACCATGCGCGTGCCGCGTACATGCCGCCTTGCGCGTCATAGGCAACGACCTGTTGGCCTTGCTTGAGGCCGCGCGAAGCGAGCGTCGCGATCAGCGTTTCGCGTTCCGGCAGCGGATGGCGCCCGTTGGTGCCCGTCTTGGGACCGGACAGGTCGCGATCCAGATGCAGATACTGCGCGCCGGGCAGATGACCCGCTGCATACGCCTGTTCGCCTGCCTCGGTATCGGCCAGGTCGAAACGACAGTCGATGACGAACACGCTGCCCGGTGCAGCGGCGAGCCGCTCCGCGAGATTCGTCGCGGAGATCAGCGTGGTGTAGTGAGTGTGTGGCATGACAGCTCCTGTGTCGACCGGAGTTAGCGCTTCAGCGCTTACTCCGGTCCCATGCAAAATTATTGCGGTCGACCGGAGTTAGCGCTTCAGCGCTTACTCCGGTCCCATGCACGATGTTTGCGGAACGGGCGACTTCGGCGCGGCTTGAGGGCGAGGACTTGAATCACGCTCAAGCAACTCAACCGAATCATATTGTTAGTCTAAACAAAAAAAGACGGGCCGAAGCCCGTCTTTCCATTGTTTGATGCAAGCTGCGGGGCTGCTTCACCCATTCTGACCAGGCAGCGGCCACCCAGCGCATGCGCGAATCAGATCGTGCCCAGCTCGCGCCGCAGAAACTCGTGGAAGTGCTGCATGCCATCTTCCATCGGGCTCTGATACGGGCCTACCTGCGACTCGCCACGCTCCATCAGCGCGCGGCGGCCGGCGTCCATCCGCTCGCCGATCTCGTCGTCTTCACGGGCCGTTTCCATGTACGCGGCGCGCTCGGCTTCGACGAATTCACGCTCGAACAGCGCGATTTCCTCAGGGTAATAGAATTCCACGACATTCGTGGTTTTCTGCGGGCCGTGCGGAATCAGCCATGACACGACCAGCACGTGCGGGTACCACTCGATCATGATGCCCGGGTAGTAGACCATCCAGATCGCGCCGAACTCGGGTGCCTGGCCTTCGCGGAACCGCAGCACTTCGTCGTGCCACTTCCGGTAAGTCGGGCTGCCCGGCTGCGCGAGCGCCTTGTGGACGCCGACCGTCTGCACGCTGTACCAGTCGCCGAATTCCCACGTCAGGTCGTCGCAGTTGACGAAGCTGCCGAGGCCCGGGTGGAACGGAGCGACGTGGTAATCCTCCAGATAGACCTCGATGAAGGTCTTCCAGTTGTAGTTGCACTCGTGGACCTCGACGTGATCGAACATGAAGTTCGAGAAGTCGAAGTGCTGCTTGGGGCCAAGCCGCGCCAGATCCTTCGCGACATCGCGTCCTTGTGCCTCGAACAGCAGCCCTTGCCAGTTCTGCAGCGGCGTGGCGCCGAGATTCAGGCACGGGTTGTCGGCGAAATGCGGTGCACCGAGGAGCTGGCCGTTCAGATCGTACGTCCAGCGATGCAGCGGACAGACGATGTTCTCCGTCTGGCCGCGGCCGTTGAGCATGATGGCTTGCCGGTGACGGCACACGTTCGACAGCAGTTCGACCTGCGACTGCTGGTTACGGACGAGCACACGCCCCTCGCTCTCGCTCGGCAAGGCAAAATAACTTCCCGCGTCCGGCACCATGAGTTCGTGCCCGACATAGCGAGGACCTTTCTTGAAAAGGGTGTCGATTTCGCGCGTTAGAAGCGCTTCGTCAAAGTAAGCCGTGACTGGCAGCTGGCTGTGAACAGACCGCAACTGCAATGCATTGCTCAGATTGGACATTCCCACTCCCGATGAAGACGTGAAAGCAGTGAACAACCCAACCATCGAAGATTCGATTTAGGGAGCCGGCGATTATACCCGGTTACCCTGCCATGGGGTAGCTAAGTGACTGATTTTTGCCAAAATTACGTTGGAAAGCCGGCGGAAATCCAAGAAATATGAGACAAATGGATAGCGAACCGGGCCTTCTGGAACCGATTTGGGCTTACGCGGCTTCTGTGGTCGAGAATGCACACGAGCCGGAGAGCGGGTCGAAAGAGAAGCTTTTGCCGTAGAATGTCCGCCTTGTTTCATTCTGGCGACGACGCATGGCGAAATCCGCATCGAAAGACCGCGCTGGCGCGGACGAAAGCGCGGCCGGCACGGCAGAAGGTGAGGTTCTGCCCGAAAGCTACGAAGCGGCGCTTGCGGAACTCGACGCCCTGGTCGCGCGCATGGAAGGCGGCGCCCTGAGCCTCGAAGAGTCGCTTGCGGCATATCGGCGCGGCGCCGCGCTCGTGCGGTTCTGCCAGCAGCAGCTCGAAAAGGTTGAACAACAGGTGCGCGTGCTCGACGGCGAGACGCTGCGGCCCGTGCCCCTCAATACGACAGACTCCGCAGCGGGCGGAGACGACGACCTATGACATTTGACCAATGGACCCGGCAGGTGCTTGACCGGGTCGAAAGCGCGCTCGATCACTATTTACCGGCCGCCGATGTGCTGCCGGCGCCGCTGCATGACGCCATGCGTTATGCCGTGCTTGGCGGCGGCAAGCGCGTGCGTCCGCTTCTGTGCCACGCGGCGGGCGAACTGACGAACGCCACACCCGAGGCGCTCGACGCGGCCGCCTGCGCGCTGGAGATGATCCACGTCTATTCGCTCGTGCACGACGACATGCCGTGCATGGACGACGACGACTTGCGCCGCGGCAAGCCCACCGTACACGTCAAATATGACGAGCCGACGGCGCTGCTGGTTGGCGATGCGTTGCAATCGCAGGCGTTCATCACGCTGACGTCGGAGGTGCCGGGTTTGAGCGATTCGGCGCAGCGCCAGGCCTCGCTCGTGCGCGAACTCGCGCTGGCGAGCGGCTCGATCGGCATGGCCGGCGGCCAGGCCATCGATCTGGCGAGCGTCGGCCATGCGCTCACGCGGGCCGAACTCGAAACGATGCACCGTCTGAAGACCGGCGCGCTGCTGCGCGCCTCGGTGCGCATGGGCGCGGTGGCGGGCGAAGCGCCCACTGCCGAAACGCTTGCCGCGTTGGACAAATACGCGGCGGCCGTGGGCCTCGCATTCCAGGTGGTGGACGACATTCTCGACGTCACCGCCGACTCGGCGACGCTCGGCAAGACCGCAGGCAAGGACGCGAAGGACGGCAAGCCGACCTACGTGTCGATCATCGGCCTTGATGCTTCGCGTGCGCTCGCGCAGCAGTTGCGCGCCGACGCGCACGCGGCGCTCGAACCGTTTGGCGCGCGCGCGCAGCGCCTCGCCGAACTCGCTGACCTGGTGGTGAACCGGGTGAGCTGACCGCGCCACCCGCCCACGCGCATGAAATAGGAAGTAATGCGCAGGACAAGTGCGGGAGCGCCAGTTTTCCTACAATGGAACGACGATGTACGACTTGCTGAAAACCATTGACGACCCGGCGGATTTGCGCCGCCTCGACCGCCGCCAGCTGCAACCGCTCGCCGACGAACTGCGCGCCTTCGTTCTCGAGAGCGTCTCGCAGACGGGTGGCCACCTGTCGTCCAACCTTGGTACGGTCGAACTGACGATCGCGCTGCACTACGTGTTCGACACGCCGCGCGATCGCATTGTCTGGGACGTGGGCCATCAGACTTATCCGCATAAGATCCTGACCGGCCGCCGCGACCAGATGCATACGCTGCGTCAGCTCGGCGGCATCTCGGGTTTCCCGAAGCGCGACGAGTCGCCGTATGACACGTTCGGCACAGCGCACTCGAGCACGTCGATCTCGGCGGCGCTCGGCATGGCTGTCGCGAGCAAGCTCAAGGGCGAAAACGCCATGGGCATCGCCGTCATCGGCGACGGCGCGATGACGGCCGGCATGGCATTCGAGGCGCTGAACAACGGTGGCGTCGAAGACGACGTGCCGCTGCTCGTCATCCTCAACGACAACGACATGTCGATCTCGCCGCCGGTGGGCGCGCTCAATCGCCATCTCGCGCGCCTCATGTCGGGCCGCTTCTACGCCGCCGCGCGCGCGGGCGTGGAGCGCGTGCTGCGCCATGCGCCGCCGGTGCTCGATCTCGCCCGCAAGCTCGAAGAGCACGCGAAGGGCATGATCGTGCCGGCCACGCTGTTCGAGGAGTTCGGCTTCAACTACATCGGGCCGATCGACGGCCACGATCTCGATTCGCTGATCCCGACGCTGCAGAACATCAAGGAACTGCGCGGCCCGCAATTCCTGCACGTGGTGACGAAGAAAGGCCAGGGCTACAAGCTCGCCGAAGCCGACCCGGTCCTGTACCACGGTCCCGGCAAGTTCAACCCGGCCGAAGGCATCAAGCCTTCCTCGACGCCCGCGAAGAAGACCTACACGCAGGTCTTCGCCGAGTGGCTGTGTGACGTGGGCGAGCTCGACTCGCGCGTGGTCGGCATCACGCCGGCGATGCGCGAAGGCTCGGGCCTCGTGGAGTTCGAAAAGCGCTTCCCGGACCGCTACTACGACGTCGGCATTGCCGAGCAGCATGCGGTGACGTTTGCGGGCGGTCTCGCGGCCGAAGGCCTGAAGCCGGTCGTCGCGATCTACTCGACCTTCCTGCAGCGCGGCTACGACCAGCTGATCCACGACGTGGCGCTGCAGAACCTGCCGGTCGTGTTCGCGATCGACCGCGCCGGCCTCGTCGGTGCGGACGGTGCGACGCACGCGGGCGCATACGATCTCGCGTTCATGCGCTGCATCCCGAACATGATGATCATGGCGGCATCCGACGAAAACGAATGCCGCCAGATGCTCTACACGGCGCTCCAGCAGGACTGCACGACGGCCGTGCGCTACCCGCGCGGTGCGGGCACGGGCGTCGCGACCGTCAAGCAGATGGCCGCGCTACCGGTGGGCAAGGGCGAGATTCGCCGCGAGAGCAATGCGCCGGCAGGCAAGCGCGTTGCGATCCTCGCGTTCGGCACGATGGTCGCGCCTTCGCTCGCGGCGGCCGCGGAGCTGGACGCCACCGTGGCGAACATGCGCTTCGTGAAGCCGATCGACGCCGATCTCGTGCGCCAGCTCGCCGAGACGCACGACTATCTCGTGACCGTCGAGGAAGGCTGCATCATGGGCGGCGCCGGTTCGGCCTGCGTGGAATCCCTGCTTGAAAGTGGGGTTATCAAGCCCGTACTACAATTAGGCCTCCCCGATCGCTTCATCGATCACGGTGACCCGGCGAAGCTGCTGGCGAGTGTTGGCCTCGACGCTGCAGGCATCGCGAAGTCCATTCGCGAGCGCTTCCTCGATCGTGCGGCGAACGCGTCCGGCAAGACGGTGATGCGCGTCGCTTAAGGTGGATTAGCGTTTCGCGGCGCGGCTGGCCCGGGCCTCGTGCCCACAGGCGAGCCGCGGTAGCCCACTTCACATTTGAACCGGCGGGACGGGTCCAGTACCCGGCTTGCCGCCTGCCAGCGCCGGCTCATGCCGGCGTTTGCCATTTGCGCGCCGCGTTCGGCGCGGCTTGAGGATAAGAACATGAATCAGATGAACCCGGCCTTCGTGATGCCGGACGTCCAGAGTTCCGTCGATACCCGTCAGATCGCGATCCAGCGCGTGGGCGTGAAGGCCGTGCGTCATCCGCTCACGGTGAAGACGGGTGCGGGCGTCCAGCCGAGCGTCGGCATGTGGAATCTCGACGTTCATCTGCCGGCGGACCAGAAGGGCACGCACATGTCGCGCTTCGTCGCGCTGCTCGAAGAGAACAAGGCGCCGCTCGAGCCCGCGACGTTTCGCGCGATGCTGGCCTCGATGCTCGCGAAGCTCGAATCGCAGGCGGGCCGCATCGAAGTGACGTTCCCGTACTTCGTGAAGAAGGTCGCGCCCGTCTCGGGTGTGGAAAGTCTGCTGGACTACGAAGTGACGCTCGCGGGCGTCGTGCGCAACGGGGAGACGCGCCTCTTCCTCAAGGTGCTCGTGCCGGTCACGAGCCTGTGCCCGTGCTCGAAGAAGATCTCGCAGTATGGCGCGCACAACCAGCGCTCGCACGTGACGATGGACGTCGAGTTCGACGGCGATCTGCCTGTGGAAGACCTCATTCGCATTGCCGAGGAAGAGGCGTCGTGCGAACTGTGGGGGCTGCTCAAGCGTCCGGACGAGAAGTTCGTGACCGAGCGCGCGTACGAGAATCCGAAGTTCGTCGAAGATCTCGTGCGCGACGTGGCCGTGCGCCTGAACGCCGACGCGCGCGTGATCGCCTACACGCTCGAAGCCGAGAACTTCGAATCGATCCACAATCACAGCGCCTATGCCGTCATCGAGCACGACAAGCGCGCGGCGGGTTGATTCAGGCACGCCGCCTCGCAGTAAAAAAGCCGCCCGAGGGCGGCTTTATCTTTGGCGCGTTGCGGCGTTACTGCTGCGCGAGCGACGTCAGATCCCAGCGTGGCTTCACCGTGAACGCGTAATCGCGCGTGGCCTGCTCGGGCCAGCGCGCGAGGCGCAGCGCGCCGGCGAG
>Ga0335083_10011631_pt1 | contig 10571 bp, 7 predicted proteins | sample Lox_Sample_42_FD_206716 | JGI IMG/M metagenome (GOLD analysis project Ga0335083, IMG submission 206716) | Soil microbial communities from Loxahatchee National Wildlife Refuge, Florida, United States - Lox_Sample_4.2 | ecosystem: Environmental > Terrestrial > Soil > Wetlands | place: USA: Florida... | reverse complement strand
CTCCCGATTGCCGGACGCTCTGGCGGCGGCCGCGAAGACGGTCGATGCCGTCCTCGACGAAGTGCTCCCCAAGCCGCACGGCCTTCATGCCCGCATTCATGAGGCGATGCGCTATGCGACCTTCGCGGGCGGCAAGCGCCTGCGGCCCTTCCTCGTGCTGCACTCCGCGCGCCTCTTCGGCGTCGACGGGGGGCGCGCGGCACGCGCGGGGGCCGCGATCGAAGTCCTGCACACCTACTCGCTCGTGCATGACGATCTTCCCTGCATGGACGATGACGATCTGAGGCGCGGCAGACCGACCACGCACATCGCTTTCGACGAGATGACGGCCGTTCTGGCGGGCGATGCCCTGCTGACGATCGCGTTTGAAATTCTCGCCGATGCGAAGACTCATCCTTCGGCCGATGTGCGCATGAAACTCGTCAGCCGCCTCGCGCAAGCGGCCGGCAGCGACGGCATGATCGGTGGGCAGATGATCGACATGTTGGCGCCGGCAAAGACTTTCGGTGCCGACGACATCATGCTGCTGCAGCGGCTGAAGACGGGACAACTTTTCGAATTTTCGTGCGAGGCGGGCGCAATTCTCGGTGAGGCGTCCAATGCCGATCGCGAGCGCATGCGCGCCTTCGCCCGCGACATGGGCCTCGTATTCCAAATTACCGATGATTTGCTTGACGTTACGAGTTCCGCCGAAAAAACCGGCAAGGCCGTCGGCAAGGATTCGGAACAGGGCAAGGCCACGCTGGTTTCCATTTATGGCGTTGAGCGCGCCCGCGCCGAGGCCCAGAAACTGGCACGCCGGGCAGCGGACACGCTCGCGCCTTACGGCGATATGGTGCCCGAATTATGCGAATTACCCTCGTTTTTGATCGACAGAGAGAATTGATGCGAGCGATTTCGAAGACGCCCTTGCTCGATCAGATCAAGGTGCCCGCCGACCTGCGCCGGCTCGAAAAGGCACAGCTGCGCGCGCTTGCCGACGAGCTGCGGATGGAGCTCATCGACGCCGTTTCGGTGACCGGTGGACACTTCGGCGCCGGTCTCGGCGTGGTCGAGCTCACCGTCGCGCTCCACTACGTCTTTGACACGCCCAACGATCGCCTGATCTGGGATGTCGGCCACCAGGCCTATCCCCACAAGATTCTCACCGGCAGGCGCGAAAAGATTCGCACGATCCGCAAGGGCGGAGGCCTCTCGGGTTTCACCAAGCGCGCGGAAAGCGTGTTCGATCCCTTCGGTGCGGCGCATTCCTCGACATCGGTGTCGTCCGGCTTCGGCATGGCGGTCGCGCGCGATCTCTCGGGTGGCACGAACCATGTCATCAGCGTGATCGGCGACGGAGCGATGAGCGCCGGCATGGCCTACGAGGCGCTGAACAATGCAGGCGCCTCAAAGAGCCGGCTTATCGTGATCCTGAACGACAATGCGATGTCGATATCGCCGCCGGTCGGCGCGCTCGAAAAGCATTTGCGCGCGCTGACGAAGGGCGAAGAGAAACGCTCGCTCTTCGAGCATCTCGGATTCCGCTATCACGGACCTCTCGACGGTCACGATCTCGATGCGATGCTGGCGACGCTCGAGGAGCTTCGCGACGAGGAGGCTTCCGGCCCGGTCCTGCTTCATCTCGTGACGGAAAAAGGTCGGGGCTACGCGCCTGCCGAGGCGTCCGCGGACAAGGGACATGCCGTCGCGAAATTCGACGTCGCGACAGGCAAGCAGTCGAAGTCCCAGGCGGCGGCGCCGACCTATACGCGCGTCTTTGCCGATGCGCTCGTCAAGGAAGCCGAGAAGGATCCTAAGATCGTCGCCATCACCGCCGCCATGGCATCGGGCACGGGCCTCGACATCTTCGAGAAACATTTTCCCGATCGCATGTTCGATGTCGGCATCGCCGAGCAGCACGCGGTGACGTTCGCGGCCGGCCTTGCGACCGAGGGCCTGAAGCCTTTCTGCGCGATCTATTCGACCTTCCTCCAGCGCGCCTATGACCAGGTCGTGCACGACGTGGCGCTTCAGCACCTGCCGGTGCGCTTTGCGATGGACCGGGCCGGCCTCGTCGGCGCGGATGGCGCCACCCATGCCGGTTCCTTCGACCTTGCCTATCTGGGTTGCCTGCCCGGCTTCGTGATCATGGCGGCGGCGGACGAGGCGGAACTCGTGAACATGGTGGCCACGGCGGCCGCCTATGACGAAGGCCCGATCGCGCTCCGCTACCCGCGCGGCGAAGGCGTCGGGGTTCCCCTCCCGGACCCGGGACAGGTGCTTCCCATTGGCCGGGGCCGGGTCCTTAAGGAGGGCAAGGACGTGGCAATCCTGAGCCTTGGAACGCGCCTGAGGGCGTCCCTGGCCGCCGCGGACTACCTGCAGACCCGCGGGGTGTCCTGCACAGTGGCAGACGCCCGGTTCGCCAAGCCGATCGACCAGGACCTCATCCGCCGCCTCGTCCGACACCACCGGCTGCTGGTGACCGTCGAAGAGGGCGCGATCGGAGGCTTCGGCGCCCAGGTCCTGCAGTATCTTGTGAACAACGATCTGCTTCGCTCGGGCGTCGAGGTGCGGAATCTGATGCTCCCGGACCAGTTCCAGGACCACGACGACCCGACAAGGCAATATGACGCGGCGGGGCTCAACGGGGACGCCATTGCGGCCGTTATCGCCGCTCGTGTGCTCAAGCTTGCCTCGGCCGGTGCCTGAGCGGCACAGGTTCCTTAAGGTTCCTGGCCAAACGCACTTTCGCCGGATTGTCGTGCGCTATATTCGCCCTAGATAGGACGGTCGAGGGGTGTGCGCTGGCCCGGTGGCAGGTCGCGCAGGCGTTTTTCCGGGACATGGTTTTCCGGATCGCCCGAAGTTCAAGAGGAGTGGAGGATGTTTCTTCGTACGCTCGCGCACGGCTGCGCGGCTTTGGCTTTTGCCGCGATGGCCTTCTTCGCCGCCGCGCCGGCGATGGCCGATGCGCCGACCGATCCCGCCGCACGTCAGATCGCCGTCTTCACCGACACCCTGCTCGACACGATGCGCCAGGCCAAGCAGCTCGGGATTTCCGGCCGCTTCAACCGGCTGAAACCCGTCATCGAGCAGACCTTCGACATCCCGACCATGACCCAGCTCGCGGTGGGGCCGTCCTGGACTACGCTGAGCGCAGCCGATCAGCAGGCGCTCATTGCGGCCTTCGAGCGCATGACGCTCGCCAACTATGCGCGAAATTTCGACAGCTATAGCGGCGAGCAATTCGTCATTGACCCTAACGTACAGACGCGCAACCAGGACCGCATCGTGCAGACGAAGCTGGTGCAGACACACGACGCGCCAATCCCGTTCATCTACCGCATGCGCCAGTCCAACGGCACCTGGAAGGTGATCGACGTCTTCCTGAACGGTTATGTCAGCGAGCTGGCGACGCGCCGTTCCGATTTCGCGTCGACTGTCGCCTCTGGTGGTTCGGCCGCGCTCTTGAAGCGCATCAACGATCTGACCGACAAGCTGATGGCGGGCGCCTAGGCGCCCTGCTGGTCCTTCTGCGGCAGCAGCGCCGGCAGGAAGAAGAGGGTCGTTGCCAATGTCCAGCCGAGCGAGATCATCAGGAGCTCGCCCATGCTCGCCGTGCCGTGATGGCTCGAGAGCCAGAGCGTGCCGAAGCCCGATGCCGTCGTCAGCGCGCTGAAGATCACCGCCCGCGTCAGGCTGGACTGCAGCAGGTTCTTCTGCCCGTCGCGCCACGCCACGATGAAATAGATGTCGAACGCGACACCCACCCCGAACAGGAGCGGCAGCGCAATCACGTTCGCGAAGTTGAGCTGCAGCCCGATCACGACGCAGGTCGCGAGCGTCAGCACGCCTGTCAGGAACAGTGGCACGAGCGTCAGCACGGTGTCGCGGACGTTCCTGAGTACGATCAGCAGCAGCGCCGTGATCACCAGCGCCGACAGGACGCCGGCCTGGACGAAGGCGCGCACGATGGTGGCCCCGTAATTCTGGATCGAGACCGGCGTGCCCGTCGCAGCGGGCGCGACCTTCAGCACCGCGTCGGCGAATCTCTTTATCTCGGCATTGTCGCGCGTGTTGGTCTTCGGGAAGACCTGGATGCGTACGCTGCCGTCCGCGGCGACCCAGTCCCTGACAAGATCCCGAGGCATCGTCTTGATGCTGACGGCTTCCGGCGTGAGCGAGGCCCGCACCTGGTTGAGCATGGTGTTGAGGCCGGGCACGAGCACGTCGCTCGCCCGCGCCCTCAAGGGCGGACTTCCGCTCGCAAGTGCGTCGAGCGCCGCCGCGAAGTCCAGCGCCTCGGCCTTGGTCTGTGAGGAGTCCATCGCGGCCGCCGCACGCAGCTGCGTTGCGGTGTTCCGCAGGGAGGACACGGTCTCCGCGTCGGACGGCGGTGGTTTTGTGTTGAACGGGTTGAGGGTCGGATCGAGCAGCGTGTCGGCATCCTGGATGACGGCAAGCTTGCGAGCCTGATCGTCCGGCACGAGACTCTTGAGCGTCAGGATCTGTCCGACTTCGGGCAGTTTCGCCAGCTTCGCGGAAATCGCGTCGGCCTGGTCGAAGGACGACGCCAGTACATCGATCGTGTTCGGCGAATTGTCGGGGTCTTTCATCAGATCGTAGAGCGTCGCGACGGATTCGACCTTCGGATTGCGGAGATCCAGCGGATTCGAATCGAAGCGCAGGGCGGGCAGCAGCGCGATCGCCACGATCGCGATGACGAAGGTTGCCTGCAGCACGCGCGCGCGGTTCTGCGTAAGAAAGCGGTCGACCGGACCGAACATCGCGTAGCCGATCTGCTCAGGCTCGCCAGGAGGGTTCACCAGCATGAGCAGCGCCGGCAGCATCGTGATGCTGAGCACAAACGCGATTATCATCCCGATGCCTGAGATGAGGCCGAGCTCCGCCACGCCGACGTAATTCGTCGGCAGGAAGGAGAGGAATCCCGCGGCGGTTGCCGCCGCGGCGAGCGCGAGCGGCACGCCGATATGGCGGCCGGTCAGGCACAAGGCTTCCTCGAGTCTCGGGTGCTCGTGCCGCTCGGCGCGGTAGCGCACGCTGAACTGCACCGCGAAATCGACGCCAAGGCCCACGAACAGCGCAATGAAGGCGATCGAGATGATGTTGAAGACGCCGACCATCGCGATGCCGACGCCCATAGTCAGCGCCAGGCCGGTGAAGAGCGTCACCAGGATGCAGAGGATGATGCGGAAGGACCTGACCGCAAGCCACAGCGTGAGCAGGACCGCGAGGAACATCGCCACGACCATGATCCCGGCGTTCTCGGTGATCGTTGCGAACTCTTCATCCGACAGCGGCACGGGACCGGTAAGGCGGACCGTGACGCCGTGCTCTGGCGTGAGGTTCAAGAGGCGCGCGTCGTTGCGAATGACATCCGTCGCCGCTTTGCCCGGCTCCAGCGCGCCATAGTCCAGCCTCGGCTGCACTTCGATGAAGCGTCGTGTCTCGCGAGAGGATGGCGCTGCTCCGGTCAGGAGGGCGCGCCAGGACAGGAAGGACTGCCTGCCTTTCACGACGTCCGACACGGCCTTTCCAATGCCCGCGATCGGGCGGTGCAGCTCCTGGAGCTTGGTATCCCCGCGCGTGACGCCCTGAAGCATCATGGCGAGACTGTCCATCACCCCGCGCAGGCTCGGGTCGGCGGCGACGACACCAAGAAGAGGCTGCGCCTTGACCAGTTCCTGCGTCGTGTTCTGCACCTCGTCATAGGAGAGGAACAGCATCCCGTTCCGGTCGAAGAAGGGGCCGCCATCGGGCCGGCGCACGACGGGAAACAGCGCCCTCCTTTCCTGCAGTTTCGCCGTCAGCTGCGCGGCGGCGGCTTCGGCAAGCTCCGGCGTCGCGCCATCGATGACGACGAGCGTGAGATTGTTTTGCTGCGGAAAGAGCTTGTCGAAGTGGATCTCGCGGCGGCGCCAATGCGTCTTGGCCGAGACGAGATGCTCGCTGTTCGTGTCGATCTGGAAATGCATCGACGTGTAGACGGCCGCCACCACCGAGGCCAGCACGAAGATGCTGACGATCAGCCGCGCGTTGCGCGCGCAATGGGCGACGATGCGTTCGATCGGGGGCATGGGGAAAAGGCGAAGCGGCTCGGGGTCCCGCACACAGCCTTCGAACGTCGCGCGGCGCTCGTCAAGCCATCCGCTCAAAAGGCGGGCAGATTCTCGGGTACCGGCTCGCCATTGTGGATGCGGCTTTCCCGGCTCTGGAGGTAGAGGCTGCGGGTGGTGGCGTAGTAGTCCACCGAATTCCGCTCGATATCGCGAAGGATGGAGACATTTTGCGAGCGCTGGTCGAGCGCGCCCAGGCCCGTCATCAGGAGCGACACCTCAGCCTTGCCTGCATAGGTGAAATAGCGCGTCGGGATCATGAAGCTGTCGGCGAAGCGCCCGCCGAAGTCGCGCACCGTCTCGGGCCCGGCCAGCGGCAGGACAAAATAGGGCCCGCTCGGAATGCCGTATTTGCCCAGGGTGATGCCGAAATCCTCGGGCCGCGCGTAGAGGCCGCGCTCCGTTGCCACGTCGAGGACGCCTCCGACGCCAAGCGTCGTGTTGAGGGCGAAGCGCTCCGCCGACCTTTCGGCATTGGTGAAATCGCCCTGCAGCACGTCGTTGCCGAAGGTTACAGGCTCGCCAAGGTTGGCCAGGAAATTGTGCACGCCGGAGCGCATCGGACCCGGAATGGCGTTTCTGTAGAACGACGCCGCCGGCAGGGCGGCATGTCTGTCGAGCGCTTTGTTGAAATTGAAGACGACGCGATTCACCGGCTCGAGCGGGTCGCTTGTCTCTCCAGGTGCCGTGGCGCAGCCAGAAAGGCAGCCCGAAAGAAAGACGCAGAAAAGCGCGGCCACCAACGATGCCGCTCGCGCTTTCATCCCTTCGATGCGCACCACCGCACCCCCACTGCCGCGACCGCACGAATTTTATGGAAGAGCCGGCGAAATCCGTCCATCCCGCTTCTGCACGGTCCTGTGAGTCGAGCGTGGTGGCCCTGCGCGACGCGCTGCTTGAGGGCGCTTTGGGGGGCGGTGGAACAAGTTCCCGCGGGAACCGGCGCAATGCGGGTTGCGACCCGGCTTTGGCATCGCTGCGGCGCGTCGCGGCTGATCAGCCCCTGAAGAAACTGACGCCGCCGTCCACGACGATCGTCGCGCCCACGACATAGTCGCCCGCGCGCGAGGCAAGGAAGATGGCGGCGCCCGCCATGTCTTCCGCCGTGCCGATGCGTCGCGCGGGAATGACCTTGGAGACCACATCGGCGTGATCGCGCGCGTCGCGATTCATGTCGGAGGCAAATGCGCCGGGCGCGATGGCGGAGACGACGATGTTGTCGCGAATGAGTCTCGCAGCCATGCGCTTCGTCAGATGGATGAGCCCCGCCTTGCTTGCGTGATAGGAATAGGTCTCCTGCGGATTGACCGCGATGCCGTCGATCGAGGCGATGTTGATGACCTTTGCCGGCCGCTCCTTCGTGCCGGCATCCTTGAGCGCACCGAGCAGCGCCTGTGTGAGGAAGAACGGCGTCTTCACGTTCAGGTCCATCACCTTGTCCCAGCCGCTCTCGGGAAACTCGGCGAACGGTGCACCCCACGCGGCGCCCGCGTTGTTGACGAGAATGTCGATCTTCTTTTCCTGCGCGAGATAGGCCTTGGCCATCTCCTGCGCGCCGTCGGCGCCGGATGCATTGACCACCAGCGGCACGCAGATACCGAACCTGGACAATTCCTTCGCGGTTTCCTCGCAAGGACCCGCCTTGCGCGCCGAGATGTAGGTCTTGGCGCCGCCGCGGACGAAGCCTTCGGCGATCATCTTGCCGATGCCGCGCGAACCTCCGGTGATGAGCGCGGTGCGGCCCTTAAGCGAGAAGAGATTGTCCATCCCTGATACCCCTTGTCGTTGCTGTGGGGAGCGATGTTTTCCGCTCGGGAAGGCGCTGTCAAACCGCGACGTTGCGGCCCAAAAGCCAAGCTTCTATGAGAGAGGCAGCGATACTTCGAAAGGGCCGCCATGACCGGCGTCGATCCCCAGCTCCTGGCGCTGCGCGACAGCATCGACAATATCGATGCGGCGCTGATCCACCTCCTGGCCGAACGCTTCAAGTGCACGCAGGCCGTTGGCCGCCTCAAGGCCGATCGCGGCCTTCCCCCTGCCGATCCGGGGCGCGAAGCGCAGCAGATCGCGCGGCTGCGCAAGCTCGCGGATTCCGCCAAGCTCGATCCGGATTTCGCCGAGAAATTCCTGAATTTCATCGTCACCGAAGTGATCCGCCATCACGAAGCGATCCGGGCGGAGAAGCGCTGAACGGCCATTCCCGCGCGCTGCGGCTTCCTGGCATGGGCGGCCCAAAGCAGCGCTGCTTGAAGCGTCGAACCCGCCCGCTATCATGCCGGCCCTGTCATTTTCGAACGACGCGAACATCTGCGGAGGAGCGCCATGGACCTTTCCTTTTCGCCTGAGGAAGAGGCGTTTCGCCGCGAAGTGCAGGCGTTCATCGCCGAGGCGAAACCGAAATTGCCGCAGGATCCGGGCGGCGAGGGCCACGTGGCCTCCAAGGAGGATTACCTCGCCTGGCACAAGCTTCTCTACAAAAGGGGCTGGGTCGCGCCGCTCTGGCCCAAGGAGTATGGCGGCACCGGCTGGAACGTCACGCAGCGCTACATCTTCAACGAGGAAGTCGCGAACGCGGACATGCCGACCACGCTGCCCTTCGGGCTCAACATGGTCGCGCCGGTGATCTTCACCTTCGGCAATGAGGAGCAGAAGAAGAAGTACCTTCCGCGCATCCTCTCCGGCGAGGACTGGTGGTGCCAGGGCTATTCCGAGCCGGGCGCGGGATCGGATCTCGCGTCGCTCCGGACGCGCGCGGTGCGCGAGGGCGACCACTACATCGTCAACGGTCAGAAGACCTGGACGACGTTGGCGCAGTTCGCCGACTGGATCTTCTGTCTCGTCCGCACCAACCCCGACGTGAAGCAGCAGGAAGGCATCTCGTTCCTGCTGATCGACATGAAGACCCCCGGCATCACCGTGAAGCCGATCATCGTGCTCGACGGTGCGCATGAGGTGAACGAGGTCTTCTTCGACAATGTGAAGGTGCCCGTCGAAAACCGCATCGGCGAGGAGAACAAGGGCTGGACCTACGCCAAGTTCCTGCTCGTCAACGAGCGTTCGGGCATCGCGGGCGTGGCGCGCTCCAAGAAACAGGTGGAGCGGCTCAAGGAGATTGCGCGTGCCGAGACGCTCGACGGCAAGCCGCTGATCCAGTCGGACGACTTCGTCCGCAAGGTCGCCGATCTCGAGGTCGATCTCGCGGCGCTCGAATTCACCGAGCTGCGCACGCTGGCCGCGGAATCGAAGGGGCAGATGGCGGGTCCGGAAAGCTCCATCCTCAAGATTCGCGGCACCGAGATCCAGCAACGCCTGACCGAGCTCACGCTCGAGGCGGTCGGCTATTACGGCATGCCGAACGAGCATGGCTTCGGTGCCAACGAATATGTCGGGCCGGACTACGCGCTCGGCGCCGCAGGCCGCTATTTCAACATGCGCAAGACATCGATCTATGGCGGATCGAACGAGATCCAGCGCAACATCATCGCCAAGGCCGTTCTCGGCCTCTAACCGGAAAGACGATCCATGGACTTCTCGTTCTCGGAAGAACAGACGCTGCTGCGCAATTCCGTCTCCAAATATATCGCGGACAACTACAGCTATGATTCCTGGCGCAAGTTCACGCGCAACGATCTGGGCCGCGACCCCAAACACTGGGCGCAATTCGCGGAGCTTGGCCTGTTCGCAGCCCCGCTTCCCGAGGCGCATGGCGGCTTGGGCGGAGGCGCGATCGAGACGCTCGTCATCATGGAGGAATTCGGCAGGGGACTCGTGGTCGAGCCTTTCGTGCCGACTGTTGTCATCGCCGGCGGGCTCCTCGCGCGCCATGGTACCGACCCGCTGAAGGCCGAGTGGCTGCCGAAGATCGCCTCGGGCGAGACGATCATCGCGTTCGCCTTCGCCGAGCCGCAGGGGCGCTACAATCTCGCGGATCTCAAGACGACGGCGAAGAAGCAGGGCGGGAATTTCGTGCTGAACGGCCACAAGGCCGTCGTGGTCGGCGCGCCCTGGGCGGACCAGCTCGTCGTGACGGCGCGCACCGCGGGCGGGCAACGCGACGCGAAGGGCGTCAGCCTCTTCCTGGTCGACAAGAAGTCAAAGGGCATTTCCACGCGCGACTATCCGACGGTCGACGGCAATCGCGCCTCGGAAATCACCTTCGAGAATGTCGAGGTGCCCGCGTCGCGCGTGATCGGCGCGATCGATGGCGGCCTGCCATTCGTCGACCACGCCGTCGACGAGGCGATTGCGGCGGTGTGCGCGGAAGCCTGCGGCGGCATGAAGGTGCTCGTCGACGCGACGGTCGAGTACTCAAAGACGCGCAAACAGTTCGGCGTGCCGATCGGCAAGTTCCAGGCGCTGCAGCACCGCATGGTCGACATGTTCGTGAATTACGAACAGGCGGTCTCGATCACGCTGATGGTGACGCTGAAGCTCGGCGAGTCCGATGAG
>Ga0335083_10011630_pt1 | contig 10571 bp, 9 predicted proteins | sample Lox_Sample_42_FD_206716 | JGI IMG/M metagenome (GOLD analysis project Ga0335083, IMG submission 206716) | Soil microbial communities from Loxahatchee National Wildlife Refuge, Florida, United States - Lox_Sample_4.2 | ecosystem: Environmental > Terrestrial > Soil > Wetlands | place: USA: Florida... | reverse complement strand
ACGCGTCCCGCCGTTCCCACCTTGAGGGAACGCTTCGGGTACGAAGGTTCGGTGATTTCCGCCGTGGATCTCGTGAACGGGATCGGCCGGCTGGCGGGACTGGAGCTTATCAAGGTTCCAGGCGCCACGGGCTTCCTCGACACGGATTACGGGGCCAAGGGACGCTACGGGCTCGAATCGCTGCGCAAGCGGGACTTCCTGCTGCTCCATATCGAAGCACCGGACGAGGCGGGTCATATGGGCCGCGCTGACCTGAAGACTGAAGCGATCGAGAAAATTGACGAGCTGATCGTGGGTCCAATGGTCAAGGGTCTCGACGCGATGGGCGATTTCGCCATCTTGCTCATGCCCGACCATGCGACTCCATCGAAACTCAAGACCCATTCACCCGAGCCCGTTCCATTCGCCCTGATGACATCCGCGAATTTTAGGGATTCGGGTGCTGCCGCCAGGCGCTATACTGAAGCGGACGGCGCGAGTACGGGCATCAAGGTCGGTGACGGCTACACTCTGATAGACAACCTGTTCGGCCGCAATCATTTATCCAACCGCAACTGAACGGAGAACCGGATGGAGCGGAACCTTGCGCTTGAAGTGGTACGTGCGACGGAAGCCGCGGCGCTGGCCGCGGCCCGGTTTATCGGGAAAGGCGACGAGCGGACCGCGGATCGGGCTGCCTGCGAGGCGATGCGCAAGACCCTCAACTCGATTGCGATGGACGGCAAGATCGTAATCGGCGAGGGCAAGGCCGACGAAGCCGAATCACTCTACGAAGGCGAGATCGTCGGCAATGGAGCCGGCACCGAAGTCGACGTCGCGCTCGATGCTCTCGAAGGTTCGCTGATTTGCGCCACCGGCGGCCCCAATGCATTGTCGTGCGTCGCGCTGGCGGAGCGGGGGAAAATCCTCCGTTGTCCTGACACTTACATGGACAAAATCGCCGTGGGACCCCAGGGCCGCGGCGTAATCGATCTCGATCGGTCGCCAGCCGACAATCTCAAGGCGTTGGCTGAAGCCAAGAAGGTATACGTCGAAGATTTGCGAATCGCGATCCTCGACCGTCCGCGCCACGAGAAATTGATCGCGGAAGTTCGCAAAGCCGGCGCGGGTATCAAATTGCTCTCCGCCGGTGACTTGTCCGCCGCGATTGCGACCACGCGTCCGGAGAGCGAGATCGACATGCTGATCGGCGTCGGCGGCGCACATCAGGGCGTGCTAGCCGCCGCAGCGATTCGTTCAGTCGGCGGAGAAATGCAATGCAGGTTCGTGCCGCGCAATTCCCAGGAAGCCGAGGCGTGTCTCGCGGCGGGCATTCTCGACCTGCAACGGCGCTACACGCTGGAAGAATTGGCGGGAGACAACGTGATGTTCGCGGCGACCGGTGTTACGACGGGAGACTACCTGCGCGGTGTCAGGTTTTTTTCGGGCGGAGCCATGACCAACAGCGTCGTGATGCGATCGCAAACCCGCACCGCGCGCTTCATCGAGGCGATTCATCATTTTGATTTCAAGCCGGAGTATTGAGCCATGAGGAGCAGGCGGCTTGGCCAGTTCTCGATCGCGATCGCGGCGGCCGCGATGCTGGGGCTGCTCAGCGCGTGTTCGACCTCGGGCGGGTCTCAGACCAACACCGCGGCGTTGAGCGATATCGGATGCCAGTTCGAATCGAAGAAGGTCTGCGAGCAGGCACTGGCCAAGCCGGTCAACTATTCATCTGGAATCACGACCGGCAACCAATCCTACTTTCAGCAGAACGCCCCAGCCACGGTTTGGCAACAGGTGCCGATCAAGGCACCGGGCGGATCCGAAGTCGATGTACAATGCCAGGTGGACACCCAGAACAAGACCGTGGTTTACGCCTACGCTGCGCCGAGCGGCACGGTTTCGGAGAGCGATCGCAACTGGTTCAAGCAGTCCGGATGGTGCCGAGGCGACAAACAAACTGAGGCGGTTCCTGCGCCCAGAGCAGAGGAATGAGATCGATGGAATTGCAGCACATAGTTTTTGAAAAAGGTCCGATCTCGACTGCGACGGTAAATCGCCCGAACGCACTCAACGCACTGAACAGGGAAGTGCTGGAGGATCTCACGCGGATAGTACGCGAGATCCGGCACGATCCCTCCGTGCGCGTGCTCATTATCACCGGTGCAGGCGATCGCGCGTTTGTCGCGGGGGCCGACATCGCCGCGATGTCAGAGATGTCAACTGCGGAAGGACTCGACTTTTCGCATCTTGGACATCGAGTGCTCTCAAGCCTGGAAGATTTGCCGATTCCCGTGATTGCGGCCGTCAACGGGTTTGCGCTAGGTGGCGGAACTGAGCTCGCCCTGGCTTGTGACCTGGTAATCGCCAGCGAGAAAGCGCGCTTCGGTCAGCCCGAAATCAACCTGGGACTGATACCCGGGTTCGGCGGAACACAGCGTTTGGCGCATCGGATCGGCCAGGCCAAAGCGCGAGAGCTGGTGATGACGGGTGACATGATCGACGCCAAAACTGCCCTCACCCTGGGACTGGCCAACCAGGTCGTCGCGCCGGAAGAACTCATCAAGACCGCGAGGGCGTTGGCGGAGAAGCTGGCGAGCAAGTCGGCATTCGCGCTGCGCCAGGCCAAGGCCGCCCTGCGCGCATCGTTCACGATGACGGAAGACGCGGGGCTGCGGTTCGAGCAGGAAGCATTCGCAGTCACGTTCTCGAGCGCGGACCGCGTGGAAGGCACCAAGGCGTTCGTCGAGAAGCGTCAGCCCTCATGGCGTCACAAGTGAAGTTGAAGCTCATCTGAGGGGCGCCGTACAGGCGGGTTGGATGCATGGGAGCTAGCGCACAGACCGTCAGCGCTCCTTTTTCCCAATCCGACTTCTTTACCAGGTACGTTGCGCCGCCGGATCCCGCGCATCCGAATCCGGTCTGGAACATCTCGCCTGCCATCGACATGGTGGCGTATCACTTCAGTTGGGCCTGGATCCTGGTCCCGTCGCTGTTTGCGAGCTCCGAGAACGCGAATCTTTACTTCCTGGCGATTGTTCTGGGTGTGACGCTGGCACATCGCCACTATGGCCTGCCTTACGCCTACCTGGACGATAGTGTCTTTCATCGCTACCGGCGCCAACTGACCTGGTTTCCGCTCGCGTGCCTCGCGTTGCTTGCGGCAACGCCGCTCCTCCTCATTGGAGAAGACGAGGGTTCAAGCCTCAGCAAGGTGGCGGGTGCGATGGTGTTCCTGGCGGTCGTTTGGAACGTCTGGCACACCTACCTGCAAAAGTTCGGCATCATGAGACTCTACCTCGCCAAGGAACCGGCGGATCATCCGAAGACTCCGGGTTGGGTGGATAAGTACTTCCTCTTTTGCTGGATTCCGCTCTTCTTCAGCTACCTCGGACCAACCTACAAGTCGGTCATTCTCGATCGCGGAGCGGATGTTGGCCCTGCGCTGTCGCTGATCATCGAGTTCATGGAGAAGTACGAGACCTTGCTCGTGGTGCCAAGCATTTTAGTGGCTGCCGGCGGCATTGGTCTCTGGCTTTGGTGGGAATGGCGAACGCAGCGGTTTCGCAATCGCGCGCGTCTTTCGGCCGCTTTGGGGACTACACTGGCCTCGACGGCGCTGTTCTGGGCGGACCCGGTAAAGGCGTTTATCGCCTTCGGTTTCAGCCATGCAGTGGAATACATGGTCTTCGTGTGGGGGTTCCAGCGACGCTTCTACAACCAGCCTCGCCAGCATCCTTCTCTGATGCAGCAGCTGCTGAAATTTCCGCGGGCCTGGTACGTGTCATTCACAGCCATCCTGATCGTTCTCGGATCGCTCCAGGCTCTCTACATCGATGATCTGAACGAGATTCCGTTCGCATGGATGACTGTCGGGCGATGGTACTTCTACTACACGGTGTACGAGTCCCTGGTGCATTTCTACATGGACGGGTTCCTGTGGAAGATGCGGCGGCCCGAGGTCAGTGGCTACGTGTGAGAGGCGATTTACCAGGCCAGCTGAGCGTTTGTTCAGACTGAACGTTCCATATTTTGTCGGTGTTCTATCGACCACCAGCCCTCGGTGAGCTAAAACAAAATCGATGGAGCTTGAACTCAACGCTGCCCAGCGCGCCGCGCGCGATACCGCGCGGCGCTTCGCGAAGGAGAAGCTGGAGCGTATCGGCGTCGAAGCCGATCGCACGCATCGCTATCCGAAAGAGGGTATCGACGAGCTTGGGCGCCTCGGCATGCTCGGCACTTTCATTCCCGAAGAATACGGTGGTGCCGGGCTCGACCAGGTCGCTTATGCCCTGGTGATCGAAGAGCTCGCGGTTGAGTGCGCATCGACCGCCGTCATCGTGTCGGCGCATTGTTCGCTCGCGTCGTGGCCGATCCTGGGCCTGGGCACTGATGCACAGAAGCGCCACTTCCTGCCGAAGATGGCATCCGGCGAATGGCTCGGATGTTTCGCGTTGACGGAGCCGCAGGCGGGATCGGACGCCGCGGGGCAGAAGACGCGCGCGGTGCTCGACGGCGATTCCTATGTAATCAACGGCACCAAGAACTTCATCACCAATTCGCCGCAATCGAAGGTCGCGATTATTTTCGCGATGACGCAGCCCGAGAAAGGCAACCACGGAATCAGCGCCTTCGCGGTCGAGACCGATACGCCGGGATGGCAGGTCGTTCGCACCGAAGACAAGATGGGTATCCACGGTGCGCATTCGGCGCAGCTGAGTTTTACCGACCTGCGCGTGCCGCGTGACAACTTACTCACCGGGGAAGGCGAAGGCTTCAAGGTCGCGATGAAGACCCTGGACGGCGGCCGCATCGGTATCGCCGCGCAGGCGATCGGTATCGGACGCGCGTCGCTGGAGGCCTCCCTGAAATACGCCCAGGAACGGCAGACCTTCGGCAAGCCGATTTCGCAGTACCAGGCTATCCAGTGGAAGCTGGCCGATATGGCGGTCGAAATAGACGCGGCGCGATTGCTGACGTTGCGCGCGGCATCGCTCAAGGATGCCGGCAAGCCATGCACGAAAGAATCGGCGATGGCGAAGCTGTTCGCGGCCGAAGCCGCGATGAAGGCCGCGACCGAGGCTATCCAGATTCACGGCGGTTATGGTTATACGCGGGAGTTCAAGGTCGAGCGGTATTTTCGCGATGCGAAGATAACCGAGATCTATGAAGGGACGTCCGAGATTCAGCGCCTGGTGATTGCAGGACAGGTGCTCGAGAGACATCAATGAGCTCAAAACGCGATTGGTTCGAAACCACCTACAAGAACGCATCTGAGCGGCCCGTACGCTTCTCTACTATCTCCGACATGGAGCTGGATGCGCTCTACACTCCCGAGGATGCCAAGGGGCGCTACGACGAAGCGCTGGCCAACCCGGGTGAGTATCCGTACACGCGCGGTGTTTACGGGTCGATGTATCGCGGCCGGCTATGGACGATGCGCCAGTTCGCGGGCTTCGGGCTCGCGGAAGATACCAATGCGCGGTTCCATTACCTGCTCTCGCAGGGGCAGGATGGCCTTTCGACGGCGTTCGATATGCCCACCCTGATGGGCTACGACGCCGACCACGAACGCGCAGTTGGCGAAGTCGGTCGCGAGGGTGTCTCGGTCACCTCCGTGCATGACATGGTGCGGTTGTTCGACAAGATTCCACTCGATCGCGTGACCACGTCGATGACCGTGAACTGCTCTGCCTCGGTGCTGCTCGCGATGTACCTGGTGGTCGCCGAGCGGCAGGGCGTTCCATGGGATCGCGTGGGCGGAACGATCCAGAACGACATGCTCAAGGAATACATCGCGCAGAAGGAATGGATCTGCCCGCCGCGTCCTGCGCTTCGGGTCGTCACCGACATGATCGAGTTCTGCGCGCACAAGGCTCCGCGATGGCACGCGGTGTCTATCTCGGGCTACCACATCAGGGAAGCGGGCTCGACCGCCGTGCAGGAGCTGGCGTTCACCATCGCCGACGGTATCTGCTACGTCGAAGAAGCGGTGCGGCGCGGCCTCTCGGTCGATGACTTCGCTCCGCGGCTCTCGTTCTTCTGGAACATCCACAACGACTTTCTCGAAGAGGTCGCCAAGCTGCGTGCCGCGCGCCGGATGTGGGCTCGCATCATGAAGGAGCGCTTCGGAGCGAAGAATCCGCGCTCGATGATGCTGCGGACGCATGCGCAGACGGCAGGCGCATCTCTGACGGCCCAGCAACCGGTGAACAACGTCGTGCGGGTGGCTCTGCAGGCACTCGCGGGCGTGTTCGGCGGCGTGCAGTCGCTGCATACCAATTCGATGGATGAGACTCTCGCCCTGCCTACCGAGCAGGCGGTGACGGTGGCGCTGCGCACGCAGCAAATAATCGCCGAGGAAACCGGCGTGACCAACACCATCGACCCGTTCGGAGGCAGCTACGCGATCGAAGCGTTGACCGATCGTATCGAACATGAGGCGATGGATTACATCCAGCGCATCGATCAGATGGGCGGGATGATAAAGGCGGTTGAAACCGGCTACCCGCAGCGGGAGATCGCCGAGGCGGCTTTCCACTACCAGCGCCAGCTCGAGAAGGGCATCAAGACGATCGTGGGCGTCAACAAGTACTCGGTGCCGGAAGAGATTCCAATCGAGACGCTCAAGATCGATCCCGCGATCGAGGAGCGGCAGGTGCAACGCGTCCGCAAGATGAAACGCGACCGCAATACCGTCGCCGTGCGTGAAGCCCTCTCGCGAGTGTCGGAGGCGTGCCGTTCGGGTGAGAACCTGATGGAGCCGATACTCGAAGCGGTTAGACGTGACGCAACGGTCGGTGAGATAAGCGATATCTTTCGCGAGGAGTTCGGGGTCTATCGCGACCCGGGCTGGATTTAGGCGACATGGCAGACAAGAGACTAAGAATCCTGGTGGCGAAGCCCGGGCTGGACGGGCACGACCGCGGCGCAAAGATTATCGCGCGCGCGCTGCGCGACGGCGGCTTCGAAGTCGTTTACACGGGGCTTCATCAGACGCCCGAAATGATCGCGGAAGCTGCAGTCCAGGAAGACGTCGATGCGGTCGGGCTGTCCGTGCTGTCCGGCGCGCACATGACGCTTTTTCCTGAAGTGATGAAGCTGCTCAAGGAACGCGGCGCCGCGGATGTGGCTGTATTCGGCGGCGGAATTATTCCGGACGAGGATGCGGCCAAGCTCAAGACGCTGGGGGTGCGCGAAATTTTCACCCCGGGCGCTTCCACCGAAGACATCGTCAAGTGGGTTAGCGAGAACGTCCAGGCTCGCCAATAGCCGATGAATTTCGATCTGACTGAAGAACAGCAGCGTATTCGTGACACGCTGGCGGCATTTGCCGAGAAGGAAATCAAACCCTTCGCGACCAAGTGGGACAAGGAAGAGACCTTTCCCCGGCACGTCATCGAGAAGCTGGGAGAACTCGGCTTCCTCGGCGTCGCATTTCCCGAGAAGTGGGGCGGCGGAGGCGCAGATACCTTGTCGCAAGTGCTCGTGGTGGAGGGGCTCTCCCGCTACGACGCCTCGATTGGACTGACCTGCGCGGCGCACATGTCGCTCTCGACAGGGCACATTGCAATGTTCGCGGCGGATGAGCATCGGGATCGCTACGTTCCGGAAATGCTGAGCGCCAGGAAGCTCGGCGCATGGTGCCTGACGGAGCCGAGCTCCGGTTCCGATGCGGCCGCGATGAAGACCAGGGCGGTGCGAGTCGGCGACAACTACCAGATCAACGGCTCCAAGATGTTCATCACCAACGGTTCGGTCGGCGATGTGTACGTCGTGATGGCGGTTACGGATGCGGACAAGGGCCGCGACGGCGTCTCGGCGTTTATCGTGGATCGCAAAAGTGCGGGCCTCTCCAACGGCAAGAAAATCGAAAAGCTCGGCTTGCATGCTTCCGACACCGCGGAAGTTGTCTTCGACAACGTCACTGTGCCGGCGCGTAACCTGGTCGGCGAGCTGGGGGCCGGCTACAAGCAGACGCTCAAGGTTCTGGAAGGCGGCCGAATCGGTATTGCCGGGTTCGCGGCAGGGATTGCGCGCGGAGCATTCGAGGAGGCGCGCAACTACGCCCTGGAGCGCCACCAGTTCAAGCGGCCGATCGCGGATTTCCAGGCAATCCAGTGGATGTTCGCCGACATGGCCACCCGTATCGAAGCATCATGGGTGCTCATCTGCCGCGCGGCGGCGTTGAAGGACGAGGGCCGTCCATTCGCGCGCGAAGCCGCGATGGCCAAGCTGTTCGCTTCCGAAACATCGATGTGGGCGACGACGAAGGCGGTGCAGATCCACGGCGGGTACGGATACGTCACCGACTTTCCGGTCGAACGCTACATGCGCGATGCGAAGCTGACGGAGATTGGCGAAGGGACCAGCGAAGTGCAGCGCATGATCATCGCGAAGTCGCTGCTCCGCGAAGGCTACCTGCCCGCGTAGCTCGAGTTATTTCTCCAACAAATCTGCCCGGATCGATTCCAGGTCGGCGGAATCCAGACCGAGCACCTCGCGCATGAACGCGTCGATGCCGCCGGCCTCGTCGATGCTTTCGAATACGGGAGCCAGTTGCCTCGAGGTAAGCAGGTCCTGCGGGAAAGTGGTATTGCTCTCCAGGAAGTCGGCGACGATTCGCGCGCGCTCAACGCCCAGCACCTCGAGCAACATTGCCGCACCCACCCCTGTGCGGTCGCGGCCCGCGGAACAGTGAAAAAGAAGCGGGTAAACGTTGCGCTCGGCCAGGAGCTTGAAGAAGCGCTGCCAATCCTCACGGAAGTGCATCACCAGGTCCAGGTGGGCCAGTCCAGAGCGCACACTCGTGCGAGTGTAGCCGCGATCGGTAAACCACCGGTCGCCGATCGGGATATGCTCCCATCGAACGCCGTTCCGCACCGCGTGCGCGGGAGGTCCGATGTGCTTAACCTCCATCCGGCTCTGGAGGGTTATCAGAGTCTTGAGCTTGAGGGTTGAGATAGGGCTTTCGCGGGGAACTTGCGCGAGATGGGATGAGCGATAAACGTGGCCATGTCTGACTTTGCGACCGTCCGCAACTGGATGACCACCCAAATCGCGGAAATTGCGGGCCGCGATGCCGCGCAACAGGTCGAAATCGACAACGACTTCGAGCTTTTGTGATTCAGCGGGATCGTTCGTATCAGCCAAGCAATTGAATTCTAACCTATTGTGGGGAAGGCGAGAAAGGAGATCCTGCCTAATCTATTACGCTTGTAACATTGGACCGCCAGCGCGCTATTGCGGTCGTAGAGTCGGATCAGTCTCGGCGATGTAGGCGCGATACGTCGGCGAGGAAGCCGTCAGGCTGGCATGGGTTCCCGATGCCTCAAGCGTGCCTTGATGCAGGAACAGCACGCGGTCGCAGGCGGCGAGGGTGGTCGGGCGATGAGCGACGATAAGTACGATTCGTTCGCGAGCGATCGCGCGAAGCGTGGCGATAAGATTGGTCTCGCTCGCGCTATCAAGCGGAGCGGTTGGCTCGTCAAGGATCAATACGTCGGACTGCGCCAACAGGGCGCGCGCGATTGCGATGCGCTGTTTCTGGCCGACCGAGAGACGGGTACCGCGACGTCCCAGCATCGTTGAGTATCCATCGGACAGCTGCGATATGAACTCGGCCGCGCCGGCTTTTTCGGCGGCCAATCGGACTTCCTCCGTGCTCGCATCGAGACGTCCGTAGCGGATGTTCTCCTCGATGGTGGCGGAAAACAGCGCTTCTTGTTGAAACACGAAGCCAACATGGCCGCGGAGATCGCGGGCGTTCAAGAGACGGCCGTCGTGACCATTGATAGAAATCGTTCCCGCGATGGGTTCAAGGAAGCCGGGGAGGGCGAGGATGAGTGTTGTTTTTCCCGTGCCGCTGGGACCAGTCAGCGCGATCATTTCGCCGCGAACGATCTGGAACGAGACGGAATGGAGCACAGGCGCGCCGGGTGCATAGCCAACGCTAACGTCAGTGAAAGTCACGTCGCGGATTGAAGTGACCGAATCGCCATCGAGGCCGGGTGCAGTCCCGGACTGCAGGCGATCGAGTACGCTGTGTATTCTTCTGAGACCCGCGGCCGGAAGCTGCATCGCGGCCCAGGTATTGCCCAGGGTGGCCATCGGGAACGCGAGCAGCGCGCCGTACCCTGCCAGGAGAACGACGTCGCCCAGCGTCATCCGCCCGGCGATCACTTCCATCATGGTGTGATAGAGCGCCTTGTACATCAAGAAGCCGACAGTTGGGGTCAGCACGATGCCGATCGCCATGATGATCGCGAGTAGCCGCAACGTCGATCGAAATGACCTCCAGCTGGCGCGGTCGATAGACTCCGATTCGTGGGCCTCGCGCCCGAACGCCTTGATCACTTGAACCTGCGAGAGGCGTTCCTCGAACTCCGCCATGACGTTACTGCCGCGCTCGCGCATTTCCTGGCTTTGATTGCGCAGCGCCTTGCCGAAGAGAGTCGCGAAAATCGCGAACACCGGCAGGCACAGCGCAGCAAGCGCAGGGATGAGCGGCTCGTTGGGAAATTGCGCGACCAGAACGATCAGCGCCATCAGGAACATGATGATGGACGTTATCGGCGCAAGCATGCCGC
>Ga0335083_10011627_pt1 | contig 10572 bp, 5 predicted proteins | sample Lox_Sample_42_FD_206716 | JGI IMG/M metagenome (GOLD analysis project Ga0335083, IMG submission 206716) | Soil microbial communities from Loxahatchee National Wildlife Refuge, Florida, United States - Lox_Sample_4.2 | ecosystem: Environmental > Terrestrial > Soil > Wetlands | place: USA: Florida... | reverse complement strand
GCCGCAACGAGGGCAGTTTCGAAGCCGGCATGGAGGAAATGAAGTCCTTCCTGGCCGAAGCCGGAATCGACCCCGCTGCCTACCATCTCATGGATGGCTCCGGCCTCAGCCGCCTCAACCTCGTTACCCCCGCGACGGTCGTCAAGCTCCTCCGCTTCATGTACGATTCGCCCGCCCGCGATGCCTTCCTCTCGATTCTTCCCGTCGGCGCCCAGGACGGCACGCTCAGCAGCCGCTTCGGCGAGACACCCGCCGCCGGCCGCGTCCACGCCAAGACCGGCTCGCTCTCGCATGTCAGCGCGCTCTCCGGCTACCTCCAGCGGTCCGATGGCGGTTGGCTGGCGTTCTCCATCCTGGTGAACAACTTCAACACCCGCAACGGCGAGATCCGTGGCGTCATGGACCGCATTTGTAATCTAATATTGGAATAGGATCGTTTTCAGCCATGCCCATCTACGAATATCGCTGCCAGGACTGCGGAACCAAGTTTGAAAAGCTGGTGCGCCGCTCTTCCGAGACCGCCGAGCTTGCCTGCCCATCGTGTGGCGAACGCCACCTTCAGCAGGAACTCTCCACCTTCGCCGCGCACGCCAACAGCTCTCCCAAGAGCACCGGCGCGCCGGTCTGCCCCAGCGGCCGATGCAGCAATCCCGGCATGTGCGGCCTGAACTGATGCCCTTGTAGCGGGCGGACTCGCCTGCGAGCTCGGTCGTTTTTTGCCGTCCGCCCTCGTTCCGCGATAAGGAACCCCTTCTCCTCGGCACGCGCCCGCCTCGCAGGCCAAATCTTCGCGTTGCGTACTACTCTGTCGCGCTCGTTACCGCTATCGCCGCCGTTTTGCATCCCAAAACCCATTCTCCGCCCGCGATTCCCCGCTCCCCGTCCGCCCGCGCATGATAGAGTCATTCCCGAATCAGGGAGATCTTTTCATGCGCTCAGTCGCGTTCTTCGTTGGATTGATCCTCACATCAGTGGCCTTGTTCGCTCAGGCCGGCGGGACCGGCACAATTCAAGGCACCATCACCGACCCCTCCGGAGCCGTCGTCGCCGGCGCCACCGTCACGGCCACCAATCTTGTCACCGGCGTCCGCACCGAGCGCAAGACCACCGAAGCCGGCTTCTTCGTGCTCTCGCTCCTTCCCGCCGGCGAATACTCCGTCTCCGTGCAGGCCACCGGCTTTCAGACCCTGACCCAGGCGCGAGTCGTGTTGGATGCCCTCGCCGTCGTCGGCCTCGACCTCAAACTGCAAATCGGCGCGGCGACACAGTCCGTCACCGTCGAGGCCGCTCCATCCATGTTGAAGACCGACGACGTCGCCCTCGGCGGGTCGGTGGAAAATAACGTCTACAGCGCCCTCCCGTTGGCCATGAACGCCAGCGCGCGCGATCCCTCGGCCTTCGCCGGCCTCGTGGTCGGCGTCAACAACTACAGCACGCAGCCTGCCGGCCCCTCGACCGGCTCGTTCAACGGCGGCCAGACTTATCAGAACGAGATCTACATCGAAGGCCTGCCGCTCACCAACGCCGGCACGCAGAGCGATACCCGCAACCTCGCGTTCGGAATCTCGGTGGAAGCCGTGGAGCAGTTTCAGGTGGAGACCACCGGCGCCAAAGCCATGTACGAAGGCCAGGGCGTCTCGAACTACGTGCTCAAATCCGGCGGCAACCAGTTCCACGGCGCCGCCTACGAGTACTTCCGCAACACCGTCTTCGACGCCCGCGGCTTCTTCGTGCCCACCACTCCTGTCGAGCACCAGAACGAATTTGGCGGGTCGGTCAGCGGTCCCATCAGGAAGAACAGGATTTTCTTTTTCTCCAACTACGACGGCTACCGCTATGTCTCCGCGACGCCGCCCCAGTTCCAGTCCATCCCCACCGCCGCTGAGCGCACCGGCGATTTCAGCGCCTTCCCCCAGGTCATCTACGACCCCACCACCGCTACCGGAACCAATGTGCGCACGCCATTCCCCAATAACACCATCCCCGCAAACCGCATCTCTCCGATCGCACAGTCGCTTGCGTCCTATCTACCCGCGCCTGCCAATGCCGGCATTCAGAATAACTATCTCGCCGTGCTGCCCCAGACCATCAATAACGACAGCACGACAAACAAGCTGGATCTGAACCTCTCCGACAAGAACCGCCTCTTTGCTCTCTTCAGCACCGGTAAGTACACCACCAACTTTACCGGCAGTTACGCGTCGGGAACCTCGGCCCTCCCGTTGCCTTACACCCAGTCCCGATTCGTGACCGAGTACGCCACCACCGGCCAGATCCACGATGTCTACACCTTGCGTCCCAACCTGGTGAACGAATTCAGCGTCTCGTTCAACCGCATGTATATCCCCCTCGGCAATGCCACCGCCGGCGGCAACTATCCCGTCAAGGCTGGACTCACCGGCCTGCCTCCCGGCATCGCCACCTCCGCCATGCCCGACGTCAATTTCGCGGGCCTCAACGCGCCCATCAGTTGGGTGGGCACCAACGCCCACGTGAATACCGAGGCCGCCAATACCTACGACATCCAGAACAATATGCTCTGGACCAAAGGAAGGCACTTCATCACCGCCGGCTTCCAGTATCAGGCCTTGCAGGATAATTACAACAATCCGCTGACCGGAACGCTGGCCAGTTTCAGTTTCAGCAACAACGAAACGGCCAACTTCTCCTCCACGGGAACCCTGCTGAGCACTACCGGCCTCTCATACGCGAGTTACCTCCTCGGACTCGTCGATAGCAGCAGTGTTACCCAGAACGCCGTCGCCGAAACGGGCGGGCGCTACAAGACCTACGCCCTCTACATTCAGGACGACATCAAACTAAGTTCGCGCCTGACCGTGAATCTCGGCCTGCGCTGGAACATGTGGGGCACCTTCACCGAAGTTGCCAACCGCATGTCGTTCTTCAACCCCGACCTCGCCAATCCCCTGGCCGGCGGCCACCTCGGCGCGCTCCAGTTCGCCGGCAACGGCACCGACGGCTGTAACTGCTCCACGCCGGTCAAGAACCACTTCATCAATCCCGGCCCGCGCGCCGGGCTGGCCTACCGCCTCGACGACAAGACCGTCATCCGCGCCGGTTACTCGCTGGTCTATGTCCACGCCGGCGGCGTGGGCGGACGCACCAACGGGCGGCAGGGTCTGAGCCAGCTCGGTTTCAATACCAGCGCCTCCTTCAGCAGCGTGGCCACCGGCCAGCCCGCATTCAATTGGGCCAACGGCTATCCGCCCTACCAGGCCCCTCCATTCTTCAACCCCAGCTACGGCATCGGATTCATCACCGCCGCCGCCGGTGCTCCCATCGCGGGGCCTAGCACCGCCCAGACCATCACCTATGGCGACCCGCAGATCGGCGGCAAGCCGCCCTACTACCAGAACTGGAATTTCAACATCCAGCGATCCTTCACTCACGACCTCACGCTCAGCGTCGCCTACAGCGGCAGTAGCGGCCACTTCCTGCCCGGCGCCGGCAACGCGGGGCCGTTCACCAATCAGATTCCCCTTCAGTACATCGTGCTCGGACCTCTGCTCGGCCAGACTTTGTCCGCGACTACCCTGGCGCAGGCACAAGCGGTCTTCCCCAACATCGGCATCCCGTTCCCCAATTTCACCGGCACCATCGCCCAGGCGCTGAAGCCCTACCCCCAGTACAGCGGCATCTCTAATCCGTGGGCCAACCTGGGAATCTCGACTTACAATGCCCTGCAAACCACACTTACTCACCGTTTCTCCAAGGGACTTACATTCACGCTGGCCTATACCTTCAGCAAGCAGCTCGACGATTTGGTCGGTTCACCACGCAACCCATTCAATGACTCGTTGGAGAGAGCGCCGGGTACCATCGACCACGCGCACGTCGGCAGCCTGATCTTCGTCTATCAATTGCCCTTCGGCGCCGGCCACAAGCTCAACAGCGGCTCTCCGGTGGTCAGCGCCATCATCAGCCATTGGCAGATTTCCGGCCTGGCCACCTACCAGAGCGGAGCTCCGCTGACCATCGGCGGCACGTGCACCTCCGGGGGAATCCTCGGCACCTGCTACCCCAATTACAATCCCTCGTTCAGCGGCAGCGTCTGGATCAACGGGGACTTTGGCAGCGGCGGCAAGAACGTAACCTCGACCCCCTACCTCGACAAGACCGCCTTCGTGGATCCGCCCGCGTACACCGTGGGCAACATCGCCCGGTCGGCTCCCTACGGGCTGTTCGCCCCCCACAACGCGGATCTCGACCTCAGCGTTCGCCGCGAATTCGCCATCCGCGAGCGCTTCAAGTTGGCCTTCCAGGCCGACGCGTTCAACATCAATAACGCCGTCCACTTCGCCGCGCCCGGAACCAACATCGACGCCGCCAATTTCGGCACCTTCACCACCATGGCCAACCAGCCGCGCAAACTGCAGTTTTCGGGCCGCTTCTCGTTCTGATGGGTTTGGGGGCAGGCTCCCGGTCTGCCCCCCGAATCTCCCCAACGATCCGCCCCCTCCTGCCGTCTAATGTTCGTGCTGCAAGACATCCGCTACGCGCTGCGTATTCTCGTCCAGAACCGTGCCTTCGCCGCCGTCGCCGTGCTTTCGCTCGCGCTCGGCATCGGCGCCAACACTGCCATCTTCACCCTCATCGATTACATCGTCCTGCGCTCGCTGCCCGTGCGCGCCCCTGAGCAGCTCGCAGTGCTCGCGCGCAATCCAACTAAGCCTTCGAACTCCTACAACTACCCCGACTACCGCTACATCCGCGACCACAACCAATCCTACGCCGGCGTCATCGCCACCAGCGAGGGCTCCACGCTCGCCTTCGCAGTTCCCGGCGAGCACGGTACTTCCGCCGAAGTCGTGCCCGTCGCGCGCGTCTCCGGCAATTACTTCAGCGAGCTCGGCGTTCCCCCCGCCATCGGACGCCTCTTCACGCCCGAGGACAATCTCACCGAAGGTGCGCATCCGTACGTCGTCCTCTCCTACGACCTCTGGCAGCGCCGCTTCGCGGGCGACCCCAAAATCCTCGGCCGCGCCGTCACGCTCAACGGCATCCCGTTCTCCGTGATCGGAGTCGCCGCCCGCGGATTCCACGGAACCGCCATCGGCAACCACAGCGATCTCTTCATGCCCATCGTCATGATGCCGGCCACCAACCCTCCCGCCAACGGTTGGAACACCCGCCACTGGTGGTGGCTCAACCTGATCGCCCGCCTCAAACCCGGCGTGACCACCGCCTCCGCCACCAGCGAGCTGAACGTTCTCTGGCAGCAGATCCTCAAAGCCGATCCCGAATACAAGCCCCCCGCCGCCTACGACAAGGAATACGCCGTCTACAATCGCCTGGTGGTCTTGCCCGGCAGCGGCGGCTGGTCGTACTTTCGCATTCAATTTTCCAAGCCGCTCGGCGTGCTCATGATCGTAGTCGGGCTGGTGCTGCTCATCGCCTGTGCCAACGTGGCCAATCTCCTGCTGGCCCGCGCCGCCGGCCGCCAGCGGGAGATCGCCGTGCGTCTCGCCATCGGTGCCGCCCGCGCCCGCCTCGTCCGCCAGCTCCTGATGGAGACCCTCGTCGTCTCTGTTCTCGGCGGGCTCGCCGGACTGGCCTTCGCCTGGTGGGGTGTTCGCGCCCTGCTCGACCTCATGCCCAAACGCACCATCCCCATCGACCTGCACCTCTCGCCCGACCTTCGCGTGCTCGCTTTTGCCTTCCTTGCCAGCCTCGTCACCGGCCTCGTCTGCGGCCTCGCCCCGGCGCTCCAATCCACGCGCCCGGACCTTCTGGGCGCCCTGAAAAGCGAAACTGCCGCCGCGCGCCGCCGCCGCTTCGACCTGCGCCGCGGCCTCGTGGTCCTGCAAGTCGCGCTCTCCCTGCTGCTCCTGATCGGCGCCGGCCTGTTCGTCCGTAGCCTCGGCAACCTCGAATCCCTCGACCCCGGATTCGTCCGCGAACGCGTGCTCATCGTCAACGTCAATCCGCAGGCCAGCGGCTACAAAGGCCAGCGCCTGCGCGATTACTATCAGCGCCTGCTGGGCAAGGCCGCCTCCTGGCCCGAGGTCCGCGCCGCCAGCCTCGCCAGCATCACGCCACTCAGCGGCTCGCGGTGGAACAGCACCATTCGCGTGCAAGGCTACGAGTTCAAGCCCGACGAGAAGCCCTACGTCGATTTCAACTCGGTGAGCCCCCGCTTCTTCGATGCCCTCGGCATCCCGCTTCTCGCCGGCCGCGACTTCCGCGACACCGATAGCCCTGCCTTCACGCCCGATCCCGGACCTAAGCCCGACCCCGAAGCCAGGCGCACCGGCCCCCGGGTCATCATCGTCAATGAGAGTTTCGCGAAAAAATTCTTCGCCGGCCGCTCCGCCATCGGCGGCCTCATGTGCCGCGACGACAAGTTCAAAATGGAAGAGACCTACGAGATCGTCGGCGTGGTCAAGGACGCCAACTACTTCGACCTGCGTCAGGCCATCGAGCCCATGGTCTACGTGCCCGTCTGGCGCGATGGAGCCGGCTCGCGCCAGCTGGTCGTCCGCACCACCGCCAGCCCTGAGCGCATCGTCAGTGCCGTTCGCCGCGAAGCCGCCGTCCTCGATCCCGCCATCCCCATCCTGCAGACCCTCACCATGTCCGACCAGTTCGACAACAACATCTCCCAGGAGCGCGTGCTCACCACGCTCTGCGGCTTCTTCGGCGCGCTCGCCGTCCTGCTGGCCGCCGTCGGACTCTACGGCGTGATGGCGCACGCTGTCGCCCGCCGCGTGCGCGAGATCGGCATCCGCATGGCGCTGGGCGCGCGCGCCGGCGAGGTCCGCTGGCTGATCCTGCGCGAGACCGCCCTGCTCGTCGGCATCGGCGCCGCCATCGGCCTCCCCGCCGCCTTCGCTTGCACGCGCCTGGTGCAGACCTTTCTCTACGGCCTGACCCCGCAGGATCCCCTCACCATCGCCGGCAGCGTCGCGCTCCTGCTCGCCATCACCGCCCTGGCCGGATACATCCCCGCCCGCCGCGCCACCCGCGTCGACCCGATGGTGGCGCTTCGGTATGAATGAACGGGCGTTCCGCCGCACCCCGGTTGTTACTATCGGATAGTGCCCACCCGCGCGAAGCGCCACGGCGGCTGGTTTCGCCGCATCGTCCTGTTCATCCTCGCCTTCTGCATCGGCCTATACCTGCTCTGTCTCACCGCGCTCGCCGCCTTACGCTGGATCGATCCGCCGACAACCATGGTTCAGGTCCAGCGACGCCTCGAAGCCAGCCTGGAACATAAGCCCTACCGCAAGCGCCAGGTCTGGATGCCTCTGGGCCGCATTGCGCCCGACCTCCAGCACGCCGTCATCTCCGCCGAGGACGGCCGCTTCTTTCAGCACCACGGCATCGATTGGAAGGAAGTGCAAAAGGTGGTCGACCAGGATCTCGACGAGGGCCGCGTGGGCCGCGGCGGTTCCACCATCACCCAACAATTGGTCAAGAATTTGTTTTTCACCACCCGCCGCAGTTTCCTGCGCAAAGCCATCGAGTTCACCCTCGCCCCGCCCGCCGAGTGGCTCCTCTCCAAGCAGCGCATTCTCGAGCTCTATCTCAACGTCGTCGAGTGGGGCCCCGGCGTCTACGGCGCCGAGGCCGCCGCGCAATCCTGGTACGGCGTCCCCGCCGCGCGCCTCACCCGCGACCAGTCCGCGCGCCTCGCCGCCATCCTGCCCAGCCCCCTCCGCCGCAAACCCGCCCGCATGAACGCCTACAGCGAAGAGATCCTCCGCCGCATGGCGCAGACGGGTTACTAAGTGCAACCCCCATGAGCCGATAACTTCAACATTTCCTATCGGCGTTCATCCGCGTTCATCTGCGGCCATTCTTGTTTTCGGCCCATCACCTCATTGTCAGCGGCGTGAAGATGACGTTCCACGCAGCCACCTTCGAAACATTCAGCCCCGAACCCGTCAAAGTCGTGTACGGCGCAAACGGGCGGAAGGCGAGCTGCGCGAAATTGCCGGCCGGAAGCGTCACGAGGACGCTCGGCGGAACGGTAAACGTCCCGGGTCCTGCGGCCGCCCAGCACACAATATCCGATCCGATGTTGTAGGTGTTGTCCGTAGCGCTCTGGACTTCGATCTGAACGGCCGCGTTCGCCTGGCCCCCGGTCCACGTGACCGTGAGGCCATTGGCGCGGGTCACCGGTATCGGATTGGGAGCGTCCGGCTGCGGACTCGTCAGCGTGGGCAGAGCCGGAAACGTCAGCGGTACCTTGAAACCCGGAGAATCCGCGCCGCCCGGCGCGCTGATCGTATAAGCCCCAGGAACCAGAAAATTCCCGGTGTCGCTCAGCGATGTGCTGAACGACCCTCCGCTGATCGGCGCGCTCTTGGAGCCGTTGGGGCCTTGCACCGTAATCTGCGGGCCTACATCCGGCGCGCCCACGACATTGAGCGGCGGGTTACTCCCGTTGAAGTTGTTCGTCACCTGGCAGGTGCCCAGCGGAGACTGGTCCACGTACGACATGAAAAACGGCTGTGATGCCGTGGGCACCGAGAAGCGGAAGAACTCCCCGTGCATGTTATCGTCGAACCCCGGCTGATCGTCCCGATGCCGCAGATCCACTTCGCCATAGGTAAACGTGCCGGGACCGCTCACCTGCGTCACCGTCGCCGTCGTGAATGTCGGGTCGGCAGGCGTGCAGGTCCGGCTGCCCTGCGCCACCGGAAGCGTCACGTTGTTGCTCACGAAGTTCCCGATCTGCACCGAGAGCGGCACCGCGCACCCCAGGGGCGCGTTCGCCGGCACCGTAAACACGATCTGGTCCTCGCCGATGCAGCATCCCGACCGGCCCTGGTATGCCGCCTGCACTTGCACGTTGCCCAGCCAGATCGTCAGCGGAAGGGAAGTCATGTTGACTCCCAACCCCGCGCCCGACGCGTCGTTCCCGTTCACCGGACCTAATCCCGTACCCCAGATGATCAGCGCGTCGCCTGGGTTGGCCGCCCCGCACGTCGTGTTGACCCCGCCGCAATTCGCGGCCTTCGTCGCCGATACCAGGCTGTAATCCGCGTACGTCACGATCCCCGCGCCTTGCCCGTCGCTGGTCACCGTGAAGATCCCCAGGTTGCTCGGCACCACCCGGATCGGCGACGCTGGTCCCGGCTGCCCGTTGTAAGTAAGCGTGATCGTGCCCGCGCCCGTGGGCGTGTTCGACGGCATCAGTGCCGCTACCTGCCCCGCGGACGTGTAATACATCAGGGGCGCCACTGTGGTCCCGTTGATCGTAACCGCCGCCGATGTCCCGCTCAGGCTCGTGCTCTGAAACGCGTTCGAAGCGATCGCGATCGATGCCGGCCCCAGGTTGACGCCTTTCACCACGAAGATCGAGCCCTGTGCGATCGGGCCATTGGGCAGCGCCGGATCGATGTAACTCGCTGCGTTGGTCACCGACGCGACAATCGGTCCCGTCGCCACCGGGAGAATCGCCACGTTGCTCGTCAGCCCGCCGATACTCACGCTGATGTTCTGGTTACCGGTTGTTGCACTGCCCGGGACCGTGAACACTACCCCATAAAATCCGGGGCTGTTGGGCTGTAGAAACGCCGTCGAGACCGTCGCCGCCTTGCCCGCAAAGGTCACGGTCGGCAAAGTGACCGGAACCGCGCTGGTATCGCTCGGCGCCGTTCCTGTAGAGAATGGCGGATTGGTCGGACCCAAGCCGGTCGCCACCACCCCAACCTGTTCGTTCGGCGATGCCGGGAAGTTCGGGGTCAACGGCGTCCCTGATGGATAATGGAATGCCGCCGCGAGATTGTCCGGTTGCCCGTCCGTGGCCACGCCCGGGCAATACTGGACCAGCGTAATATTGAAGGGCGCCGAGGAACCCACCGTGAGCGTGGTCGCCCCCAAAGCAGCGTCCGTGGGAAGCTGCACTTGCAGAGTCGTCCCGCCGAGGGCATTGATGACGAAAGCCCGCTTCGACGCCACGGTGACCGTGGCCCCGGCACCGCCTAGGTTGGAACCCCTGACGAACGCGATCCCCCCCGGGCACAAACTGTTCGATCCCGACTCGTTCTGAACCGACGAAATGGTTGGTGTCTGAGCATACAGAGCACACCCTGATAGAAAGAAGCAGACCGCACGTAAAGTACGTTTAAACACGCGCCCTCCGATGGCGAATCAGTATATCACCGGATGCCCTCCATCGTGTTTGTGAATTGTACCCCCCAGGCTCGTCTTCCGGAGCCCGCCTACCCGCCCGACGAATCGGAGTAAAATATCCGCAGCCTCGACTGGCGGCGAAAACTCACTTCGGCGAAAGCGATAGGGAGCCTAACGACCTTCATGTTGGACCGAAAATCGTCATCCTGGTTTTGTCCCAAGCCAACCGGCGATCCGGGCCGCGACCGCAACGCCCGAACCCTTCAATTCACCTGTCTTCTGTTCGCCTTTGCCATCGGTATGGTCGCGCTTTTGGATGCCCTTGAGCGAGAGCCGGTCGAGCTGCCCATCCTGGGCATGGCGGTGGCCGGCTTACTTGTCGCCGCCGTCATGAATCGGGCCGGCATGTGGACGTGGGCTGCGCGGACCGCCATCCTTGCCGTGCTGTTGACCGCGATTCTCCTCGTT
>Ga0335083_10011626_pt1 | contig 10573 bp, 10 predicted proteins | sample Lox_Sample_42_FD_206716 | JGI IMG/M metagenome (GOLD analysis project Ga0335083, IMG submission 206716) | Soil microbial communities from Loxahatchee National Wildlife Refuge, Florida, United States - Lox_Sample_4.2 | ecosystem: Environmental > Terrestrial > Soil > Wetlands | place: USA... | reverse complement strand
CGCCGAGGGAGCGGAGATAAATCCCCAGCTTCTGTTGCCGGGCCGGTTTTTGATTTTTTGCCGCGCCGAGGGAGTGGAGATAAATCCCCAGCTTCTGTTGCCGGGCGCTGGGGGGCCCCGCCTGAGGATGCTACTCGTCAGGACTTAGGTGCGGATTTGCACGCGCTGCTTACGCAGCGAGGGCATACCCTTCAGCAGTGTTGTCGTTGGCAACTATGCTGTTTGGCCTGTGACGGGACCACCCGAGCAAAAGCAAACGGCCGTCAACGTCCGTCGATCCTATTTCGGCCCCTCACTGGATCCCCAACGAGGAAGTCCGCCTACGCGGCTCCGTCGCTTCGGCGCGACAGCCTTCGCGCCTCCAAAGAAAGCGTCTGGCTTGCCGAGCCGTAGCGCGAAGCGCGAAGGCTGGTGGAGCCGCCGGGCATCGCACCCGGGTCCGATCCGCCTATCTCCGCGCGTTTATCGCCATAGTCCGGTCGCCCGGACGATTCGGAATATAGGCGGTTGCGAACGGGGCGCCCAGCGCCCGTTGCTGGTTGGGGCTGGCCGGCCGGGGGCAGACTCGCGATAAAGCCAGGAATTGTGGGGAGAGAGGGTCTCATGACCAAGAAATTGGCCGCGGAATTCATCGGCACGTTCGTGCTGGTGCTGTTTGGGTGCGGCGCGGCGGTGCTGGCGGGGTTCACTATTGTCGGACAGCTGGGCATCGCCTTCGCCTTCGGCCTGGCGATTGTCGCCATGGCGTACGGGATCGGCCCGATCTCGGGCTGTCACATCAACCCAGCGGTCAGCTTTGGCGCCTGGATCGCGCGGCGCATGAACGTCAACGAAATGCTCTGGTATTGGGCCGCGCAATGCGCTGGCGCGATCGTGGGGGCGGGCGTGCTTTACCTCATCGCCATTGGCGCGCCAGGCTACGACATCAACCACAACGGCTTGGGGCAAAACGGCTACGGCCTCAATCATTCGCCGGGCGATTACAACCTGTTGTCCGGCTTCCTGTTCGAGGTGGTGGCGACTTTCGTGTTTCTGGTGACGATACTGGGCGTGACCCAAAAGGGCGGGCCAAGCGGCATGGCGGGCGTCGTCATCGGGCTGACGCTCACCTTGATCCATATTGTCGGCATCCAGGTGACGGGCGTTTCGGTGAACCCCGCGCGCTCGCTCGGGCCCGCGATCTGGGTCGGCGGCGCCGCACTGCTGCAAGTGTGGCTCTTTATCGTGGCGCCGCTGATCGGCGCTGGCCTCGCGGGGCTGACCTTCCGCGCCAAGCTGTTCGAGGTGGAGGAGGGATGAGGCGCTTCGCCGTCTTTGTCCTCTGCGCCGCACTCGCGCTCGCGGCCTATCTTTACGTCCCCTTGCCGGAGCGGCGCGTGCCTCCGGCGCAAGCGGGTGATTGCGTGCTGCTGCACCTCTGGACCAACGGCTTCCACACCGATCTCGGAATGCCCGCCGAGGCGCTGCCGGCGAGCCATCCGCTGCGGCGGCTTTTCCCGCAGGCGCAAAGCCTCCTGATCGGCTGGGGCGAACAGAGCTTCTATTATTCGGACGGACGCAATCTTTGGCTCGCGGCGCGCGCCATGTTTCCATCGAATGCGACGGTGATGCACGTAGTGGAGGGCGCCGACACCGGCGTCGCCTATCTCGGGCCGACCGAAGACGCGACCGTCGCGGTATCCCGCGAAGGCGCGCAGCACCTGGCGGATTATCTGCGCGACGCGCTGGCGCTCGACGACCAGGGCCGGGCCATCATCAACACCCATGGCAAGGTGATCGGGGCCAGCTATTTCCTTCGCGCGCGGGGCAATTTTAATCTGTTTTACGTCTGCAATCATTGGATGGCGCGGGCGCTGCGCGCGGCGGGACTCGACATAAACTGGCGCGACAAATGGCTAGGCGGACCTCTGGTCGAAGCCGCTCACCGCGCCGCGCCCTCGGCCTGCCCCGCTGGAGCACCTACATGAATGCCGTGAGCATGCGCATTGAACCTCAACCGAGCGGCCCGCCTTCGCCGGCGGACGCTGCTTATCTCGGCCTGTTGCGGGATATTCTGGAGACGGGCGTCGAGCGCAGTGATCGCACCGGCGTTGGCACGAAAGGCGTGTTCGGGCGCCAGCTGCACTTTGATTTGGGCGCAGGCTTTCCGCTGCTGACGACGAAGAAGCTGCATCTGAAGAGCATAATTCTGGAGCTGCTGTGGTTTCTGCGCGGCGACAGCAATGTGCGCTGGCTGCAGGAGCAGGGGGTATCGATCTGGGACGAGTGGGCCGACGAGAACGGCGATCTCGGGCCCGTTTATGGGAAGCAATGGCGCTCCTGGGAGACGCGCGACGGGCGCGAGATCGATCAGATCACGGCGGTGATCGAGAGCATCAAGACCAATCCGTCGTCGCGCCGGCATATTGTGTCGGCGTGGAATCCGGCGGACGTGGACCAGATGGCGCTGCCGCCGTGCCATTGCCTGTTTCAGTTCTTCGTCGCGGACGGGAAGCTGAGCTGCCAACTCTATCAGCGCAGCGCGGATGTGTTTCTGGGCGTGCCGTTCAATATCGCGAGCTACGCGCTGCTGACGCAGATGATGGCGCAAGTCACCGGCTACGCGCCGGGCGATTTCGTACACACGTTCGGCGATGCGCACTTGTATCTAAACCACGTCGAGCAAGCGAAGACGCAGCTCGCGCGCACCGCTTTCCCCGCGCCGCAGATGCGGATCAATCCGGACGTGAAGGACCTATTCGCGTTCAAGTATGAGGACTTCCAACTCGTCGGATATCAGGCCCACCCAACTATCAAAGCGCCGATCGCGGTTTAAGTTTTCGTCCTCTCAGTCATTCCGGACAGCGCGGCCCGCGCGATCCGGAACCCAGAGGCAACACCTGCATGCTACGATCCCCTGGGTTCCGGGTTCTCGCTTCGCGAGCCCCGGAATGACTGAGGGGAGGAGTCACCGAAAAGCTATCTCCCAGACTTCGGTCCGAAGATCAGCCAGCAGACGAAGCCGATGAACGGCACGAACAGCACAAAGACAACCCAGATCGCTTTGCCCAAGGGACTGGCGCTGCTCTGCGCGATGGAGAACACGGCCCACAGCGCCAGCACCAGCGAGAGCAGAAACCAGAACCCGACATAGTGCCATTCTTGTCCGAACATGGGCGTCCCCCTGAAGGCGGTGGAGGATACACGAGCCGCCTGCCTCAGTCATTCCGGACAGCGCGGAGCGCTGATCCGGAACCCAGGGGATCATAAGCCGAGACGTTTGCCTCTGGGTTCCGGGTTCGGCCTCCGGCCGCCCCGGAATGACTGAGGAAGATGCGCTTCGATCGTAAGTCGCGTCACACCACGCGGTTACGCGCGATCAGTTCACGGTACCACAGCGCGCTGAGCTTCGGGGTGCGCGCTTGCGTGGCGTAATCCACGTAATGAATGCCAAAGCGCTTGCCGTAGCCGTCGGCCCACTCGAAATTGTCCATCAGGCTCCAGAGGAAATAGCCTTTGATCGGATAACCCTCGGCGCTCGCGCGATGCAGTTCGGTGAGATAATTGCGCAGATACATGACGCGGTCGCTGTCATCGACGCGCCCATTCACCAGCGTATCGTCGGCGGAGCAGCCGTTCTCTGAAATGTAGATGGTGCGCGGACCCCACAATTCGCTGACGCTGCGCACCGCCCAGTAAATCACCTCGGGGCCGACATAGAGCCAAGGCGAAGCCATGCGCGGCGAATGCTCAAGGTGCGGCAGCGTGACATAGCCCGCGGCGTTATCCGCGGCGCGGGCATAGACCGGCTGGTAGACATTGAGCGCGACGAAATCGACCGGGCTGCCGACGATGGCCATGTCGCCGGCTTGCACTTGCGGTGCGTCGGCGCCGCAGCTGGCGAGATATTCGTCGGTATATTTGCCTTCCATGATCGCGGTGATGAACATCGCGTTTTCTTGGCGCGTGGCCTTTTTCGCCGCCTCGATATGCTCTGCGGTTTCGATCACCGGCACATGGATGGTGGTGTTTTCCGCCATACCGATCTGGGTGCCGGCGCGCACCGCGGCGCGCAGACCTTGTACGCCGAGGCCATGCGCGAGCACGCCATGGTGGCGCACTTGGTTCACGCCTTTCGGCGGAAGCTGCAGGCCCGGCGCATGCACGCCCACCATATGCCCGAGATCGGTGAAGCAGCGAATCTCGTTCGTGGTCATGAAATGGCTGACGCGGTCCGAGAGCTGGCCGCCGATATAATGCGCGTAATCGCCATAGGCCTTGGCGGTGTCGCGGTTTTGCCAGCCGCCGGGCAGCGCTTCGGGCAAATCCCAGTGGAACAGCGTGACGTACGGCTCAATGCCGTTTTCTTTGAGGTTATCGAGTACGCGCTTATAGTGATCCACGCCCTTTTGGTTCGGACGTCCGCGCCCATTTGGGAAAATGCGCGACCAGGCGACCGACATGCGATACGCCTTGGCGCCGATATTCTTCAGCAGCTGCGTATCTTCCGCGTAGCGGTGATAGGAATCGCAGGCCACATCGCCATTGTCGCCGTTGGCAACTTTGCCGGGCGTGTGTGAGAACACGTCCCAATTGGTTTGCCCGCGGCCATCTTCATGCACGGCGCCTTCGATTTGGTAAGACGCCGAGGCGCACCCCCAGACGAAATCGGCGGGGAAGCTCAGATCGAGCGGCTGAATGGCGGCTGAGGCCGTACCGCTCAGCAGGTTCGATGCCGCGGCGCCAACCGCGACGGAACCCAAACCCTTGCCGAGATCGCGACGATTGAAGCTGCCCATGCGTTTCCTCGTGGTCGTTGCTGTGTTGCTTTTGGGTGATGCATAGCCCGTCGCGTCGCGGAGGGGAATGCAGCGCTAGGTCGCTGCTTCCAGTTTCACCATGGTCATGCCCGGCAGTTGTGGGCGCACGGCGTCGGCTTCCACGCGCTCAATGCTGATCGGCGCCTTCACCGCGCCAAAGCCGAGCGCTAGCTTGAGGACAATTGTCTCGCCGGCCACGGCCACGACATCGAATTGGCTTGGATTTGTCTGCGAGGCCAAGCCGCCGCTGAAGGACGCGGTAATTTTATGCGCGCCCGGCGCGAGCTCAACGCGCGCAAAACGCGGGCTCTTCAACTGCACGACGGTCTTGCCGTCGATGGCGACGTCCATGCCCGCGGCTTTGCCGACAAAGCCCGTGCGCACCAGATAAAGCACGGCCTTGTCCGGCGCCGGCTCGAACGCCAGCGCCTTGCGCCGCGTCTCCGGATCGGCTTGTTCGGCTTTGCGGTTTCCGCTCAGATTGTTCAGGAGCAGCATGACCACCGCACCAATGCCGACCCCGACTGCAATGCCGACGAAGCCGGGCTCCACGCCCCTGCTGGACAAGGCGACGCCGAGCCCGAACGCGATGGCGCCCGCCGCCAAAGCGCCGAAGAAAAGGGGGAGTGTGGATTTCATGGGCCGTTTCCCTAGCCTTGGCCTTGGCGCATGAGCAAGCCGAAGCTTACTCTGGTGGCCGCGGTGGCCAAAAATGGGGTGATCGGGCGCGGCGGCGGCCTGCCATGGCGCCTGTCCTCGGACCTGAAGCGCTTTAAGGCGCTGACCATGGGCAAGCCGGTGCTGATGGGCCGCAAGACCTGGGATTCGCTTCCCAAAAAGCCGCTGCCGGGGCGGCGCAATCTGGTGTTGACGCGTGACGCCAATTTCCGTGCTGACGGCGGCTGGACCTACACCAAGCTCGACGCGTTCCTCTCTGCCGCCGCTGGCATGGCGGAGGAACTGGGCGCGGACGAAATGTGTGTCATTGGCGGCTCACTGCTCTACGCGGAAACGCTTCCTATGGCGGACCGCCTGGTGCTGACGGAGGTGGATCTGACGCCGGAAGGGGATGCGTTCTTTCCCCGCATCGATCCGACGCAATGGGCCCAAGTGTCGCGCGAGGACGTCGCACGCGGGGAAAACGACGATGCGGCGTTTTCGGTGCGGGTGATGGAGCGTCGCGTCGGCGCCTAAAGCGAAGATTGGCCCTGGACTTCTCCAGCGAGGCGCATTGGAATTGCCGCTGCTTCAAAAAAGGGGGCGTGCGTGAAAGCTCGCGACTGCAAAATCGTGGCGACGATGGGACCGGCCAGCGATCCGCCCGAGCGCCTGCTGCGCCTCATCAATGTTGGCGTCGATTGCTTCCGCCTGAATTTCAGCCACGGCGCCAAGGAAGATCACGCTCGGCGCTTCAACGCGATCCGCGAGGCGGAGGCGAAAGCCGGCAAACCGGTCGGCGTGTTCGCTGATTTGCAAGGGCCGAAGATTCGCGTTGGCACGTTCAAGGGCGATCAGGTCACGCTGCGCTTTGGCGAGACCGTGGTGCTCGAAGCGTCGACTGCGCCGGGCGAAGAAGGCCTCATCCGTTTGCCGCACCCCGAGATCGTCGACACGCTCGAGATTGGCGACATCCTGAAGCTCGACGACGGCAAGATGCAGCTCACGGTCACCGGCCGCGCCGGTAAGCAGCTCAACGCCAAGGTCGATTTCGGCGGCGTCCTGAAAAATCAAAAGGGCCTCAACGTCCCGACGCGGCGCATTCCGATTTCCGCGCTGACGCCGAAGGACCGCGAAGACCTCGCTTTCGCTCTGGAGCTCGGCGTCGACTACATCGCGCTCTCGTTCGTGCAGCACGCTGACGATGTGCGCGAAGCGCGCGCCCTGATTGGCGACCGCGCGCGGATCATATCCAAGATCGAGAAGCCCTCGGCGCTCGATGAAATTGAGAGCATCGTCGATCTCTCCGATGCGGTGATGGTGGCGCGTGGTGATCTAGGCGTGGAGCTGCCCCCGGAAATGGTGCCCATTGCGCAGCGGCGCATCATCCGCGCGGCGCGCGCCGCGGGCCGCCCGGTGATCGTCGCCACGCACATGCTGGAAAGCATGGTGGATGCGCCGACGCCGACGCGCGCGGAAGCCTCCGATGTCGCGACCGCTGTGTATCAGGGTGCGGATGCGGTGATGCTTTCGGCGGAAAGCGCGGTTGGGCGCCATCCAGAAAGCGCGGTGGCGATCATGGACCGCATCATCCGCGCCGTTGAAGGCGACGCGGAATATTGGCGCGGGCTGCCGCGCGACATGACGCCGCCGCAGCCCACCACCGCGGACGCGATCGCGCTTTCAGCGCGCCACATGGCCGACGTAATCAATGCGGCGACGGTGGTCGCGTACACCGCCACCGGCTCGACGGCGCTGCGTGTGGCGCGCGAGCGGCCCGTCTGCGGTGTAACCGGTCTCACGCCTCTGATCGAAACCGCGCGGCGGCTCTCGCTAGTGTGGGGCGTGCGCAGCGTGGTGACCGAAGACGTGGCCAGCGTGGAGGAAATGGTGGCCAAGGCCGACGCTGCCGTGCGCAAGCTCGGCGTCAGCGTCGGCGAGCGCGTGGTCGTGATCGCCGGTATTCCGTTCGGCCGCGCCGGCAAGACCAACACCATCCGCGTGTTCAGGGTCGAATAGCCTTACGTCCGCCGCCAGACCACGAAGCCTTCGCCGTCATAAGCGGTGCAGGTCAGCAGAAAGGCTGAGAGCGCGGCTTGTTGCAGCGCTTCAATCGTGGCGACGCGATCGTCGCCGAGGTCCGGTGCTTCAGTACAGAGCGCGGCGACGCCGTGCCAGATCGTGTCGCCCAAATTCAGCGCGCGGATCAGTCGCGCTGGCTTTTCGCTTGAGGTGAAGAGTCGATAGACCTCATCCTCGACGCCGAAAGCTTCCGGATCGTCCTCCGCCTGCGCCTCCGCCCAGGACGGATTGAAATCGTCGGTGATGCACACAGCGCCGGGCGTTGTTTGCATCATGGACACAAGGTATGCGGCCTGCTCGACTTTCAGATTGACGACCTCGGCAAGGCTCGATCCGTCTTCCAGACGCACCACGCGCGGGGGCGCGAGATTGGCGGGCAATAGACCGCCTTCGGTGAAGCGGTAGAGCCGGTCGACGCTCACGCCTTCCGGCGCTAGCGTCGAGACTTTGCCGGGAGCAGCTTCAACGGCCGCGAGCAGGGCGGTGCAGAACGAATTGGCGCCAAGAAGGTGCTCGCGCACATAGTCGAGCCCGCGCGCGCCCAGATCGACAAAAGCCAGCTTACCCGCCATCTCAAATCACCTTGATCGTGGGCGCAGGCTTGTTCAGCCGCGCTACATTGGAGAGTGCTGCGGCGGCGATCTGCTTGAAGCGCGCGCTCAGCGGATGGTCGGGGAGCGTCGCGACAAGGGGCGCGCCCGCATCGGCGCTTTCGCGCAGGCGCACGTCGATGGGAATCTCTCCGAGGAATGGCGCGCCGACTTGTTCGGCGGTGCGCTTGGCGCCGCCTTCGCCGAAGATCGCGATGCGTTTGCCAGCGCTGTCGTCGAAATAGGCCATGTTCTCGATCACGCCGAGCAACGGCGCGTGCGTCTTCTCGAACATGGCGACGCCGCGACGTACGTCGGCTAGAGCGACTTCCTGCGGCGTGGATACGATGATCGCGCCCGCGAGTTGCACGCGCTGCACCAAGGTGAGTTGTACGTCGCCGGTGCCCGGCGGCAGATCGAGCACCAGAACGTCGAGCCCGCCCCATTGCACTTCGTCGATCATCTGCCGCACGGCGCTGGTCGCCATTGCGCCGCGCCAGATCATCGGAGACTCCGGATTGACCAGATAGCCGACTGACATCGTCTTCAGACCGAACTTCTCGATCGGCCGGATGGTTTTGTCCGGCCCCGGTTCGGGCTTCAGGCCGTGTAAGCCAAGCAGCGTCGGCGCGGAGGGCCCGTAAACGTCGAGGTCCAAAAGCCCTGTTCTCTTGCCGAGCGCCGCGAATGCGCAGGCTAGATTGACCGCCACGGTGGACTTGCCGACGCCGCCTTTGGCGCTGGCGACGGCGATCACGGCGCCGACCTGGGCGATGCCGCCGGCGCGGCTTGCTTCATGTGCGGTCAGCACCGCGGTCACGCTGCTGACGCCGGGGGCGGCGCGCACCGTCGCTTCTGCGGCGTCGCGGATCGCGCCATAACGCTCAGCCTGATCGGCTGGCGCTTCCAGTGCGAAGGACACCTTGCCCGCCTCATTCACGGCCAAACCCGCAATACGGCCCGCCGCGACAAGGCCCTGGCCGGTCAAGGGGTCGCTGAGGCTGTCGAGCCGGCGGGCGATGTCGTCTTTCAGCGCCATGACTGGAGATATCGGCGCTTCGCGGATCGGCGCAAGGGCGCTTCAGCCCATTGCGTTCGAGGGAGTCGGCTTTAGACACGTATGTCTGGAGCGCCGAATCCCATGAAGCGGATTGCCTGTTTTCTTTTTGCGTTTGTCACGCTGGCGCTGCCGGCGGCGGCGCAGCCGCGGACGCCGTTTACAGGCTACGCTGACATTGTAGAGCGGCTCACCCCGGCGGTGGTGAACATCGCCACCAGCCAGCATGTCGAGGGCATGGACCAGGCGCCGCAATTTCCCCCGGGCTCGCCGTTGCAGCGCTTCAACCAAGAGCTCGACCAGGCCGCGCAGGTCACCTCGCTGGGCTCCGGTTTCCTGGTTTCGGCGGACGGCGTGGTGGTGACCAACAATCACGTGATCGAAGAAGCGGATTCCATCGAGGTGATCCTCCAGGACGGCACGCAATTGCGCGCTGACGTGGTTGGGCGGGATGTCGCAACCGACATCGCCGTGCTGCGCGTGCATGCGCGGGGGGCGCTTCCATCTGTCAGTTTTGGCGACAGCGACGCGGCGCGCGTGGGCGATATCGTGCTGGCGATTGGCAATCCGTTCGGCCTGGGCGGCTCGCTGAGCGTCGGCGTCGTGTCCGCGCGCAATCGCAACATCGACGCTGGCCGCTACGACGATTTCATTCAAACCGACGCCGCCATCAATCGCGGCAATTCCGGCGGGCCGCTGTTCAATCTCAACGGCGAGGTGATTGGCGTGAACACCGCCATCGTGTCGCCGACAGGCGGCTCGGTCGGGGTAGGGTTTGCGACGCCGTCCTCGATCGTGAAGCCGATCGTCGACCAATTGCTGCGCTACGGCGAAATCCGGCGCGGCTGGCTGGGCGTGCGCCTGTCCAATATCGATTCCGATATGGCGAACCAATTGGGCTTGCCGCACCCGCAGGGCGCCGTCGTCACCCGCGTTACCCCCGACGGGCCCGCCGCGCGCGCCGGCATGCAGCCGGGGGACGTGGTGACTAAATTCGCGGGCCAGGACGTCGCCGATAGCCGCACGCTCACCCGCCTCGTGGGCAGCGCCCAGATCGGGGGACACGTGGCCATCGAGGTGCTGCGCAATGGACGGCGTCAGACGCTCGATGTCGTGATCCAGCGCCTGCAGGAGCAGACCGCGAGCGCCGGCGCGCCCGTGATCGAGGGTGATGACGGCGCCATGCGCCGCGATGGCGGACCGCGGAGCGCGCATCTGCTCGGCGCAAACCTCTCCGAGTTGGACGCCAGTCTCCGCGAAGAATTCCAGATCGAACCCAGCGTGCGCGGGCTCGTGGTGCTGGCGGTATCTCCGGACGAGCCGGCGGACGGCAAGTTGAAGCCGGGTGACGTGATCGAGCAGATCGGCTTCGAGAGCGTCGATACGGT
>Ga0335083_10011625_pt1 | contig 10573 bp, 6 predicted proteins | sample Lox_Sample_42_FD_206716 | JGI IMG/M metagenome (GOLD analysis project Ga0335083, IMG submission 206716) | Soil microbial communities from Loxahatchee National Wildlife Refuge, Florida, United States - Lox_Sample_4.2 | ecosystem: Environmental > Terrestrial > Soil > Wetlands | place: USA: Florida... | reverse complement strand
GCCGAGGACGATGATCTCGCCGTTGTCGGCAAGCACGGTCGACTGGATCGAACGCTTCGTGAATTCGGGGCCGGCCGGGTTCGTCGTCGCGTTGGTCGTGCCGGCCACGATCGCCGAATCTTCCGTGTACAACTGCAGCTTCAGGATGCCGCCCTCGGTGATCTGCGGCTTGATGTGCAGCGTCAGGCCGACGTCGACGCGGTCGTAGGTATTGAACGCCGTGCTCGTCGTGCCGCTCGTGAGGTTCGAATACGAGCCCGTCTGGATCGGCACGTTCGTACCGACGACGATCTTCGCTTCCTGGTTGTCGAGCGTGATGAGGTTAGGCGTGGAGAGCACGTTGGCGTCGCTCGTTTGCGACAGCGCCTGCAGCAGCGCGCCGAGCCCCTGCACGCCGAAGATGTTGTGTATCCAGCCCACGTTCAGGCCCTGCTGGAGGTTGCTGGTCGCGAGCGCGCCTGCGAGGCCTCCGGTCGCGCCGTTGGCCACCGCCGCCGCCGTCAGGTTGATGATGCTGTTGCCGCTGCCGGTGGCGAGATTGGTCCCCGCGTACACATTGCCGCTCGCGACCTGCCACTGAATACCGAGGTTCGCGTTCGTGTTCGAGTTCAGCTCGACGATCAGCGCTTCGATGTAAACCTGCGGGCGGCGCACGTCGAGCTGGTCGATCACGGTGCGCAGGTTGCGGTAAACCGCATCCGGCGCGGTGATGATGAGCGAATTCGTCGCGGCGTCGGCCTGGATCATGCCGCCGCCGCCCGTGTCTTCCTCGCTCTCCTTGCTGTTGTCGCCGAGAAACGGCGCGTTGGTGTTGCTGTTCGACGAGCTGCCGCTGCCCGACATCGGGCTGCTCGACGACGAACTCGAGCCAAGCGAGCCGCTCGGCAGCGGCGGCGTGCCGGAAGTACCGGTCGACGTGCTGCTGTTGCTGCTGCCGCTCTGGTTGAAACCATTGGCGTTGCCGCTCGACGACGTGTCGCTGCCGCCCTTGCCCATCATGCCGCGCAGCGTTTTCGCGAGCGTGACGGCATTGGCGTTGCGCAGCGCCACGACATGCATGTTGCCGGGCTGGCTCGTGGGGGCGTCGAGCTGTTTGGCGAGCTCTTTGGCAGCGGCGAGGCGCTGCGCGTTCGAGGCGCGCAGCATGACCGAGTTCGTGCGCGGGTCGGCGATCACGGTGACCTTGAGCGTCGGGTCCGAGCCGCCGATCGCGCCCGGGTCGAGCATCTTTTGCAGCGTGGGCGCGATGTCGAGCGCGTTCGCGTTCCTGAGCGGCACCACGACCACCTGCTGGCCCGCCGCCGTGTCGACGCCCGCGATGATCGCGGCGATGCGGCGCACGTTGTCCGCGTAGTCGGTCACGACGAGCGAGTTGTTGGCCGGATAGGCGGCAATCGTGTTGTTCGGCGAGATGAGCGGGCGCAGCACGGGCAGCAGGTTGTTCGCCGACTCGTTCCTGAGCGTGAAGACCTGCGTCACCACCTGGTCGCCGCGCGCGGTGGGCGCGTTGCCGACGTAGGTCGGCACGCCCTGCAGCTTGGCGTCGGCCTCGGGCACGACCTTCAGCACGCCGTGGTCCTGTACGAGCGAGAAGCCCTGCATGCGCAGCGCCGACTGCAAGGTCTTGAGCGCCTGGTCCTCGGGCACGGGGTTCTCGGAGACGAGATTGAGCTGCCCCTTCACGCGCGGATCGACGATGATCGTTTTGCCGGTGGCGGCGCCAATCGCCTTCGCCACCTGGTCGATATCGGCGTTGACGAAATTGAGCGTGACTTGTGCGTGCGCAAGCTGCGCCGAAATCAGTCCGCTCACGAGCAGCGCCGTGGCGACGCGACGCAAAGCCATACGAGTTCTTCTCATGGGTGTCATATCGAAGCCGGCGGCAGACGCGCGCGGCCATTCGTCCTCGACGTACGGCCGACGGGCCGCTTCGCCTGTGCTTTCCCGACCGGTCCCGGCGCCGGTACTCCCCAACCCGGACATCCGTTGGTCAACAAAAGTTGGAACAGTAGCAGTTTTTCGTGTCCAATTTGTCACAAAAAAGGGCTCACTGGGGAAATCTTCTAATCCCAAAGCCGCTTCAGCCGCCATTCTCAAGCTATTTGTAAGCATTCGGGCGCCTCGCGAGCCTCGTCGCGCGAATTTTCCTTCGCTTGCGGCGCCTCGGCTTGCCCGGCCAGCCAGCTTGACGCGCGATCGACGACCGGTATCATACCTGCGGCCCGAAGCACCGCCGAACGCCGCTGCCGCGCGGCTTTCACGCTGACAGGAATTGCCGCAGAATTTGTCGGAATTCACGTCAGGCAGCGAGAGATTTCGCCATTCTTGAAGCTGCACGGGCCCGTTCGTTGGCCGCGCAACGGTTGCGCCGCCCGTTTCAACCCTTTATCTTCCATCTGCCTCTCTCGCGCGAACGCCAATGAAAGCCACCTGGTCCGCAACGCTCAGCGCCGCCGTGATGCTCGCCATCGCGTGCGCCAGCACGCTCGCGCACGCGGACTGCTTCGACGAGGCCGCGCGCTACCAAAAGGTCAATCCGTTGATCCTGCGCGCGATCGCCTGGCAGGAATCGCACAACCAGCCCGACGCGGTACACAGGAATGCGAACGGTTCGACCGACTACGGCGTGATGCAGATCAATTCCGTCCATCTGCCGTCGCTCTCGCAATACGGCATTTCGACCAGCACGCTGATGGAGCCCTGCAAGAACGTCTATATCGCCGCGTGGCATCTGCGTCAGAAGATGAACAAGTACGGCAACACGTGGGCCGCGGTGGGCGCCTACCATTCCGAAACGCCCGCGCTGCGCGACCAGTACGCACAGCAGATCGCCGCTATCCTGCGCAAGTGGAAGCTGATGCAGTAGTGGTGTAGTAGCGCGGTGAGCGCAGCGCGCTCGCACCCCAAAGCGGCACGGGCTCTGCGCGGCGCGCGTGCATGGTGCAAAATGTCGGCTGGCGCCGCGCCCATGCGCGCGGCGTTCGCCACTCCACTCCCCGTTTTCACTTTCTGCACCTCACTGCGATGAACCAGCCGCCACTGCCCGTCACCGTGCTCTCCGGTTTTCTGGGCGCGGGCAAGACCACGCTGCTCAACCACATTCTCTCGAACCGCGCCGGCCTGCGCGTGGCGGTCATCGTCAACGACCTCGCCTCCGTGAATATCGACGCCGCGCTGGTGCGCGACGCCTCGGCGCTCTCGCATGTCGAGGAGCGTCTCGTCGAGATGTCGAACGGCTGCATCTGCTGCACGCTGCGCGACGACCTGCTCACCGAGATCCGGCAGCTCGCCGACCCGGCGCGCGCCGGGCAGCGCTTCGACGCCATCGTGATCGAATCGACGGGCGTCGCTGAACCCATGCCGATCGCCGAAACCTTCACGTTCGCCGGCGACGATGGGGCCGCGCCCGGCGAGTTCGCTCGCCTCGACACGATGGTGACCGTGGTCGACGCGTTCAACTTCCTGCGCGACTACGCGAGCGTCGAGCAGCTCGCGGAACGCGGCGTCGCGGCGAGCGAAGAAGACGACCGCACGATCGTCGAACTGCTGGTCGAGCAGGTGGAGTTCTGCGACGTGCTGGTGCTGAACAAGGCCGACCTCGTGAGCGAGGACGAGCTCGCGCGCCTGCAGCACATTCTCGCGCGCATCAATCCACGGGCGGTGCAGGTGGTGAGCCGCTTCGGCGCCGTGCCGCTCGAAGAGCTGATCAATACAGGCCGCTTTGATTTCGACGCGGCATCGAGCGCACCGGGCTGGCTCGCATCGCTGCACGAGCATGACCATGACGCGTGCGACGACCCTTCGCACTGCCACGATCCGGCGCATGCCCACGCGCCGCGCAATGAAGCGGACGCGTACGGCATCAGCAACTTCGTTTATCGCTCGCGCCGGCCGTTTCATCCCGAGCGTTTCTGGACGCTGCTGAACCAGGAGTGGAAGGGCGTGTTGCGCTCCAAGGGCTTTTTCTGGCTCGCCACGCGCAACGACGTGACGGGCGCGCTCTCGCAGGCGGGCGGCGTGTGCCGTCACGGTCCTGCCGGCACCTGGTGGGCCGCGCTGCCGCGCGCGCAGTGGCCGCAAGACGCCGAGCTCGAAAGCGAAATCGCCGCCGACTGGTTCGGCGACCTCGACGATCCGAGCATCGGCGACCGCCGGCAGGAACTGGTGATGATCGGCGTGGACCTCGAGCGGGACGCGTGGCGCTCGAAGCTCGACGCGTGCCTGCTCACCGATGCGGAATATGCGGCAGGCCCCGATGTCTGGCAGGGTTACGCGGACCCGTTCCCCTCGTGGGAGCTCGACGACGAAGACCACGATCACGACCACGATCACGGCGGCGCGCACGGCGAAATCGTGCACCGTCCAGACTGAGCGAAACGACGCGACCAACGAACGGTCAACAAGCAACCAGCCAACGACGGCGCCGCAAACCTGCGGCGCCGTCTGTCTTTACGCCCGGGCAACGCGCGCCCGGCACGCTTCGCGCGTTGGGCCGCGCAGGCGAAAAAAAACCCGCCAGGGGCGGGTGTCAACTTAAAGCGGCAATGCTTTAGCGCTTGTTGACGGCGTCCTTGAACGCCTTGCCAGCCGTGAACTTGACGGTCTTGGCAGCGGGAATCTTGATGGTTTCGCCGGTCTTCGGGTTGCGGCCCGTACGTGCCGCGCGCTTGCCCGAACCGAAGCTGCCGAAGCCGATCAGCTGAACCGCGTCGCCCTTCGACACGGACTTCTTGATCACCTCGAGGAGCGTGTCCAGCGTCTCGCCGGTTTGTGCCTTGCTAGCGCCCGTCTGTGCTGCGACAGCGTCGATCAGTTCCTGTTTATTCATTGAGATGTTCCTTTCTGTGTTTAGGTTGACACGAACAGCGCGAACGCGCCGATTATACGGTCGCGTGCCGCGCCGTCGAGCAGCAACGGAACCGGAGCACCCCGGCGCTCTCGCGTTGCGGCGGCAAACAAGTGCGCTTCGCTACAACGGCCGTGCTGCCGCTTCCCTGGGCGGCGCTTGCTATGATAGCGCAGCGCAAACCCAATAACGACAAGGGTTTCGAAGATTTCGCGCTGGTTTCGCGGGTTTTTCGGGATGCGCAGACGTTTTTGACGGCTGCCCGCTCGCAAACACCCCCGCCTGCGACGATTTCTGCCGGCCACGCGTTGCGTGGCGCCAACGCAGCATGACCGCAAACGCCGGTCCGGCAAGCGTTTGCGGCCTTGCGGCGGGGTTGCGCCACGCGCCTTTTCAGCCTGGTTCCTTCCTCATGACCGCCACCTTGATACCCGCCACGCCAGCCTTCCGGGAGGACGGCACGCCGTTTTCTCCCATCTATGGAGACGTCTATCACAGCATTGCCGGCGCATTCGCACAGGCCGAAGCCGTCTTCCTGCACGGCAACGGCCTGCCGGCGCGCTGGCAGGGCCGGCGCATCTTCACGGTGGTCGAGACCGGCTTCGGCATGGGCGTGAACTTTCTCGCCACGTGGTCGGCGTGGCGCGACGACCCGGCGCGCTGCGAGCGGCTACATTTCGTTTCGATGGAAAAGCATCCGTTCACGCGCAACGATTTGCGCGCGATGCTCGACGCGGTCGTTGCGCACACACGCGAAGCGCCGCTCGCACGCGAACTCGTCGACGCCTGGCCGATGCTCGTGCCCGGCACGCACCGGCTCGAATTCGAGGGCGGACGGGTGGTGCTCACGCTCGTCTTCGGCGATGCGCTCGAGGTATTTCCCAAACTGTGGATGCGCGCCGACGCGATCTACCTCGACGGCTTCGCGCCCGCGAAGAATCCCGATCTGTGGTCGCCGGCCATCTTCAAGGCACTTGCACGCATCGCGGGTGACGACGCCACCTTCTCGACCTGGAGCAGTTCGGGCGACGTGAAGCGCGCGCTGCTGCAAAACGGCTTCGAATACCGCAAGGTGGAAGGCTTCGGCGGCAAGCGGGCGATGCTGTCCGGGCGCTTCGCGCCGCGCTGGCGCGTGCGCCGCCATGAGCCGCCTTTGCCGCTCGCGCTGCGCGAACGGCATGCGGTCGTCGTGGGAGCGGGGCTCGCGGGCTGCGCACTGGTCGAGCGGCTTGCCGCGCGCGGCTGGCGCGTGACGCTCATCGAGCGCAACGCGGCCCCCGCGCAGGAGGCGTCGGGCAATCCGGCCGGCGTATTTCACCCGCTGATTTCGCGCGACGACAGCAGCGCCTCGCGTATCACGCGAGCGGGCTTTCTCTACGCGCTGCGGCGCTGGGCTGCGCTCGAAGCGGCCGGCCATGCGCCCAAGCGCACGCACGCCGGCTTGCTCCATCTCACCACCGACGACGAATCGCGCGCGGTCGCCGCGATGCTCCAATCGTTCGGGTATCCCAACGAATTTGTGAGCGCCGTCACACATGAGGAGGCTCAGGCGTTGGCCGGGGTCGCGCTGGCACGAGGACAAGGCGGACAAAGCGGACAAGGCGGGTGGTTCTATCCGCATGGCGGCGCCATCGATCCGGCTTCGTTGTGCCGCGCGCAATGCGCCTTCGCCGCGGCGCTGCCCGGCGCGCAGGTCGAGAGACGTTTCGGTGTACGTATCGGTCACGTTGCGCGCACAGGGGCGGAAGATTGCGGCGAATGGCAGGTGTACGACGACGCCGGGCAGCTCGTCGCCAGCGCGGGCGTGGTGATCTTCGCGAACGCGCAGGACGCCTCGCGCGCCGCCGCGCTCGCGCATGCGCCCACGCGCATCGTGCGCGGCCAGCTCACGCTCGTCGACCCCAGCCCGCTGGCAAACCTGCGTGTGCCCGTGATCGGCGAGGGCTATGCGGTCCCGCTAGACGGCGGGGTGACGCTGGCCGGCGCCACCTACGAAGTCGACGACGCGGACGGCACGCTGCGCGCCGCCGGCCATGCCGAGAATCTCGAGCGTGTCGCGCACATGCTGCCGGAGCTCGCCGCCGCGCACGGCGACTTCACGGGGCGCGTGGCGTTTCGCTGCGTGACGAGCGACCGCATGCCGATGCTGGGCCAACTCGGCGACGAAGACGCTGCCCGCCGCGACGCGGCGCGCCTCGCCGGTGCATGGCCACTGGACTTGCCGCGCACGCCCGGGCTCTACGGAGCCTACGCGTTTGGCTCGCGCGGGCTCGTATGGGCCGCGCTCGGTGCCGAGCTGATCGCCTCGCAGCTGGAAGGCGAGCCCTGGCCCCTGGAGCGCGATCTCGCGGACCATCTCGATCCGGCCCGCTTCCTTCAGCGCGCCTTGCGTCAACGCAGTCTTTGAGCGCCGGGTGAAGCGCCTGGCCAGCCGGGGGTTATCCCCGGTAATCTGTGGATAACCGCGCGAATTGCCTGCGAATCCCGTGTGGAACCGATGTGGACGTAAACGGGGTAACCCGGCATGCCGCACGCGAGGCCCGAAAGTTGTTCCTCGAAGCTCGTACGGTCCGCACACGCTTTGCGCCCGGTTGTGCGGCGGCCAACCTGCTGATCTCTTTCGGTAAACCGGGGTTATCCACAGGAAATCCAGGTGCTTGTTAACTCTTACTACGTATACATACGGTAAACCGTAAACCACAAGGCTGACGCCATCGTTATCGAGCGGACGGCCTCTCCAAACCGGATCCAGAAGCGCGAACGCCAGGTTCCGCAATAGCGGTCATTTTTTCCGCACCCACCGTCAAACGCACGCAATGCGGGCGCAATTACCGTCTTCGTGACGGCTTTCCGATCGACGCGGACAATTGCAAAAAAGCTATGGCACAATCGCCGTTCTTTCCGCGTCGAACGCCGCACGAGACGGCCGACGTATCCAAGGAACGGTTGCCCCTCTTCCCGAATCTGAGTGCTCAGGGAAGTTGGCAGCGTTCGTTCATCCAACGCGGGCGCCGCCATACCACACGGAACGCGCCCGTACCGGCTGTCCGCCGCACCGCAACGTGCCGGCGCAGTGGTTTCCCGCACTCGCAGCAGGAAGCACAAGTCCACGTCGGCTCGCCGCAGAGGCGCGCCGGCCGGCCACATCGCAATGCACGGCACGCGGCTTGCCTGCGTGCCAGTCGTTTGTCGATCTAACGTCGGACAGCCGGACTGTCTTCCTGAAAAGGAGAAGCCACCACGATGAAGTCGGCGTTTTCGTTTTTTCCCGCCTGGCCGTTGCCGCTCGACGGTATTTTCTGGGCCGGGCTCGCGCTCCTCGCCGCCGGTCTGTGCGGCGAGCTCTGCTATCGCGCGTGGCGCCTGCCGCGGATTGCCGGCTATGGGGTGATCGGGTTGATCGCCGGGTCGGCCGGGTTTGGCGTGATCGACGCCAACGTCGGCACGTCCGCGCGACCGCTGCTCGATGTCGCGCTAGGCCTGCTGCTTTTCGAACTGGGCAGCCGGCTCGACCTGCGCTGGATCCGCCGCAATCCGTGGCTGATCCTCTCGAGTCTCGCCGAGGCGACGCTCACCTTCGTGCTCGTGCTCGTCGTGCTGCTGTTCCTCTCCGTGCCGGCGATGATCGCGCTCGTCGTGGCCGCGATTGCCATGGCCACGTCGCCCGCCATGGTGATCCAGCTGAAAACCGAGTTGCGCGCCGAAGGCCAGGTCACGCAGCGCCTGCTCACGCTCACGGCGCTCAACAGCATGTATGCCGTGGTCGTCGAAAAGCTCGCCTCGAGCTGGCTGCACCAGGAAATCTACGGAAACATGTTCGCGACGATTCTTCAGCCGCTCTACCTCTTGATCGGCTCGCTGATTCTCGCGTTCGTGCTTGCCGAGGCGTGCATGCTTTTTTACCGCCGCCTGAGCCCGCAGGACGAGCACTCTTTCGTGGCGCTCTTCGGCCTCGTGCTGCTCGCGATCGCCATCGCCCATCTGCTCAAGCTCTCGACGATCCTGAGCCTGCTCGCCGCGGGCATCATCGTGAAGAACTTCGAAGCGCGCCCGCAGCTATGGCCGCAGCACTTCGGCACGGCCGGCTGGCTACTCACCGTGATTCTCTTCGTGCTCACGCTCACGACCTTCGAGTGGCACGACATCCTCGTGGGCGGCGTGGCGGCGGCAGGGCTGATCGTCGCGCGCCTCGTGGCGAAACTCGTCGGTGTGCTGATTTTCGCCAAGCCGAGCGGGCTCCACTGGAAGCAGGGCATCGCGCTCGGCCTCGCTCTCACGCCGATGTCGGCGCTAGCGCTGCTGCTCGTCGAGGACACGTATGAACTTTATCCGTCGTTCGATCCGCGGCTGCGCGCGATCATCCTTTGCGCGATCGTCGTGCTGCAGCTCCTCGGACCGTGGGTCGTCTACCGCATGCTTGCGCTCGTCGGCGAACGCGGCGAACAATGAAACACGCGGCGCCCGCGCCGCACCGTAAGGGGACGCCATGTCACTGGAATCTTTCGTCGACTCGAAGCCGTTCACGTTCGGCGTCGAACTCGAAATGCAGATCGTCAACACGCACGACTACGATCTGACAAAGGCGGGTAGCGACCTCATGCGCCTCATCAAAGATCAGGAGATTCCGGGCAACATCACGCCCGAAATCACCGAAAGCATGATCGAGCTCTCCACCGGTATCTGCACGACGCACGAGCAGGCCGTGACCGATCTGCGCAAGATTCGCGACGTGCTCGTCGCCGCGGCCGACCGGCTCAACGTCGGCCTGTGCGGCGGCGGCACGCACGCGTTTCAGCAGTGGAGCGACCGGCGCATCGTGGATACGCCGCGCTTTCAATACCTTTCCGAACTCTACGGCTACCTCGCCAAGCAGTTCACGGTGTTCGGGCAGCACGTGCACATCGGCTGCCCCGACGCGGACAGTGCGCTATTCCTGCTGCACTCCCTGTCCCGCTTCATCCCGCACTTCATCGCGCTTTCGGCGTCGTCGCCCTATGTGCAGGGTGTGGACACCGGCTTTCACTCGGCACGACTGAATTCCGTGTTCGCGTTTCCGCTTTCGGGCCGCGCGCCTTTCGTGCTGAGCTGGGAAGAGTTCAAGGCGTACTTCTCGAAGATGGTGCACACGGGCGTTGTCAACAGCATGAAAGACTTCTACTGGGACATCCGCCCCAAGCCTGGTTTTGGCACGATCGAGGTGCGCGTGATGGACACGCCGCTTTCGGTGGAGCGGGCCGCTGCGATCGCCTGCTACATCCAGACGCTCGCGCGCCATTTGCTCACCGATCGCCCGATCGCGCCGCTCGAGGACGACTACCTCGTGTACACGTTCAACCGTTTCCAGGCGTGCCGCTTCGGCCTTGCCGGCACTTGCGTGAATCCGCAGACGGGCGAACGCCGCACGATTTCCGAAGACATTCTCGAAACGCTGGATCGGATCGCGCCGCACGGCGAGGCGCTCGGCTCGACGCGCGCGCTCACGGAGGTCGGCACGATCGCCCGCGCGCAGACCAACGACGCCTCCTGGCTGCGCGGCGTGGTGGCCGAGGAGAAGTCGCTGCACGAAGCCGTGCGGCAGCAGTGCTTGCGTTGGCGTGCGTGAGGGGAGAGGGATAAGTGCAGGACCACTGACCGAATTTGCGCGGGTGCCGGCGAGGCCCTGCGCCGGGCAAGCAAGGCTTAAGGGCAGCTTTCGGGCTGCCCTTCATGCTTGGGGGGACAGAAAAC